>PPFU01032532.1_pt1 | contig 15453 bp, 13 predicted proteins | sample 1535991 | NCBI WGS metagenome assembly PPFU01 (sample SAMN04901290, study PRJNA319586) | Hypolithon metagenome, whole genome shotgun sequencing project. | isolation source: Antarctic Hypolithon | place: Antarctica: Miers Valley | collected 2014
TATTGCAAAAGTTAATTCTCGTAAACTGATCATTATCAATTAAATAAAAAAGCAAGGCATTTTTTTATTTTTAAGTTGACCAAGTAGATAATAGACCGTAAAATTAATTTTTTGATAATATTAAGGATACTTTGGGCTGGACGAACCTCATTATATTTGTATCAGTAGAATCACTCATCATTTTTTTTAGGCTGAAGCGCGATCTTCAGCCTTCTTTTTTACTTCGCAAAATTAATCAGCGGTTTTTTAGAGGATTTAGCATTTCAAATAGTACATTTGGCGCTACATGCACATAGCAATAGCAGGAAATATAGGCTCGGGAAAAACTACCCTTACTGCAAAACTAGCCAGGCACTATCGGTGGCAAGCAGAATACGAAGCTGTAGATAACAATCCATACCTGGAAGACTTTTACCGTGATATGGAACGTTGGGCATTTCATCTCCAGATATATTTTCTTCACAGCAGGTTTGCTCAAATCGTAAGAATCAGAAATAGCAATAATAGTGTTGTGCAGGACAGGACTATCTATGAAGATGCTTATATTTTTGCTGCTAATCTCTTTCGTTCAGGCTACCTGAAAGAACGAGATTTTGATAGCTATATGGAGATGTTCAAGACGATGACGGAATTTATCATGGCACCCGACTTGCTCATCTATTTGCGCGCCGATATACCCAAGTTGGTGAGTCAGATCGAAAAGAGAGGCCGGGATTATGAAAGTGCAATGCGGCTGGATTATTTAAGAAATTTGAACAATCATTACGAAAACTGGATTAACCAGTATGACTTGGGAAATATCCTTATCATTGATGTAAACAAGCTGGATTTCATAAGCAACACGGAAGATTTCTCTGAAATAGTCAGTAAAATAGATATAGAATTTAATGGATTATTTAGCAGATGATGAAAAAAGAAGTAACCTACCTAAAGTGTGAATTTGAAGATGGCCTTGTTTATTTTAAGATAGATAAAAAGGATGAGCCCGATGAAGATTATATCTATGAAGGTACAGAGCTGATCCTGGAAGGAGAAAATTGGGAACTGGATTACTATGAATTAACGGCAAGCGACCTGGAGGAAATGTATGAAGATGGGTTTTGCGAAATTGAAGGTTTAGAGTTTGACGAAGCAATGTTAAAGTCCGGCACCAACCTCTAAGCGAAAGGCTTTACATCCTTTTTCAACAATCTATTGATATAATTAATGACGTACGGTTTGTACTTGCTATTGCCCGATTCGAGCATCTTGTCCATTCTAATCAGTGACCCATTGACCATCAAGGTGTCATAAACCGATATTCTCACAACCTTCTGGTGATTTTTCAAAGATATAAGGTCGGATAGAAAGGCGTTGAAAGCAAGTAGTTTCCAACCGGAAGGCCCACTACCATACAAATCTGCTGGTTCAGAAGAGCTTCCAAAAAACTGCTCACTAGCTTTATTAATCCAAATACCATTTCGGGTACCACCTTTTAGGCATTCTTTTTCGAAAGTCCTGCAATACCTTCTATAGTTATTCACAGGAAACCAGGGCATCACGTCATATAAGGACGCTTGTAAGGTTATAGCGCGGTATCTGTTGAAATGCAGAAGGTCGTCGAAAGCAATGGGTACACGATCAATAACAAAGTCCCAATTTAAAAGCTGACGAGGGAAATCTACCTGAATACCCCCTAATAATGTATACATCCTTTGGGCCTCCTGGTAAAAATCACCATCCACCAGCTTATTGAGGGATGCATGAAAATCATTTCGCAACGCTACCTTATGGCCGTTTTCTTCTAATATTCTTAATAGGTGTTCCTTTCTTATATCCATCGTGTTGTTGATTTAATGAGGTAGGTAATATTCATCAACGATTTAATTCTTAACAGAATTTCACGATCATCTAATCAAATTTCAGGCCAAGCCTCAGTACTAATCAAAGCCCGGTTGCTTGTGGTTCACCTCCCAGGTGTGGTCGGCTAGTAATTTTACTTCCGCCAAAAAGGATTTGAAAGGTTTACTTCTCCCCCATTCATCTGGTGCAATTATTGACAAAAGATCAGTACCACCCTCTCTCTCATAGAGGTAATAGATATGGCCAATCAGAGGCTCAAAATTGATTTGGGTTTGGTAGATTCTTTCCGATATAGCAACACGCGCTTTAATTTCCTTGGCCTGCGCAGCTAATACTTCCATCTGTCGGTAAAGCTGTGTCATCTGCTTATCGGTTTGCTCAACCATGGCCGCCATAGCGCGTCCTTTGATCTTTCCCTTATCGTCAGGCTTAATCACAACACCACCTACCGAGCTGGCGTAAGGCAATAATCCCGGATTTTCGCTCGTCTTTTCCCTATCCTTATCCAGGTCCATCTTCTCGATATCAACTTTATTTTTTTTGTTACTCATTTCAATATTTTTTCCAAAATAATTTGTTCAGCCATAATGTTTTATCACTATCCGAAAATTATCCGGAATGCTATAGAACAAAATAATGGCAAAGTTAAGGGGTTAAAACCTGGTGCCTGATGAATCTTTTAGATTTACGCTGTCTTTTTTTACTGCTGTTGAGTCTGAAGAAAGTATCCGCTCTTTAAGTTGTGCCTTGGAGCCCGGAAATGTTGTCCTTGACGAAATATCATATCCTATATAAATAATGACTAACAGAAAAATGATACATATCGTCAGAAATACTTTGTTTTTTACCATACGTCTAAGGGCTATTTTTTTATGTCAACCAAGCGAAGTAAACCTGGCGGCTTATATTTTACATCCATCATATTCACTAAGAATCGGGTATAAATGTCCATACCACTTTGGAGTACCTCAAAGCTAATTTTTTCATTGACGCTATGTATACTAGCTATCATTTCTTTATCCATAATGCCGGGTAATAAGCCATAAACAGGAACACCATGCGCGCGGAAAAAGCTATTATCTGTAGTAGCAGGAAACAATATAGGAATAACGTATGCATCTTTATACACTGCTAATATTGCCTCTTCTAACGCCTGGTAGGCTCTGTCGGGTTTGGTGGCCTCAGCGTCAGGACTACTATCCAGAATATCTATTTCTATAGCAGGTTCATCCAAGACCCTTTTCAACTTGTTGATAAAGGTTTTTCGGTTCGTGCCCGGCAGGAGCCGGCAATCTAATAAGGCAATGGAAAGGTCCGAAACCTGATTGGGTGGCCCTGGCGGATTGAATAGATTTGTAACGGTAATTGTATTTGTAACCAAAGAACGATACAAAGGGTCGTCTTTTATAAAGTATTTAACAATGGGTGTAAAAATACCCCAGTTAAACTTTCGTATGATAAACCCACGTAGACCACCTTCAGCTCTGCCAATTCGTCGAAACATTAGCCGGTTACTTTTATTGAACCGAAGCTTCTCCTTCATGTTATTGATGTTATTCAATGCGCTGATCATCAATCGATTGGCGTAGTCGTATGTTGGTGTAGCACCATGCCCGTTACTTTGTTGCTTAATCTGCAATTTCAGCCAAAGGCTGCTTTTTTCTGCCATTGAAATGCCAAATACAGCTGCATCGGGTTTCGAGGATAATACACCACTAAAACCTGACCCTCCTTCACCAAGCACGACTACTGGTTTTAAAAATTCCAGGTAGTTGTCTGTGATGAGTTTAGCGCCCTTTTTTCCACCGTCTTCTTCGTTGGATACAGATAGAATCGTTACGTTGTAAGGAAATGGCTCTTCGGAACCCTGGTCTTTTAAAGCCAGCAACGCCATAAGCTGCATAGCAGCCAACCCTTTGGCATCCAATGCACCCCTTCCCCAAACAAACCCATCCTTAATGTCCCCACTATAGGGTTGATGCAACCATACACTTGTATCGCCCGCAGGTACAACGTCGATATGATTTAGCAGAATAATATTAGGTTTGGATAAAGCCAAAGGATACAACGAAGCAGCAAAATTGTAGCTCGAGTTTGATGTTGAAAAGTAGTGCACATACAGCCCCTTCGCCTCGCAGTATTCAGCAAAAAACTTGCCTGCTTCCCCTTCATTTCCAGTCTCAGATTCAATTCTAATATAGCTGGAAAGAAAATCAGTGACAGCATCTAACTGTGTGTCTCTATAGACCGAATCTGTAGGGATTTTCGTTCCTGCTATTACCAGAAAGCCAGGAAAAAAACTAGGAAAAAGGGCTAGGATGGAGCATATAGCAATCCATCTCAAAAACTTCAACATTCTATTTTATTAAAACTTTTAATATTACCTGAAAACCATCAGATAATAAGGCGCAGGAAAAGTAAATACATACATCGACCTTTAATGAGGTATTTTATTTTCCAACCATAAACCACCCACACTAATTATAAATATACAAAAAATCCACCATAACTGAATTGGTTTTTGATGGGTCTGCTGTTTTTGGCGAATTTTATATTTTCTAACCCTTAACTTCTGCTGCAGGAGATTGTTCTTCTGTATTTTTTGGTTCCTCTTGACGCCGATCCTATCACCACTACCCAATACAAAAAATGGCAAGGAATCATTCCGCATGCCAGAAGAATAAATTTGATGCCAGCCGGAATCCCTCGGCCAAATCTTTCCTTGCCAATATGAGGGAATGAACGAGTCCTGTATCAGGTAAAACAAAGTAGAATCTCCCGAAGGCTCCTGTAGTATGCCCAGGGGCGTATCGTTCACCGCGTAGTGGCTGACCTGCAAAGGCTGGTCGGGAAAAGGGAGTTCGCTATGGGGGATTTTCCATCGTGGCGCTAGATCCTTTCTAACCAATTGTTCTACAATGCTGAGCCAGATACGCGTATAAACCGCGTCCATTCCTTGCAATAACAAAGGATAAGTTTGCTCTATTACGCTTATGCCCACCATACCCTTGCCAGTTACTTTACCGGCTACAACTTTTCCTCTAGGCGCTTCTAAAATAGTTAATAAAAACGGATCATCATCAATTGTATAGGGCCATTTGCCAATATTTACCACCTGTTTGCCTACCTCCAAAGCAAAGGATGCCTGTCCATCTTTTGACAGGTTAATATTCGAGGGAAGTAAATAAGCTGGCAGCTGCCCAGGTACTTCATCGATCAGCATCAACAGGCCTAAACCATTTTCAATCGCACTTCTAAGGAAATTTTGCTCGGCAGCGGTGAGCTCTTCCAACGCTTGTTGATCTGCAATTACAAGATCCAGACGAGCGAGGACCTTTTCGTTGATACGCTGCAGCGTATAAGCCTCTTGGTTTAAGTATTCATATTTAAAAATCCCCTTTGAAATTTTATTTCGGACGCTTACCCGATGTTGATCCCTGGCAAGCCAGGCTTTTAAATAATTGGTTTCAAAGCCGGGCGAACTTCCTAGCAATAAAACGTCCAACGGTTCCTGAGCTTCCACTACGACAGGAAGCCTTTCATTCATTATCTCTTGTGCGCCAATAACTTTCAATTCGAATATATATTTCCCTGGCAAGTCCACCACTCCCGCTAATTTGAATCGGCTAATTCCTTGTGCACCTAGCTGAATAGAATCTACGATGCCTGTTGGTCCCTTAAGATATAAGCTGACGCTACCCTGCTGTCGATGCATATATTGCCCTGTTACCGCCAAACTGTCTCGCACGTTTAGGTATTGTGTATGTGTCAAAGCAATTATACCTTCTGGTAATGGGTTAAGCAGCAGGTTGAAGTGCATATCCTGAACGTGTTCTTCATCAGCAACCGGCAAACCATCCCCAATAATTGTGAGGGTATCAACTTCAGGATATTCCCTTGTTAAAGAGGAGATATCAGGTACAAAAACAGCATCTTTCTGTTGGCTTCCCAAAGCAAATATCGGGTAGGCTCTACTCTCTAGCAAACTATCCACAACACGGTGATCATAATTGTCTGTTAGCATAAGTGCGTGTTGTGGGCTGGTACGCACCGTATAGGTTGGTTGAAGCGCCAATAATGCCAGGGAGGATAAGGCTAGCCATAAAAGGAGGAGCCTGAGGTATAAAAACTGCTTATTTCTTCTCTGGACCGCCAGCAACCCTAGCACAATCACGCCAACGGCTGTTGCCAGGCAGATCACCCATAATTGCCAGGACTCCAACATCGAGTGTAGCCCAATACCGCTCATTTGATACCTCCTGCCTCCATTATAAATAGCTCCGAAAGTGCTGTTCGTTCCGTCGATAACTTTTCAGGCCGGGGTCGTTTAGTTGGCATGATCTTGAAAAAACCATCTAGAATCGCTTCAATTCCCTGTCTACGATTTTGAGGAAGGCCTTCCTGCTCAATAAAAATTTTCAATACATTTAAAGACTGTAGACCAATAGACGGGCGGATTGCCACACCGTCCGCCAATTCCTTTCCGGCCCTGGCAAGCAACTCCCTCTCATGTACCCTCAGTGGTCTTTGCGCTAACTTTAATGCCTCCAACAGCACTATTGCCGATTGGATATTCGGGTAAGGATCCACTGGCGGGACGAATTTTGTCTCGCTTTTGCTCGTGATTTCATCCAGGTCACCGGTAAATCTAGTCTCCAGGGGCTTTAGCGGAGGAGGTTCAAATCCTACCTTGTCTACATAAACCCGTGATTGTTGCTGTATCTCTTTTATGAGTTTTAATGCTTTATATTCGAAAGGCAGCGCGTCTTCCGGCTGGTGTAACCGTAGCTTTAGCTCAGCCTCCCACATCTGGGCAAGTGCCGCTTTCAACTTCGCTTTCAAGGCTTCATCAAAAAATGTAGCTTCTTCTGATATATTGTGCTGGTGTGTATAAGCTTCTAATTCTGGCCCCACGTCCCCTATGCGTCCAACGGTCGCATCCATTGCATCGTTGCTATGGTCATGCCCGTCATCAGGATGATGGTCCTCTTCGGCATCGCCACCTTCCGGTGCACCTTTGCCATTTTCTTTGCCTCCGTGCGCCATGTCTGACTCAAATTCCTCGCCCAAAAACTGCCCATAACGAAGTCTCAGGATTTTCTGATCAGCGCCGAGATTATTGCTCCTCTCGTGAAATTTTTTCGCAGGCAGGTCCTTTCTCTCTCTTATAAGCCTTTCAGTGTCTATAATAATCTGCCGCTGACTCCTAAAATATTCAGGCACTTTGTCTACCCCAAGGCCCGCACTTACCGAAAGGGTTTGGTAGGCGGTGTCTTCCAAGGCAAGGAAGTACATTTCGGTTCTGTTCCGCTGGCGTTCAGGATGCCGGTTATCAAAGGCTTCCAGATAAAAGTATAATTCATCGCCAGGTGCCATGCCCAGTTGTTGTAAATTGAACCGCTTGACATGTTTCTGAACCGTGGGATGATAGTCGGGCACGGGAAATACAAATTTCTCCTCCCGAAATTTAACGGATTCTCCTGAGCCCTTAGCTACCGTCGCCACCAGGTAACTCGCAGTAATACCGAAGTCATCTTGTACCTCCACCCTTACATCCAGTACGGCGTCAAGATCATACATCATCACTGTGTATTGTTCTCTGCCTATAATCTCCACTTTAGGCTTTTCATCTTCCAAAATTTCTAATACGAAATATTTTGAAGTATGAGACTTGCCGTGAATATCTACGTAGCCTATAGTATAAAAACCTGGAAATCTCACTTTTTTGGAGCCAAAATAAGTGTTACTTCCTTTAGATTGAAGAAATATAGTATCCTCGTAGCCGAAGCTTAAAAAAGATGTAACAATGGAATCGGAGAACTGGAAATGCCAGGAAACGAGAGAACCTACAATTGCACTAATGTCCAAATTTTCTGTTTTTGTTATTTCTAAACGTGTGTAACCGGGTGGCGTGATTCCGACTGAAACGGTATCCAACGTTGGTGTTCGATAAGCGGTTTCTTTTGCATCAAACGCAACTGCCCTTATCTCTTGCCCATTTTCTTGCTGCAAGTGGCTCATATCGACACGCCCGATTAGAAAGGAATGCAGAGTTATCACCAATAAAAAAAGTATTATTTGAGGTAAATGATGGGGAATTTTAATACCGGGGTAAATTGCTTTAAGTTTTGCAGACACCCTGTCCTTCTGGAGCGTAACAAGTATGGAAGTAGCCTGATGCTTATCTGATAAAAGCTCCGTGCTTTCCTCCATTTCTGGGTAGTTTGCATTGAGATAACTGGCTACATATTGTCTATTAAACCTAAAGATCTTCGAACCTAAAATTGTCAAACACAGCAATAGTGCAAAACAAATAGAAGCAATTGCAAAGCCAAATGTGGAATCATACTGGAAGATGAATTGGAGCATGGAAGCCACCAGGATTGTCAAAGCTAGCGCCATTAGAATATTTTCCACCCATAAGTAAATCCACCACCGGCGATAGATTTGTCCAAGTATATCATGTTCTTTTAGCTTCTCCATGTTTTACTCCTTTCTGACAATAATCTTTCAATCAAAAAAAGCAGAAAAACCAATACCCAGATGTAAAATTCCAAAGCTACAACAGCCTTTTCAACATCCCTCTCACCGCTCTTCGACTCAATCTTTCCAGGTTGCATCTGCTGAAACGAAATCGCCCTTTTGTCATACAGGCTTGCATCAGGATCTGGCCATTTTTTTCGGGCAATCATTTCCAACAAAGCCGCAGGTAATTCCATAGGTTTCATCATCAGTCTTGCATCCAAAGGTTTATGCCAAATATATTGATAGGGATCTTCCTGATGCCGAACCCACCATGGCGAATCATCAGCCATGGCTGATGGGCGATAGACTAAATAGTGAGTTCCTGATTGCCCGATGGAAGCAGGTAGTGGTTTTGCCGATAGCCAACAGACAAGATCGTAATTTGCTTCATCAGGAAGCTTATCGTTCTCCAGATAATAAATTTCAAAATTAGCTTGCAAATATTTCTCGACAGCTACAATTGCGGCTTCAAGATATTGCGCGTTGCCGGCAAAAGTAGTATCCTTATAGATTCCAACCTTCGATTGCCATTGGTCCTCCACCACAACGGTATCATCGGACAGCCTATTCACCAGAAAAAGTTCTTGCCCCTGGGAAAAGGTCGCATATTCACTTTGAAAGACAGCAGATCTCATGCTGATTCTTCGCTCTTTCAAAGTAGTAACACTTGCTGTCGAGGCAACAGAAAGTATGAGAAGGCTATCGTTCGCTGTTCTTCTTACACCTGCAATACTTTTGCGAACGGTATCATCAGGCACAATCACCCATTCAGTTTCTATAGCGCTTGCAGGTCGTGTGCCCTGAAAGTTCCTAAGCTTTCCTGATGAGATAAAAATTAGCTTCTCAGGACTACTTTCATCCCTTTCCAGCGATTTAAGAACGGACCAATAATTTTGTAAGGCTTCTTCATCGGCAAGCTGACGTACGGTAAAACCGCTTTTTGCCAAAGCATCAATTTTTTCCTCCACAGCCACGATACCTCGTAAACTATGCTCCACCATTACCAAAGTCTTATTTGTAGCCTTTTTATCAACGAGTAATACTGGCTGTACCAACAAAAATACAACGAGGCACACGATGAGCGCCCGAATAAAGAAAAGCCACCACTGACTGAATTGTAATCTGCTGATGCTATTGTTTTCAACATTTTGCAACCATTTGATGCTCCCTACCTGCACAAGCTTCCCTTCCTTCCTATTCCAAAGATGGATAAGGAGCGGAATAATGATACCCGCTAATGCAATAAAGTGAAGTGGATTTAAGGCTTGAAACATACTATAACAGTCGCATTCTTCGCATTAAAAAGTTTCTCAACGCGTCGTGATAGGTATGGTGCATCTCAAATAAATTGTAGGATACGTTCATTTGTAGCAGCTCTTTTTTGATCGCATCCAGGTACTCATTCAAAAGCGCCTGATAAGCGTCTCTTGGTAGGGCAGTATTGATCTTTACTTTTTCGCCACTTTCAAGATCCTGAAATGTTACTATACCGTCATAGCTAAAGTTCATTTCATTACCACCCATAATATGAAAAACTATGGTTTCATGCCTCCTTCCACTCAGCCGCTTGATCACCTTCATGATTTCTTCATCTGCCTGGTACAAGTCACTGATAAAGATAATCAACTCTTTACCTCTGCCGATCTGCAAGGGATTTTCTGAATTTTTTTGAGGAAATTTACCTTTTGGCTCTACCTTTACAAGATCGTACAAGATTTTACCCAATTGCGATTTATCCTGGCGTGGCATCACCTGACTGATCTTCGCATCATTGATGGCGTATAATCCGATAGCATCGCCTTGCGAAAATGCCAGGTATGCCAGGCACGCTGCAAGGCCCCGTGCATAGTCGAGTTTGTTAATCTGGCCATCTTGATGAGCCATAGAAGCGCTCGTATCCAACAAAATACGTGTAGTAATGTTGCTTTCCAGCTCAGCTTCCTTAATATAATAGCGATCAGAACGTGCATACATTTTCCAGTCTAAAAGTCGAATATCATCGCCCGGTTGGTAAGACCTGTACTGATTAAACTCCAACCCAGCGCCGCTTTTCTGGCTCCTATTTCCACCCACAAAAATCCCCGCTAAAACCGTGCGCGCTAAAAGCTCCAAACCGGTGACAGAACGCAAGTGATGTCGATTTAATAAGTCCTTCATACCATATTGAGGTCGGTAAAACAGTGAATGCTACGATCCTTGCCTAATTGCTTTACGATCAATTTTATTCAAAAGATGTTCAGTCACCTGATTAGCAGTTACGTTCTCTGCTTCCGCTTTAAAATTCATCAATATCCTATGCCGAAGTACGGGATACGCAACCTTTTCGATATCGGCTAAGGTGACAGAAAATCTGCCTTGCAGCAAGGCAAATGCTTTGGCTGTCAAAATAATCGCTTGTCCGGCACGAGGCCCCGCACCCCAGCGCACCCACTCTTTAATATAGGGAAAAACGGTAGTTTCAGGCCGTGTAGCCCTTATCAGAAGACCTACATAAGTGATCAGGTCATCATTGACAAAAACGTCGCGTACCAATCTTTGTATTTTGATTATTTCTTCTCCATTTAATACCGGTTTAATAACTGCCTTGACCGATCCAGTTGTATTTCTTAAAATGTCGAATTCATCCGCCTCTTTAGGATAGCCTATAGAAATATGCAAAAGAAATCTATCCAACTGGGCTTCCGGTAAAGGGAAAGTGCCAGCTTGTTCTATAGGATTTTGTGTGGCCAAAATAAAAAATGGTCGATCTAAGGGATAGGTCTGACCGGCATAGGTAACCTCAAACTCCTGCATTGCTTCCAGTAGCGCTGCCTGTGTTTTTGGGGGAGTCCTGTTAATTTCGTCGGCTAATACAATATTGGCAAAAATGGCTCCCTTGTTGAATTTAAAGAACCGCTTTCCCGTAGCATGATCTTCTTCCAATATCTCTGTACCGATGATGTCCGAAGGCATCAAGTCTGGCGTAAACTGGATTCGCCGGAATGATAACGCAATAGCATCAGCAAGACTCCTGATCATCAACGTTTTTGCCAAACCAGGCACCCCTTCCAGAAGGGCATGCCCACCAGCCATAAAAGTAATCAGAAGTTGCTCTATCACTTCATCCTGGCCTACAATTACCTGGTGAATCTCCTGTTTTAGCAAAACTAATTTATCAATAAGAATATTGACTTTTTCCTCTGTTATTTCCAATCTAGTCTATCTAAGGTTATTACTATCTGCACCAGTCGCTCCATTGTTACGCCGTTAATGCATAGATGATGATGTTTATGCCAAAGCGGGTATTATCCTTGGCCAACCACCTTTTATTTCTAAAATCATAATCCCATTCACAACCATAATCTTTATTGCTATACAGCACGCCTATCTTTCCATTGATTTCAATGGCTTTAAGATAGTCATGCACAAGATCATCACCCCACCCGTTCAGCTCTACAGACGCTGTAGGAGGCCCGTCGGGAAATCGGAAAAACGATTTGTAAATTGGATGGTGGTTAGGGATCTTCTTTAAGGTGTTTTGCCCAAAGATCTCGGTCATTTCAGCTTCGAAGGATTTAGCAAACAGGCCGTCGATATCATGGTTACAATCATCAGCAAAAAGAAATCCTCCATTTTGAATATACTTTTTAAGATTATCTCTTTCCTTCTGGTTAAAAGATACCAGTTTATGACCGCTGAGATAACAAAAGGGTGACTCAAATAACTCGTTGCTGTCCAAGGTAATCACCTTTTCACGACTATCTACTTCTATGGTAGTGTATTGCAGGAGAGAATGAAGTAAATTAGACGGCATACGCTGATCTGTATTCCAGTCCCCGGAATTGTATTTTATTCGCGTAAAAAAAAATGCCCTTCCCTGATTCCTGTCACTTTTCATTTCCTTCATAGCCTTTAGTCAGACATTTAACATAAAAAGCAGCTCATTTTGTTTTCATAAGCCGGCTTCATGGGCTTAAACAGCATCTGATAAACTTGTAAAGGTAAAATCTCTTATCTTCAATGGTGGAATCAGGCAGTTGTCAACCCTTTGCTGCTGGCCAATGGCTTCCAGGTTATTCAGCATAATGATCGGGCTTTCGTTGAACCTAAAATTTTTCACGGGAAATTGAATCTTGCCGTTTTCAATATAAAAGGTACCATCACGGGTCAATCCTGTGTATAACAGCGTTTGTGGGTCGACTGCCCGAATATACCAGAGCCTTGTAATTAGGATTCCACGGTCGGTGCTGGCAATCATATCTTCCAGACTTGCATTACCGCCTTCCATAATGAAACTTCCCGGTCCTGGTACAGGCTCTTGGTTTTTTTGGCTGGCCCAGTAGCGATCATAGGCTAGATTTTTTACCACACCGTTTTCAATCCAGGTACGTTTCCTGACGGGCAGGCCGTCTCCTGACCATGTACTGGATGGGATGAGCTTGTTTAGCGGGTCGGAATATATGGTCACTCGTTCGTCCACTATTTTCTCGCCTTTCTTCGTGCCTCCGCCTTGTTTCGACATAAAACTACGTCCTTCATCCGCTTGCCGGGCACCCATACTGTACATCATATTTTGTAACAAATCTACTGCAGCAGCGGGTTCAAGGATCACGGTATATCTGCCAGGTTCAATCGCTTTGGCATTCTTCGACATCTTCGCCTTGTCGATAGCTACCTGAGATGCCCTGGCAGTATCGAGCAGCGTTACATCATTAAAGTCACGCGTCACCCAACCTGATCCCGTGCCATCTTCTGTTCTTACGGTAACGGTGAACTTGACGTCACTATCTTTGTAGTAGCCAAACAAACCCTTCGAGTTCATCATGGCATTAAAGCCAGACTGATGTTCTAAGAACCCTGCTGAAGTGAGTCCTTCTTTGCGCGAAGGATCGATACTGTTCATGGCAGCCTGGGCCCTGAAAGCAGGATCGATATTGGCTGTGGATTCAAAAAACGCCATGGACTCATCAAATTGTTGGGGACCCAGCACCGGCATAAATTCCGGATTATCAGGAGCAAATTGCGCCAGTTCTTCCGATCGTTGCACGACTTTCTGTAATGAGGCATCATCAAACTCATTGATGGTAGATACCCCGGACTTCTTTCCAAAACTGGATTGCACTCCCAAGCTGATATTGGACTCTTTGCCACTGGTAGATACTGTATTGCGCGCATAGCGGATATTTCCGCCTTCTGAACCGGAAAGACTTACAATACACTCATCCGCCTTAGAGTAGGAAAGCACTTTTTCAAGTATTTTCCTGGCTTCTTCATTTGATAATATCGCCATTCTGTTTTTTTCTTTTTTTATTAATTAAATCTTTCTTCCGGTATTGATCACATTAACCCCATCAAATCGGGTAGTAGCACTACCGTGCGACACAGCACTTACCTGCGACGGCTGTCCTTTACCATCGAAAAAAGAACCAAATAGCCGGTACTCACTTTCATCGCAAATCTTACTACACGAATTCCAGAATTCCTGCGTGTTAGACTGGTAAGCAACATCATCAAGCATACCTGTGATCTGACCATTTTTTATTTCATAGAAGAGCGTTCCACCGAATTGGAAATTATAACGCTGCTGGTCTATGGAATAGGAGCCCCTGCCTACGATATAAATCCCCTTTTTTACATCCTTAATCATATCATGAATAGAATATTTTTCCTTTCCCGGTGCCAGAGAGACATTAGGCATCCGCTGGAATTGCACAGAACTCCAGCTATCGGCATATGAACAACCGTGGGACTCTTTTTCGTTGATCATATTGGCTTGATCTCTTGTCGCCTGATAATTTACAAGAATGCCATCTGTCACAAGGTCCCATTGCTTGGTCTTCACCCCTTCATCGTCATAGCCCACGGCCCCAAGGGAGCCCGGCTGTGTCTTGTCCGCGATCAAGTTTACCAGTTCATTGCCATACTTAAAGTTTTTGGTTTTCCACTTGTCGAGTGTGGCAAAGCTGGTACCAGCGTAATTGGCTTCATAACCTAAGACGCGGTCCAGCTCCAGTGGGTGTCCGACGGACTCATGAATTGTTAAGCCCAGGTGATCAGGATCCAGCACCAGGTCATACTTTCCGGCGTCGACCGATTTCGCGGTGAGCATTTCTTTTGCTTGTTTTGCCGCAGCACCTGCATCTTCCAGCAAGTCGTAATGCCTACCATAAAGCGTAAGTCCTGCAGCGCCTTCCGTTTTGCCTGCCGGCCGTGGATCCAGGTATTCATAACCCATACCCATAGGCGCACTTAATGCAGCCCTGGACTTGAATTTATTATTTTTAGAATCTATTGCATTCACATTAAAGGTTGGCCAGATCCTATGAATGTCCTGGTCGATATACGATCCTTCCGTAGAGGCAAAATATTTCTGTTCATTGACAAGAAATAAGGATGTATTGACAAAGTTGGCTCCATTGTTTAGCGCCTTTGCATTTGCCGTCAGCAATAAATCTACTTTTTCAGCGATAGGCACTTCAAAAGCGTTTCTTTCGATAGGGGTTTTCCAACTCACCTGGCCGTAAGATTTCACAGGCACCAATTGAACTGGTTCACTTTGTATTTTCGCATTAGCTTTAGCTATGGCTACAGCTTCTTCTGCCGCTTTCTTTAGCGCAGCGGGCGTTACTTCATTGGTAGCCGCAAACCCCCAGGTGCCATTGACCAGCACTCGCACGCCGGCACCGAAGGATTCCAGGTTCACGATATTCTGCACTTTATCTTCCCTTGTAAAAATATATTGGTTGAGATACCGTCCTATACGCACATCTGCGTAATTGGCACCACGTGCTTTTGCGGCATCTAAAACAAGATCAGCCAACTTTTTCTTCATAATCACATCCATGCCAGGATCTACCACATCCAGGGGCACAGGGGTGCCAAACAAGGGTACAGGCAACATCAATGCGCCAACTCCCAGACCCGCAAGATTTACAAATTCTCTTCTTTTCAAAATATATTCCTCCTTATTAATTGATAATAAATTAGTCTAAATGTCACTCACTCCAAACCTGAAGATGTTTTATGCAAAAATATTTGATAACAATTGTCGCTCAAAAACGAGACAGTCTAATAAAACTTACCACATAAATTGTATGGCAACTAAAA
>PPFU01001460.1_pt1 | contig 15441 bp, 16 predicted proteins | sample 1535991 | NCBI WGS metagenome assembly PPFU01 (sample SAMN04901290, study PRJNA319586) | Hypolithon metagenome, whole genome shotgun sequencing project. | isolation source: Antarctic Hypolithon | place: Antarctica: Miers Valley | collected 2014
GGCCGTGCGGCCCGCCTCGATCGGTTTGAGATGTGCGGTGATGTTTACCGGCTGAAGTAAACGGAGAACCGGCTGCCGGAAGAGCGCGGGCGGTAGCAGTCGGCGTCGTAGTTACGATAGGTGCGCCGACCGTAGTAGCGGCTGTCGTCGTAGTAAACGGGCTGCCGATAGTAAACGGGCTGCTCACGGTAAACCGGTCGCCCGTAATAGACCTGCCGGTCGCAGTCGTCGTAGCGGTAACGCTGGTGGCCGGCTTGCGCCTGCGGGGCGAAGACGGCGGTCGTGAGGATGATGGCGAGTATTGCGAGTAGTGTTTTCATTGTGGATGAGTTTTCGGTTTGCGCGGTTTTTGACGTGCGTGCTTGTGCTGTATTCAAACGGCGCGAGTGGTAACATCGCGCGTGCGATGGCAGGAATCCGCGGAAAGGACCGACGGTGCGGCTACCGCGCAAAGTGCGACCAAAGCCAGAGGCAGACGAGGAACAGGAAAACGCAGAGCGCGAGAAACTTCAACCGCGCCTCGCGCTGCTCGGCCCGGAGGCTGCGACGGCGGGGGCGCGCGACGGCGGTGTGCGCGTCGTAGCGCCGGTCGGTGAGAGACTTCGGATTGTCGAATCGTGTCGAACTCTGGCTCGCCCGCGCGATGAGCTGCTCGCGGCGGCGTCGCTCGGCCTGCTCGGCGGCCTTCGGAGCGTCCTGAATGAGGCGCTCGAGATTTTCCATCTCGCGCCGCAGTTTCTCCTGCTCCTCGTGCAGCGCGCGCTGCTTCGCGTCGAGTGGGGAGTCGTCCTTTTTCTTCCGAGCCATCGCGTACTAGGCGGGGGTGACCTGGGCGAGGATCACGATCAAAATAATCACGCCGAGCACGAGGAGCGGCAGCGTGAAGCCGAACCCGGCTTTCAACCAATAAACGAAATCTTTCTCCGGCGCGTAGGCGTAGCCATAGGCGTCGCCCGCCGCGTGCTCGACGTGTTCTTCGCCCGGCTCGGGTGAAATTTTCGGGCGCGTCTTGGAATACTCCGCCCGCGCGTCATCCACGGCGCTCAAGGCTTTGCTCAACTCTTTGTTGATATCGAGCCCTTCCCACGCCCGCGGGTTGATGGACTCGAGCAGCGCGAGGTGCGCGGTGTAGGATTCCTGGATCCCTTGAAGCTGCTCGACGCGTTTCTGAGCGTCGTAGGTCTCGCGCTCGACCACGACCAGGGCGCGCGTCAGATGTTCCACCATCTCCGCGCGGCCGCGCTGGAAGGTTTCCTGCCGCTTCCCGAGTTCCTCGAGCTGGATCTTTTGCTTCTCGATGAGCTCCTGCTGGCGGCGGAGCTGCGCGAGCTGGTCGTGCGCCTTTTGCACCTGCTCGCCGATATGCTCGGGAGAAACATCGTCGTCGTCCGGCAGGTCGAGCATCGGATCGTGAGCTTTCGGGCGGTCGGGCATACGCGCGAAGAGTGGCGCGGCCCGGACTAGAACTCCAGATTTTTCACGCGGCGCATCGCCAGGAGCATGGGAAAAAGGAGCACGGCGGCGCTGAGCGCGAGCGCGCCGGCCAGCGCCGCCGCAGCGGGGATGGCGAAATCCAATTTCGTCACCCGCTGCAGGGCGGGCACCGCGGCGAGTGCGACGAAGAGCGTGATGTAGATGAAACTCACCACGAGACAGAGCGTGCCGCCGAAGCCGGAGACGATTTTCGAGGGGTTCTCCTCGCGCAGGTTCGGGAAAAGTGCGCCGACGCCGACGGCAAGGCCGGAGAGCGTGGCGCTCATCACCGCGATGGCTCCGGCGAAAAAGAAGACGCTCGGCCAGGGCATTTGCAGCATGAGACTGGAGGCAGCCATGAGGCTGACTGTCACGGACATGGAGGCGGCGCAGGCGAGGCAAAATTTTTGCCACAAAACACGCCGCAGCCCGATGGGAGCGAGGCCGATGATCCAGAGCCGGCGGCCCTCGAGGCTGAATTGCGGGAAGACGAATCTAGTGGTTAGCGTGGAGAGTGTGAGGGCGGAAGCTGTTAGGTTGAGATAGCTGATCATCGTCTCCCAGAACTCGCTTTGAAAATCGAAGGCGACGTTGCGAAGGTTCAGCACGTAGATGCAGAGCAGGCCGAAGAAGATCATGAACTGCGTCCACTGCGCCGGGTCGCGCCAGAAGACGCGGACGTCTTTGAGAACGAGCGCGCGGGTCGGCCGGCTCAGCAACGGCACGGCGTCGAGCAGCCACTCGAGCCAGCCGCGCCGGAACGTGCCGTGTCGGCGCTCGCCGGCCTTGCGCAGATAACGCTCGGCGCGCGAACTCACCGCGACCGACCAGCTCCGGTAGAAATGGCGGTCGATGACCGTGCAGCCGACGACGACGGCCATGAGCGCATTGCTGAGCAAAACGAGGAAATAGAACGCGCCGGGGCGCGCGAGTCCTTCGCCCCACGCGAGCACCGACTGCGCGAGCCAGGCGCTGGGGAGAAACGGATTGAGGCTCACGCGGGTGTGCCGGAGGAGCTGCTCGAAGGTCGCGACATCCTGCCGCACCGTCGCATCGACATCGGTCACGGGCTTTACCCAGAAAATGATCGCGACCACAGCGAGGATGCCCGCAGGCAACAGCGCGCGCCGCACCCACCGCAAAGAAAGCAATCGGACCAGCGCCATGATCGCCCATGAACCCAGCAAACCGGGGATGATGACGAACGGAATGCACGCCAGCGCCGTCGCCAGATAGAAAAACGGCGAGACTGAATGCACGCGGCCGTAAGCTGCGAGCAACGGCGCACTGAGGAAAAGGAGCGCCCAACTCGAAACAACGAGCGACTCGGCGATCTTCCACCGGCAGACATCGCGATGCCCGATGGGGAGGGTGAGGAACCAGGCGGTCTCGCGATTTTTGAAAAGCGTGGAGTAGCCAATGATCGAGTTCGAGAAGACCAACATAACAAAAAAGAACCCGAAGATGAGGAAGAGGATCCGCTGGGACAGCAGCGCGCCGACCAGCGGAAAATTGTAAAGGAAGTTGAGCCCCCAGTAGAACAACCAGTAGCCGACCAACAGATAGCCCGCGACGAACCCGCCGAGAACGAAAATCAAGAGCGGCGATTGTTTCCTCAGCCCGCGCACCCGCGCGACAAAGGATCGCCAATGCACCCAGAGGAGAAGGCGGAAGAGGCGAAAAGTAGAGAGGCTGGAGGCTGGAGACCGGAGACCTAAAAGGTCTGCGGCGGCGATCTCAGGTTTCATCGGCCTGGTGCCAGCTCCAGCAGCACGCCTTTCAGATACTCCGTCTCAGGGAGCGTCGGTAGGATCGGATGATCGGGGCCCTGCGCATAGCGTTCGAGCTGCCGTGCCGTCTTGCGCGCATCGACCAGCGCGTCGGTAATCGCCTCGTGGAACAGCTCGGCGCTGACATGGTGTGAACAACAAAAAGTCGCCAGCATGCCATCCGGACTCAGCAGCTTGAATGCGCGCAAGTGGATTTCTTTGTAGCCGCGCATCGCGTCGTGGACTTTCCCCTTCGACTTCGTGAACGACGGCGGATCGAGGATGATCAGGTCGTATTGCTCCCCGCGCTGTTCCTGATCCTTTAGAAAATCGAACACGTTGGCTTCGACCGCTTCGACCGGGAGTTTGTTATGTTCGGCATTTTGTCGGATCGCGGCTGTGCCTTCCGCACTGATTTCCACCGCCGTCACGCTCGCCGCGCCGGCCCGCGCACAAGCCAGCGCGAACGCTCCCTGATTTGAAAAGCAATCGAGGACGCGCTTTCCCCGCGCGTGTTTCGCTACGGAGAAGTAGTTGGCGAGCTGATCGAGATAGAACCCGGTCTTGTGGCCGCGCAATAGATCGATGGCGAACTTCAGCCCATCGACCTCGATCTCCACGCTCTCCGGTGCATCGCCCCAGAGCACGCCGGAGCGCAGTTCCATGCCTTCCGCACGGCGGATCGGAGCGTCGTTGCGCTCGATGATCGAGTGGAGCTGCACGGACTCCGCCACCGCCCGCAACGCCTCGACAATCACATCGAGGCGCTGATCCATCGCCAGCGTCAGCGTCTGCACGACGAGATGCGCGCCATACCGATCCACGATCAAGCCCGGGAGCCCATCGCTTTCACTCCACACCAGCCGGCAGAGCCGCGGATCGACTCCGCGCCGCGCGCGATAGTCGATGGCCATCGCGATCCGCCTTTTGAAAAAATCGAGGTCGAGCTCCTGCCGCTGCCGGCAGAAACGGCGGGCGACGATCTGCGACTGCGCATTATAGATGGCGCTTCCGAGCAGCCGATCGCGCCCGTCTTTCAACGAAACGATGTCGCCGTCGCGCGGCTGCCCGAACGCCTTGAGTACATCGCTGGCATAGACCCAGTCGTGTCCGTGGAGGAGTCGCGAGCGGGGTTTGATGACGAGTCCTGCCATGCCGCCAGCCGACCGCGAGCGAGGGCGGATTGCAAGCGCGGCGTCGGGAAGGCCCGAGGCGGGGGCGGGAATCGAACCCGCGAATAGAGGTTTTGCAGACCTCTGCCTTACCACTTGGCTACCCCGCCATAGCGCCCGGAAAGGGAACGAATAAACGGGCTGGCCTCGGCTTTTGCAAGCTCCGGCATGCACGCGCTGCAGGCTGCCCGAGATGAAAGCGAGGCGCGTCCTTGAATCCGAGTGCGCCGCAAGGTTACGCTCCACCTCGTGCGTCGCTTCACCGCCCTTCTCCTCGCGTTGTGGCTGGCGCACTTCCTCATGCCCGCAGCCGCGCAGGCTCTGACCGATGAGGAAAAGAAGCGGCTTTTCCTGAACGCGCGCGAGGAGATGCGGACCATCCCCGACGCGACGCCCGTCCCAACGCCGCGCCCTAAACCGCAGCCTGCCCCGCGCCCCACCCGGACACCCACGCCGCGCCCGACTCCCACGCCCACGCCACAGCCGACTCCCGAGGAAACTCCCACGCCGAGAAAAACTCCACGTCCCGCGCCGGAGGAAACACCCACTCCCCGCCCCGTGCCGACAAAAACTCCGACGCCCGAGCCCACGCCTCGCGAGACTCCCACGCCGCGCATCCCGACCAGCCGCGCCATTCCGACGCCGACGATCCCGACGAAGCGTGCAGTCCCCATTCCCCAGGCTCCGGTCGTCATTGAGAAGTCCGGCTTTGAAAAAGAGCAGGGCGACGCCCCCGCCCCGCCGCGCGGATTTTTTGGGGGGAAGCGCTACAAATATCTGACCAGTTCGGTCCGCGCCCAGATCGACGACGCCCGCGTCAAGAAACGCCGGTGGCGCTACATCGTCGTCCACAACAGCGGCACCAAGCAGGGCAACGCGAAGATTTTTGACTACTACCACCGCAACACGCGCAAAATGCCGAACGGCATGGCCTACCACTTCGTCATCGGAAACGGCACTTCCTCCGGCAACGGCGCCATCGAGATCGGCAGCCGCTGGACGCGCCAGGTCAATGGCGGCCACGTGCACAGCGATTACCTCAACAACATCTCCCTCGGCATATGTCTCGTGGGCGACTTCAATCGGGCCACACCGACGCCGCAGCAGCTCGAGGCCCTCGAGGAACTCACGCGCTACCTCCGGCTGCGCGTGGGAAAAATCGACCGCAAATTTGCCATCGTGAAGGCGCACCGGGAGATCAACCCGCCCCGCTGGCCCACGGACTGCCCCGGCGACCGCTTCCCCTATCGTTGGCTGCACAGCCAGTTCGATTGAGGTGTTGGCGGAGCGCCACGATTGCGTATCCGCGCCAGCTGCGGTTATGTCTCCGCATGGCGCTGGCTCAACGCGAAGTTTACCTGTCCCCGGAGGAATACCTGCAAATCGAGCGGGCCGCTGAGTTCAAAAGCGAATACTTCGCGGGCGAAATGTTTGGCATGGCCGGCGGGAGTCCAGCGCACGCCTTAATCAGCACAAATGTTGCAGCCGAACTCCGCGAGCGGCTGAAAGGCAAACCGTGCGTGCCGTACAATAGCGACCTCCGCATCGAAATCTCCACCACCGGCCTCTATACGTATCCAGACGTCTCGGTCATCTGCGGCCCCCTCCAGTTTTCCGATCTCGGCGACGACATCGTCACCAACCCGGCCCTCATCGTCGAGGTGCTCTCCGACTCCACCGAAGCCTATGACCGTGGGACAAAGTTCGATCACTACCGCACGATCAGCACGTTGCGCGAATACGTCCTCGTCTCTCAAAAGCAGCCACTCGTCGAAGTTTTCCTCCGCCAGACCGATGGCACCTGGCGGCTCACTCCGGTGCGCGGCCTCGACGCCGCAGTGCGCCTCGACTCTATAGAGTGCGACTTGCGCCTCGCGGAAGTCTATCGCCACGTCGAGTTCCCTAGCCCGCCGCCGCTGAAGGCGATCCGCGCCTGAGAGTCGGCCTGTCTCAAGGTTCGCAGCCGAAGCGCCCAGCCCGAACTGTTTATTTGGAATAATTCTTGATACGCTTACCCAAGCGCTCGAAGGTGCCCTTCCGCGATGCCTGCCAGCACCCAAAGACCCAGCTACGACGAGACGATCTCCCGGCGCGGGTTCCGTTTCACCCGCCAGCGGCGCGAGGTCTATGACGCGCTCATGGCCCGGCGCGATCATCCGACCGCCACGGAAGTTTTCCTGCGGGTCAAGGAGCGCGTCCCCTCCATCTCCCTCGCCACCGTGTATAACTGCCTCGAGACGCTCACCGAGTGCGGTCTCGTGCGGCATGTGAATCTCGACCGCGCCTCCTCGCGCTACTGTCCGAATCTCGAGGATCACGGACATTTCTTTTGCGATCAGTGCGGGAGCGTCGCCGACCTGCCTCTGCGCCGAGCGAAACAACTCGCCTCTGCTTGGCAAATTCCTACGGGCTCGATTGTCACCGGGCACGAAGTCTCCCTGCGCGGGCTCTGCCCGGCGTGCGCAAAATCCAAATCCATTAAACTCAAATGAGCAGCTCACTCGTCATCGAAGACCTCCACGTCAGCATTCAGGATCAGCCCATCGTCCGCGGCCTCAGCCTCGAGGTCGAGCCGGGGAAAGTCCACGCCATCATGGGCCCGAACGGCTCGGGCAAAAGCACGCTGGCCAAGGTACTCGGCGGACACCCCGATTATGTCGTCACCGGCGGCGACGTGCGCATCGACGGCGAGAGCATCCTCGAGATGGAGCCCGACGAGCGCGCCCGCCTCGGTTTGTTTTTGGCTTTTCAATATCCGCTGGAAATCCCCGGCGTGACTAACGCCAATTTCCTCCGCGCCGCGCTGCAAGCCCGCTTGGGCGAGGGCGAGGAACTCGAAGCCACCGAGTACTACGCGAAGCTCTACGAAAAAATGGATCTGCTCGAAATGCCTCGCGCTTTCACTGCGCGGGCCGTCAACGAGGGTTTCTCCGGCGGCGAAAAAAAGCGTAACGAGATCCTGCAAATGGCGATGCTCGAGCCGCGCTTTGCCATTCTCGACGAGACCGACAGCGGCCTCGATATCGATGCTTTGAAAGTCGTCTCCAACGGCGTCAACACGTTGAAAGGGCCGGGCGTCGGCATCCTCCTGATCACCCACTACCAGCGCCTGCTGAACTACATCGTGCCGGACCATGTGCATGTGATGGTCGCCGGCCGCATCGTCCGCAACGGCGGGCGCGAACTCGCCCTCGAACTCGAGGAGAGGGGCTACGACTGGGTCAAAGACGAAATTGCAGCTTAACCGAAGGAACCAACAGTCATGAGCGAATCCACCACCATCGACATCGACCGCAGCGTCGGCGATTTCTCCTATCCCGAAACTCACACGCTCGATGCCGGCGTCGGCCTCGACGAGGGCACCGTCAACTACATCTCCGACGTGAAAGACGACCCAGACTGGGTGCGCGAGTTCCGGCTCAAAGCGCTTAAGGTTTTCCGCGACAAGCCGATGCCGACGAACTGGGCGAGCAAGGACCTGGAGGCGATCGACTTTGACAAAATCCGGTATTATCTCTCCAGCGGCCAGAAGGCCTCGCGCTCTTGGGACGAAGTGCCCGAGGACGTGAAACGCACCTTCGAGCGCCTCGGCATCCCCGAGCAGGAGCGGAAATTTCTCGCCGGCGTCGAAGCACAATTCGATTCCGAGGCGGTTTATTCGAACATCAAAGCCGCCGTGGGCGAGCAGGGCGTCATCTTCGTCGGTTCGACGGAGGGGTTGAAAGAGCACCCCGAGATTTTTCGCAAGTGGTTCGGCAAAGTCATCCCGACCGGCGACAACAAATTCAGCGCGCTAAACAGCGCTGTCTTCAGCGGTGGTTCGTTCATTTACGTTCCGCCCGGCGTGAAGGTGAAACATCCGCTCCAGGCGTATTTCCGCATCAACGCGGCAAATTTCGGCCAGTTCGAGCGCACGCTCATCATCGCCGACGAAGGCGCGGAAGTGACCTATATGGAAGGCTGCACCGCGCCGAAATTCGAGACCGCTACGCTGCACAGCGCCGTGGTCGAACTCGTCGCGATGAAAGGCGCGAAGATTCAGTACATCACGGTGCAGAATTGGAGTTCGAATGTCTTCAATTTGGTGACCAAGCGCGGCATCGCGCATGAGGACGCCGAGGTGAAATGGATCGATTGCAACATCGGCTCCCGCCTTACCATGAAATACCCGGGCGTCGTGATGAAAGGTCGCAAAGCCCGCGGCGAAGTCATCAGCATCGCCCTCGCCGGCGATGGGCAGCATCAGGACACCGGTGCGAAGATGGTGCATGCCGCCGACGAGACGACGAGCAACATCATCAGCAAGAGCATTAGCCTGGGCAAAGGCCGCGCGACCTATCGCGGCCTCGTGCATGTGCCGAAGCACCTTAAAAACTGCAAAAACAACACCGAGTGCGACGCGCTGCTCATCAACTCCAGCAGCCGCACCGACACCTATCCCGCTATCACCGTGCGCGGCACCGGCAACGCCGTGCAGCACGAGGCGAGCGTAAGCCAGGTGAGCGCTGAGCAGATTTTTTACATGCAACAGCGCGGCCTGACCAAGGCGCAGGCGATGAGCCTGAGCGTGAATGGGTTCGTCAACGACCTGGTGCGGCAGTTCCCGATGGAATACAGCGTCGAGCTAAAGCGCCTAATCGATCTGGAGATGGAAGGCTCGGTGGGATGAGCGGCGCAGTTTTGGAATACCCTGATACATGCGGCGCAGTTGAGATCATGAGTGACTCCACCGTCGCGCCCGAAGATGTCTCCCGTGTGAATGCGGACGACTCCGCACTTATTCTCACCAGCGGTCCCGCCCCCCGCGCCAATCACGCGTTTGCGAATTGGTTTCAGCAGATGCAATTCGAGGGCTGGGAGGAGTTCGAGGCTGCTCCCACGCCGACTCGGTCGGACGAACCATGGCGCTTCGCTTCGATCAGGAATCTCGACCTCGAAAACTGGCGCGCGTCCCGGCCTGTGTCCGACGCTGATCAGGCTTCACTCCTCGCGCGCTCGACCCAATTTTCCAAGACTGCGGGCCGCATGGTTTTTGCGAACGACCAGCTTCTCCACCACGACAAACTCTCCGAAGAGCTGGCAGGAAAAGGAGTGGTTTGGGCTCCCCTCTCCGTGGCAGTGAGCGAGCATGAGGAATTATTTCGCAAGCACTTCATGACGCAGGACGTCGTGCTTGGTTCGAAAAAGTTCGCCGCGCTGCATCGGGCGCGGGTCTCGAACGGCTCGTTCCTCTACGTCCCGCGCGGCGTCGAAATCGAGTTGCCGCTCGAGGCATTCCACTGGCTGTCTGGAGATCATGCTTCCGTCTTCCCGCACACGCTCATCATCTGCGAGGCGATGAGCAAAGTGACGCTCGTCGATTATTTCGGCAGCGCGGGAAACGAACCGGGTTTTTCCTGCGGGGTGAACGATCTCTTCGCCGAACCCGGCGCGAAATTAAACTACATTTGCGTGCAGGATTGGAACCGCGAGACGCGCGCATTCCAAATCAACTCCACGGTCGTGGAGCGCGACGCGAGTGCGCTGAGCCTGAACCTCAACCTCGGCGGCAGCTACGCGCGCACCGAGAGCGTGAGCCGGCTCCTCGGCTCCGGCGGGCGGAGCGACATGCTGGCCATCTCCGTCGCCACGGGCGCGCAGGAGTTCGATCAGCGGACGCTGCAGGATCACCAACAACCAAACACGACGAGCGATCTGCTTTACAAAAACTCGCTCGACGGCACTGCGCGCACCATTTTCGCCGGGCTCATCCGGGTCGAACCGAAGGCGCACCAGACGGATGCCTACCAAAAAGTCCGCAATTTATTGTTGAGCGACGACGCCGAGGCGAACTCGATGCCCGGCCTGGAAATTCTCGCCGACGAAGTGCGTTGCTCGCACGGCGCGACCTCGGGGCAGATCGAGGAGGAGGAGTTGTTCTATCTCCAGTCGCGAGGCATCTCGAAGACCGTGGCGCAGCAGCTCATCGTGTTCGGTTTCCTGAATGAAGTCATCGCCCGTCTTGGCAATGAGACGATCGGCGAACGGCTGCGGGCGCTGGTGCAGGCGAAATTCGACGCGCGATGATGACGATCGAATTTCTGGCCGAAGTCGGCAGCCTCGTCGGTGATCAGTCCAGCCTCGGCAACGTCATTGGTGTGCTCCTTTTGCTGCTCGGCCTCGAGCTCGTGCTCGGCGTGGATAACATCCTGGTCATCTCGATCATGGTCTCGCGCCTCGCTCCCGAGCAACAGCAGCGGGCGCGCATCATCGGCCTCTCCGTCGCGCTCGTCGCTCGGATCGTGCTGCTTTTCGGCGTGACGTGGCTGCTCGGGCTCTCGACGCTGATTGGCGAAGATTTCCCGGCGCTCGCCGGCGTGCCGATCCTCTCGCGCATGTCTGTCAAAGATCTCATCCTCCTTGCGGGCGGGCTTTTCCTCATCTACAAGGCGGTGAAGGAAATCCACCACGTCGTGGAAGCGCACGATGAAATCGGCGGGGTGAGGAAGCTCGATACGTTCACCGGCGTCATCACGCAGATCGTGTTGCTGGACATCGTTTTCAGCCTCGATTCGGTCATCACAGCGGTTGGGATGATTGACGAGCTGTGGGTCATCATTACTGCGGTCGTGCTCGCGTTTGGCGTCGTGCTGGCGTTTGCAAAACCGATAGGCGACTTCATCCTCGCGAATCCGGCGTTGAAAATTCTCGCGCTCAGCTTTCTGGTGACGATCGGTGTGACGATCACGATGGAGGCATTTCACCGAGACGTGCCGAAAGCCTACATCTACTTGCCGATGGCCTTCGCTCTGGGGGTCGAGCTCATACAAATGCGCTACTCGCACAATCGCAACCGCGGCAAAAGTCAAAGTTGACGGGCGCGCCGTCCCATCCGGCGCGCCGGAGCAGTACGAGCCTGCGCACGGTGGGAATCCTCGATCGCTATGAGCAGACCTTCAGCAGCGGTCTGGTCCTCGGGATGCCGGTTGCGCTTACCGACCTCTCTGATGTTTGCGACTCACTGCATGCAGCGTAGCTCGCCTCACCGCCTGTTGACGAAAAAGACTAGCGATGAGGGGGCATGCAGCTACCCTGCTCCGCAGTGAAAGCCCGCATCTACCGAATCGCCGCCGCTTTTGGCGTGGCGTTGCTCAGCGGGTGCGCGAGCGAGCCGTCGATCACCGAGCGGAATGTCGCCCGCTGGGAACGGGAGGCGGACGGAGGGAATACCCGGGCGCTTTATTATCTCGGAGCCGCTTATTACAAGGGGCATCGCGCGGAGAAGGATACGCAGGCGGCATTCGATTATTGGTTCACCGCGGCCAGCCGCGGGAACATCCGCGCACAGCACAACCTCGGCGTGATGTACTGGTCGGGCGACTGGGTGGACCGCAATCTCGTGCTCGCGTATGTCTGGTTCAATCTCGCGGCGGGTCAAGGACTGAGACCCTCGGAACGGATGCGTGATGAGCTGGAGCCTTTCATGACGCGGCTGCAGATAGCCGCGGCGCAGCGGATGACGGAGCAGATCTCGCGGGCAATCGAGCGGCGGGAGAGCATCTCCTTCGCCACGAGAACGACCGTGCTTAGAAATTACCAAAAATAGATTTGTCTGGGGGGCGTCATCCCGATCCACTCGCCAATCGATTTGGCCACCTCAAATCAGCGAGAAAAGTCCCGAAGCGAGTTTAGGCCCACTCAACTTGTGGAGACACAAAACTCCAGTTGTGCGCGATACACGAGCCGCGAACCGCCGGTTGCCTGTGCGGAGGCGATGTGAGAGCATGGTTTGCATGAATGGAGCACGACACGCCCTGGCCGCGGCGCTTTGCCTTTGGAGCTGCGTTGCGCTGGCTGGGGACTGGGATATTCGGCGGTTCGAGGGGCGGGATTACGTCACGCTGGAAAATGTGGCGAACTTTTATGACCTGACGAGCGGGGTGCAAAAGGTGGCGAATCAGGCGGAGGGGATTCTGAATGTGAAATTCTCGCTCGAGGGGGCGCGGCAGCAAGTGGAGGTGACGGCGAACACGCGCGAGATGACGATCAATGGGGTGAAGCATTGGCTGGCTTTCCCGGCGCATCGGGAGGAGAGCGGGACGGTGCTGGTGTCGCGGCTCGATCTGGCGAAGACCCTGGAGCCGGCGCTTCGACCGCAGGCGATCGGAGCGCTAAAGCCGGTGAAGACGGTGGTGCTCGATCCTGGCCACGGCGGGCACGACAAGGGGGCGACGAACATTTACGGGCGGGAAAAGGAGTACGCGCTGGATGTCTGCCAGCGGGCGAAGAAGAAGCTTGAGGCGCACGGGTTGAAGGTGCTAATGACTCGGACGACGGATGTTTTCATCCCGCTGGAACATAGGCCGCGCTCGGTGAACAAGCTGACGGAGGCGATCTTCGTGAGCGTGCATTTCAATGCGTCGAGTTCGAACCCGCTGGCGAGCGGGTTCGAGGTTTTCTCGATCACGCCGCGGGGCGCGCCTTCGACGGACGCGAGTCAGCTCACTTCGCGTGACCTGCGCAATGAGCCGGGGAACGCGGTGGACACGGCGAGCAGCGCGCTGGCGACGAGCATCCAGCACGCAATGCTGGGGAACATCCCGGCGGTGGACCGGGGGGTGAAGCGTCAGCGCTTTGCGGTGCTCCGGCTGGCGCAGGCACCGGCTGTGCTGGTAGAGGGCGGGTTCGTGTCGAGCCCGAGCGAGGGGCGGCTCATCGCGCAGGCGGCGTGGCGGGACAAGCTGGCGGGAGCCATCGTGGATGGGATCGTGAACTACAAGCAACTGGCGGAAACGAAGCAGCCTCCGAAGCTGCTGGCGGAGTATCGCAAGGGAGTGGAGACGAGTGTGAAGCTGCGGGACGATGTGGTGCCGGAATCCGGGAAAAATAAAGACGGGGAGAATTGAGGCGGAACTGTGCGGATTTCGTCCGCTCGAGCCGCGAAAGGAGGCGAAATTTGGAATGATGGCGGGGGATTCTAATTACACTAAAGCCCGCAGGTGCGAAGGAGCGGCCGGGTCGGCGAGGAGGTTGTCGGAGAGCAGCGCGTGCAGGTTGCAGATCGTGTAGCGGTTGAGGAATCGCCGTGCGGATGGTTCCCGCGAGCGCCGCGAATGTCAGGCAAAGTTCCGGTTCATTTCGCTTATTCAGTGGCTCCATTCTGAAAAAAATCGAGCGCCTCGACCACGCCCGCGCCGCACAACTGCCGCGCGACGTAGCCTCCGGCGCGCTCGACCGTTTCCTTCACGAGCGCCACGGCATTTCCCGGGCACATCACCCAGCGCGCATGCTCGCCATCGAGCATCGGGATGTCGTTGTGATGATCCCCCGCCGCGAAAATTGCGTCGCGCCCGATGCCCGTGAGCCGCGCCAGCTCGCTCAGCGCCGCGCCCTTGCTGTAGCGCGCGTGGCAGAAACGCACGTAGATCGTATTCCGCTGGAAGTTGAACTCCGGCAGCCGCGCGCGCGACTGGTCGAGGAACTCCACCACCACATCCATCTCCGCCTCGCTCGTCGTGATCAGGCCGATCATCCGATCCTCCTCGTAGATCGCCTGCGCCTGCGTCTCCCGCTCGGCGAACTCCACGATCTCCGCCAGCAGCGGCCCGGCTTTTTGGAAAAGTTCGTCATGCGCCCGCGTGCACTCGGCATTCCAGTCGCCGTAATCCTCCCAGCCGCCGCCGCCTTTCGGGCGAAAGACATCGCGCTCGCTCGTGAGCACGAAATCCGGCGCGAAAGGAAACCCGAACTCCTCCAACCCCTGGACGATGTGCTCGAGCGCGCGCCCCGTATTGATCGCCCACAACACTCCGTCGCGGCGCATTTCCACGAGCCGGTCGAAAAGCTCCGGCACGACCGGCGGAGAGGCGTAGTGATCGACGAGCGTCCCGTCGAAGTCGGTGCTGAGGAGCTGGATTTTCATGGCGAAAGGAGCGGTGACGTTAGGGATTGAACGCGCTCTTTCAACGGGCAAACTCCCCGCCACCCGCACATGAAATCCGCCTACGAACTCGCCATGGAGCGCCTGGAGAAACAGGCCCCGACCACCTCGCTCACCGACGAGCAAAAAAAACGCATCGCCGAGATCGACTCCGAGTTCCGCGCCCGCATCGCCGAGCGCGAAGTCTTCCTCGGCGGCGAGCTGTCGAAGGCTCGCTCCACCGGCGATAGCGACGCGGTGGCGAGCCTGGAGAAACAGCTCGCAACCGACCTCCGCCGCCTGCACGAGGACTGCGAGGCAAAGAAGGAAAAAGTGCGCGGCGCGTAGCGCGCGCTCTGGGTAGCGCCCGCGCCCTCGCGGGCGGGTTTCGGCGCCCTCGCCGAAACACCGAATCCAACGCGCAGCGTCACTTCAAATCGCTGGGCCGAGAGACGTTCATGTTGATCAGCGGTTGCGCCGTCGATGGGATCGTTCGGCGAGGGCGCCAAAAGCAGCCCGCGGGGGCGCGGGCACTACCCGGCAGCACGCGACGCGCACCCTCTACCCGACCCGCTCCGCCGCCGCCTGCGCCTTCAGGCACAGCTCCCCCGCCTTGAACGCATGCTCCTGCGTCATCGCGTTCTCCGTCCGGTTCAGGCAGTCGAGCACGAGCTTTCCAAAAAACGGGAATCCGACCTTCCCCGTCAGCTCCATGTGCTGCTCCCCCTTGCCGTTCACGAGATACAGGTGATTGCCCGACTTCTCCCGCGCCACGTCGATGTATTTGCGCAACTCGATGTAGCCCTCCGTCCCGAGGATGAACGTCCGCCCATCGCCCCAAGTCCCGAGCCCCTCCGGCGTGAACCAATCCACCCGGAAATGATTCGTCGCCCCGTTATCCGCCACCAAATTCGCCGAGCCGAAATCCTCCAGCTCCGGCACATCCGGGTTCGCGTAGTTCGCCACGACCGCCGAGGTCACGTGCGCATCTTTTGCCCCCGTGTAGAAAAGGAACTGCTCGATCTGATGGCTGCCGATGTCCGTGAGGATGCCGCCGTATTGGCTCTTGTTGAAAAACCACGCCGGCCGCCCCGCCTTGCCGAGCCGGTGCGGTCCGAGGCCGATCACC
>PPFU01002685.1_pt1 | contig 15437 bp, 10 predicted proteins | sample 1535991 | NCBI WGS metagenome assembly PPFU01 (sample SAMN04901290, study PRJNA319586) | Hypolithon metagenome, whole genome shotgun sequencing project. | isolation source: Antarctic Hypolithon | place: Antarctica: Miers Valley | collected 2014
GCAAACGGATCGAAGCGCAAGTGGGGTTGATCGGGAGATGGCATCGCCGCACTGAGCGCTGCGGCAAGATATGGGTGCCCCGGAATACACCAACTAACATGTTGATGTAGAGGCAAATTTGCAAATTAGAACTTTGAGTTACCGTCAAAGTTACCGTCTACCGCATGATCCTTGCCACCTTGCGTTGTCGCACTCTCCCACGCGTGTTGATCATTGGGAACGGATTGCTGCGACCGCACCCGCCCTAATCTCCTGGTAAGCGTGGACGCAGGCCGCCTCTTTAATCTTCGTAGCCCTGCAAAGCGAAAGGGTTAAGGAACTGGCGTCCCCACAGCGCATTGCGCTCCGCTTCACCCAACCGTGCCTCGTCGCACACGGCCCGCCAATGGGTGCCCACGGCTTGGAGTTGCGCATCGATGATGCCGCGCGCTTCCGCCGCCGACAACTGGAACCGGGCGGCGGCATCCATGCAGACGCTGAGCCGGCTGAAGCGGTTGTCGCCCAGGATCTTCATGGCCTGCGTCGCCTCCTGTCCCGTGCGTACCTGCGGGCAGATGTCATAGGCGGGCGTCAGCGTCAGCCATTCGCCGTCCCAGAACGCCGCATGGTTGCGCGCATGGTCGTCGGTGTTGCCGCACAGGATATTGAACACCAGCCGCGCGAACAACTCGCGCAGGGTAGCCCGCGGCTCGTTGAAGCGATGGCGAACGATCTCCGCCAAGTCCTGGTAGCTCGCGTACGCGGCCATCATCTCGTCCAGTTCCAGCAGAGTCAGGGCGGACACCTGCGCGCGCCGGCGCCAGCGGCCGTCCGCATGCGCAACGCGGTCAAAGCGTTTGATCAACAACACGTCCTTGCCCGCCGCCTGCACCAGCGCGACCGGCGCGACGTCAATCCCGGCCATTGCGGCCAGCCGCATCGCCACGAACTCTGCCTTCACCACCGGGTACACGTCAGTGCTGCTGGAGAACTTGGCGATCCACTTGCACCCTTGATCGGTCAGTGTCGCCTTCGGGCGAGCGCCGCCGATCGAGGTCCCGTGCTGGATGGCCTGTGCGAGATCCGGCGACAAGGGCAGGCCCTGTTCCACCCGCGCGGCGCTGTCCAGCAGTTCCTCGAGCGTGGCCTCGTCGGCCTGGCGCGGTTTGTAGTCGGTCGCGGAGACCTGAAAGTCCAGCGCGCCGATGCGGTCGGATCCCGATTGCAGCAGATAGCTCAGTTCATCCAGCACCGCGGTGTCCGCCTCGCGGCTGGCATGGCCCAGTAGACGGTTGAGGATGACCCGTCGGCCCCACGCATCCGGCGCGGCGTCGCGCAGGCAGCCGGGCATGTCTAGGCCGGTCGGCAGTGGCAGCAAGCCGGCTTCCAGGGGCAGCTCCGGAAGGTACAGTGGAATCGCGTCGGTGCGTGCTAGATAGCTGCGACCGTAGTTGAACTGCAGGCCTGCCGGCGTCGGCGCCAAGCGCCCGGCGACCATCGGCTCGGCCTGCCCCGGGAGCCACACCCAGACATAGGTTTCTCGCTGCGGCTCGCCGGGATCAGAAGTCATCCGTCACCGTGTCGCGCGCTGCGTGCACGCCCTTAGGCAGCAACACCAGCCGCGCCCGTGCCTCGTGGGTGCGCGCCTGCAATGCGCCCAGCTCCGGCTCGAACAGCGGCACTCCGAGGATGGCGGCCAGTTCGAACACCACCCCGATCTCGCAGCGCGGCTCACCCTTCTCGATGCGGCGAAGCAGGTCTCGGGAGATGCCGGCGCGCTCTGCCAGTGCCTGCGTGCCCATCTTCTTATCAATGCGCGCCGCGCGCAGGATGGCGCCTAGGAGGGTCAACGCCTGCAGGCTGTAGCGGGAAAAGCTGCGGGCAGGGGGCTTGGCCATGGTTTGAATATAGACTTATTGATAAGCCATATCAAGCAATATGACTTATCAATAGGACATATCGGTCCTTTTGACTTCCACATGAGGTGGGGCTCAAGCGCCTGGGGTCAGGCATGGCGTAAATCGCGGCGAGAACGTCCTGACCAACAAGACCACGCTCCGGGCGCCCCGGCCACGATTCCTGGGGTCACGTCCAGGCACCTCTCATTCGACATTTCAAGAATGGTTGGTGTCGGCTAGCCCCTGTGAGATCCTGCAGAGGAGGTCGAAGTTCGACCCAGTTGCGCCATCAGGGATGACTCGAACTCAAGCCGATTCTCGCCGACGGCAGAGAAGAATGTTCCGTAGTCGTCCGGCGACAGGAAGTAGAAGTGGTAGTGCCAAGGCTCTCCAGCGGCCTCAAGCCGCTCGTTCAGGCGCTTGAAGTGTTCCTTCGCGTCGCGGAGTTTGGCCTTGTTGCGGTTGTCGTCGTCGCCATCAGCCTTGATCTCCGCCACCAGCACGATGTCCCGTCCGGCAAGCTTCAGGATGAAATCGGGATTGAAGTTCTCGGTCCGGGCGTGAGTGGTCGCATGCAACGATGACTTGAACGAATACGGGAAGGAATAGAACCCGGCGTCGGCGTTCTTGAGAAAGGCATCGAACAGATCGGCATGCACGAAGACATGCTCGAGGAACTTCTGTTCGGGGCTATAGCGCGCCACCAGTAGGTTGGTCGGGCATTTGAACCGTGCAGCGTCGATGGGCTTCAACACACCGGGAAGGTGCCCGAACTCGCTCGTCGGGCGCCTGACCCCAATGCTGCGATCTTCGAGCCAGCTTTCCCACAGCGTCCTCTCGTCCGCCTGCGCGAATAACTCCGCCGCTCCTTCGGTGTAGAACACCGTCGCCGACCCGCGCAATTGGTCCTCGCTCACGGATTGCGACGGCAAATTCATCGGATCAAGTTCGACGATGTCGTTCGGTCGCAGCTTCTGGCGCGGCACGGTCGAACCGACAGCGCGGAACATCGGGCCGAAGGCGTTCTGGGTCTTCGTCAGGTTTTCGCGGCTGAGGAAATCGATGGGCTGCCCCCCTGCCTGCAAGTTGTCGACGATGAAGGTGCGGATGCGTTTCTTCGGCCAGTCCTGGGCGATGGCTTCGTCCTTGTCTTCTAGGAACAGACGGATACGCGCGACGGCATCGTCCACTGGCATCGTGTCCGGCACCTCCACCACCACGCTGCGGCTGCCTGTTTGCGAGTAAGTGGTGATCTGCGTCACCTGCCGTGCCTGCGGCAGGTAATCAACGCCCTCCGGTTCTTTCGCGCGCCTGCTGGTGGTCTGCTCGGTGACCTGCTCGGTCGCGTAGGTCAGGTTGAACAACGGGAAGGTAAACGCCTCTCGCACCGGCTCGCTGGACACCCGGTTTTCGATTTCGAGGACTTCATCGAACAGGTGCTTGAGCTCCTCGGTCCAGCGCACATGGTTGGCCACCGTCAGCAATGGCCGTTCCAACCCAGGTGGGATGCGCAGGCCGCGGCCCAGCACCTGCGCGATGAGCAGCTTGGAGTTGAACGCCTTCGTTTCCCACGGCACCACCTGGAACACGTTCGCCACGTCCCACCCTTCGGTCAGCATGCTCACCGACACGATCCACTCCGCCGGGCTGTCGGCGCTGCCCACGCCGCGAAGCAGTTGCATGTTCCGCTTGCGGACTTTTTCTGCATCGGGAATCAGGCGCTTCACTTCCGCACCGTCGGCGCCGCCAGGAATGCCGGACGCCACCCAGATCACCTTTCTCTCCGCCTCAGCGCGCGGCATCGACTGCGCCAGTCCATCGACCAACTGTTTCCACACCTGCACACAGGCGAGAATTTTCTCGGTAACGACGATGGAAACCGGCTTTACCTTGGCCCCGTACTTGGTGCGGTTGACCTCGTGATTGCCAAAAATTTCGGCGAGGCTGACGCTACCGGCCCGATCCCGATCGGTGGCGTAGTCTGGGCGCTTGACCACGTCCTCGTCGATGGCCTGCTTCAGGCCATAGCGAAACACGACGTCGGGGAAATACTCGTTACCGATGTAAGGTGTGCCAGACACGCCCACGATCATGCGGAAGCCAAAGTCTTCGCTACGCAGGAAGTCCAGCCACCTCTTAGTGCTCGCGTCGGCCTCGCTGTAGATGTGATGCGCTTCGTCGTTCAGGACCAGCGTGCGCGCGCCTTTGCCCTTGAACGAGTCGGAAATGGATGAGCCAGTGCGGTCGTAGACGGCATGGATGTTCTCCACGCAGATGTCCCCGTCCAAGATCGGATCGTTGGCACTCTTGATCGGCGGATTCGGATACACCGCGCCCAGTGATTCCATGATTTGCTTGAGGTCTTGCCGCGCGGACAACTGGCGGAACTTGTCCTTCAGCCCTTCTTCGATGGTCAGCGATGGGCACAGCACCAGCACTTTATCGACCAGCCCCATCGCCAGCGCCGCGCGGGCGATGCCGTACAGCACGAAACTCTTGCCCGCACCTGTTGCGAGATCGAGACTGATGGCCTTGCGATCGCGGAGTCTGAACTTGCCCAGAAAGTCGAGCTGCGTTGCGAAGTGGGAGCGCAACTTGCCGCTGGCGTTGAAATGCTCCGTCGCCAGCGCCGAAGTGTTGGCGTAATTCTCCGAGGCGAGGAACAGCAGGGCGCGGCGCATAGCCTCGCGCTGAAAGGCATAGCGGTCCAGCGAAAGCGCTTCGAAAAACGGCTCGAATTTCTCTACTTTGCTCCGCGCGCCGTAACTGGCGTTGTCCAGCCCCAGCACGAAGTCGTCATTGACGAGTGTGATGGGCATGGCCTATCTCCTCAGATTGCGTGTGGTTTTCTTTGCGACCTTCTTGACGACCTTCTTTACTGCCTTCCTGGCGGTATGACTCGAAGGTGAACTGTCGTCGCGAGCTTCGACGAACTCCTCGCGGGCAATCTCCAACTGCTTTTCATTGCCGTAGCGATCCACCAGGATGACCATGACCTTATTGCCAAGCGATTCGGCGGGTATGCGTATGTCGAGCCGCTCGCATAGTCCCGTTACACCCGAGTCCTCCAGCCGCTTCGACTCCGCCTTCACCAGCGCCTCGGCCCAATGCACGCTGCCCAGCGAGAACACCTCGCCGTTGAAGTCCGGGTCCACCATCGCCATCGACAGCGTTTCGAAATTGGCGAAGTCCTCGGGCGCGGTGCTCAGGGTCTTGGCGCGGAACTCCGTCAGCCGCACCACGGCCTCGCGAAGGTGCGCGTTGATCAGGTCCGCGTCGGGCGGCCGCAACAGAAGGAATTGTTGTTCGGTCTGCGGTTGCGAAATGAAGTCGAAGCCGACCGCGTCGATGACCTCGTTCACCTGGGTTTCCGACATCGGCTGCTTCAGTGCGCCGGGGTGGCCCGAGAACAACAGGCGGTTGAGCACGGATTCGGGCACTTTGAGCACGATGTAACGGGTGTTGCCGTAGCGCAGTTCGTCGGTCATGAAGTCAAGCGCGGACACCGGGGCGATCACGTAGAAGCGGTCCCCGCCATGACCGCGCATGGTTTGGTGCAGGCTTTCGATGTAGCCCTCGTCCAGCGTGAGGTTCCGGTGGTCCGGATAGTTCCAGATGTGCACGGAATCGGTGCCGATGTAGCCATCGGCCTGGAAGGCGTGGATGGGGTGCGGGTCGTCGCGAACGCCGAACAGTTGCATGACGAAGGGCTTGTAAGCCGCCCAGTCCAGCTCGCGGACACGGTCACGGTCATAGACGCCGGCATAGAACAGGGCGAAGTGGCGTGCCTTGAGCGGCTTGGCGGATTCTGCCTTCGCCTTTGGCTCGATGAAGGAAATCAGGAAGCGGACTCCGCCTGTGTCTACCGCAAACTGGCCTGCCTTAATCTCTTCGTCTTCGATCTTCTTGAGCTTATGTAGGGACAGCTTTCCTTCCGGACACAGCAAGGAAAACTCAGGATTTGCACCTTTCTTCGCCGGGCAATGGGCGCTTAGGAGCTTAGCGAAGTCGGTGAGGAAAGCGTCGGTGATTTCCAGTTCGCCAACTTTGGCTTTGTCGAATAGCAGCAGAGCAGATTTGCTAAGAGATTTAGCGTGCGCTGAGAAATCCCGCACTCGTTCTACTTCTCGCCGCTCGTCTTTCTTCTCTCCTCCAATTGAATTTTGTAGGTTCAGCAATCGCTTCTGTGTTGTATAGAGCGACAAGCGCCCACAGTCCGCGCCGATCCAACGCCGCTGAAGCTTCTCTGAGACCGCAAGCGTCGTTCCGGAACCCACAAAAGCATCCAGAACGATATCGCCCTCGTTCGAGGATGCGCGAATAATGCGCTCCAATAATTGCTCTGGCTTCTGGGTTGGGTAATCAACCCGTTCCTGCGAAAGGTTGTGCATGAGCTTTATGTCAAGCCATAAGTCTTGAAGCGCAACTCCTTCAAGCTCGTCCGCGAATCGTTTGAGTCGCGGCATGCCACCCTCTTTCGCCGGCCAATGGATTTTTCCTGCCGCATTCAGGCGATCAAGCTCAGACGGCAGAACTTTCCAATGGTTGCCGTTTACGTTCGGGTCAACACCTCGCCACACCTTTCCCGTCTCTCCGCGACGAGTCCCGCGTGCCGTCAAATCGCCACGGGCATAGCGCCGCCCAGTGGGGGAATCGACCTGATCGAAGAACTGTGCGATGTATTCAGGAGAGACGTCCGCGAACTGCTTATTCCAAACGTACTGCGATCCCTTCGAATAAAAAAAGATATTGTCGTGAATGGGTCCGTATTTGACTGCATCGTTGTGGGCGCTGAGGCGCTTCCAGATAATCTGATTTATGAAGTTTTCCTCACCGAAAACTTCATCCATTACTGCCTTGATGTAGTGACCCTTCTTCTGGTCCAAGTGCACATAAATCGATCCGTCATCGGCCAGTACTTCACGAAGTAGTACCAGCCGCTTGCGCAGGAACTCGATGAACTGCGCCCCGATCAGCTTGTCGCGATAAGCCTTTTCGCGATCCTTCATGAAGTCCTGCTTGGTCGCGAATGGCGGATCGATGTAGATCAGCTTGATTCTGTCGCGCGTGCCGAAGCGGTTGGGGCCGCGCTGGTCCTCGTACAAAGCCTTCAACGCCAGCAGGTTGTCGCCGTATATCAGCAGGTTGCGCCAGTCCCCGTGCGGTGCCGGATGCGGATGGTCGACGTTGAAGCTGCGGATTTCCTGCAGCGGCGCCGCTGGTGTGTCGGCCAGGATGTCCTGCTCGCGGGCCTTGCCCTTGTATTCTAGGCTGTAGACGCCGGTGCGCTCGACGTATTCGACCTCGTCCAGCCCGAACAGCAAGCGTCGGTAGTGGGCAGGCAGCGGCTCGCCTTTCTCGATCAGAGCGATGATCAGGCGCTTCTGCTCGCCCGTCAGCATGCGTGCCCGCCCTGAAGTGGCCCGGCAGCGATTTCCGGCGATGGCGTAGGTGAATTGCCGGGCATGGGCTTATAGGGCTCGGATAGGCCCAATAAGCTAATTCATGTAAGCCCGAAAGGCTAACTCGTGCTGCCGGTCGCCCGTACCTTGCCGTTGCATGAGCGACGAAAGACAAGGCTTTGCCCGGCGGCTGACCGAGGCGATGCGGTCCAAGGGATACGAGGCCAGGCCAGGCGTACTGCTGGTGCTGTTCAACAGTAACTATAAAGGTCGATCCATCGGCTTTTCGTCAGCCTCCAAATGGCTCCGCGGCATGACCTTGCCGGAACAGGACAAAGTTGCAGGTGCTGGCGGACTTGTTGGGCGTAGAACCGCAGTTCCTGCGCTACGGCACGCGCACCCAGAAAGACCGCATCGCCGAGCCGCGGATGATCTGGCCCGTCGGCACCGGCGTGCGCGAGCGGAATGTCTTTGAAGCCTACCTGGCCCTGCCGCCGAAGCGCCGCGAGATGGTGGAAGTGATGGTGGCCGCGCTCGGACAGTACGACGAGAAGTCGTAGGCAGAGTCAGCGACTGCGTTAGATGCGCTCATTCACCGCGTCAAGTCGCTTTAGGAATTCCAGCGCGCGCGCGTAGATCCCTGGTCGTTTCCCCTCGCGTGGGCCGGCAATGTTCAGCGCCCGAATGTCGTTGGTCCTCAGCCATGCCAGCACTTCATGCGCCTGCGACTCGGCGTCGCCTTCGTCCAGCGGGACGACCAGTGCCGGTTTGCCGATGCGTTCGGCGTACTTGAGCGTCAGCAGGCTGCCATCGGCCAATTCCTCCAGGTTGAGCACCAACGTGCCTTCGCTATCCTCGACATTGCGCTTGGTGCGCTGGCGATAGCCGCTCTCCAGCTCGGCGAGCTGGTACTTCAGTGGGATTGGGCCATCCTCGGCAATGCGGCCCTTCGGCGCCCAACCTCCATGCGTGTATCCGTTGTGGATAATGGCGAAATCCAGCGCGGCGCGATCCGCTCCAGTCTGTCCTCCGGACACGATTTGCTGACAGAAGCGCGGTAATTTGCCCCAACCATCATCCGTGGTCTGCAGCAGGGAACCATCGGCGAGAAGCTCGCAGGACGTTTTGAGGCAGAAGTTCGGGTCCTCGACCGGTTTGGAATAGACGACACGATACGTGCTGCCTACCTCCTCTTTCAGCCAGCGCGCGAGCTGCAGGCCGCGCGCGTGGAACGCGATCCAATCCCAGCCGCTGTCATCGAAGGCATCCGAGTAAAACGCCGTACGGTCGAAATCGATAGCCCAGTCAGCAAACTTGCGCCAGAGTCCTTCGGTCATCGGAAACGAGTCATCGTAATAGCTTCCATCGCAAAGGCAGCCACCGCCGGTATCCGGTTTGGTAGCCAGCCACAGGAATGGCGCATTGCCGTAATCCGGCGACACGGTGAGGGTGGGTATGAACGATGTAGTCCCAGCGTCGCTCATCACTCTAGCTCCTAGATGATTCGCACTGCCAAGGTGCTCGCCTCGCGGTGTGCAGCCAATGTGGCGCCCTTCGCGCGGTCCGCTCACGCCCCAACCCTGTTGCTGTCCAGCCTGCACATCATAGGCAACGGCAACTGCCCCGACGTGGATCCCGGCTATACGCCTCCGCTACCTGTCTTGCCAACGGCATCCAGTGTCCCCCCATGCGGCGGTTGCAGGGGCCTCGTATCTGCGAGATGCGCCAGCCGCGGGCTTCTCGCCACAAGCCGATGGTCGCGCGCTCGAACCGGCCATGGTGCGACATGCGCGCACTGAACAGGCGGGCCTGGTCTTGCCGGCACTTGGCGACAAACAAGTAGGCGCAATGCCGCAGTTTGCGACGGTCGGTGGCGATACTACGATCAGGGCATGCGAGGTCACCTACGCTGGCTATGAAGATGGGGGTTGCCGTGAGTAACGAGAAGAAAAGGGCGGTCTACGCCCCAGACACCAATTTCTTTATCCAGTGCAAGAATGCGATCGACGTCGATTGGCACCTCGTGAGCAATGCCGACAGTGTTCTGCTCGTTGTTCTCAATGAGGTTCACCGCGAGATCGATCGACTCAAAAGTGGTGGCAATGTGAGGCGGGCAAGGAGAGCCAAGGCGATAAGTAGCCAACTGCGAGAGTTAATCGTGACAGGTCAGGACGAGGTTGAGTTAAGAGCCTCTGGTCCCGCGGTTTCCCTTCGTCTCGCCCCGAGGCTTGACCCGAAAAGGATGAAGCCTGATCACTACGATCTAAATTCTGCAGATGAGAGGATCGCCGAAGAAGCCAAAACCTGCTCAGATTGCTTCTTCGATGGGGGTCTGGCCTTGCTATCTCACGACGGTATGCCGTTGCGAGCTGCCCAACTTATGGTGTGCATGTATGCCCCATCCCAGATGCGTGGCTCTTGCCACCAGAGCCAAGCGAACAAGATCGGGCCATCCAGAAGCTCAATGATCGATTGGCAGCATTGGAGAGGCAAGCGCCGAGCCTTGAACTTCGCCTTGACGACGAAGCCGCTAACAGCATCGTTGGAGAACTGATCTTCTATCCACCGCTGTCTGATGACTTCATCAGCAGTGTTATGGACGCGCTGAGAACAGCCTTTCCGATGCAGCGGCCGAGCATTGGTAAAGCAGCATCATCTATCGAGAACATCTTCCGTGGCTTTGAGGCTGACCCGACAGAATCGGATATGCGGGAGTATGAGAACCAATACCGAGAGTGGCTTCAGAAGGTCGAGGGCTCCTTAGGTCGCCTACCGCAGATCCATGGCCTTATGGCGGAGGCGGTTAAAACCAATCTTGTCCTTTCCAACGGGGGATCAGTACCAGCGGAGCATCTGGTTGTTGATATCACCGCAATGGGATTTATAAGGCTTCAACATCCTGTAGATGAGGATGACAAGATTGAAGCGCCAGCACTTCCTCAGCTTCCCAAGCCACGGCGTCGCGCGATGTTCGGTGGCATGTCTGAGTACATAGATGGTCCGCTATTCCGAGACCCGCTAGCCAATATCCGATTCAACACCCCGAGAGTTGGACGCGATCGTCATGAATTTTATTGGGACTTCGATGAGCCTAGTGCCAAGTCTGAGCACTGTCGTGGTGAGTGTGAAGATTTCAGACACGGTCTGAAAGACGAGCGCATTCAATTGCTGCTGAGTTGGGATGAGCCCAAGGAGGGCGCCGTATCTGGTGCCATCAAAGTGGTAGTTTCAGCGCGAAACATGCCGGTCTCCGTCGAGCAGATTTTCCCTGTCCGCATGAATGTGCAGCTTGGGGATTCCGAAGAGTTGATTAGATCGATCGTCCTTGAAGATCTAGGGGTGGCGGTCTAGATGGGAGGCTTCCGCATCCTCTGCATGATGCTCGGGATGGGTTGGGGTCCAGCTTGTTGCAACATGGAGTTGGTGATGCTCTCCGCGTAAAGGTTCGCAAGCTCCGATTGATCCAGCAGCGCCAGAGCCTCTCGGTTGCGACCGGGCTCTGGCGCCATGAACTCCAAGAGCCTTTCCTTGGGCGTCTGGGAGTAGACGGATAGCATCTGATCAAAAAACTCCATCGGATCGTCGATTTTTGTTTTGCCCTGGCGAACGTCTCCAAAGAAAGTTTCTCGATAACGTTTCCACGCGGCAAACTCCCGATCGGATAGTTGGTTTTGGTAGATCAGCCTCTGCCCGCCGTCCATATGCATGACTAGCCAGGCGTTTCCGCTTAACTCGTCTACGCACGCGTCTTCCAACTCTCCGACCTGTCCATCATCCATCTGATACTTGTGACCGATCAGAAGCCGCTGGTTCTCATCTAGGCCTTGTATTTCACCGTCAAAGGCTGAGGGGACCACGTTGTGCTCGACCATGGACGCGAAGAATGCCTCCACCTCCGGGTGCTGTTTTCGTTGTTGGATCTTCTTGCGAATAGTGGTGGGTTCGCCAGTTCGATACTCATTGGTCTTGAACCCTTCCAGAATTGCTCCGGCGTCGGCGACAACATCATCCAAGTGATGGTGGTCCGGGAAGTTCGTAATGAAGACAAGGGCGCTGGGTAGGTCTTGTGTGGACTTGCTGCCCTCAAATCGCCTGAGATCGCTTACAGCCGCCGTCCGCCAATCGTAGTAGCTTTGGGCGACGCGTGGCTTGGCGGGGGTGTTGATATCCACGAAGATCAGACGCTCTGCGTCTGTCTCCTTGCGCAATGCATCGCTGACCAGACCAACGAACTTGCCAAAGCCCGATTGTGATTTGGCGTCTGGGTTCTGGTTGCGCATCTTGCACTCGACCCAGAAGCTTCTCCCAGTCTTGGGATACGTTGCAGTGAACTCGCCATGGGTCGTAGAGCGATCCGTTTCGTCTTCCCAAGTCAGCTCAAACCCGGCCCGCAACAACATGGCGGCGACACGGATCTCGTATCGGGCTCCTACGAATTGGTCCGGATGCTTCAGTCGGCGAAGTAAGCGAGCCTGGATGCCAGCCGTGTGGGCGTGGTTCGCGTTGTGTTCTAGGGTGTAAAGGTCATGGGCCAGCGTGAGGTAAGCGTTGACGGCACCAGTGATCAGAATTTGCTTCACTTCTCCAGGCGGTAATTGCTGCGACCGAGTTAGGGTCATCAATCGCTCATGCCACCCTAATATCGGATGCCGAATGCCGAGATCCTTATCCGCTTCTCCTTTAAACCAATCCTTTCCAAGTGCGTTCATGAGATAGGCGTACAGGAAGTCGTGGAATGTCTTCCAATTCCCCCGGCACTTGCGATGGCCGACGACTACCAGACGGATGCCGGCAGCATCGGCCGAAATAATCCCGCGTCCCAACCCCTGCTGCCGTTCTCGCTGCAATCGATGGATTGCTGCGTGGCGCTCGGCTTCCACGGCGCCCCGCGAAATCATTTCTTCATATCCCACGTTGGGGCCACCATGGCAGTGCTTGAACTTCTTACGGCTGCCGCAGGGGCACGGCTGGTTTCGGGTTGGCCCATCGCTCATGGTCCGACGATATCGCGTTGCGCTCACGTGGACCTCAATGGAAATCCTGAAACAGCCACTCAGATTGCCGCGGCGGAGCTGCGGGCACCGAAAGCAGTCGGTCTCCCCCGATATCGAAAAGGCAGACGTTGACCTCGCGCATGCTTGTACTCTTCCAGGTCATCCTACCGCGGCTCGCGATGGCTCCGGGAGGTCACTCCGCCGTGGGGCGCTGGCGAAGATTCAAAGTGACCTTCGCCTTGCCTTGGCGAGTCTTTGGGCCGGTGCTCATTCCACCGTGTAGGCGGCATCGATTCCTGCCAGTGACTCGCTGCATCGCGCAGGGCGAACCCCTTCGAGTTCGCGCCCCACAGGTTGGGTGTTGGATACGGGTTTTCAATCTTCGTTTCTCCGTCATAGTGCTCCTCCAAACCCCATGACGCGCGCGCCTGCGCGCGAGGCAAAAACAAGTGACAGACCGCTGTAAAACAGCGCCCCGACCTCCTGAGCGACCGAGGCTTGAATGCTCGATACGCTGGCCACGTGGCAGCTAGGACACCCCCTTGAAAGCAGCCCCCATGGTAGATCTAAGAAGCTATACGCATGCGGTCTTATCGATCCGAATTTGACGCTGCTACTGATACAAATGCGGACTTGTCCCTTCGATAAACGAGAGAATTCGACCTCACTGGTACTCATAAGGGCCACGTTGGTACGACGTCGGACTAGACAACTCGTTTCTTCCAAGAATTCGGTGGAGCATGCGTTGATGGTTCTTGGTGTTTGCCGTTGCAGTCGTCAATCGCCCACCATGTGATGGCATATAAAGAGCAGCGGTTTTTTCCGCCTTGCCGAGTGACTACAGCGAATCCTGAAGTGACCAGTTCCTGCTTTGCCCTGTGGAGGCTCCCCGGGCTACGCCAACCCCGAGCCTTCAGCGGTGTCCATGCTGCTGAAAAATCCCCGTTGTTTCTGCCTCGAAACTGTCGGGCAAGTTCAACGAGAAGTTTTGTAGCGTGGGCCGAGAGAGCACCGAACTCCTGTGAATCGATTACATAGCGCGGGAAAGCAATGAAGGGCGGTTGCTTCCCTCTACCGGTCAGCCTGGAGCGCTTCCTCTCGCCTATCGATTTCGCGCCCCCGCTATTCATTTCCGCCGCATAGAGGCTGCTGCGGAGGTTTGGATTGACACAGTTCGATGGTCTGACTCGCTTTGGCGGGCCCGATAAGGGTGATTTACAGCGTCGCCCGGCCCGGGCGACGAGCAATCTTCACCGGCCGATGCGATAAGGGCCCGAATGTCTTCCACCCGCCATGCTGTGATGCGTAGACCAAGCGCTCTAGTTGGCTGTGGATACAACCCGGCACGGACTCCGGCCCACCATTTCGATCGGGAAACTGGAATTAGCGGGGGGACAGGAGGCTCCGAGCGTCGGTCCCCGATGATCTGCGAAAGTCGAAGAAAGCCTGTTTGAGGAAGAGTTGCAGCCATGTTGCATTCCTTCAGCCATGATTGGCCGCCGTGGGACATGGCTCCCCATTCTTCACATAAGTCCTGCAACGCCTAACAACTTGGAAGCGCCAAGTTGCTAGACGTTGCGGATAGAATCTGCCCAGGCACGGCAAGCCCCTCGAAGAGCCTCCGAAAGTGCATCTGACAATTTGTTGGCCTTTTTCAGTTGCTGGCGATTAAGGCATTTGTCGGAATGTCCGTGCCAAGGCGCACCACATCCAGGTGGTCCGCCCATGCCTGCATCATGCGTCGGCGTTGTGGCAGGTACTCCGCCATGTTGTAAACGCCCTCAGTGCCTCCAACCTTATGGGACAACTGCGCCTCGACCACATCACGAGGCCAGCCTAATTCTCGAAGGCAAGTCGATGCGATATGTCGAAAACCGTGGCCCACCATTTCACCCTTGAAGCCAATTCGAGCTAGGGCGGCGTTGATGGCGCCGTCGCTCATATGCCGCTTGGGGTCGCGGGCACCCGGGAACAAGTAGCGATCGCGCCCAGTCAAAGCGTACAGGTCACGCAAAATCGCCACTGCCTGAGTTGCAAGTGGAATGACATGTGGTGCCGTGTCGGGATGCTCCTTCTCCTTTTTCCGAAGCTTCCTATTGGCTGGGGGGACGCGGTAAACCGGCTCGTCGGCATCGAGTTTGAAGTGTGCCCATTCAGCCATGCGGATCTCGCCGGGGCGGCAAAACCACATGGGCGCAAGTTTCAGGGCGCAGGCGACCGGAAATGTGCCCGTGAAGCCGTGGATAGCTCGGAGAAGATCCTCGATCCGTTTTGGATCCGTGAGCGTTGGATAGCGCTGCTTCACCGTGTCGCGGCGGGATGGCAGAGCCTCGCTAAGGTCCCCGGCCGGGTCGCGCTCCGCCCGACCCGTGGCCACCGCGTACTTGAAAATCCGACTGAGCTGGAAGCGCAGCCGATGGGCCTGTTCCAAATGGCCTGCCTTGGTCAGGCGTTCGATGACCGGGCGGATGTCGGCGACTCCGAGTGAATCCACTGGCTTGCCGCCTATATATCGGAAGCCGTGATTCTCCAGGCGGGCCTGCTCCTTGGCCAAGTTGCCGTCCGTCCAGCCCGGCTTACGGACTAAGAGCCATTCGCGGGCGACCACCTCGAAGCTGTTGGCTGCACGGTCCCTCCCGGCTGTTCGTTCGGCCTTGCGATGCTCCCCGGGGTCGATGCCGGCGGCTATTTGCTTTCGGGCAGCGTCCCTCCGCGCTCTAGCGTCCCCCAGTCCCACGTCCGGATATGTGCCTAGGCTGAGGGTGTTCCGCTTGCCCGTCACGGGCCGCCGATAGTCCAACCGCCACCACTTGGCGCCGTCCGGTCGCAGCAGCAGATATAGGCCTCCGCTGTCAGCAATCTTCGCCGGTTTTTGGCCGGCTTTGGCCTTGCGGATTGCGACATCGCTGAGGGCCATGACAATACCCCTTCTGACGGTAACCAAAGCACGGTATGTGTGTTTACCGCCAACGTTACCGTCAACCGTGACGGTATTCCAGTGGCTTGCATTGCATATTGCGGGACGTTAGGCAAAGAAAAACCCCTGATTTCTCAAGGGTTTCAGGACTTTCTTGGCACTCGCGGGACGCCTATTTGGTGGCTATGGGTGGACTCGAACCACCGACCCCAGCATTATGAGTGCTGTGCTCTAACCGGCTGAGCTA
>PPFU01010792.1_pt1 | contig 15418 bp, 7 predicted proteins | sample 1535991 | NCBI WGS metagenome assembly PPFU01 (sample SAMN04901290, study PRJNA319586) | Hypolithon metagenome, whole genome shotgun sequencing project. | isolation source: Antarctic Hypolithon | place: Antarctica: Miers Valley | collected 2014
AAAATCCGTCCGATCTGTTGCCGCTGACCGCCGTGGACCAAATCCACGGCTATTTCATCACGCGCAATCGCTGGCAGGACAAGGACGACCTCCTCGTGACGCACCTGATCGAGTATGGCCCCAAGGGTTACTACCAGGCCAGCGACGGCCCAGGGAGCGGGCGCGCCGGTGTGGTGCGAATCTGGGGCAACGGACTTCGCACGACGATGAACATCGGCACGGGTGGAACGCCGCGAGTTTTTGAGCAGGCAACGGACGGCAGCTTCACGCTAGCGAACGGGAACGGGCTGGCCGTGGACATGAGCAAGGCATCCGGCGCCGATCTGGTCATCGTCTCCGTGGGCGCATCGGGCAAGGAATCGGCAAAGGACAAGCCCGAGAAAGGCATCACGCGGCAGACCGTGGAGCTTCAGGCCGGCGACAAGAAATCGCCGGCGCAGATTTTCACGATGTCCGGCAGTGATGCAGCGCCAGCGATCAAAGCGGATGGCAACAAAATCGAGATTGGCGGCCAAACCTATGAATGGGACGGCCGCAAGATAGCGATGCGGGTTTTCAAGAAAGCGGATTGATTCATGGAAAGCCGATTCTTTGTTCGCGCCACTTGCAGCGCGCTGGCCTTGCTGGGCATCGCCGTGCGCCACTCGTGCGGGTTCGTGCTCGCCAACCGCGGGTGCGACACGCTCCGAGATTTAGGACTATCTCGGGCACACGAACCCCGCGATGACGGCCCGATACACCCAACCAGGCGCGGTGCTTTGAGGGACTGTGGAGATGATGCAGGACATTACTGGCCAGAATTCGGCAGGCTCCACGGCGCTGGGGCCGCTTCGGAAAGCATCCTGGCTGACACGGGGTTTCCGTCTTCATCAGGCGTGATTTGCAGGGTGAACGGCAGATCCGGGCCGCGCAATTTCGCCAGCCAAGGCTGGGCGCTCATGAACCGCAAATCGCTTACCAGCGTGCGCCCCTCGCGGTCCGTTCGCGCAGGAAAAGCGGCGAACCATTCGAATGTCCGGACCAGCGAGACCTCAGAAGCCCGCAACGCCTTCCGATCCGCCTTGTCGAACGTCGTGAACCGCAGCTCATCCCTGCTCTCCCACGGCGAGTGGCCCGCCGCGGCGTACGTGGAATCAGTTTCCACGATTACCTTCCAAAACCACGGCGAGAACGCGTCGGGCACGACATGCAGCTGTGAAAACTCCCGGCCCTCCGAACGAAGCGCGCGCTCGAGCGCGTGGGCCGTCATGAAACGCACTCCCATCGCGAGCGCCGGATAAAGGACGATCAGCGCGACGCCGGCGCGTGCAAACCGCGGGGCGCGCTTCGTGGCGGCCGCAATCGCCAGAGCCAGCATGGCGAGGGTGAACACCGGGTCGATGATGAACACCGCATTCAGCGTTGCCCGCGCGTCCGAGAACGGCAGCCAAATCTGAGTCCCATACGACGTGATGAGATCCAGAAAAACATGGATGTAAACGCCGACCACCGCGACTCCCGCTAGCTTGGGAAACGACAGCCGCCTCCGCGTGAGCAGCCAGAAAGTCAGCGCCAGCAGGATTCCAAGCGCCCCTCCGCCGATCCACGAATGCGTGATCCCGCGATGGTACCGCAGATAAATCTCCGCGCCGCCCGGCAGGAAGTTATCGACATCCGGAATCCACGCCGCCAGCGCGGCGAAGGGCACGATGCCGCGCGCCGCGCCAAACCGACTCTTGACCGCCTGCCCCAGCAAGACCCCGGATACGACGTGGGTGAGCGGGTCCATCAGGCGTTTCCGCGGATCGGCCCCTCTTTGCGCACCTCACGCCATCCGGGAAAATTGGTGACCGGCCCATCCGGAAGGAAAAAGTCGGAATGCGTCGAGCCGAGGCGGAGCCGATGGAAAGGGAAGATTCCCCCCGGTGATCTAAAGTTCAGCCGGTCGCCGCAAGCATCCGACTGGACCCGCGCGGCGGTGCTTATGGAGCTTTGCCAGCAGCGCAGCGGGGTCCTCCGCTCTGTCGCGTCTATGATCATCGCAAGGCGGTGAGGAAGGAATTTACGCCGGGTCCAGCAGCCGCCGTGACGTGCCAGAGCAGTCGCATTGTGAAGGTGTCATGCTCGGAGGAAGTTACTCAAAAAAGCACTCTCGAATCTCGGCGATGTAAGGTAAAGACGAGAGTCTCTTCAACACTTCACGCCAGCGCGGCTGGTGCGTCGATCCGACGCACAGGGTCTGATCTTTTCCACAGCCGATACGCCCGCGCGAACCGGGGGGGACTCCCACACTCGGGTCAATCCGTTTCACCTCCTCGTATGCCCTCTCGTTCGCCGGAACACAAAGCTCATAAGCGACTGAGCGCAAACCATCTACCGGACCGCGCAACCCATCAGGACGGATGTCATCCAGCCGGAACGTAATCTTTGCGGCTACCGCCGGATGCGACTGCTCGGGAGAGGTCGGAGAAGCATCCGCAGTCAGGGTCGCCGCAAGAAAAAGGGTCAACGTGACTTTCGATAAGGATATGTTCCCGCTCATGGAGTGAAGCCTAGCCAGCCTGTGGAAAAACCCGCAATGGCGTCGTGACGGAAGATATAAACTGGCATCTTCCAAAGACGAGAACGCCGTGTGAAGTAGGACGAGTTCTGGGTGCAGAGCGACCAGTGGCCGACAGCGACGCAGTCGGCGTTGTACCAGCGGGTCGACGCCACGCTGGCAAAGATGGATTTCGCCCGGCAGGTGTGGCCATTTGCGAGTCGGCCTACGCGGAGCCAGCGCGCGGCGGGCGGCCAGGCAGCGATCCGGGCGTGTATCTGAAAATCCTGATGATCGGCTTCTTTGAAAACATGCCCAGCGACCGGGCCATCGCCGCGCGGGGGCGGAAGGGGGCACTCCTTGCATACGTGCAAAAGTTTCCTATGAACTTCATTCGTTGGACTTTGCACGGATGCTTGGACCCTTTCGCCCGCTTCCGTCCCTTTCTCGCCAAGAGCGCCCGGCTCATCACCTACCGCGCCTCGCGCAACGAACCGCAGCATGCCCGTTGCAACTCCGCAAGCCGGGGGTCAAGATCGGCCCATCTATGAACTCTGGGAAAGCGGTTCGATTCGGTTGGGCGGTCGCGACTGTGTTGGCGGCTATTGGCTGGAGCGGGGCGCAAGGCGCAGAAATCATCACCAGCCCGGAGACGGCCTGGGGGGTCGTCGGCAGGCCGGCGAGCTACACGATCACCAGCTCAGGCGCGCCGATGAGTTTCTCGGCAGGCGGGCTGCCACCGGGACTCACGCTCGATCGCGCGAGTGGCATCATCAGCGGGACGCCGCTGCTCGTCGGCGCTCAGAAGGTGGTGGTGGGCGCAATCTGCGCGGACGGGCCATCGGAGCCGCTGACGGTCGATTTTCCCATCTATCCGGCGACCGGCGAGCCGCCGCGCGCGGCGCGTCCGGCGGTCGCGCTGAAGCTGTACAAATCCTCGACTGTGTCGCTCCGGCTGCCGACGGAGGACAACTCGGCGAGCTACACAGCGGTCGGGCTTCCGCCGGGCGTCGTTTTGGAAAGCAACACCGGCAGGCTCGTGGGAACGCCGTCCAGCGTGGGGATATTTCCCGCGACTTTGACCGTGACGAACGCCTACGGGACGGACTCGCAGCCGCTCACCATCACTGTCTTCCAGCCGGACTGGATCGATCTTGCCGCCCGGCAGCGCGACGCGGACGTCTCGTGCGTCGCCTTCAACGGCAGCATCTATGCAGCCGCCCGCGAGGATGGCTGGACCCTCACCTCGCCCGATGGCGCGAACTGGACCTACGGGGTCTCGCTCGGACTCAGCTCCGGGCCGCTCGCGATCGCCTGGGGGGCCGGCCAGTTCGTCATGGTCGGGCGCGACGGGAAGATCCGCACTTCGAGCGACGGCGCCGCATGGGCCGCGATCAACTCCCCCTCGGACAAGGCCCTCGTGGGCATCGCCCGCTCGGCGGCGTGCTTCGTCGCCGTGGGCTGGAGCGGTGAGATCATTCGCTCGACGGACGGCGTCACCTGGTCGCGCCGCACCTCGGGCACGACGAAGGACCTCTACGGCGTCGCCGTCGCCGGCACCGGGTTCACCGCCGTGGGCGATGGCGGCACGATCCTGACCTCGGCGGATGGGCTTTCCTGGCAAAAGCGCACGTCCGGCACGAGCGCGATCCTGCACGGTATCGCGGTCGGCGGCGGCGTGCAGGTGGCTGTCGGCGACAACGTGGCGCTAACCTCGCCGAACGGGACGACTTGGAGCCAGCAGACCCGGAGCGAGGAGCTACGCATAGTCACCTATGGCGAGGGAAAGTTCGTCGCCATCGACGCCGACGGGGCGGTGATCGTCTCCGCCAACGGCGCGCAATGGTCGCTGCGCCCGCAGCCGGATTTCGTGGCGATCGACTTGATCCACGACGGCTCGCGGTTCATCGCGGTCGGGGAGCACCGGGCCATCGCGGCTTCGACGGGAGGATTTGGCACGCCGTACGTGCAGCTCACGAAGCCCGGTTTCATTTTTCAAGCCGAGAGCCTGACGCTGGGCCTCGTCGCCGATCCGGCAGGAACGCTGAGCTTCGGCGGCCTGCCGGCCTGGCTCACCTACGATGCCGCCGCGGGAACGCTCCGGGGGACGCCTCCGGTGCCGGGGACCTACACTTTTCAGGTCTGCGGTTCGAACGGCAGTGGGCCGTCCGAGCCGCGGATCTTCACGCTGAAAGTGCTGCCGGCGACCGGCCCCGCGCCCGACATCCGCAACAAGACCGACCAGGTTTTTTCCATAGGCGGCCAGCCCGAACTCGGTCCGTGGGCGACGGGGGGCGGCATTCCAATCCATTACGAGGCTGCGGGCCTGCCGCCGGGGCTGGGCGTGGACCCCGGTTGGGGGGAATGGACTGGGGCCGCGACTGCGACGGGCCTTTTTGAGGCGGCGGTCACGGCTTCGAGCTTCTACGGGACGACGATCCAGCCGCTGCGCCTGCTCGTCGAGGGGGGCTTCGAGCGCTATCTGGGCACGGAGAGCTCGGTGTTTCCCACCGGGCTGACTTTTGGCAATGGCCGGTGGATCGCCGTGGACCAGCACGGGAACATCTACTCGGCTGCCGACCCGAAGACTTGGCAAAAGGTCTATTCGAAATCGACCGCCACCTTCTATGACGCGGCCTTTGGCAACGGGCGCTTCGTGGTGGCTGGAGAGAACGCATTCATGGTGTCGGACGACGGCGTGCAATGGCGCGCCGCGACCGCGCCGCCCGCGGCGACCCTCTGGGGCGTGACGCACGGTGGCGGGACGTTTGTCGGCTACTCGTATCCCCGCCGCATTTTCACCTCGCCCGATGGCGAAGTGTGGACCGAGCGCGACTCGGGCCTGGCCAGCGGCTCACTCAGTTCGGTCAGCCACGATGGCACGGGCTTCTACGCGACCGGTGCCGGCGGGGTGCTGCTTTACTCCTCGGATTCCGGCGCGACCTGGAGCAGCCGCCCCACGGGCACGACGGTGAGCCTGCTCACGATGGCGCATGGGAATGGGGCGCACGTCATGACGGCGAGTGGCGGCGTGGTGCTGGAGTCCTCCGACGGGCTTGCCTGGACCAGCCAGACGCTGCCAATCGGCCTCGGCTCCTTGAGCGTCGCGTTTGGCGATGGTCGGTTTTTCATCGCGGGGAGCGACGGAAAAATCCACGTCTCCAGTGATGGCCAGGTCTGGGAGGCGCAGGCCGACACCGTCTCCGGTTCGGCCTGTCCCGAGGTGGCGAATGGCCTGCTCGGCACGACGATTTTTGGCGAGACCGTCTGCTTCGTCTCCTCGCGCGGAGCGGGCGTGGCGCCGCCCGCGACCCAGCGCGTGAGCGCGCTCAGCGGCAGCCCTTTTCAATACACCATCCTCGGTCGGGGCAGCCCGCACTCGTTCCACGCCACGAATCTGCCCCCCGGCCTGTTGCTCGACTCTAAGACTGGCGTCATCTCCGGCACGGCCGGCCCCGTCACCCAGGTCACCACCTACAACGTCGCCCTCGCCGCGGAGAACACCTACGGCATCGGGACGGTCGCGCGCCTCCCGATCGACGTGTTCCCCCCGGCGGGCCAGCCACCGGTGATGACGAACCCGGCCTGGCTGACCGCCTCCGTCGGCTCGCCTCTCGGGATCACGCTTTATCACACCGGGCTGGTGAGCGACTCCACGCGCTCCGTCGCCGGCCTCCCGCCCGGCATGGCCTGGAATCCGGCGTACGCCAACATCACGGGGACTCCGACCACGCCCGGCGTGTATGAAATCCAAGTCACCGCCACCAACGTCTACGGGAGCCGGACGGAGCCGCTCATCGTCAAGGTGGACGGGTTCGCCAGTGAGAAGGGGAGCATCGCCAAGCCCCTCTCCGAGCTGGTCTTTGGCAATGGCCAGTTCGTGGCCGCTGGCGACAAAGGCGACATCTTCACTTCGCCCGACGGCGTGACCTGGACGCAGCGCACATCTCCCACGACGTCGGCGATCTACGACCTGGCCTACGGAAACGGTCTCTATGTCGCGGTCGGATTCCTCGGCAAGATTTTCACCTCTCCGGATGGCGTGACCTGGACGGCGCGCACCTCCGGCACGCCCTCCGATCTTTACGGCGTGACCTTCGGGGCCGGTGGATTTGTGGCCGTGGGCAGTTCCGGCCGGGTCGCCACCTCGCCGGACGGCATCACATGGACGGCGCGAACGATCTCGGGCTCGCCTTACTTTTACGGCGTCACCTTCGGCGCTGGGCTCTACGTGGCGCGGGTCTGGAGCGGAATCATGACCAGCCCCGATGGCATCACATGGACAGCCGCCACCGTCCCGCTCAACTCCGGCCTTTACAGCATCGTGTATGGCGGGGGAAAATTCGTCGCCGTGGGCGCCTCGGGCGTCATCCTCACCTCGCTGGACGGGATCGCTTGGACATCCGTCGCCAATACCAGCTCCGAGACGCTCACCGGCCTCGCCTACGGCAGCGGAATGTTCATCGCCGCCCGCAGCGGAGGCGGGCTGCTCGTATCTTCCGATGGCAGCTCGTGGCAGTCCCTCGCCACTGGACTCACTTCTGCCACCCATTTGGGCGCCACGGCCATCGGCGATGGGCGAGTCGTCGGGGTCGGCAAGGCGATCAACAACCCCTCGACGACTTGGAGCGCCCCGGACCTGTTCCCTCCGTGGATCACCAGCCCGGCGGCTAGCCATGCGCGGGCCGGGTCGCCCTTTTCGCATCAAACAGCCACGACCCACAGAGCCGACCGCTTTGTCGCCTATGGCCTGCCGCCCGGCCTCGCGCTCGACGGGGCGATGGGCCTCGTCAGCGGCGTGCCCACGGCGTCTGGCACTTTCACGATCCGCCTCATCGCCTCGAACGCTGCCGGCAGCGGCCCCGCGCAGAATCTCACGCTCACGATCTACCCCGGCGTCGGCACGGCGCCCGCGTGGAGTGGCCCGCCGCGCGCGACCGGGCAAGTTACTTCCCCGATGAGCGTGGCGCTGCCCGTCTCCGGTAAAGACCTGAGCACACGCTTCACCGCGGCCGGGCTGCCGGACGGCTTCGCCCTCGATCCGGTCACCGGCGTCCTCAGCGGCACGCCTGCGGTCACCGGCGTTTATCCGGTGCAAATCACGGCGTCCAACGTGTATGGCGAGCTCTCGGGGACGTTCGACCTCGTCGTGACCTCGGGGTTTTGGAAGCGCCGCGCGGAGCCGCTGTCAGACTCGGTGAAGAGCGTCGCCTTCGGTCCTGGCGGCTTCCGCGCCGTGCGGGGTAACTCGATCCTCAAGTCGGCCGATGGAGTCTCGTGGGCGGAGACCGGCGCCCTCCCGGCCTCCAGTTCCCCGAGCGCGGTCGTTTATGGAAACGGCAAGTGGCTCGCCCTGAAATACCTCGGAGCGCTCATCTCCAGCGATGGCGAGACGTGGACATCGAATTTCATCTCCGGGCTCTACGCCTCCAGCGGCATGGCCTTCGGCGCGGGGCGATTCGTCGCCCTCGGCAGCAGCGGCGACATTTACGAATCGGTGGATGGCCTCGCGTGGACGAAGCGCAACACCGGAGTCACCGTCACGCTCAACTGCATCGCCTGGCTGAATGGGCGGTTCGTCGCCTTCGGAGGCAGCGGGCGGGTGACGACCTCTACGGACGGCGTCACCTGGGCCGGGAGCGTCTTCGACTCGTCCAATAATCCCTCCATCCGGTCCGTCGCCTACGGGAACGGCAGGTACGTCGCCGTCGGCTCAGACTATTCAGCCGCCCTGATCTACACCTCCCCCGACGCCGTGACCTGGACGCGGCGCCCGTACAACGCGCTCATCAAGCCCCTCACCAGCATTCTCTTCGCGGACGGTCGCTTCGTCGCCGCCGGTCCGGGCGGGAAAACCTACACCTCGCCCGACGGCCTCGCCTGGCAGGAGGAAGCGACCGCGAACGCCTCAGAAATACTGGCGATGGCCTTCGGCGAACGTCGGGTCGTGGGCGTGGGCGCTTCGGGCGCGATCCTTTCCACCGAGCCCTCCGATCCGCCGCGCATCACGAGCGCCGCCGCCACGAGCGCGGTCGAGGAGGTGCCCTTCAGCTACGCCATCACGGCCTCGGGCGCGCCCGCGAGCTTCCTCGCCTCGGGGCTCCCGCCCGGCCTCACACTCGATGCGGCGAGCGGAGTCATCAGCGGCGTGCTCCCGGAGCCGGGCGTGCATGAGTTCGCGGTCAGCGCCGAGGGCGCAGGCGGGGTCGCGCCGGCGGTCACGGTGACGCTCACGGTCGGGCGCCGCTATCGCATCGACAGCGCCGCAGCCACGGCGGCGCGGGCGGGTGCGCCCTTCGAGTATCAGATCGTCGCGGCGGGGAATCCGCCCTCGTATTCCGCCACGGGCCTGCCTGCCGGGCTGGGTCTCGATCCCGCGACGGGACGCATCAGCGGTGTCGCCACCACGCCCGGCAACTACACGATCACGCTCGGTGCCGGTAGCGCCACCGCGAGCGCGCTGCCGCTCGCGCTTTCCGTCGATGTCCTGCCCGCGGCGGGCACTGCGCCGACCGCGCAGGCCGAGTCCGGCGCCCTGGTCGCCACGGGCATCGCTTTCTCGCTCCCGATTGAGATCGCCGGCTTGGACGCGAGCAGCGTCGTCAGCGTCATCGGCCTGCCGGCGGGCCTTTCGCTCGACCTCGCCGGCGGGAGGATCACCGGCACGACCTCGGCGCTGGGCGTGCATGACGTGGTGCTGGAAATGTCCAATGTTTACAGTTCCTCCACCCGCGCGATCCGACTCGTCGTCGAGCCGCCGCGCTGGAATCTGCAAAGCTCCGGCACGACGCGCGATCTCCTGGCCACGACTTGGGGCGGCGGTCGCTTTCTCGCCGTCGAGGGCGGGTCTGGCACGACCCGGAGCGCTCTCTCCTCCGCTGACGGCGTGGCGTGGACCTCCGCCGCGACCGGCTCCACCAACTCCCTTTTCGGCGTCGCCCATCGCGGCGGCAACTACGTCGCGGTCGGGGCGGGCGGCGTCATCCAGACCTCGCCCGATGGGACCGCCTGGACCTTGCGTCCCACCGGCATCACGAACTGGCTCAACGCCGTCACCGACGGGCCGGCGGGACTCGTCGCGGTCGGCGCTGGGAGCGTGATCCTGCGCTCCACGGATGGCGCCACATGGGCGCAGTCGTCGGTTTCCAGTCTCGGCAGCTTTGGCTCGATCACCGCCTCCGACTCGACTTATCTCGCCCTCACTGGCGCCTCGAGCTCCACAATCAACAGCACCACGACCTACACGCCCTCGCGCCTCTGCTCGTCGCCCGATGGCGCCGCCTGGACGCTCGTCTCCGAGCTGCCGTTCTTCTTTTCCGCCAAGGTCCTCTACGCCAACGGGCGCTTAGTGACCGTCGGGAACGGCGGGGCCATCGTGACCTCACCGACCGGCGACACATGGACCACGCGCGCCTCCGGCACCACCAACCACCTTCGCGCCGTCGCCCACGGCGGCGGCCTCTACGTCGCCGTCGGCGAGAACGGCTGCCTGCTCACTTCTCCCAATGCCACCGACTGGACCCGCGAGCCGGCGCCCACCACCGGGCACTTGCTCGGCGTCGCCTATGGCGGCGGGAAGTTCGTCGTCACGGGGGCGAAAGGAACCATCCTCACCTCGAGCAGCGCGGTCCCGGCCACGTTCACCGGCGCGACCGCCGCGCGGGCGGTCGTGGGCGCGCCCTTCACTCACTCGCTCGCCACCATCGGCCCGGTCTCCTCCTTCTCCGCGCAGGGACTCCCTCCGGGCCTCGCGCTCGACGCGGCGACTGGCTTCATCTCCGGCACTCCGGCGCAGCCGGGCGTCTGGCCAGTCCTAATTCAGGGAGGAAACGCCTCGATGATCTTGCAGATCGAGGTACTCGGTTCGGCGGCGCCCGTTATCACCGCCCATCCGACCTCGCTGACGCTGCTCGTCGGTGAGGATGCGGAATTTACCGTTACAGCCCTGGGTGAGAACCTGACCTACCAATGGAGCAAGGACGGAGTGCCGCTCCCGGATGCCGGCCCCACGCTCGCGCTCCGCGACGTCACCCTCGACAGCGCGGGCTGGTATGCCGCCGAGGTGCGCAACCCCGCGGGTGTGGCGGCGAGTATTCCTGCCCGCCTCGTCGTGCAGGAGACCTACGACGACTGGGCGGCCAGCCTGCCCGCCGGCCAGCGCGATCCCGCGGCGCCGAATGCCGCCGGCATCTCCAACTTCATGGGCTACGCCCTCGGCTGGGACCCCCTCGATGATTCCCAGCCGCTGCCCGAGGCCTCCACGGAGCAGGGCGATCTCTCGCTCATCTTCCTACGCCCGGCATGGGTAGTCGGCGTCCATTACGTGGTGGAGACCTCCGACAGCCTCGGCGCATGGAGCAGCGATGGCGTCGTGATGCGCAAGGTGGCCGAGAGCCCTCTCGGCGAGACGTGGCGTGGCGCGGTCCCGATGGACCGGCCCGCCCGCTTCTTGCGCCTGCGAGTTTTCGAGCCTCATGCGCCCTGAGCACGGTTCCCGCGTCGAGCCGCCCGGCTTCGGCGCTGCCATTCGGATTTCGTAATTCGCCTTAATGGGAACTCCGCGATTGCGGTCAGGCCGCCCAGACGGTTTCATCACGGCATGACCTCCCGCCTCACCCGACTCCTCACCGCGCTTTCGGCGCTCGCCTTTATGATCACCCTCCCCTCCCACGCTGACTGGCGCCAAGACGCCGACGCTCGCATCGAGAAAATCCGCAAGGGGGACTTCGCCCTGCATGTCGCCGGGCCAGACGGCAAGCCCATCGCGGGGGCGAAAATCGAGGCGCGGCAGACGGCGAGCGCGTTCCACTTCGGCATGGCGGTCTCGGAGGGGCTCATGATGCAGGAGACGGAGGCGGGGCAGCGTTACCGCGACTTCATCACGCAGCACTTCAACACGCTCGTGCCGGAGAACTCGATGAAGTGGTACGCTACGCAGAAGGAGACGGGCGGCGAGCCGGACTACGCGAAGGCCGACGCGTTCATCGCCTTCGCGAAAAAGCACAAGATGGCGGTGCGCGGGCACTGCATTTTCTGGGGGCGCACGAAGTGGACTCAGGATTGGGTGAAAGCGCTCGACGATAAGGCGATGCGCGCGGCGGTCGAGACGCGGCTCGAGTCGGTGGTCACGCGCTATCGCGACGATGTTTACTGCTGGGATGTGAACAACGAGATGCTCGAGGACGATGTCTTCCACGAGCGCCTCGGCGACGGCATCCGCGCCTGGATGTTCCAGCGCGCGCACGAAATCGACCCGGACGCGACGCTCTTCGTGAACGAATACGGCATCCTCGGCAGTGACGAGAAACTCGAACGCTACCTGGCGCTCATCGAGTCGGTGCGGAAAATCGGCGCGCCGGTGAGCGGGATCGGGGTGCAGGAGCACGCGGCGGAGCAGTTCGTGCAGACGGATGAAAAGGCGGACCTCGAGTTCGCCGAGCGCTCGAAGCACACGCCGCTTGAGCCGGCGAAAGTCCTCGCGCGTCTTGATCGGCTCGCGGCCACTGGGCTTCCCATCCACCTCACGGAAATCAGCGCGAAATCGGTGAGCGAGGAACGCCGCGCCGAGGCGCTCGAGACGCTTTTCCGCGTCGGTTATTCGCATCCGGGCGTGGAGGCGATCCTGCTCTGGGGCTTCTGGGAAAAGGCCCACTGGCTGGGGAAAGACGCCGCGCTGGTGGACAAGGATTGGAAGGTGCTCGAGCCGGGGCGGCGTCTCGCGCAGCTCCTGCTGGAGACCTGGCGCACGACCGCGCAGCCGGAAACGAACGCGGAGGGCGTGGCGAAATTCCGCGGCTTCTACGGCACGTATGAAATCACCGCAACCAGCGCCGATGGCAGCGTCGTGAAAGCGACCGTCGATCTCCCGCCCGGCACGACCACCGCCGAGGTGAAGCTCGTCGGCCCGGCGAAGAACGACTGAGCATGAAAGAACGCTGCCTTCTCCATCCCGTGGAAAACGTCGGCCGCGTCGAGCGCATCGCCTCGGGCACCGCTGGCGCGCTCCTGCTCTCCGCCGGCCTCGCCCAGCGCCGCGCCCCCGGCTATGCGCTCGCGATCCTCGGCGGTGCGCTCCTTTACCGCGGCCTCAGCGGGAACTGCAAAGCCTACCAGGCCTGCGGCATCAGCACCGCCGAGTCGCCGCACGATCGCGTGAGCGTGCCGGGAAATCTCGGCATCAAAGTCGAGCACATCGTCATGATTCACCGCACGCCCGCCGATCTTTTCCAGGCGTGGCGGCGGCTGGAAAATCTGCCGCGTTTCCTGGCGCATGTGCGCTCCGTGCGTCCGCTTGGGGAGGGCCGCACGCACTGGGTCGCCGACGCGCCCGGCGGGCAGACGGTCGAGTGGGACGCCGAGATCATCAACGAGCACGAGAACGAGATGATCTCCTGGCGCTCGCTGCCGGGAGCCGATGTCGATAATGCCGGCACGGTCCGCTTCCGCGCGGTGCCGGGCGGGGCGGAAGTCCGCGTGGCGCTCGAGTATTACCCGCCAGCGGGACGGCTCGGTGCCTTGTTTGCGCGCTTGTTCGGGCACGACCCGGCGGCGCAGATCGAGGACGACATGCTGCGCTTCAAGCACATCATGGAAACCGAGGGCTGAACTTTGGGCGGCACGGCCCCACGGCGGGGAGTTCGAGCCTCATGACCACGCCGAACTCGGCCAAGTGCACAACGGCGTTCTTTCCGCCTCCGAAGAGCTTAGGACTGCCGGGCCGGTAACGACGCCAACGAGGAGGAAGCCAGCACGGAGCCGAGGCAGAGGCGCTACTCGATCAGCACGGCGACGACCCCGGAGATCAGATCGACGAACGCTTGGAAAAGATGGCTCTGGTGCATCAGCCCATCGAATCGACGTGGCGGCGGAGGGCCTCGGCGAGCGGGGTCGCGGGGACGGCGAGGCCGTGGGCGCGGGCTTTTTCCGACGAATAGGCGCGGTGACAGCAGAAGCTGTCCATTGTGGGGTTGGCGGCGAGGAAGTCGGTGATCGAGGTCTCTTCGACGCGCAGGGGAACGCCGAGGATTTCGGCGATGATCCGATAATAGACGACCGACGCGACGACTTCGGGCCCGGGCGCAAAATAAACCTGGCCGATGCTGGCGGCGTTCCCGGCGCAGCTCAGGATCATCGCGGCGAGATCGGGGGCGAAGACGGGCTGCTGGAGGAAATATCCGCCGCCGATGAGCCGCAATGTTTCGCCAGCGCGCAACCGATCGAGCAGCCGCGGTTCGCGCCCGTGATGCGGCAGGCAGCCGAGTTGGGAGCCGGGCCCGAGGATGTGGCCGGGCCGCAGGATGGTGATCGCGAGCCGCTCGGGATCGCACGCGAGGAGGGTCTCTTCGGCGGCGCGCTTGCCGGAGCCGTAGGGGGCGGGGGTGTGGCGGGCGTAGGTTTCATCGACGCGCCAGGGGCGGTCGATGCCGGAAAGGACGCAGTCGGTGGAGATGAAAACGAGCCGCCGCGCGCGCCCTCCGAAGGCGGCGATGTCCTGCTCCGCGTCCTCCTTTTTGAAGCCGATGCAGTCGATGATGAGATCCCACTCGTGTCCCTCGACGGCTCTCGAAAAAGCCGCGTGATCCTGCCGATCCGCGACGAGTGGATGCGCGCCGTTCGGGATCGGTTTATTGCCGCGGGAGAGCGCCCACGTGTCGTGGCCGGCGGCGAGCGCCTCGCGCACGACTGTCCCGCTGAGGAATCCGCTGCCGCCAATAACGAGAATTTTCATGCGCCGAGCGATGCCCGCTGCGGCGGGGGGCGTCAATGTTTCGCGATCAGCGCAGGCGGAAGCGAATGGGGACGATCACCTCGCTGGCGATGGGGATGCCGCCGGCGCGGGCGGGATTGAAACGCCAACGCTCTCGCACGGTTTCGAGCGCGCGCTCGTCGAGCGAGCGGTAGCCGGAGCTGCGGACGATGCGGGCGGAGCTGACGCCGCCGCTGGTATTCACGCGGACGAGGATTTGCACCGTGCCCTGCTGTCCGGCGCGGCGGGCGTCGGAGGGATAGCTGGGCTGGGGATTGCGCAGGTAGCCGGGTTTGGCGCGGTCGCCGGGGGCTCCGGGGCGCGCGGTGGTGGCGTCGCGCCCGGGGCGCTCGGAGCTGCTATCGCCGGAGACGCGTGCGGAGGGATTGGGCCGGGAGACTGGCTTGGGTTTTGGAGCCGGTTTTGGATCGGGTCTGGGAGTGGGCTTCGCCTCGGGCGTCGGCTCCGGTGTCGGGATCGGCTCAGCCAATTCCTCGGGCTCCGGCTCGGGCGGTGGTTCGGGCTCCGGGGTGGGTTCCGGCTCGGGCGGCGTCGGTGGCTCGGGCGTGGACACTTCCTCCGGCTCCGCGGGAGGCGCGGCGACGAGCGAGACTTCCACGCTGATGTCGCCCGCGACCACATCGTATTCAGGTGCCTGGAACACCGCGCCTTTCAACGCGAAGAGCAGCGCGGCATGGAGCCCGATGGCAGGCACCGCCCAGAGCACATAGCGCGGGCTCATGGCTCCGAGCGCGTCGTCTGAATGGCGATCTTCGTGATGCCGAGCCGGCGCACTTCGTCGAGCAGCGCGATGGCCTGGCCGAACTCGGCGCGCGTGTCGCCATTGATGAACACGCGCGGCTCCGGCTCCGTCGCCTGCAGCGCGCGCAATCGCTCGACGATCTGCTCCAGCGGCAGCGGCTCCCTGTTGTAAAAAAACTCGCCGCTCTCCGTGACGCTCAGCGACACCGCATCGGCCCGGTCCTGCGCGGCGCTCGTGGAGGCTACGGGGAGGTTCACGGGGATGGCGTCATTTTTCACCATCGAGAGCGAGACCATCACGAAAGTGGCGAGCAGGAAAAAGATGATGTCGATGAGCGGGATGATCTCGATCCGCGCCCGGCGGCTGCTGCGTGGGGATGGGATGTCCATTG
>PPFU01036151.1_pt1 | contig 15408 bp, 14 predicted proteins | sample 1535991 | NCBI WGS metagenome assembly PPFU01 (sample SAMN04901290, study PRJNA319586) | Hypolithon metagenome, whole genome shotgun sequencing project. | isolation source: Antarctic Hypolithon | place: Antarctica: Miers Valley | collected 2014
GTGCCTCGCAAAATAAATGGCGGCCTTTTTTACAATCGCCAGCTCCATCTCCAGCCGCTTCACCTCGCCCTGCAAGCGCCTCAATTCGCTTTCCTCAGCAGTTGGTTGCGCCCTTTTGTGTCCAGGTACGAGCCGTCCCTCACGGTACTGTCTACGCCACTTGGTGAGGTTCGCCTGGGGAATGCCGAGACTGTTGGCTGCCTCTGAAACGGTATAACCCTTCTCCTCGAGCAACTTCACCGCATCGACCTTGAACTCTATCGGATACTGCCTGACAACCCTTTTGCCTTCTGACATGCTCTTCTCCTTGGCAGGATTCTAGACCCTGCTTGATTTGTCCAAGGAGATGAACCAAGACCAGTTTCAGCCAGTGGCAAAAAATGGGGTAGAGTCAAGCCGATCTGAGGTCAGAGCAGCCCGTGCCACTCCAGGAACCCTCCTACTGTCGCGAACCACTCGTCGTGCTCCTCGATCTGTGGGGAGTGCCCCGAGTTCTTGAAGATCGCCAGTTTGCTGTTCGGCAGTAGTGAGTGGAGTTCCTCGCTCGCCTCGACTGGAGTGATCCAGTCGTGTTGGCCTACGGTTATGAGAACCGGCACGGTTATTTCATGGAGGCGGTCCCGCAGATCGTACTTGGGAAGGTTCTGCGAGAAAGCGTAGTTGTTGCTCAGGTAGTTGAACCTCGTATTGGCAATACGCTGAGCCGTTGCCTCCGGGTCGTGGTTGACGTCGTAGAGGGGTGCGATAGCAGCAAAGCTCTGTCGGTAATCCTCGTTGTCAATGATAGTGCCGGAGAAGATACGCTCGAGCACTTCGTCGGTGATAGCCGGGAATTCAGTAGCGCGCTTCTTGGCGTTTTGGGTAGCGGTCTCGCCCCAGTTGCGGGCTGCGGTATCGCGAAGCACCAGAGCTTCGACTCGGTCAGGGTGTGCGAGGGCGTACTCCAGGGAGAGGAAGCCACCGTAGGAGCCGCCGCCCATCACGAACTTCTCCGCTCCGAAGTGCTCGCGAAGCGCGTCGACGTCGGCTACCCACTGCTCGTGCGTGTAGGGTTCCACGTAGTCCGACTCGCCGCTGCCTCGGGCGTCGAAGGTTACCACCTTCATTCGGTCGGAGAGCTTCCCAAACGCCCTCTTCGGCTCCGCGTGCGAGGAGAGGCCGGGCGCGCCGTGGTGCCCGATGAAGAGACGTTCGTTCTGCTCACCCTGGACTTCTACCAGCAAATCAATGCCGTTGATCTCTATCTTGTCAGCCATCAGTCCTCCGTTTTGCCCGCCGCTGGCAACAACGACGGGTCAGGAAGTAGGGCGGCGCAATTCTGCGCCGCCCGGAGGTGTCGAAAACGGTTACTGCTCTAGCCAGACGTTGTTGTAGGTACTCACCAGTTCGATGCCCGAGTTCGGGTCAGCGAAGATGTTCTGCACGCTGTTGTCAAACGCGAGGGTGCTGGTCTGGTGGTAGGCGGGGATGTGCGCGACGTCTTCGAGGAAGATCACGCGGGCGGCCTCGTGGTAGATGTCGAGCCGCTCATCTATGTCGCTGAGCGTCCGGGCTTCTTCGAGCCACCCGTCAATCTGGGGGTTGTCGTAGCGCACAGTATTGAAGGTGACGGCGTTCTCTTCCCAGGCTGCCGAGTCGCTGTGAAACATGTCGTAAAGGTAGTTGTTAGGGTCTACGCCGTTGGTCCAGCCGAGGATCCACATTGGCGCCTCGCCACTGTAGGTGAGCGGCAGGAGGGTGCCGAATTCGACCGAGCGGACCTCTGCCTGTATACCTACCTGGGCAAGCGCAGCCTGAGTCAGTTCACCAAGCTGACGGCGGTTGCTGTCGGTGGGCGTGTAGAGGGTGGTGCTGAAGCCGTCCGAGTAACCGGCTTCGGCGAGAAGCTGCCGCGCGGCTTCGGGGTTGTATTCAGGGTAATCCTCGACGAGTTGTGGGTCGTAGGCGAGGCTGTTCGGCGCAAAGGAGCTGTACGCTCGGACGGCGCCTACGCCCTGGAAGATGGTTTCGACTAACTGATCCATGGGAATGGCCATTTGGATGGCCTTGCGCACGCGGACATCGGCCAGAGGTCCCTGCTGGTTGTTGAGAGCCAAATAGTAGTAGCTCAGGGTAGGGGTAGTGTCGATGGTGATGTCACTATGGTCCTGGAGGCGGAGGAGGTCCTCGGCGCTCAGTTGCATTGCAGCGTCCACCCCGCCAGATTCGAGCTCGACGGCTGCCACCGACCTCTCGGGGATGGCGCGGAACTCGACGCCGTCAAGATGGGGGCGCTTCAACCAGTAGTCTTCATTGCGCTCGAGGACAAGTGCGTCATTCCTCTGCCAGGAAACGAACTTGAAGGGCCCGGTGCCGACAGGATTGATGGCGTACTCGGCGGCCCCGATCTCCTGGTGTACCCTGCTGTTGGCGATACCCAGGTACACGATCTGGTCAATGAAGGAGGCGTCGGCGGCCGCCAGCCGGACAACTACCGTGAGGTCGTCGACGACCTCTACCTCTTCGACACCCGAGAGGATGCCCAGCCATTGGCCCTGCAGGTCAGGGTTGAGGGCCGCATCGAAGGTATACTTGACGTCCTCAGCAGTCAAAGCGTCGCCGTTGTGGAACGTGATCCCCTCACGAAGCGTGAAGGTGTACTCTGTGCCATCCTCGCTGACTTCCCAACTGCTCGCAAGTTTCGGGACGACGTTGAGGTTTTCGTCATAAGCGACGAGCGAATCGTGGATCTGCATGAGGACGATACGCGAGGGAACATTATTGGTCGTGATCGGGTCGAGGCTGGTCGGCTCGCTGACGGTGGCGACCTTCAAGACGCCGCCGTCCTCTTGCGCGAATGCAAAGCTGCCGACGACGGCAACTAGCAGGAGGATCAAAAGTTTCTTCATTAAAATGCACTCTCCTTCGAAAGATATCTTGCCAGCTGCGCTGGCGCTATGGGCCTTGTCTTGCGGATTCACTGGCCTGAGGCACCTCACGAATGCCGGGTCAGGAAGTCCCTGATGGTGGTGATCCACTTGTCGTTCTCCTCGCTTTGTGGCGAGTGGCCAGAATGCTCGAAGATAACCAGCTCACTGTTGGGCAGAAGCGAGTGCAGTTCCTCGCTTGCCTCGACCGGTGTAATCCAGTCGTGGCGGCCCACGGTGATGAGAACGGGGACCGTGATCTCTTTCAACCTTTCACACAGGTCGTAGTTAGGGAGATTTCGGGAGAAGGCGAAGTTGTGAGTCTCGTGCCGGAAAGTCATCTGCTGGGTGGCCCGCTCGGTCTCTTCCTGGTCGTGGTCGACGTTGTAGAGCGGTGCCACGGTGAGGTAGGCGTTCCGGAAATCCTCGTCGCTCTCGTAGCGACCATCGAACAGCTTGTCCAGCAGCTCCTCAGTGATCTCCGGGAACTCGTGGGCTCGGCTGAGAGCGTTCTGCTTTGCCTTCTCGTTGAAGGTATACGAGGCAGAGGTGTCGCGTAAGATTATGTGGCTAAGCCGATCCTGATGCCTCAGAGCGTACTCGAGTGCGATGAAGCCGCCGTAGGAGCCGCCCTGCATAATGAATTTCGCGATGCCGAAGTGCTCGCGGATGGCGTCGACATCGGCTACCCACTGCTCATGCGTGTAGGGACCTTTCGGCTCGGAGTGACCACTTCCGCGGGCGTCGAAGGTGATGATGCGGTGCTCATCTGCCAGCTTGGCGAGGGCCCGCTTTGGCTCCGCGTGACTCGACATTCCAGGGGCACCGTGGTGTCCGATTATCGGCGTTCCCGGTCCGTCGCCCTGGACGTCTACGAACAGTTGCACGCCGTTTAGTTTCAACTCCACCTGTTTATCTCCCTTCGAGCAGACCGTGGCGGTCGAGGAAGTCCCTTACCGTCGCGAACCAGGTGCTGTGCTCCTCGATCTGCGGAGAGTGGCCCGAGTTCTCGAAAATCACTAACTCACTTTTGGGCAGGAGAGTGTGCAGCTCCTCACTAGCCTCCACCGGCGTTATCCAGTCGTGCCGGCCCACCGTGATAAGCACGGGCACGTTGATATCTTGCAGACGCTCGCGAATGTCGTAATTGGGTAGGTTCTGCGAAAAGGCGAAATTGTCCGCCTCATAGTTGAACTTGATGTTGGCCAGGTGCTTGGCCCCCTTTACCGGGTCATAGTCCACATCGTAGAGCGGCTGTATCGCCGCGTACATCTCGCGAAACTCGTCGTTGTCGCGGAAGCCGCCACCCATGGCGCGCTCAACTACTTCTGGCGTGAGCCAGGGGAACTCTTTCGCGCGGGCAAGGGCGTTCTGTTTGGCCTCCTCACTGTAATCACGGGCGGCGGTGTCGCGCAGTACCAGCGCCTCCACCCGGTCCGGATGCGCGAGCGCATATTCGAGTGTGATGAAGCCGCCATACGAACCGCCGCCCATGACGATCTTCTGGGCCTGGAAGTGTTCCCTGATAGCGTCCACGTCGGCGACCCACTGCTCGTGCGTATAGGGTTCCACGTAGGCGGAGTCCCCACTGCCGCGGGCGTCGAAGGTCACAACGCGCATCCATTCGGAAAGCTTACCGAAGGCGTTGCGGGGCTCATTATGAGTGGACATTCCCGGCGCGCCGTGGTGGCCGATGAAGAGCGGCGCATCGTCTTCTCCCAGCACGTTGACCAGGAGATCCGCGCCGTTGATGTGGAGCATTTCTGTCACTTGTTCTCCCTTCTCCCATTCCTGTTGGAATTCCTAGTTCGATCCGCGCGGGTCGAGGACGTCGCGGATGCCGTCACCGAGAAGGTTGAAGCCGACGACGGCTATTAGGATCGCGAGGCCCGCGAAGTTGGTCATGTAGGGGGCAGTGCGCAAGTACTCTCTACCCTCCGCAAGGATGCCACCCCATGAGGGTGTTGGCGGCTGGACTCCCAGGCCGAGGAACGACAGACCGGCCTCGGTCAGCAGGGCATTCGCTATGGAAATGGCGGCAAGCACGATGGTGGGAGTCAGTGCGTTCGGAAGTACATGCCGAAAGATTATCCGTAAAGTGTGCGCACCACTTGCGCGGGCGGCTTCCACCATCTCCGACCCCCGGATCGTGACGACTGAGCTGCGCATCACCCGGGCGAAACTGGGAATTGACACGAACGAGATAGCGAAGATGAGATTAACAAGGCTAGGCCCGAGCGCTGCAACGAGGGCCAGCGCGAGCAGGATGGCGGGGAATGCATAGAGCACGTCGGTGAAACGCATGATGATTTCGTCGAGCCAGCCGCCGAAGAATCCGGCCAGAAGACCGAGAAGGCTGCCGACGAACATGCCGAGCGCCACTGCAGAAATTCCCACGGTCAAGCTCACGCGTGTGCCTAGGATGATTCTGGAGTAGAGATCCCTGCCAAAGTTGTCTCGGCCCAGCAGCGTGGTGACACCGGGCCTTTCGAGGCGCTGATCGAGCGCGGTGAAGTCGATTTGTGTCGGATCCTCACGGACCAGTTGCGGGGCGAAGAGCGCGACTACCACCACGATGGTGCTGATGATCAGCCCCAGCATGGCGCTGATGTTCTGAGTGAAACGCTTCAGCGTCTTGGGCATGGCCTGAATCTCACGAGTAGCTGACGCGCGGGTCGAGGATTCCGTAAAGCGCGTCGATCAGCAGGTTTACGAGCACGAAGATGACGGCGACGGTTAGCACCGTACCCTGGACGAGCGGAAAGTCCCGCGCGAAGATAGCGTCCACCGCGAGTCTGCCTAGGCCAGGCCACGCGAAGACCGTCTCGGTCAGCACGGATCCGCCCAATAGAGCCGAGAACTGCAGACCGATCACAGTCAGGAGCGGGATGCCGGCATTCCTGAGGGCATGCTTAAGCGTAACCACCCGGGCTCCCAACCCTTTGGCACGGGCGGTTCTTACGAAATCCAACTCGAGCACCTCCAGCATCGTCGCGCGCGTCATGCGGGCGAGCAGCGCCGAGAACGAGAGGCCGAGTGTCAGAGCCGGAAGGAAGAGGTGCTTCAGCGACTGCGTAATAGGTCCGATATCACCAGTGAAGAGCTGGCCCAATGCAGGCAAGAGGGCAGGGCCGCGACCCGAAGCCGGGAACCAGCCCAGTTGCAGGGCGAAGAAGAGAATCAGCAGCAGCCCGAGATAGAATACGGGGGCCGACACGCCGACGAGCGAAGTGACGGTGACGAGATAGTCAACGGCGCCGTTCTTTCTCGTCGCTGCGATAATTCCAGCCGTTACGCCAATAATCAGAGCGATCAAGATGGCGGAGAGAGCCAGCTCCGCAGTCGCCGGCAGACGCTGGCCTATAAGGGTAATCACCGGTTGCCGCTGGGTGATCGAGCGGCCAAGGTCGCCTTGAGCGATGCCGGCAATGAAAAGCCCGTACTGGACGTATAGCGGTTCGTTCAGCCCCATCTCCTCGCGCAGCTGCTCAACCGCTTCACGGGTGGCGAAGTCACCCAGCATCATCTGCGCCGGATCACCGGGAGTCAGGTGCAGGATGAAGAAGACGACGGTGGATACACCGAGGAGGACGGGGATTAGGGCTAGGAGTCGTCGAATTATGAACAGTGTCATGCAGTTCAGACCTCAGTGAGGATGTCTGAGATGGGCATTCGATAGGGCTTCGCAGGTTCCTCAGCCGAGTAGCCCAGGGCTATTAGGCCAATCAGTTCCAGCTCAGTGTCGAGATTGAGGGCGTAACGCGCTTCCAGCTCACGGAAGCCACCTATCCAGGCGGCGCCCATCCCCAGTGCAGTTGCGGCGATGAGCAGGTTCTGAATGGCGGCGGCGACATCGAGTCGGGCGTAGCGTCGTCCGTCCTCCCCGTAGCGGGCCATGGTCCTTACGGCGTTACTGCATGCCGCCAGCAGTTCCGGAGCGTCCAGCAACCACGCCTGTGAGGGCGCCGTTTGCGAGTAGCCGCCGTACGTGCTCGCCACAAGCTGCTCTTTCACTTCGGGCGTGACGACGCGGATGAACTCCCAGGGTTGGATGTTGCCACTCGTCGGAGCTTGAGTCGCGGCTTCCACTATTCGGACGAGTAGTTCGCTCGGTACAGGATCCGGCCTATAACGACGGACAGTGCGGCGTCGTCCTATCGCCTCCATGGCAGATAACGTCATGGCCTTGCCTCCGTCGAAGTTTCGCCTGAATCGTATTCGCTGCGGACGAAGTGCTCCGGCAAGAGGCGGGGAGGTTGCTCGAAAGTGGTGACGTCCGCTTGTCCGAAGGCCAGAACCGCTTGTAACCGTAACCTTGGTGCCAGGCCCAGGGCATCCGTCAGGCGCTGGAGGCCGATCTCGCGAATCCAATGGCTGGCAATGCCTCGGCTCAACGCGGCGAGGCGCGCACTGTGAGCCGCCGCCACGTCCTGCACCGCGAAGAATTCTAGGCCGCGCTCGCCGAAGCGGCACTTGGCTCGAAGCACATTTATAGCCACGAGCACAAGCTCCGCTGCCTGCAGAATCGCTTTGTCGCGATGGTTAGGCATAGGCAAACCGAGCGCATTTAGGGAGCTATCGGCTATGAGCTGGACGGTCTCGGGACGAGTCACCCGAATGAATGTCCACGGTTGGAGATTGGCAGCCGACAGAGTAAACCTGGCGGCGGCAAGTGCATCGTCCAGGTCCAACTCCGCGACCTGCCCAGTGAGAGCGGCGAGCGGCGCGTCAAACAGCGCTTTGAGTTGATTTCTCACAGCAACCACCGTCGCCGACTTGTTTGTTTCGGGAGGAGTTGCGTCGCTTCTCACAGTAGGGTTAAGGCTGGCTCGGCTTCCGCTGTCTCTCCGAGCTTGGGTGGTAGAGGGAAAGCGCGCTTGCTATGCAAGAGCCCCATCGATCTTAGTTTCACCAAGTGAAACAGCGTTTCAGATTCGGAGAATGAGAAAAGAGGCGGAGCGCTAAGCGGTTTGAGCATGGGTGATTGTACTGTAGTCCTTTGGGACTGTCAAACAGTAGAGACTTGTAATTGCTCGCTCACTTTTATAGACTGCTCTTGGAATCTCTGCGAAACGCTGTTTTGATAGATGAAACGGAGAGCGTATATGACGGATCATGAACAATTGTTGCTTAATGAGGTCTCGCTTGACGCCCCCTGGAAACTTATTGATGCATTTTCCCAAATCATTCGTGAACACCCAGATGAGGTTAACAAGGCCGCTGACATTATCGTTGCGCAGTTAAAAGAATATGGGGTGCCTGCTAAAGTACACACTCCCGATCTTTATCTAAGCCTGCCGAAGCATGCAGAGGTAAGGGCCAACGGACAAACCTTCAAGGCAAAACCGCCTTCTTATAGTATGAACGCACCGGACGGTGTCTCTGGACAACTTGTTTACGTCCCAGCCTTCTTCGCTAAAGGCTCGGAGGATACGTTCGACACAGTTGACAAAGAAGCCGTTGACCGGGTTGACGTAAACGGCAAAATTGTTATCACTGAAGGTTTTGCGATGCCCGCTAACGTCGCGATATTCCAAGAGCGGGGAGCCGTTGGACTTATCGCCATTAACCCCGGAGTTGATATTCACTGGGGGACCTGCACCAGCATCTGGGGAAACCCTGACCTGCGTAGTCTAGAGAGAAAGCCACGCATTCCAGCTTTGGCAGTCAATCATCCTGACGGCGAAAAACTCAAAGCTCTAGCAAATCAAAGCGAAACCGTCACTGTTGTCACGCAGATGGAAGAGGGTTGGTACCCGTCAAAACTACCAGAAGTACGGATTGAAGGAAGTGAAGAGCCAGATAAATTCGTGCTGCTACATGGTCACTATGACTCCTGGGATATTGGTATAGGCGACAACGCGACCGGTGACGCCACAATGCTCGAAGTTGCTCGCATCTTATGGAACAACCGCGAGAAGCTTAGGCGCTCCGTCCGCATTGCGTGGTGGCCGGGACACTCGACAGGCCGTTATGCGGGCAGTACTTGGTATAGCGACGAATTCGCCCTCGACCTGGACGAAAACTGTGTTGCTCAAATCAATTGTGACTCGCCTGGTTGCCGTTGGGCCACTGAGTACAAAGATGTGTCGCTTACTCCAGAAACGGAGGCGTTCGCTGCAGCTGTCATCCTTGATGTGACGGGGCAGGGGATGCAGGGGGAGCGAGCGCACCAAGCTGGCGATTACTCCTTTAACAACATAGGCATTAGCGGCTATTTCATGTTGCTCTCCACCATGCCCGACGATCTTCGGAAAGAGAAGGGATACTACGGCGTCGGTGGTTGCGGTGGGAACATCGCCTGGCATAACGAAAACGATACGCTCGAGATTGCCGATAAGGACATCCTCCTTAAGGACATCAAAATCTACCTTCTGTCGGTCTTCCGTAACGCAAACGCTCCTTTACTCCCTTACGACTGGCGAGCAGCTACAAAAGTGTTCGGTGGCGTTATCGAGGCGTACCAGGCAGCTGCTATGGACAAATTCGATTTTTCCCCGGCAACTGGTGCGAACAACGAGCTAGAGGGCGTCCTCGAGAACTTTTATAAAGCGGTCAGCGAAAACCTGATAGCCGCACCAGTTGCTAACGACGTTTTACAAGACCTAAGCCGGATTTTGGTGCCAATCAACTTCACGCAAGATCCGCGTTTCTGGCATGACCCAGCCCTGACTATCCCGCCACTCCCAGATCTTTCCGAAGCACGAAACCTGACTGATTATCACGGGGACATGCTAGGATTCGCAAAAACAGAACTCACGCGTGGACAAAACCGAGTGGTAGCTACGTTGCGTCAGGCAAGGCGACGCGTCGAAGTCGCTATCGGGGAAACTGGTCCTGGCAAACAGTCCCAAGCGCCTACGGCAGCTAGTAGCGCAGCGTGAAGAATAAACACTATAAGGGATATCGGTCGTTCGAGTATCTTGAGCCCGATATCGACTACAAACCCTACGCACTAGCCGACGAAGTGGGGCGCGTACCGCCTTTTGATATGGGTCTTGACGAGGCGTCAGAACAGCGCGTCAAGCGTTTGTTTGACGAGAATCTCGTTATCTCACTACACGACCATTGCTTTATCGCCCCCAAAGACCTGTCACAGTTTTTGGAGTTTCGTCGACAAGGACGAGATTGGACAGGTTACGAAGGGCTCGCTCATAGTGGCCTCGACGCCGTATTCGATAATCTGATGAACGGGACTGCTATGATTACCAGCCGTAACGGCTGGAAGTGGGATGACATCATCTTCGATCTTGGGATGCGCCTCTCTGATATTGCCCACCAAGACATGGTGTTTCTGGCAACTACGACTGAAGATTTGCGGCGCGCCAAAGCTGAGGGAAAGATCGCTTTCGTCGTTTCGATAGAAGGTGCCGCGATGATCGAAAACGAAGTGGATCGCCTCGACGTGCTTTATGGCCTTGGCGTTCGCTGTTTGGGAATTGCGTACAGCGAAGGTAACGCTTTGGGGTCCGGCCTAAAAGAGCCAAGAGACGGCGGCCTGACCGTTTTCGGTCGTAAGGCTGTTCGCCGTATGAACAAACTCGGCATCGCTATCGACGTGTCGCATTCAGGGGACCAAACCTCATTGGATACTATTGAGGCCTCTGAAAAACCCGTGTTCATCACGCATGCCGGAGCCCGAGCCCTATGGAACTCCAATCGACTTAAGCCTGACGACGTGATTAAGGCCTGTGCTGACAAGGGTGGTGTGATTGGTATTGAAGCTGCGCCTCACACCACGATTACCAAAAGAAATCCCGAGCACAGTATCGAATCGTTTATGGAGCATTTTGAGTACTGCGCCGAACTCGTTGGCCTTGATCATGTCTCATTCGGGCCTGATGCTCTTTTTGGCGATCACGTTGGCCTGCATCACGCGCTGACTGAACAGCTTTCAATTGGAGCGTCGCGCGGCTCAATAAGTTATCCGGAAGTCGCATACGTGAAGGGTCTAGAAAATCCTATGGAGGCTTTTCCAAACATCGTTCGCTGGATGGTAAAGCATGGATACAGTGACGAAGACATCTCTAAGGCTATTGGCGGTAACGTGATGCGTGTCTTGAGAGAGGTTTGGTGGAGATAACATGGTTGGCTGTCGTTAGCCTCTAATCTCACTTACCTCAATCACGATTTTGCCAAAGATGGTACCCGCTTCGAGCTGCCTATGGGCTTGTTGAATTTCATCTAGAGGTAGCACTAGGCCTACAGCAGGCGAAATTTCGCCTCGGTGGAGAAGATCCAACACGGTCCGAAAGTCGTGGCGACTGCCCATCGGCGCCCCAATCACCTGCCGGTGGGTTTGGTAAAGCTCGCGTAAGCTTACCTCTGGACTGTCACCAATTGTCGCCCCGCAGAGTGTCATTCGGCCTCCCGTCGCTAAGCTTCTGACAGCAGGCCGAAAGGTAGCTCCGCCGACGGGATTGATAATGATGTCGACGCCACGCCCATTCGTGACACGTTGTACGACCTCTTCAAATGCGTCTTTGTCACGGTCAATTACGACGTTAGCCCCTGAACCCTTTAGGGCAGCAACCTTGGTGCGCCCACCTGTCACAGCAATCACGAAGGCACCGACGCGGCGGGCTAGTTGCACGGCCGCGCTGCCGACTCCGCCTCCTGCACCTAAAACGAGTACGCGGTGCTCTGGGGAGATAGCTGCAACCTTAAGGCCACGCCACGCCGTCGTGTAAGCAACAGGCGTAGCGGCCGCATCAGTAAATGCGATGTGGGAAGGCAAAGCCTCAAGGTTACGTGCATTCACCACACAAAATTCTGCCAGCCCACCATCAACGTCCTCACCGAAAATACGGTAGTGACGACACATGCTGTCTTCGCCGCGCGCGCAGGCTACGCAATCTCCGCAGCTGAGCGAACTGTATACGACAACCCGGTCGCCAGCATGCCAAGCAGTCACGCCAGTCCCCACTGAGACGACCTCACCTGCAACATCAACTCCGGTGATGCGGGGCAACTCAACGCTCCTGAGCCCAGGTCCGGTGACGCCGCGCCGGACGAAGACGTCGAGCCGATTGAGGGCGCACGCCCTGACTTTAATGAGAACCTCGTCAGGTGTGGTGATCCTTGGGGACGGAACGTTTTCTACACGAACTTTTTCTGGTCCGCCGTGTTCGCGAATTATAGCCGCCCGCATCAAGCGACCACGGTTCGCAGGTTTCCGGCAACAGCCACAGCCGCCACTCGGTACACGGACGAAATGTCCTCGAGGGGGTCGCCTTTAAGGGCTACAATGTCGGCACGCTTGCCAGGCTCGAGTGTTCCTACGTGCTGCGCGACGCCTGCCACCTTCGCACCGTGGAGCGTAGCAGCTCGGAGCGCATCGGCTTCCGACACGCCACGGGCCACCAACCATTCGATTTCGAACCCGAACAGCCCGTGCATGGAGTCTGTCCCTAAAGCAAACGAGATACCTGAGGCGCGGACTTTAGCAAAGGTGGTCTCGATCGTCGAGCGCACTTGATGCATTTTCTCGACGATCCCACTGCGTCCTGCGTCGCCCAGCTCAATGCCATCTGGGTGAAACGCGATCGCGTTCGTTAGGACCAGCCAAGTGCCAGCTTCGGCCATCCTTCGAATATTTTCATCGGTTAAAAGCCCCCCATGTTCGATGGAGTCTACACCCGCCTGAACGCAAAGGTCGACCCCTTCGCCCCCGTGGGCGTGCGCAGCAACTGAACGGCCCGCCCGGTGGGCTTCGCGTGTTAACAGCTGGAGTTCATCTAGGCCATAATGATAGGCATAGATGTTACCCTCGCTGGAGACACCTCCAGTAACAAATGCCTTGATATGATCGGCACCTTTGCCCAGGTTGGACCGGATAACCTTTCTGATGTCTTCTGGTCCATCGGCCATGCCCAAAGCAGACCCATGGCCGTGACTGGCGCTTAGTGCTTGACCCGAAACGAGCAGCGTTGGTCCAGCGACCTCACCTGCTTTCACAGCGTCTTTAAAATGAAAATCTAGATCGCCAACCTCGCCCATAACCCGAGCTGTTGTAACGCCGCTCAGCAGCATACGTTCTAGATTTCGCACACCACGCAACGCCTGCCACACCAGCGGCTGCCTGAGCTGGCGGTGCTGGTTACCTTCACCAGGTCGTACAGTAATATGCGTGTGCGCATCTACAAAGCCAGGTAAAATAATGACGTCACCAAGGTTGCAGACGTGGTCCGCCTCGGCTCTGAGCAAGCTTACTGGCCCAACCTTGAGGAGCATACCTCCTTCTTCAAGAAGCCCAATCCCATCTCTACACTCCCAGATGTCCCCTGAAATGAGTCCCGCTCCGTAAATCAATGTCTTCATAAAAGCTTTTCGACTCTACTTCTCATCGTACAAGTGGCAGAAAACTGTATTGCCTTCGGGTAACTTCGTTGCTCTCGGTTCTTCAATAGCGCAGCGCTCAAAAGCGTGCGGACAGCGGCTCCGGAAGCGACACCCGGATGGTGGACGCCGCGCGTCGGGTGACCCTTCGTAGATGGGCAGCGCCTCATGAGATTGCTCAGGGTGTGGTGTGGGGACGGCCTGAACGAGCGCTCTGGTATACGGATGAGAGGGTTTGCGGATTACCACCTCTGTGGGGCCATCTTCCGTCACCTTGCCAAGGTACATAACGATCGTACGCTCGCATACATAGCGCACGAGAGCAAGGTCATGCGAAATATAGAGCGCGGTTAGGCCGAGTACATCACGCGCCTCGCGCATCACATTTAAGATACCGGCTCGGACGCTCACGTCCAACATTGAGACGGGTTCGTCAGCCACGACAAAGCTTGGCCCAAGGATCAAGGCTCGCGCCAAAACAACCCGTTGCAGTTGCCCACCTGATAACTGATGAGGATACTTTGAAAGAAGAGATGTCACGTCTGGGAGATGTACCCGTACCAACGCCTGAGCCATGAGATCGTGAAACTGATCTTTCGGGATGCCTGAGTTAATAAGCGGTTCGGCTAGCGATTTATAGATCGAAAACCGTGGATTGAGGGCGTCGAAAGGATTTTGAAAAACCAGCTGAGCCTCACGCCTGAACCGCTTCAGGCCCGCGCTCTTAAGCTTGGTGACGTCTTGCTGCGCAAAGCGGACCGTACCCTCACTTGCGCTGGTAAGGCGAAGCAGTAGCTTTCCTGTGGTCGTCTTACCACAGCCAGATTCACCCACGAGCCCGACGCTTTCTCCTTTGTCGAGGGTGAAGTTCAGACCATCGACAGCTTTGACAAATTCGGGTTGTTCGCGGAGCGAAGCTATTAGACCTTTTTTAACCGGGTAGTATTTCTTGAGGTTTTGGACCTCTACAAGCGCTGCCATGTACTCACCTCCGCCGCCCGCAAGCGCAGGGCAGTAGCCTCCTCAGCACGCCAGCAGGCTACCTGGTGGTCGGCCATGTGTGTTGCCGCTACCAGAGCAGGTTGCTGTTCACACACATCAAGGGCGAAAGGGCAGCGCGGCTTGAAACGGCAGCCTGCTGGGGGTGCGAGCAAATTTGGGGGCGATCCCTCAATCGGTGTGAGGGTCTGAGCCGCGCGTTCTAGATCGGGAAAAGCATTATAAAGCCCCATTGTGTACGGATGAAGAGGGCTTTTGAGAACTGCTGCTGCTGGCCCTGATTCGACCACCTTTCCCGCATACATAACCGCCACTTGATCGCAAACGTAGGCCACGACACTAATATCGTGGGTAACGAGCAGAACCGAAATATTAAATTGCTTCTGGAGGTTTTTTAGCATATCCAGAATCTGTCTCTGGACGATGACGTCTAGTGCCGTAACAGGCTCGTCGGCAATTATAAGCTTTGGCCCAAGAGCTAGCGCCAATGCAATAGCCACACGCTGCCTCATGCCCCCACTGAACTCGTGAGGGTAGTCGCGCAAGCGCGAAGGGTCTATACCCACCAGCTCGAACAGTTCACGCGCTCTTGCTTTCGCAGCCTCATTTGAGAAGTTTCCCCTGTGCACCAATACCTCATTGAGCTGTGCGCCAACTCGGTAGACGGGATCGAGGGAACTCATTGCGCTTTGAGGAACAAATGCGATATCGCGCCAACGGATCTTCTGAAGCGTGCGCTCTGTCAGTGGTCGCCCTGCAAAGGTCACGCTACCCCCAGCCACGTGGGCATTCTGTGGTAGCCCGCCGATCAGCGCCCTGGCGAGCGTCGTCTTGCCGCAACCTGACTCACCGACAAGGCCGAGCACCTGCCCCTCCGGTAAACTGAGCTGCACCCCATCGACCGCTCGCACCGGACCTTTTTGGGAGCGGTAGTGAACTTCCAAGTCATTTACCTTAAGAATCAAGTCCAACCCTCCTTTATCCTATGCGCTCATTCATCTTTTAGTTTGGGAAACAGTAGTTCCTCATAGCCCCGGCTTATGAAAAAACCTGCCACCACGATAAACACGATGGCCAACCCTGGTGGTACGAACCAGTGGTACGCTCCGCGCGACAAGGCTTGAGAAACAAAAGCGTCTTGAAGCATATAGCCCCAGGAGACGAC
>PPFU01002380.1_pt1 | contig 15387 bp, 16 predicted proteins | sample 1535991 | NCBI WGS metagenome assembly PPFU01 (sample SAMN04901290, study PRJNA319586) | Hypolithon metagenome, whole genome shotgun sequencing project. | isolation source: Antarctic Hypolithon | place: Antarctica: Miers Valley | collected 2014
TTCGACTTCGACCGCTTTGGTTTGGCCCCTCGGGCCAGCCCCCGCCAGGCCGATCTGATTATTACGGCGGGCACAGTTACCATGAAAATGGCGCCGGCGCTGGTTCGCCTGTATGAGCAAATGCCAAAGCCTGCTTACGTTATGGCAATGGGTGCCTGCACGATTACGGGCGGCATGTTTAGCTCTGACTCACCGACGGCCATACGCGGCGTGGATAAAATCATTCCAGTGGATGTGTATATTCCGGGCTGTCCGCCTCGCCCTGAAGCGATTTTTGACGCGATTATTAAGCTGCGCAAAAAGATTGCGAATGAGTCTATGCAGGAGCGGTCTAAGTTTGAAAGCACGCACCGCTTCTATACTCGTAACCACAGCATGAGGGTAGTTGATCCTATTTTGACGGGTACTTACTTGGCTTCGGGTACGCGTGAGGCTCCGCCTAAGGAGCTGCGGGCCGCGATGGGTATGCCGGTAGCACTGGACGAAGCTAAAGCTGAGTCCAAAGAAGGTGCGAGCATAGACGAGGAGGGTAAAGCATAGATGGCTGATACCGAAAAAACGGGATCTGAAGATGGCTCAGAAGAAACCGCAATTGTTGAAGCTGGAGAGGTTTCTACCTGGCTGACTGAGCAAGGATTTGCTCACGAGGCGATGGAAAGAGACCATGCTGGCGTGGAGGTACTGAAGGTTGACCCTGAGTTTTTGCTGCCTTTTGCCACGGCGCTGTATGCCAATGGCTTTAACTACTTGCGGTGTCAGTGCGCCTACGATTCTGGCCCTGGCCAAGATCTAGTGAGCGTTTACGACCTGACGAAGATGAGTGATGATGCGGATGCGCCAGCTGAAGTCCGAATTAAGTGCTTTTTGCCGCGTGAGAATCCTCGAATTGCTTCGGTGTATTGGATCTGGAAGGCGGCTGACTGGCAGGAGCGTGAGTGCTATGACCTGTATGGCATCGTCTATGAAGGGCATCCGAATTTGAAGCGGCTGCTGATGCCTGAGGATTGGGAAGGGTATCCGCTGCGTAAAGATTACATTTCGCCTGACTTTTATGAGTTGCAGGACGCTTATTAAACGGCATAATTAGATTGATTGGAGGGCTCTTCGCAACTGCTGTGAAGGGTCTTTTTTTTGTGCAGTTCTGCGGACGGGCTCGGAGGGCACCCACGAGGGGAACTCTTATGGATTGGTCTGTTTGAAATTCCTGAGTTCGGAACCCGAATCATCTGCTAGGGAAGGCGGTTCTGGCGGCAGCGAAGGTTTTTGCGGCGTGTTCGCTGTTGATGTATCGCCAGTGCCAGGGCTCAAAACTCACGCCTTGGGCGTTGTTTTGAGGGAAGGACTGCTCAAAGCCATACATGTAGGCGTTTTCGAGCAGCCATTGGCAGGCTGGGGTGTTTTCAAAGCTGTGCTTGAGGTCGGCGTTTGGCTGGCTGGCGTCGGCGATGTCAACGGCGTAGCCGGTGTGATGTTCGCTGTGTCCGGGAGGGGCGCTGTATTCGGCGGCGGCGGCTTCGCTGCCTTTGCGCTCAATTTGGCTGGCGAAGAGGTCTTTTTGGTCGGCAATGCTGCGATATCCGGATATGGCCATTAGCTCGATGCCTTGCGATCGCGCCACCACCTGCATATTAGTAAAAGCCTGAGCCGCTTCATAGTCCAACACCTCTGCCCGCCGATAGTCACCTCTGACGAAGGGTTCAACTTCTGTAAAACGAGGGGGGTCATCTTCATAGGCATCTTTATAGGGGAGATGTCCAAAATAAGAGCCCGCTATTGCACTAGCAGTGATGGAAGTAGAGGGCTGTGTGGGGAGATTTTCTTGAGGGTAAGCGGATTCGTTGGGCAGCGCGTAGGGGGCATCGGTTCCAGCGGTGACTGAGCTGGATGCGTTCGGCGTTGGGCTTTGCGGCGCTGGAACGTTGGTGGGTAAGGGCGTTATGCGGGTCAAAGCGTCTGTTTCTTGCTGTTCTATAGCGAGAGGCGATCGCGTATCATTCAGCGCCTTATCCGGCATAGCACTCGCTTTGAGCACTCGATATCTCAAAAAGAGCCCGCCTGCAACAATCGCAACGGCAATCGTGGCCCCTACTATTATAAAAGGCCATTTTTGAGATGGCTGTGAGTTTGCCTTCGCCGGAGGGATTGGCAAAGACGTTTGCTTATGAGAGGTTGAATCAGCGGGCTTCATCAGTAGGGCACCGGGCCAAAGGATCAGTTAAGCAAAAGCAAACAATTAATCATAATCGCTCAGCCGCGAATCGTTCTTAGTCACGGCTGACGAGCTGAGCGGCAATCCAGCCTTCTGCGCCCGATTTTGGAAAGTAGACTTTGTACCAGGTGTAGCCGCCTGAGTCGGTGCTGGTATCGCGAATGACGATGCGATCGCCCGGATAAGCAATATGCGCAGTGTCGTAGTTAGTCCCAGGGCCAGAACGAATATTTTTGCTACCCGACTGGCCGGTAATAGCGGCGTTAGTATTATCTGCTGGTGTAGCCGAAGGAACTGGCTTAACCTCTGGTTCGCCCTCTGGTTCGGCCTGTGCCTCTGGCAGTGCTGCATCTCCATCAACTTGAATGAGCTGTCCAAAAACCCAGCCTGAGCTACCGCTAGGAACCATCACCCGATACCACGGCTGTCCGTTTGAGTCAGTAGCACGGTCTACAGCTTTGACGCGATCGCCCACCTGCACGACGTCGACTACCGCATAGTTACTACCTGCCCCTGAGCGAATATTGGTAGCGCCTGGATCGCCTACAATCGTGCTGTTTGCGCCCAGTACAGATGCCGGCTGTGGTTGAGTAGGCGCAGCGACTGGAGCCGGGTCAGGCGTTGATATTTCTGAGTCTTCTATTTTAGGAGTTGGTTTTTCTGCTACAGCATCACTAGCATCTTTCTCGACGCTATCAACCTCTACAGGATTGTCTGCGACTAAGCGATCGCCCATCGCACTCGGCAGTCTATCCATCGCCAATAATATGCCTAGCAATAGGCTGAAGCCAACCATGCCGCCGATAATCACGGCATTCTTCCACTGTCCTGATGGCTGTCCCGACGACTGAACAAATTGCTGGCCAGATTGATAATTAGCCGGCTGAGCGAACTGCGTGGCAGGCTGTTGAAATGTGGAGGATGGGGCAACTGGGATCGCCTCAGTATTAGCGCTTTCCATGCTCTGATAAGCGTAGGCTGGAGCAGCAGGCGGCGGTGCAGAAACGATGGTTTGTGAGGACTGCCGCGTCTCAGGTATGTCACTGGGCGATGCGGTCATGCCCTTCAAAATCAAGGTGTTTAAGATTGAGCGCATTTCCTCAACCGTCGGAAACCGGCTTTGAGCGCTCATATGGATGGCGCAGTCAAGAAAATTGCCAAACTCAGTGCTGACGTTGGGCGCGTGCTGACGCCAAAGCAGCTCTCCCGTTCTCGGATTAATCTCTAGCTCCTGTGGCATTTTGCCCGTCAGCGCATAAATTGCCGTCATGCCAATGCTGTAGATATCGCTGGCAAAAACGGGACGGCCTGAGAGCTGCTCGGCGGGCATGTAGCCGGGTGTGCCTACCACAATGGAGTGTGAGCTGTGGGCGTGAGAGTCAATTAAGGTATTCATCGTCTCTTTGACCGCGCCAAAGTCAATCAGTACCGGCTTGCCGTCTCGGGCGCGCAAAATGATGTTGTCGGGCTTAATGTCGCGGTGGACGATGCCTTCGCGGTGGACGTGGGCGATCGCAGGTAGCAGCTCAGCAATTAACGTTTGAACCGCCTTTTCTGACAGCGGCCCCGCTTGTTGAACGCGCTGCGTCAGCGTATCGCCCGCTACCCACTCTTCTACTAAATAAAACTGATCGGCTTCTGAGAAGTAAGCGTACAGGCGAGGAATTTGATCGTGGGCTTCGCCGAGCTTTTCTAAAATGGCGGCTTCGCGTTGAAAGCGATCTTTCACCATTTGGCTTGTTTGAGGGTTGTCGTGAACGGGTTTGAGCTGCTTGAGCACACACTGCCGGTTCGATGGCATTTGGGTGTCTTCTACTAAAAAGGTTTTGCCAAAGCCACCGTCGCCTAAAACGCTGAGAACTTGATAGCGATTGCTGAGTAAAACAGGGGTCATGGGCTCTTTTGAAGACGGTATGGCTTCGTTCCAATAAAAAATAGAGACTTTAAAAAATAAGGGTTTGAATGCTCTCGAATAGTCACTTATGAAGCAACATTCGCGGGCTAATCTATTCCTGATGCTTTTCCATGAGTTCTTTAACTCTAATAGCTGTTCTGGCACGCCGCACGTTTGTTTACACAATTTGCACATTGCCGAGCCGAGCTGCGATCAGACAATAAAGCCGCATAATCAAAAACAACGTTCCTTCGCCGCAGTAATGCCTATCCATTCGTCTTAAACGCTGCTCACTGGCCCTTATCTTGAGTTGAACAATCGCGGCGAGCTGCTGCGGTTTGAGCGGGTTAAAGACGAGCATCGGCTAGGTCGAGATCGTACCTGGGCTGATTTGGCTATCCCTGATAAAGGCTGGGAGGTAATATCAGGGCAGCATGTGGTGCTGCGGCGGGAAGGCCAACGCTACCGAATTCACGACGGCAACGGCAAGGGAAAACCTAACACCAACGGCCTGTTTATCCATCACACTCGCATTAAAGGTCAGTCGGGGCTGCGACTAGAGGACAACGCTCAGCTACAGATTGGGCAAAACCCTCAAAACATGATTTTGACGGACTACGTGGTGCGATCAAAAGCAGCCGTCACCAGCAACAAGCCGGGTAAGTCTCGAATAGATTTTAATAAAGGTCAGATAGCGGCTCCTCATACGCTGCAAGACGGTGACATTATTCAGGTCGGGCCGTTTACGCTGCTGTTTCGCGGCGGGCTGCTGGAGATTTTTTCAAATACGCCAAAGGCGAAAAAACCATCCTTAACGACGTTTCCCTGGCGATTGAACCCGGTCAGCTCGTGGCTATTGTCGGCGGCAGCGGCGCTGGAAAATCCACTTTGATAAAAACGCTGCCAGGCATTGCCCCAACGACCTCTGGCGTAGTTCTGCTCAACGGCGATAATCTGCGCCAAAACTTTGATCTATACCGCTCTGAAATTGGCTACGTTCCTCAAGACGACATTGTTCACCATGAGCTGAGCGTTGAGGAAGTGCTCGCTTACGCCTCTCAGCTACGACTGCCGCCCGACACCGATATTTCAGCCGCGATCGCCCACACTTTAGAGCAGGTAAAGCTGAGCCATGTCAGGCATACGACGGTTGAGCAACTCAGCGGCGGTCAGCGCAAGCGGGTCAGCATTGCGGTGGAGCTGCTGGCCAATCCTACGCTGTTCTTTTTAGACGAGCCGACTTCGGGACTAGATCCTGGCCTGGATAAAAAAATGATGGGGCTGCTTAGGGATCTGGCCGATCAGGGGCGAACAATTGTGCTGGTAACGCACGCAACTTCTAATTTGGAGGTGTGCGATCGCGTCGTGTTCATGGGCAGCGGCGGTCAGCTCTGCTACGTTGGCCCGCCTTAAGAAGCGATGACCTTTTTCCAAGCGCCTTCCGCCGACTTCAAGCATTTTGCCGATATCTATATCAAGCTCGATGAGGGTAACAGCGATGAGCAAAGAGACCAAAACGTGCAGCAGTGGGCGCAGCAGTTTAAGCGATCGCCCATTCATCACCAGTACGTGCAGTCCGCTTTGGCAGGCAGTCAGAGTAATGGATCTTCGGCTTGGCCCAAGCGGCAAAAGGCCTCTTGGTTACGCCAGTGGTGGATTTTGGGGCGGCGCTACCTTGATTTGGTATTGCGCGACCGCTTCAGCCTGCTCCTACTGCTTTTCACCGCCCCCATCGGTGTCGCTCTCCTACGCTTAGCCCTGCAAGGAGAAAGTCCGCTGGCAGAACCCGCCATGCCCATCGCGCCCGAACATGCCCCAATGGCTTTACGCGTTTTGTTCGTATTCACCTGTGCCACCATTTGGGTAGGTCTTTCAGGCACCGCGCAAACCATTGTCAAAGAGGCCAACATCTATTTGCGTGAGCGGTTGGTCAACTTACAGCTAGTGCCTTATCTAGGCTCTAAATTCTCGATTCATATAGGTCTAGCCGTCATTCAGACTTTGCTACTGCTCATCGTCATTATCGTCGGCTTCGAATCGCCACAGCCCGACCTTGTGCCCTGGTCAGTGGGCGTCGTCATCACCACGTTTCTCACGCTAATAGCCAGTACCAGCTTGGGACTGATGATCTCATCTTTGGTAAAAAATCCAACTCAGGCAAACAGCGCCTTACCGCTGCTACTACTGCCTCAGATCATTTTCTCCGGCATTTTATTCGACTTAGAGGGCCCAGCCCGCCTAATTTCTTGGCTGATGCTGAGTCGCTGGTCAATCGGTGGCTACGCGGCTGCTTTGGATATCAATAGCATGGTGCCCGCAGCTATACCCAACCTGTCGCTACCGTTTGAAGGCGCTGATGCGTATGCCGCCACCTGGGAAAATTTAGCTTTTAACTGGAGCGTACTGTGTGTGCATAGCTTGGTATGCTTGGGAGTTAGCCTGTGGCAGCAAAAGCGTAAGGATGTTTTGTGATGAGTAATACAAAATTACTATTAGCAACTAATAGATAGCCTAATTTTATAAGCGTAAGACAGAATGGCTTTAGTATTTAAAAAGAAGGGCATTACTGTGACAGTTCAGACCCGCGACCATCGACCGCCTCATGTACATGTAGACTCACCAGATGGCAGCGTCAAAGTTGATATATCCGGTAGGGTGCCACAGCTACTACTCATGCGCAAAAAGGAACGAGTTAAAAGCACTGAGGCTTTTGAACGGGAGGCGCTGAAAATGGTGGCAGATAACTTAGAAACCTGCCGAGAATCTTGGCGGAAATACCATGGCAACCTATGAAGATGAAAGACTGGCTACGGCTGCTCGATACGTAGCTTCGAGCCGAGAACTAGAACTTACCTTAGACGACGGCTCACGCCACCTCATCCCTGTCGATAGGCTTGAAATGGTTGAAAGTGCGCCTGATGCCTTTGTGCCTATTGCGAGTCCAACGGATGAACAGCTAAGCGATGTGAAGGTGTGGGGAGGCGGTTCTGCCATTTATTGGGAGTCGATAGAGCAAGTTTTTCGAGTCAATGAGCTAATGGCCGGAGTCTATGGCCGTCCAGCATGGATGGAAAGCCTAGCTGTTGCGGCCTAATTCGTACTTAACAATTGACTGCCTGAGTTACGTTGCGCTTAATAAGACTTGCTCGTACTGTCGGCCTGCGATCGCCCAAGTATATTCCTGCTCAATCAAAGCTCTGCCGTTCTCTGAAAGCGTCTGCCGTAGCTCAGCCGACTCAAATAGCTGGCCGATCGCCATTGCGTATTCCTCGGCTGTATCTGCCCGCAAAGCCCGCAGCGGTACGGTGCCACCGTCTACCGCGAGACCTTCTAAGCCGCGATCACTCGCCACCACCGGAATCCCTGCCGCCATGGCCTCCAGCGTTTTGTTTTTAATGCCGTAGCCCGTTCGCATGGGTACCACGCACACCGTGGAGCCATGCAGATAAGGCTTCATTTCAGGGACTTTGCCCGTGACGGTCACATTGGGCAATTCAGCTAAAGCTTTTACCGCTGCAACTGGCCTGGTGCCCACTAAAGACAGCGTTGCCTGCGGATAGCGATGCCGCACGAGTGGAAAAATGTCTTGGGCCAAAAAAGTGACCGCATCCACATTAGGCAAGTTATCCATTGCGCCGATAAACACCAAGCTATGTCCACCCGGATCTTGCGGGCGAAGCGGAAACATTTCTAAATCAACCCCGTTGGCAATGATCGAAATATTGTCCTTGCCACTGAGTTCTGCCATTTGTTTTTTATCGTCTTCTGTGGTTACGACTAAGTGAGAAAACTTTTGGCAATAGCGCTGTTCGTAGCGTTTGAGTAAGGGGAGGTTGAGGCGATCGCGCAAAGGCTGCTCAGCCGTCCCACCTGCAAGCTGATGAGCGCAGGTGCCATACACAGAGCTATGAATATTCACAACCGATGTCGGAATATGCTGGGCAATATCTTCTGGCACGTAAGCTTCATTGACGCTGTGCTCACAGGTAATCGCGTCAAAGTCTCCGCTTTCAATCTGCTGATTTACCCAAGCTTGCATCGCGTCGGAATGAGCCGAACTGACGTTAGGGGGGACACCGCCTACAGCAAAGTCCACCAGCCGCTGCACTTTGCCCAAAGGCCCAGTGTGTTCGCTGTCGGTAGGGCGTGGAAACACAGCAAGCTGATCTACCCAGCCTTCTAGCGATGAAACCTCTTCGTCTGTCACCTCTCCCGTGCGCAGCGTCGCCAAACTAATTTGATGTCCTTGCTGCTTAAGATATTTGAGCAGGTTGAACGTTCTCACCCAAGTTCCCCCTCGAGTCGGCGGATAGGGAAACGTATTAGACAACATCAGGATGTTCATGGGCAAAGGATTTACGTGTAAGCAGTAACGAAACAGACAGGCAAATTACTGAGAGTGTTCCTGTTCTACCTGTTCTTTGGGTCAGCAGGAAACTCAGCCTTTTGCCGGGCTTCGTCTGGCAGCTCAGCTTCCTGCTGACCCAAGGAACGTGCTTTAGAGCAGTAAATGTCTAGCGGCACCATCAGCATGTCAATCGCTGGGCCTTTCTCCAAGGCGCGGTTGACGGCAGCTTGAGGAAAATCTTTGAGAACCCAGCGTAGGAGGCTGCGGTTGCGCTCTCGATTAGGTAAAGCTCCGGTCAGCGCGACGCCGTGCAAGTCATGCAGGTAGCGGTTCGATTTTCCATAGCGGTACCACTGAGCCCGCAGGTCTTTGAGCGTTTGCCGATGTCGATGTTGGACGGTCGCATCGCTAGCGTAGTGAATTTTCCAGCCGCCCTCTCGCTGCACTCGCCAGCAAATATCCGCGTCTCCACCGGTCGTGAGGTACGGGCGAAACAAGCCGACCTCTGCCAGGGCTTTCAGGCGAATGCCTAAGTTGGCCGTTTGGCCGTAGGGGCAAAACCTATGGTTCAGCGTGTCTTGCTGGCTCATGACGTGCTTGCGTTCAGCGTAGCGCTCTAGCAGTGTTACAGGTGGAAAGGCGGTCACTTCGCCAGCAACCAGGCCAATGGTGTCATCGGCAAAGGGCTGCATGAGGGCAGTAAGCCAGTCGGGCTGAGGATAGCAGTCGGCATCGGTAAAGGCTAAAAACTCGCCTCTAGCGGCGCGAATGCCGGTGTTGCGGGCGGCGTAGGCGCTTTGAATGTCGGTCTCGCTTAGGGCTTTGAAGGTGAGGCCTTTGGCGGCGAATGTGTCGGCGGCTTCGAGCAGGATTTGAGGGGTGCGATCGCGACTCCCATTATCCACCAGCAAATACTCAACCTGCTGAGCTGGATAGGTCTGAGCAATTAGGCGCTCTATTAGCCCAGGCAAGTCCTGCTCACCTTTGTAGATGGGGATAATAACAGAAACTTCAGGAAAATATGAAGACATATACGCTGGAGCCGCAGTCATCTGGGCATTCCTATCAGGTCGAGTAAGACTATATCAATCAATGTTGTATCAAGCGGGATCATAACAGCTTTCTGATATGCGCTGGCTTGCCCCGGAAGAATCTTTGGTGGCAAGCCCATTAAGGTTTAGCTCAAGGTTTAGCGTGCCCACGAAAATGAAAATATTGATCTCTAAATTTTCTAAACATTAAAAAGCCCAGGTAATTTAACGACTATGAATCACTCCCTTATTGACCAGTCTGCTGGCAAAATTAACGGCTCCCCTAAGGTCAGCATCTGCATCCCCACCTACAACCGCGCAGATATTTTGCCCTACGCCATAGAAAGCGCACTGCGCCAAACCTACACAGATTTTGAGCTACTGATTTGCGACGATGCCTCCACCGACCGTACTGCCGAGGTCGTCAGCCAGTGGTCAGATCCGCGCATTCACTATATTCGCCATCCGCAAAACATCAAGCGCAGCCGCAATATGCGCTCCGGCTACGAAGCTGCCCAAGGTGAATATTTCATCAAGTTCGACGATGACGATGCACTGACCCCTGATTTTCTAGAAAAAACCGTCGCCATCCTCGACGCTCATCCCGGCCTCGATCTGGTGTGCTCCGACCACTGGATAATCAACGCCCACAACGAGCGTGATCCGGTAGCAACCGCCGCTAATTCAGCGAAGTGGGGAAAGGATCGTTTGGGCCACGGCGTAATCGGTGACATGTTAATGGAAACCTTTTTGTACCAAAGCTTGCAGGTAGGCTCGACGCTATTTCGCAAAAGCAGCCTGGACAAGGTGGACTTTATGCGATTTGAGGCCGATGGCTGTGAGGACTTCGACCTATTAGTACGCTGTGCGCTGGCGGGCCAAAGCGGCTACTTTATCCCTGAAAAGCTAATGGAGTATCGCTTCCATGGGAATCAAAATAGCTTCAAGCAGGACATTCACTTCCTCAGCGCCAAATCCCGTTGCCTAAACAGCTATCATTTTCCTCAGCGCCCTGAATTAGAGCAAGCTCGCATCGGCAGGCTGAACGAACTTAAGCAGGTATTAGCCATGCGCCTGATAGAAAAAAGCGAAACCCAGCAGGGCCGCTCACTGCTCGCTGAACTTAAAGCTGCTGGCGCATTTTCTAATAAAGCTAAGGTAGGCCAGGTGCTATCTTATTTACCAGGCTGGGCCAGACAGCTCGCCTTCCAGGGCTTTCGCCAAATGCGCCCCAAAGACTACAGCGAGAAAGTACGCAATGCCGCCGGATAAGCGACGCAAACGACCGTTCAAACCCTGGCAGATCTACGGCGTGCTGCTGTGTTTGGGCATAGGTGCTGGGGGCGTAGCTACTATGAAACTGGTTCAGCCACCGTTGGCTTTAGCTGGGCCAGGTCAAATTTCTCAGGAGGCTAGCTCTTCAGCTATTGAGGCTGGCTCGTCTGGCCATGCTGTCTACGCCTTGCCACAAGCAAATGTGCTGGTCGTTAGCCTAGCTTCAGATGCCCCCATTGCGGTTGCCTCAAGCGACGAGCTAGAACCCGTTGAAACCTTTGCAGCGCGAGAAAGTGCCCGCTACATTATCAACGGCGGCTTCTTTGACCCACAAAATGGTAAAACGACCTCTCACTTAACTGTGAACGCTCAGGCGGTGGGCGATCCCGCCGATAATGAGCGGCTAGTTCAAAACCCTGACCTTCAGCAGTATTTGCCGCAAATTCTCAATCGCTCAGAGTTTCGGGTTTATTGCTGCGAATCATCAGACTCACAGCGATACGACATTACGTTCCACGATGCGGTTTTGCCGGATGGCTGTAAAGTTGAAAGCGCGGTGGGCGCTGGCCCGCAGCTACTGCCAGAGGATACTTCTACCATTGAAGGCTTTACTGACTACGAAGGCGGAGAACTCATTCGCGATGCTATCGGCAGTGTGCAGCCGAATGCCCGCAGCGCTATAGGCATCCATTCAAACGGCACTGTTTATCTTTTCATGGTGGAAAAGAACGCCGATTCGTCAGGTATGACGTTAGCTGAGCTGGCTGAGTTTGCCCGCTCAATCGGTATCGTTAAGCTGCTCAATCTCGATGGTGGCAGTTCGTCTTCTCTTTATGTTCGTGGCGACCAAACCTACTCGGGCCTTTCAGATGCTGACGGTAATCCTATCCATCGGCCTGTGAAGTCAGTGATTACGGCTGGCGAGTAGTGTGCTGCCAATCATTTAGCTGTACTTGAGCCTTACCTGCGACAACTAATGCACCCACATAGGTTTCTGGCAACTCTTTTGGCAGTTCTACAGTCTGCAAATGCCAGCCTTCGTTGCAGTCATCAGGCACGTGCAACAGCCGAGACAAAGTTGTATCTACTTCTACTGTTTTCATCGACTGGCTGAGTCCTTTTCCAATCGCTTTTAAGTAGGCTTCCTTACAAGTCCAGCGCTGCAAAAAGGCTTGGAGGGGATCTTTCGTCTCTTTTACCTGCTTCTGTTCTGCCTCAGATAGGCAGCGCTCCATCATGTTTTCTAGCCGTTGAATCGGCCTGATGATTTCGATGTCGACGCCTACTCTGCGATCGCCTCCCAAAACGCACAGCGCTAGCTCACCCGAATGAGACAGGTTGAAATGAAAATCACCCAGTGCTGCTGTTGAGGTCGGATCCATGCTGGGCTTGCCGTACTCGCTATAGCAAAAGATGATGGACTGGGGCGATCGCGCAAACTCTTCCCCTAGCAAATGCCGAAGCGTCCCCCGCGCCACAACAAAGCGCCGCCTGTCATGAGCGAACTTAAACCGGTTCGCCCGATCCTTTTCATCACTCGAAAGACAGCAAAAATAGTCTTCTAAAGTCTCGTTTGAGACTATCAGCGGCACCTTCCAGAGCCGAACTACGTCACTCATATCTAGCTTCTTTGTTTATAGAGGCAATGCGAGAGATTGGCATTTCTATAAAGAGGTTGCAAAGCAGTCTGGGTTGCGAGGAAACCTATGTCAGTATTATCTCCATTAAGCCCCATTAAGATAAGAGTGCTAGCTTTTTCTATCAACGGACACGATGAGCCATCCCACTATCTGTATCGTAGGCGGAGGTTTTGGTGGCCTGTACACCGCGCTGTATTTGCAAAAATATCGCCATTTACGTCACAGCCGCATTTTACTAATTGAGCCTAAGGATCAGTTTTTGTTTACGCCGATGATGTATGAGCTAATTACCGATGAGCTTAAAGAGTGGGAGATTGCGCCAACTTACACCAGCCTGATTGCAGGCACCAATATCATTTGGCAGCAGAGCCGTGCAGCAGCATTGGATCTTCACCAGCAAAAGGTCACAACGGATGCGGGTGAAAACTTTTCATATGATTATTTGGTAGTGGCCAGGGGCGCAAAGAGTCGTCCGGTTGATATTCCGGGCGTTGATGAGCACACGCTGACCTTTCGCTCATTAGAAGATGCGCTGACTTTAAGGTCGCGCCTGAACCAGCTCATTCAAGCTCAGTCGCTTCAGCCCGCAGGTGAACCTATTCGGGTGACGGTGATTGGCGGTGGGCCGAGCGGCGTGGAGCTGTCGGGCAAAGTGTCAGATTATTTGGGCGACTGTGCCAAAGTAACGCTAATCGAACGGGGAGAAACGATCCTCAAGCCATTCGAAAAAAGACTCAGGCGTCTAGGTCAGCGCTCGCTCGCCCGCCGACAGATTGATGTTCTCACCCAAACTTCTGTCTCGAAAGTGAGCGCTGACTCGGTCACTATTCACGCCGTAGAAGACGCTAATGGTGAGAACTCTAAAGTAGTGCTTAGCCATCTAACGCTGTGGGCGGTGGGGACTCAGCCGCGTTCCTGGCTAGGTACGCCGGTAGCGCATAACGATCTGGGGCAAAGGCTGGCGAGGCGATCGCTTCAGCTACCCAACCACGATAATGTGTTCGTCCTCGGCGATGGCGCAGACGTGCGCGGCGCTCGTAAAAAGCCTGCTCCCAATACGGCGCAAGCGGCTTTTCAGGCGGCTAGCCGGGTCGCTGCAAATCTGGCTGCCATGACCCGAGGAAAGCCACCTAAACCCTTCAACTACCTGCATTTGGGCGACATGATCACGTTGGGCGTAGGGGACGCAGGGCTGTGGAGCTTTGGTATTACGATTGGCGGTCGGCTGGCGGCCATTTGTCGGCGGAGTGTCTATATTTTTCGAATGCCTACTCGCCGACATCAAATGAAGGTTGCTCGTCGAGCCCTTTATGAATTGTGGCGCGAACTACGGCGCGCATTATTCAAGCTGAATTAACTCAACCTTTGTCTTAATCTAGGCCGCTATGACTTCTATACAACCTGATATTCAGCCTGAGCTAGCAAACGCGTCTATCAGCCGTTGGGGAGCACTGCCTTCGTTTTTAGATCGCTATAGCTTGGATGTGCGATCGCTCGCCCTCCTCCGAATCGGTCTGGCGCTGCTCCTACTCACTAACCTGTTTGTATGGAGTGGCTCGATCACAGGTCAGCCGATTTTAAGAGGATTTCTTTCGTTGGCGGCGGCGATCGCAGCAGTAGCCATGCTATTTGGCGATCACAGCCGGCTGGCAGCGATCGCATCCTGGCTGCTGCTAGCTGTTCTACACAACGGCCATCCGCTGCTAATTGCGGTGCCGATTGACATGCTGAAAATAACCCTGTGCTGGGCGATATTTTTGCCCTTGGGCGCAGCCTATTCAGTTGATCGGGCGATGAATACAGCGCCTCAACCGGTGCCGCTGCAAATCCTATCTGGTGCAACGCTCGCGCTCATGGCTCAGCCTTGCTTCATATACATTTTTTGGGCGCTTTCTAGCCCTACAAAAGACCTTTGGTTGCAGGGGATTGACCCAACTCTCAGGCCGTTTGCCCTGCCCCTACTGGCACTCGAATGCCTCGGGCCGCTGCTGCTTTGGTCGCCCTTTCGCAACGGTGCCTGCCGGATAGTCGCGGTGGCCGTGTTCGTCATTCTCCACTTAGGATTAGCGCTGATAGGGTTGGTGCTGACGACGAACATGGGAATGCTTCCGTTTTTAATGGCTGTCGTCTGGCTGGCGTTTATTCCAACTTTGGGGTGGGAGAAGCTGGGTTCCAGCGTCTATGGCTCAAAAGAACCCGGCCTCCGGCGCACGAGCCTAAAGATCTATTACGATGCCGACTGCGGCTTTTGCAAAAAAGTAGTGCATCTCATTCGGATGCTGCTGGTGTTACCTCATACGCCCATAGCCACCGCGCAGAGCATTCCAGCAATTAACGAAGCCATGGAAGTGCAAAACTCCTGGGTAATCGTTGACTGGAAAGGCCAGCATCACTATAAGTTTGAAGGTATTGCCTATGTGGTGAGCCTGTCGCCGGTTTTCGGCCCGCTCGCGTCTGTACTGCGCTGGCATCCAGTCATGGCTATAGGCACTCGCTTTTATGAATGGATTGCTACTAATCGGAAAATTGCCGGTCGCTTCACTAAGCCTTTCAAGTTCAAGCCGCTAACGGTCAAAAATCCAGGCTGGCTGAGTGCCGTAGCGCTGCTGCTGCTCGTCCTCACCTTTGCCTTAAACCTGCATAGCGCTGTAGTTTATGGAGGCTTTCTATAAACTACTCAGGGACTCAGGGGGAGCAACGCGCGATTTTTGCGCTCTCCCTCGTAAGATAGGACATGGCTGCCTGTGTCGTAAAAAATGTGGCCAGAGCTATAGATAAGCTATGACAAATTCTTCGCAGCGGCTTGGTCTGTTTGGCAAGTTTCAACAGTGGTTTACCAAAACGCCTGATCGGGCGCTGGATCAAGCCTACGAAGCTGCCCTTAAAATTCGTCAGCTTGAAGACAACCATTTCGGCGGTAATCCCGTCTCTCAGAACTATGGCAGCTATAGCCGTAGCTCCTATCGGCTGCTGCAAAAAGATCTTAAAAG
>PPFU01012982.1_pt1 | contig 15386 bp, 9 predicted proteins | sample 1535991 | NCBI WGS metagenome assembly PPFU01 (sample SAMN04901290, study PRJNA319586) | Hypolithon metagenome, whole genome shotgun sequencing project. | isolation source: Antarctic Hypolithon | place: Antarctica: Miers Valley | collected 2014
GCCATCGTCGGCGCTGTCGTCGGCCAGCGGGTCGAGATCGAGGCCGAGCGTCCTGCGCTCCAACTGCCTTGCGACGCGCTTGGCTGCCTGTTTGTCGCGTTCGGCGCGGCGTTCGGCCTCGTTGAGCGACAGCGATTTCTTCGCCTGTTCGACGCGGAATTCGGCCACATCCTGCGCCCACCACTGGAATTCCTTGTCGCCGGCCGAACGTGCCTTGTGCAGCGCTTCGAGTTTGGGGAGCAGCGGCGCGAAGTTGCCGTACTGGGTGTGCGGCACCGCGGCGATGCGCGTCCAAGGCAGTGCGTTGTCGTAGGTGCTCTCGCCGAACTCGCTGGCATCGACGCTGACCGGGAAGCCGATGTCCGGCACCACGCCCTTGTTCTGCGTGCTGCTGCCGCCGGGAAGAAAGAACTGCGCGATGGTCAGCTTGAGCTGGCCGAAGCGCGCGGTTTCATTGGCGGGCCAGCGGTCGAGATCGACCAGGTTCTGCACCGTGCCCTTGCCGAACGTGGTCTCGCCGATGACCAGGCCGCGACCATAGTCCTGCACCGCGCCGGCGAAGATTTCCGATGCCGACGCCGAACCGCGATTGGTCAGCACCGCCAGCGGTCCGTCCCAGGCCACGCCCGCATCGCGATCGCCTTCGACCGACACGCGGCCGCCGGATTCGCGCACCTGCACCACCGGGCCCTTGTCGATGAACAAGCCGGTGAGCTCCACCGCTTCGTTCAGCGAACCGCCGCCGTTGTTGCGCAGGTCCATCACCACGCCATCGAGTTTCTGCATGCGGAACTGCTCGAGAAGCTTGGCGACATCACGCGTGGCCGAGGCGTAATCGCCGTTTTTAGCGCGGCGACCTTCGAAATCCTGGTAGAAGCCCGGCAGTTCGATCACGCCGATGCGCTTGCCTGGTACCGCGCCCATCGCGGGCACCTGGATCACCTTGGCCTTCGCCGCCTGGTCCTGCAACCGCACCTTGGCGCGGGTGATAACGATGCGCACCGGCTTGCTGTCGAGCAACGCCTCGGCGGGGATCAGGTCGAGCCGCACCTGCGTGCCCTTCGGCCCCTTGATCTTTTCGACGACATCGTCGATGCGCCAGCCAATCACGTCTTCCATCGCGCCGCCGGCGCCTTGTCCGACGCCGACAACGCGATCGCCGGGCTTGAGCTTCTCGCTCTTGAAGGCCGGGCCGCCTGGCACGATCTCGCGGATCACCACCACGTCGTCCTGCTTCTGCAGCACCGCACCGATGCCTTCCAGCGATAACGTCATGCTCTGGTTGAAACGCTCGGCGCTGCGCGGGTTGAAATAGTCGGTGTGCGGATCGATGGAGCCCGCGTAGGCGTTGATGAAGGTCTGGAACACGTCGTCGCCGCTGAGTTCGGCGATGCTGCGCTCGAGGTTGGCGTAGCGCTTGTCCAGCGTCTTGCGGATGTCCTCCGGCTTCTTGCCCGCCAGCTTCAGGCGCAGCCAGTCGTTGCGCACCGACTGCTTCCACTGCATGTCGAGCGCGGCGCCATCGGCCGCCCACGGCACGTCCTTGCGATCGTAGTTCCAGCGGTCGTTGCCGTCGAAGTCGAAGATGTCCTGCTTGAGCAGGCCGCGCGCATGCGCGACGCGTGCGCCGACACGCTGCTTGTACAACGCGAACATCGCGTACGGCGCGTCGAGATTACCTGCCTTGATGGCGTCATCGAGCCGGGTCTTGTGCGAACCGAAGGTCGCCACGTCCTGCGCTGTGAGGAACACCTTGCCGGGATCGAGCGATTCCAGGTAACGCGTGAACACATCCTGGGACAGCGTGTCGTCGAGCGCCCGCGGACGGTACGCGTAACGGCTGTCGGACAGCCATCCGTACACCAGCTTGGACGTCGTCGCCTGATCGGCGCTGGCCGTCGTCGGCAAGGCGTTCGCACCGGCAACATCCGCATCGGCGCGCGCCAGCAACGCCAGCGGCAGGGTGAGGGACAGGGCAAGCAGGGTATGGACAAGTTTCATCGAGTTGCTCGGGCTCCCGGCCATGGGGCCGTGGATTGGGAATACGGATGGAATGGAGGTCAGGATGCGGAAGCATTCGACACGGAGGAAGTGCCGGAAGTTGCGACGCATTTTCCTCGAACCCACTCTAACTTCGGTAAGTGGGGTCGGTGTGAACAATTCGTCAGCCGGATCGGGCCGGCTATCGGGGTTGATTCAGGGAGGCGCAGGCAACTGCGACCGGAAAATGCAGCCGGGTGCGGTGCTCCCGTGATTTCCATGACGGAATTCCGGAATCCCGGGTTTTTGTCCGTGCAATGCGATCTGTGCGGAAGCGCCCTCATCCGCACGTGATTGGACCAGCGATCTGAAAGACTACGAGGGCACCTTCTCCCGGTGGAAGAAGGAGCGGCCGCGCATTCGATGTAGTGATTCGCAAGCACGCGCTTCACCCCGTGGAAGCAAGGGAGGGAGTGATTTGGGGACAAACCCGCCACGCCAGCGCAGCCCGATACCCCTTCGCCGGAACAAATTCAATCAGCGACCAGGCGCGCGCCGCGCCCAGTTCGGCATCGCATTCCTGCAACACCAAGCCATTACGCGTCTCCGCAAACGCAAGCCGGTCCAGGCCGAATGACAGCCCGTGCCCATGCGCCTTCAGCACCGCTTCCTTGGCGCACCACAGCCGGACGAAGGCTTCCTCGCCCGCATGATCCGAATGCCCGGCAATCCATTGCGTTTCGGCCGCGGTGAAATAGCGCTGCGCCAGATCGAGCGCGCGTGGCCGTGGGCGCAGGTGTTCGACATCCACGCCTAGGCGCAATCCGCGACCCCATGCCATCAGCAGGCCATCGCCGCTGTGGCTCCACGACACATCGATATCGGCGAACGGCGCGACCAGTTGCGGCCGGCCGCGCGTACTGCGTTGCAACGGCAACGCGTCCGCCGCGCACTCCAGTTGCCCGGCCAGCCAAGCCCGCACGATGGGCTCGGCGGCCTGCCCGCGCGCATGCACCAGCCAGCGGCAGTGCAGCGGGCCCAGCGGGAACGTGGCATTCGACAGCGACATCGACAGATCTGATCCGACTCGGGGGCGGCCAGCGTAAGCTATCAGCCGGACATGGCCGGCAGGGTTGCGGCCACCGGGAAACACGGGGAAAACACGGGGAAACACGGGCCAATGTCGGCAGTCATCGAAACAGACGCACAACGCGCTCACGCCGCGCCGATGGCCAGTGGCGACGGCGGTCGCGCCATCGTCTGTGATGCCGACGGGGCCGTGCCGCTGTCACGGTTCTTCGCGCAGGTACGCGGCCTCGCCGCGCAACTGCCGGCCGGACGTTATGCGATCAACCTGTGCGAGGACCGCGCACGTTTCCTGCTGGCGTTCTGCGCGGCGGCCGTACGCGGACAGGTCACGCTGCTGCCTTCGTCGCGTGCACCGGCGGTGGTGGATGACGTGCGCGCGCGCTATCCGGACAATTATTGCCTGAGCGACGGCGCGTTCGAACCGCCGCCGCATTGCTGGAACCTGCCGGAAACAATCCCGGAACTCGACGGCGACCTGCCGATGCTCGACGACGCAGCGGTGGTCGCGATCGGATTCACATCCGGCAGCACCGGGACGCCCACTCCCAATCCGAAAACCTGGGGCAGTTTCCGCACCAGCACCGCGCAGAACATGAGTGCGTTGCACGATCTGTGGGGCCGCGATGCGATCCCACACCTGGTCGCCACCGTGCCGCCGCAGCACATGTACGGAATGGAGATGTCCGTGCTGCTGCCTTTGCTGGGCGAGGTCGCGGTGCATGCGGCGCGGCCGTTCTTCCCGCACGACGTCGCGCGCGCATTGCAGGACACGTCCGCGCCGCGCCTGCTGGTGACGACCCCCGTGCATTTGCGCGCGCTGGTGGAGTCGGGCACCGCCCTGCCAGCGCTAGCGGGCATCGTCTCGGCGACCGCGCCATTGCCTCAACCCTTGGCCGCCGCGGCCGAAATGCAGTTCGGTTGCGAAGTGCGTGAGTTGTTCGGCTCCACCGAAACCTGCATCATCGCGCGCCGCCGCACGGCGCGGGAGAGCGGGTGGACGCTGCTGCCCGGCGTGCGCCTTGCACCGCAACCCGACGGCACGCTGGTGCATGCCGCGCATCTGGATGCACCGATCATGTTGGCCGATCTGGTGGAACTCGATGGAGACGACCGCTTTCATCTGCGCGGCCGCAACACCGACCTGCTCGAGATCGCCGGCAAGCGCGCATCGCTCGGCGACCTCACCCGCAAGCTGCTCGCGATTCCCGGCGTCATCGACGGCGTTGTATTCCAGCTCGACGATGCCGACGCTGCCGGGGTGCGCCGCATCGCTGCGCTGGTGGTAGCGCCGACGTTGGCGGAAACCGACATCGTGCGTGCGCTGCGTGCGGCGATCGACCCCGTCTTCCTGCCACGCCCGCTGCGCCGCGTCGACGCATTGCCGCGCAATGAAACCGGCAAGCTGCCGCGCGCCGCGTTGCAGGCGCTGCTGCGCGGCGGCGTGCAATCCGGCGGCGTATGCGGTACATAACCGCTCAGCCGGATTCCCCCGCAATCCGGTTTGCGGCCGCCAGCGCTGACGCGTTCATCACGCACAGCTAGAGAGACTGGACACCGCCCCCACACAGGGGAGCGTTTCTCACTATCCACCTGTCAAGGAGTTCGGAGCATGGGCATTATCATTTGGTTGATTGTTGGCGGCATCATCGGCTGGATTGCCAGCATGATCATGAAGACCGATGGCCAGCAGGGCATCATCCTCAACGTGATCGTGGGTATCGTCGGCGCGTTTCTCGGCGGCTGGATCGGCGGCATGCTCGGCATCGGTGGCGGCGACATCAACGACGGCAACTTCAGCCTGCCGGGTTTGCTGATGTCCCTGGTCGGTGCGGTCGTGTTGCTGGCGATCGTCAATCTGTTCCGTCGTGGCCGCGTGCGCTAAATCAGACTCACCCAAGGTCCACGACTATCGCAAAGGCCCGGCAATGCCGGGCCTTTGCTTTTGTGTGCCTGCGTATCTCGGAGGGTGGGGATTTTTATGTGGGCAAGCGGTACGCCATATGGAAGGTGCCATCGTCGCTTGCCTCGACCTTGAATCCCAGGCGCGCGTACAGGCGCTTGGCGGGATTTTCTTCATAGACCCGTAATCGAAGTTCTCCGACTCCACGAGTGGCTGCTTCGGATTTGGCTTGGGCAACCGCCCATGCGCCTATCCCCTGGTCTCGATGTAAAGGAAAGGACCTGCAGATCCCTTATCTCGAGTGCTCCATCGACCACGAACAGCCGCAGCAAGCCAACGGACTGGGCCATCAACCGAAATGACCAGGTTCTCGAACCGGCCCAACTGACGAGATAACGATGCGGGTCCCAGGGAATGCCTCTTGCCGAAAGATACGAGGACATGCTTGACCGATGGAGACGCTCGCAGAATGGTAGGTCTGCATCCAGTGCGGGCCTGAGTGAAAGACTCATAGCCGTATGCGTCAGAGCGTGAGTTCGACCCATGCCGGCGCGTGGTCGCTCGGCCGTTCCCAAGTGCGCGGTTCCCGGTCGATGCCGGCATCCCGCGTGCGTGCACGCAACGCTTCCGACACCAGTGTCAGGTCGATGCGCAATCCGAGGTTGCGGCGGAAGGCGGCCTGCCGGTAGTCCCACCAGCTGAAGACGCCACCTTCGTCGTGGTGCAGGCGATAGGCGTCATGCAAACCGAGAGCGTGCAAACGCTGCAACGCCGCGCGCTCGGCGGTCGAAGTGAGGATGTGGCTGTCGTTCCAGACCAGCGGATCGTGCACGTCGCGATCGTCGGGCGCGATGTTGAAATCGCCCAGGACCACCAGTTGCGGATGTGTGCGCAGTTCGTTTTCGATCCACGCATGCACCGCATCGAGCCAGCGCAGTTTGTAGGCGTACTTGTCGGTGCCGATGTCCTGGCCGTTGACGACGTATAGATTGACAATGCGTACGCCGTTGACCGTCGCCGCGATGGCGCGCCGCTGCAGGTCTTCGAAACCCGGAATGCCCAGCTGCACGTCCTCGAGCGCATGGCCGCGCGCGAGCAACGCGACGCCGTTGTATGTTTTCTGTCCGGCGAACACGCTTCGATACCCGAGGCCTGCCAGCACCGCATCGGGAAAGCGCGCGTCCTCGAGTTTGGTTTCCTGCACGCCGACCACGTCCGGCAGGCTCGCAGCCAGCCAGGCTTCCAGGTGCGGCAGCCGCACGTTGAGCGAGTTGACATTCCAGCTGGCGATTTTCATTGGTGTTCTCGAGGGATTTTCAGAAACCGACGAGCGAAACGCTGGCTTTGGGCTTCCATTGCGCCGCCGGGCTGTCCTCGCTCTCTGACGCGAGCCCATCACCTTGGATCGCGCAGGAACCTGGCCATCGACACGCCCGCCGGCTGCGGCTGGAACTCGCTGGCCACGTCGATGAAGCCGCGCATCACCGCGATCTCCCGCGGGGTGCGGTTGAGAGCGTCGCGCAGTTCGGGATCGGCGCCGGCGCGCATCAGTTTCTGCACGACGCGCAACAAGCCGTGCAGCGCGGCCAGGTGCAGTGGCCCGAAACCGCGCGGGTCCTGCGCGTCGAGGGTGATGTCTTCATCGAGCAGGCGTTCGAGTCCTGCGACCACCACGTCTTCGTCGCAGGCCGTACCCGGTTCCGCGCGCGCGCCGAGCAACAGCAGCAATGGCGTGACGCCGCCGGCAGCGGGCTGGTCGGGTTCGGCACCGGCCAGCAGCAAGGTGTCGATCAGCGCGACCAGGCGGGGACGCTCGCGCGCGGTGAAACCGTACAGCGCGGCGCAATGCATCGGCGCGAGTTCCTGCGCGTCGCACGCGGTGATGTTGGCGCCGGCGGTGAGCAGGCGCGCGACGAGATCGGGAAAACCGAGCGCGGCAGCGAGCATCAGAACGGTGACGTCCCCCGGCAGGCGCTGCTCGAGTCCCGCGCCGGCGGCGAGCAGGCTGTCGACGATCTCCGGGTGGCGCATGCTGACCGCCGCCGACAACGGTGTCGCGCCGGTGTGCGCGGCGCGGCGCGGATCGCCGCCGCGTGCAAGCAAAAGGTCGACGGTGGTGCGGTGGCCGCCACCCGCGGCGCGCAGCAACGCGGTGCAGCCTTGGGTATCGACGGCATCGACGGGCAGACCCAGGTCCAGCAGCCGCCGCACGGCATCGGCATCGCCGACGATGGCAGCGGCCGGAACATCCGAAGCCTGCAGTGTGCGGCGCGGCAGCGGCCAGCCGCGCCAGTCCAGCCAGTCGGCCAGATCGCGCCGTCCCGACGACAACGCCACGCCGAGCGGAGTCTGGCCATCGGCCGCGCGCACTTCCGGCGATGCGCCGCGCGCGACCAGTTGCTTGAGCGTGTCCTCGCGCCCCAGCGCTGCGGCCAGGTGCAACGCGGTCATGCCGTGGCTGTCGCGCACATCGGCATCGACGCCGCAGGCGAGCAGCCGCGTGGTCAGCTGCTGCCAGTCCAGGCGTACCGCCAGCATCAGGGCGGGCTCGCCGGCGGGAGACACGGCAAAGGGATCGGCACCGCGGTCGAGCAGATCCTGCGCGGTACATTCGACAACCTGCGGGGTGCCTTCGGCCTGCACGCACGCGGCGAGAAAGCACGACAGGCCGCCGCTGCCGGCGGGCGACACAGCGCGTTGCAGCAGGGCTCGTAGCACCGGCAGTGCCGCGGGTCCGCGCGCGAGCGCCGCAACCATCGGCGTGCGGCCCTGGCTGTCGCACACCTCCGCATCCGCGCCGGACGCGAGCAGCCAGGTGACGTGATCCGGCGCGATGACCTCGTCGAACAACAAGCCGCCAAGTTCCTGTGGGGTCAGCAGTTTCGCCAGCGCGTCGCGGCCATCGCTGCGCCCAGCCTGCAACGCTTCGGTGAGCAAGATCAGCGGGCTGCGGTCGGCGGGAGCGTCGCGGCCGCCGTCGGCCTGGTCGTTGTCGGTACGCACGCTGGCGGGTAGCGGATAGGACGGATCGAGCGCAGCGACGATCGCCCAGCGACCGCATTCGGCGGCGCGGTCGATCGCGCGCTTGCCGTCGCGATCCACGTGCCCGGGATCCGCGCCAAGTTCCAGCAGACGCCGCATCACGGCGGGGGTCACCTGTTCCGACGCGATCGCCAGCAGCAAGGCATTGCGGCTATCGGCGTCGGCCGCTTTGAAGTCCGGCTTGGCCTCGGCGAAGCGTTCCAGCAGCGGCAACGAACCGCTCTGCGCCGCTTCCAGGAACGGCGTGCGCTGTCGCGCGTCGCGCGCGTGCAGGTCGGCGCCGGCGGCGAGCAGCGCGTCGGCGATATCGACATGGCCGGCAAGCGCCGCTTCGTGCAGCGCGCTCCGGCCGCGTGCATCGCGCGCGTCTATGCGCGCCTTGTGCTTGAGCAGCAGTTGCACGCCGGCCGGGTCGTCCTCGTCGCCGGCGGCGGCAGAAAGCAGGGTTGGCTGGCCACCTGCCGGTTCGGCCTGCGCGCCGCGTTCCAGCAGGAAACGCGCGAGCCGCCAGTTGCCGGCGGCGCAGGCGATGGCAAGCGGCGTCTGGCCGTCGTGGTTGAGCGCGTCGATCTCTGCGGCGGCATCGCGCAGCAGCGCGGCCACGCCCGGATCGGTGCTGCGCGCGGCGTGGTGCAGCGCCGTGTTGCCGGCGGCATCGACGGCGCGCGGATCGGCGCCGTTGGCGAGCAACGTCATCACCGCTTCGGGCCGGCCGTGCCAGCTGTCGCGCGTGGCGGCAAGCAGCGGCGTCATCCCGGCGCGCGTTTCATTCACCTGCACGCCCTGGGTGATCAATGCGCGCAGCAGGCGCAGGTCGGGCAAGACCGCGGCGAGCAACAGAAGGCTGCGCTGGTCGCGGTCGTCCTGCGGGGGTTGCGCATGCGGGTTCGCGCCGGTTTCGAGCAGGGCCAGCGCGCGATCGACACGGCCGCTGCGTGCGGCGGCATACAGCGCATGGTCAAGGTCTTCATGCGGGTTGATGGCATGCGGGTCGATGGCATGCGGCTCGCTGGCATCGATGCCGTCGTCCTCCTCCAGCGTATCCCACAGCCCAAGGGCGCGCGGCGCGGGGGTGCGTTGCATTGCCCAGTGCAGCAATGGCGATGCGACGGTGAACACGGCGGCGGCGATCCATCGCGCCGTCGGCGCAAGCAAGCCCGGCCATGCCAGCAGCACCGCGCCCGCTGCGAGCACTGCGATCCACAACGCGACCGGCAGGCCGCGCCAAGCGCCGACTTCCACGTGGTCGAGTTCGCGCCATTGCTGTTGCAGCGTGCCACCTTCGCGCTCGACGGCGCGCCACAACGGCCAGATGCGCCACAAGCCAAGCAAGGCAATGCCCGCTGCCAGGCTCAAGCCGATCGCCGCGCCCAGGCTTCCGGTCTGCCGCAGCGTGAGCAGCGGCCAGGCGATCAGCAATGCCATCAGCAAGAGGGTGGCGCCCCACAACAACATGAGCGTGAGCGTTTCGCGCAACGCGTGCCGACGGTCGCCGACTGTACGAGTGCCACGCCACCATGAAACAGCGAGCGCGAATGCCGGCTGCGCGAGCCATCCGCCGAGCGCTGCGGCGCCCCCAGCGGATGCCGTCAAGGCCGCCAACAGCACGCCGGCCAACGCGGCGGCTGCGATGTGGCGAACGGGACGAAGCGGCTCAGGCATCGGTGCCCCAATCATCCGTCATCGGGTCGCGACCGCCAGCCGGCGGGAACTGCAGGTGAAACCCGCGCATCGCGAGATTCTCGCGCACCACGGCGCCATCCTCGGTCGCGAGTTTGCGCTCGGGCGTCAAAGCGACTTCGAGCACGAAATGGAGTGCGCCGAGCTGCGTGAGCAACGCATCGGGCACGCGCGCGAAATCGTCGCGCGCGGCGAGATAAAGATACGTGTCGGTCTTGCGCTGGCTTTTGTAGACGTAGGCTTGCATTGCGGCCACGACGGGAAACAACGTCGATTGTGTCGGAAAGGGGGGTGCGACGGAACCCGCGGTGTGTTTTTGACACCAATTCCGGCTGCGCGGGCGTCACGAGCAAGCGCGATGCACTCCCTGCGAAGCAGGCGTGCTCCCTCCCCTGCGGTGCGGGGCGGGTTGGGGTGGCGGGAGTCAGATCGCCGCTTGCGCGACGAAAATCAAAGTTCCGCGCTAAAGCGCGCCCTTTGCTGGCACACCGTGTGCGCCATGTTTAGATTCCACCTGAAGCGAAAGGCGCGCGCTGCTGACTTTCTTCTTCTGCAACGTTTCAGTGATACCCCGTCTCCGCCGTCACCTTCCCACTGAACACCCGGTATGACCACCACGTGTAACCCAGCACCGCCGGCAACAACACGACCAATCCAACCAGCACGAAACCCTGCGACGACGGCGGCGAGGCGGCTTCCCAGATGCTCATGGCCGGCGGCACGATGTTGGGCCACATGCCAAGCACCAGGCCTGCGAATCCGAGCACGAAGAAACTCAGCGCCAGCAGGAACGGCGCCATGTCGCGGTGCTCGCGCATCGCCGCGCGCCACAGCGCGAACGCATTCACGATGGCCAAAAGCGGAATCGGCGAGAGCCACAGGAAATTCGCGCCCTCGAACCAGCGCGCCATGATCTTGGAATCCAGGAACGGCAGCCACGCGCTCACCAGGCCCATGAACACGACGACGACCAGCACCAACGGCCGCGTCAGCGTGCGCGCGATCAGCTGCATGCGACCTTCGGTTTTCAGGATCAGCCAGGTGGACCCCAATAGCGCGTAACCGAATGTCACGGCCGCGCCGGTGAGCATCGAGAAGGGGCTGAACCAGCCGAACGCGCCGCCGATGTACTTGCCTTCCTTCAATGGCATGCCCTCGACCAGCGCACCGAGGATCACGCCCTGCGCGAACGCCGCCAGCAGCGAACCCAGCGCGAACGCCGCACCCCAGAACTGCTTGCCGCGTTGCGCCTTGAAACGGAACTCGAAGGCGACGCCACGGAACACCAGCGCGATCAGCATCATCAGCACCGGCAGGTACAGCGCCGACAGGATCAGCGCATACGCCTTCGGAAATGCCGCGAGCAATCCCGCGCCGCCGAGCACCAGCCAGGTTTCGTTGCCATCCCAGATCGGCGCGGCGGTGTTCATCATCAGGTCGAGTTGTTCTTCGTCCTCGGCGAACGGCGCGAGGATGCCGAGCCCGAGCACGAACCCGTCGAGCAGCACGTACATCAGCACGCCGAAACCGATCACGCCGAACCAGATGATGGGAAGCCAATGTTCGATCATGGCTGGGTCGCTCCACTGTCCTCGATCGGCTTGTTCCCCACCGACAACGGCCTTGCCGGCGTCTTTTCGCCTTCGTCCGTATCCGGCGCAGGCTCATGCGGCTGCGGCCCTTTGCGCACCAGCTTGAACAGGTACCAGATACCCGCACCGAACACGATGGCGTACACGATCGCGTAAGTCACCAGCGACGCAAGCACGCTGCCGGCGCCGATCGCGGTCGCCGCATCGGCGGTGCGCAGCAAGCCGTAGATCACGTACGGCTGGCGTCCGATTTCCGTGACGTACCAGCCGGACAACAACGCGATGAAACCCGAAGGAATCATCAGCGTCCAGGCGCGCAGCAGCAGCCGCGACTCGAACAGACGGCCGCGCCGCCATTGCAGCAGTGATGTCATCGCAAGCAACAACATTGCAATGCCGAGCCCGACCATGACCCGGAACGCGAAGAACACCGGCTTCACCGGCGGACGTTCGTCGCGCGGTACCGAGGTCAGCGGCGGAATCTCGCCGTCGAGCGAGTGCGTCAGGATGAGGCTGCCAAGTCGGGGAATCGCGATTTCGTAGTCGTTGCGCTCGGCCTGTTCGTTCGGCCACGCGAACAGCACCAGCGGCACGCCGTCGTCATGGCTGCGCCAGTGCGCTTCCATCGCCGCAACCTTGATCGGCTGATGCTCGAGCGTGTTCAGGCCTTGCTGGTCGCCGGCAAGAATCTGCAGCGGGACGGTGATGGCCGCGAACGCGACGGCGAGCTTCAACATGCGGCGACCGGCTTCGACATGCACGCCGCGCCGCAGGTACCACGCACTGACGCCACCAATCACGAAGCACGTCGTGATGAACGCGGCCAGCACCATGTGCGCGAGTCTGTACGGAAACGAGGGGTTGAACACGATCGCCCACCAGCTCGCCGGTTCGAATATCCCGACGCCCGCCGCGTCGTTGACGATGGTGTAACCCGCCGGCGTGTGCATCCAGCTATTGGCCGAGATGATCCAGAACGTCGAGATCAGCGTGCCCAGCGCGACCATGCAGGTGGCGAAGAAATGCAGCTTGTCCGACACGCGTTTCCAGCCGAACAGCATCACGCCAAGGAAGGTCGATTCGAGGAAGAACGCAGTCAGCACCTCGTAGCTGAGCAGCGGCCCGAGGATGTTGCCGGCGCGCTCGCTCAGGACCGCCCAGTTGGTGCCGAACTGGAAGCTCATCACGATGCCGGATACCACGCCCATGCCGAACGAGATGGCGAATATCTTCAACCAGAAGAAGTACAGGTCTCGCCAGAGCGCCTCGCGCGTGCGCAGCCAGCGGTACTCCAGAAAGGCCAGCCAACTGGCCAGGCCAATGGTGAATGCGGGAAACAGGATGTGGAACGAGATGACGAAACCGAACTGGATTCGCGACAGCAGCAACGCATCCACGTGATGGGATCCCGCGGCGTGGGAGAACGCCGGCCTGCGTAGTGTGCGCCGGGTCGTCGTTCGGGGCAAAACCCGCATTGATTGCAGCAACCTAGCTGCGTGCGTGATGCGCATGGGCCCTGCCCCGCTTTAGCAGGAGCGCACCTTGGGCCCGATGAGGCACTAACGGTAAAGCCCCATCGCGCCCGGGTGCGCTCCTGCAAAAATCAACACGCGCAGCTACGCACGCATGACGCGTGGCCCATGCAAATGCCATGCGGGCTGCTACGCTGCGGCCACTTTGCCGAGCGAGCGAGTTCCGATGTCCGTCCCGACCCGCCGACTGCTGCCGTTCGCCGCGTTGTTGTTCGCTTCGACTCTCGCCGCGCAACCAGCAATGCCGCTGACGCTGGGCCAGATCATGGCCGACCCCGAATGGATCGGTCCGCCGGTCGAGGATGCGTGGTGGTCGTGGGACGGGCAGCGCGCGCAGTACACGCTCAAGCGCGATGGGGGGACCATCCGCGACACCTTCCAGCAATCCATCGGTGGCGGCACGGCCATCAGGCTCGACGGCGCCGCGCGTGCCGACCTCGACGCCGCGCAGCCGGCGTACGACACGCAACGCACGCGCATGGCCTTCGTGCGCAACGGCGATGTCTTCGTGCGCGACCTGCGCAGCGGCGCGCTGACGCAGCTCACGCGCACCGATGCCGACGAAGCGCGGCCGCAATGGAGCACCGATGGCGGGCTGGTGTGGTGCGTCGGCAACGACTGGTATCGCTGGAACGGCAGCGCTGTCGCGCAGGTTGCGGTGGTGAAAGCCGAAGACGACCCGGCCAAGCCGCCGAAAGCCGACGATCTTCGCGATCGCCAGCTGCGCCTGTTCGAAACGCTCAAGAACGACCGCGCGCGCCGCGACGCTGCCCGCACGCAGGACGAAGCCTGGCGCAAGGCCGATCCGACGCGCACATCGGCAACGACGTATCTGGGTAAGGATGTCGCCATCGACGACAGCGCGTTGTCGCCCGACGGCCGCTGGCTGCTGGTGGTCACGCACAAGAAGGATGCCGCTGCGGGTACGGACGGCAAGATGCCGAAATACATCACCGAGTCCGGCTACGAGGAATTCGACGAAGTCCGCACGCGCGTCGGCCGCAACGCGCCCGTGCCGCAGACGGTGTGGCTGGTAGATGTCGTCGACGCGAAAGGGCGTGCATTGAAGTTCGACGGACTGCCCGGCATCACGGTCGATCCCCTCGCCGATCTGCGCAAGGCCGCGAAGAAGGACCCGCTCAAGGGAAATCGCGACGTGCGCATCGAAACCGACGGCGACAGCAGTGCTCCGGCGATCCACTGGAGCAGCGACAGCCGCCATGTCGCGATGCTGGTGCGCGCGGTGGACAACAAGGATCGGTGGATCGCCACGCTTGCGCCCGCAAGCGGCGTCGAAGCGGCACTCGAAACACGCCATCACATGCGCGACAACGCCTGGATCAACTGGAACTTCAACGCATTCGGCTGGCTGCCGGATGGGAAAACCCTGTGGTTCCTGTCAGAACAAAGCGGTTATTCGCACCTGTATGCCGACGCCGGCGGCGCGCCGCGCGCGCTGACATCGGGCAAGTGGGAAGTGTCATCGCCAAAAATGTCGCCGGACGGCCGCAGCTTCTTCTTCCTGTGCAACCGCGCGTGGCCGGGCGACTACGAAGTGTGCGCGGTCGATGCCGGCGGCGGCGCGGTGCGCGAGATCACGTCGCTCGACGGCGTGGAAAGTTTCACGCTGTCCCCGGATGGATCGAAGTTGCTGCTGCGGCATTCCGACAGCTACACGCCGCCGCAACTCGCGGTGGTGGGCGTGAGTGGCGACGGCCTGCGCGAATTGACCGACACGCGCAAACCGGAATTCAAGGCGATCGACTGGATCGAACCGGAATACGTACGGGTGCCGTCGAAGCACGGCGCCGGTACGGTCTGGGGCAAGTATTACGGGCCGAAGAATCCCGAGGCGGGCAACCCGGCTTCAAATCGGAAATATCCGATCGTCATGTTCGTGCACGGCGCCGGCTACCTGCAGAACGTCAGCGACCGCTACCCGAATTATTTCCGCGAGCAGATGTTCCACAACCTGCTGGTGCAGCGCGGATATGTCGTGCTCGACCTCGACTACCGCGCGTCTTCCGGCTATGGACGCGACTGGCGCACCGCGATCTACCGCGACATGGGCCGTCCGGAACTCGAAGACCATCTTGACGGCCTCGACTGGCTCGTCGCCAACAAGCAGGGCGATCGAGACAGGGCCGGCATCTATGGCGGCTCGTACGGGGGCTTCATGGCGTTCTATGCCTTGTTCAAGAAACCCGGCGTATTCAAGGCTGGCGCGGCGTTGCGTCCGGTCAGCGACTGGTCGCAGTACAACCACGAGTACACCTCCAACATCCTCAACACACCGGAGCTCGACCCGCAGGCGTACCTGCGCTCGTCGCCGATCGAATACGCCGACGGCCTGCAGGACCACCTGCTGATTGCGCACGGCATGATCGACGACAACGTGTTCTTCAAGGACTCGGTGATGCTGACGCAGAAGCTGATCGAACTGCGCAAGGACAAGTGGGAGATCGCGCCGTATCCGCTGGAGCGCCACGGCTTTACGCATCCAGACGCGTGGTATGACGAGTATCGGCGGATTCTCGAACTTTTCGAGAAGACGTTGAAATGATCGTTGGG
>PPFU01026180.1_pt1 | contig 15377 bp, 11 predicted proteins | sample 1535991 | NCBI WGS metagenome assembly PPFU01 (sample SAMN04901290, study PRJNA319586) | Hypolithon metagenome, whole genome shotgun sequencing project. | isolation source: Antarctic Hypolithon | place: Antarctica: Miers Valley | collected 2014
CCGTGGGGTCGCTGGTATATTTTTCGGCCACCAGCATCCACGAATCGACGCCCGCCTGACGCAGCGCCTGGTGCATCCAATAGGCCCCGCGAGCGGCCCCTCCATTGCCATCGGCGGTGCTCAGGTGAAGGACTTTCATGACTGATTGAGGATGGCGTGAGCGATATCGGGTGGGATGTTTTGGCGTTGAAAGTAGGCTTGAATGCGTCTTTGCCTCACTGGCCAGGGGACAAATTCGCTGCCGATAATTTTCACCAGCTTGCGGCAGTAAAAGGAAAGGTACTTCCACTTTGGCACCGATGCCTGCGTGCGATGGATGCTGTTGACCATATGTTCTACGTTGTGGGGCGATCGCCGACTAGAAAGGCTTTGTAATACCCGCCATTTGTCAGTCAGCCGGACGCTGGTTGCCCACTGAATCCAAAGGGGCATATAGCGAATCACATCGGCTGAGCGATAGTCGGTCGTTGCCTGTAAATAGCTGGAGAGCTGGGCAGTATAGCCGTTTCGCTTAGCACGGCAGATGTACTCAAAGTCGCCGCCATAGTGACGAAAACGCTGAGTATCAGGCAGGCCAATATCCGCGATAATTCGGGTCGGCAGGATAGCGATGTTGCCGTTGAGCGTGTCGACGTCGAGCATAGGCTGGTTGAACTGGCTAACGTCGTTGATGAGTTGACTAGCGATGACGCCACCAAAGACGACCCAGTGGGGATGCTGCTGGTCGCAGATGATTCCGCCTGTGAGGGTTTTAGCGCTAGGGGTTTGGCAATGCTGGAGCACTTGGGCGATGAAGTCATCGGCTAGGGTGATGTCGTCGTTGAGCCAGATGATGTAGTCAGTTTTAAGCGTTTTGGCGGCGTAGGTCATGGCTTGGGCGATCGCGCCCGTCCACCACAGCTCACCATCGCCGCGCAGCAAATGCACCTGAGGGAAGCGTTGCTCAATCAGCTCGGGCGTACCATCGCTAGAATCGTCATCTACCACAATGATTTGAATATCGGCAGATTGCAGTATCTGAGCGGCTATGAGCTGAGCGATTTGCTCGGTGAGCTGCTGCAAAATTGCGATGGTAAAGGCTTTTCGATTGCGGACTGGGATTATGATCCCAAAGCTAGGCATAGGGGTTTTGAAAAGAAATTCACTATTATTTGTGCCCAAATAAACGATGAAAACTTGATTTGATAGATGTAGAAGCTTGTAACTACTGGAAATGTACAGGCGAAGATGCTAGGCTCTATCACTATGTAAGGCTACATGTAGCGTTCGCTAGGCACTATTTGCTCCCAAAAGCGCTATACCAATGCAATCCACTACTATCCCTAGCGGTTTTCCTAAAGCCGTTTTCCTAAAGCCATGGTTCAAGAACTCGAACGCACCCGCCTTAAAAGTCCTTTTCCTGAAGCGGCACCTGCGGCCTATCCGGTGTTTTATCGTACCTATAGTCGTCGGTTTGAGGGGGGGCGACGGGAAGCTTGGCAGGAGGTGTGCGATCGCACCCTCAAAGGCCTGGTAGAACTTGGCAAGCTCACTGACGAAGAGCATGGGCTGGTTTCTAAGATGCAGCGCAATCTTAAGGCCATGCCTTCGGGCCGCTGGCTGTGGGTAGGCGGCACCGACTGGAGCAAAAATCCTCAAAACTTTTCGGGAGCCTACAACTGCACGAGCACTAACGTGACGGACTGGCAAGCCTTTGGCCTGATGATGGATTTGGCCATGATGGGCTGTGGAACGGGCGCGGTGCTAGAGCCTAAGTACATCAATCAGCTCCCTAAAATTCGGAATAAAGTTACCGTTACGGTGCGAGGCAGTGTTGGCGCAACACCGGCAGGCCAGCGCCGCGAAGAAGCTGAAATTAAGGTAGATGAGACAAATAATCGCGTTGAGATTATTGCTGGAGATAGCCGCCAAGGATGGGTGAAGTCGTATCAGACTTTGCTAGAGCTTTCGAGTGATGAACGGTTTGATGGCGAAGTAGAAGCGATTATAGATCTGAGTGATATTCGTCCAGCGGGCGAGCGGCTGAATGGGTTTGGCGGCATGGCAAATCCGGTGAAGCTGCCTGAGCTATACGAGCGCTGCGCAAAGATTTTGAATAATGCAATTGGGCGACAGCTAAATTCGATCGAGTGCTGCTTGCTAATTGATGAGGCGGCTGCTTGTGTAGTGGCGGGCAATATTAGGCGCAGCGCGGGTATTAGACAGTTCGACAGTAACGATGATGTTGCTACTGGTGTAAAAGAAAATCTCTGGCAGCAGGATGAAAGTGGCAACTGGCGGATTGACCCTGCTCGCGACGCCCTGCGAATGGCAAACCATACCAGAGTATTTCATAAAAAGCCCTCAAAAACAGAAGTCTTGACTGCTGTACAAAAGCAGTTTCAGTCGGGCGAGGGGGCCATTCAATGGGCCGGTGAAGCTGAGCGCAGGGCGCAGGGCAAAGGACGATACGGTCTGAATCCTTGTGTGACTGCGGATACCTGGGTGCATACCAGTGATGGCCCTCGCCAGGTAACAGACCTCATTGGTCAGCAGCATGGAACTTATATTAATGGAGAGCTATTTAGTACGACGGTAGACGGGTTCTTCTTTTCGGGTGAAAAGCCGGTTGTAAAGCTGGTGACTCAAGAAGGATTTGAGCTACGGCTCACTGAGAACCATCGCGTTTTGAAGGTAACGGCGCAAACTCAGAAGAAGCAATATACCGAATGGGTGGAGGCAGGCGAACTTCGCTCAGGCGATCATATTGTGCTGCACGACCATCGTGAGCTTCAGGCTTGGGAAGGCGCAGGTAGCCGCAATGAAGGCTGGTTACTCGGTAGCTTGATAGGTGACGGCAGTTTGGCCCAGACTCGGTGGAATGACGTTGGGATGCTTCGCTATTGGGAAGATTCTGCGGATGAGATGAGTCAATACGCCGTTCAGCTTGTAGAAACGGCGGTTGGTTATAGCAAAAGAACACCAGAAGTTCACTATCACAAGCAGCTTAAGCATCGCGTGGTCAACTCGACAGGCTTAGCGAAGTTGGCCGCTGCCTTTGAGATTACCCAGGGTAGTAAGACCATCAGTCATGCCGTAGAACAGACTAGCTACGAATTCTACTGTGGCTTTCTAAGGGGACTATTTGATGCGGATGGTAGCGTACAGGGAACGCAGATGAAGGGCGTCAGCGTGCGATTAGCGCAGAGCAACTTGCCCAACTTGAAAGCTGTTCAAAGAATGTTGGCTCGGCTAGGGATCGTTTCTAAAATCTACCAGGAGCGACGACCAGAAGGATATCGGATGCTACCAGATACTCAGCGGCAGCCTGCTGAATACTTGTGCAAAGCTCAGCACGAACTGATTATCAGTAAAGATAATCTCCATCATTTCCAGCAGATTGTTGGCTTCCGAGAGCCGCAAAAATCAGCCAAGCTGGACGAACTGCTCAGCGGTTACCAACGCAGGTTGAACCGAGAGCGCTTTACGGCGACTGTAAAGTCGGTGGAGGCTGACGGGGTTGAGAAAGTCTATGACTGTACCGTGCCTGGGCCATCGTGTTTTGATGCGAATGGCTTAGTCGCTCACAATTGTGGAGAAATTATTGGGGAAAATTTTCACTGCAACTTGGCTGAAATTCATCTAAATCAGTTGAATCCTAATGATCGGCAGGCGCAGGATGATGCGTTTAAGGCGGGCGCGATCGCAGTAGCCGCCCTTTTAAACCACCAGTTCCAAGAACCCCGCTACCAGCAGTCCCGCGAAGAAGATCCGATCGTCGGCGTTTCCTTCACCGGCTTCTTTGACTTCTGCGTAAAGGCGTTTGGAGTGGAGTGGCTGCAATGGTTTGAGGCAGGCAGGCCTGACACCATGCAGGGGCTCGACTTTAAGGCGAAGGAGGCGGCTTACCTGAGCCGGTGGAAAAAAGTGGTGCATGAAACCGTTTGGGAGTATTGCGATCGCCATCAAATCCGCCGCCCCAATCGCTGCACCACCGTACAGCCTGCTGGTACCAAAAGCCTGCTCACCGGTGCCTCGTCCGGCTGGCATCCGCCCAAAGCACAGCGGTTCATCCGTCGGATTACCTTCCGCAAAGACGATCCGGTGGCCTTGGCCTGCATTGATTATGGCTACTCGGTCATTCCGTCTCAGTCGGATAAAGATGAAAACGGCAGCTTGCTGAACGATCCGTTTGACCCGCGCTGCACAGAGTGGCTAGTAGAGCTGCCGGTAGAAGTGGACTGGGCAAATTTGCCGGGTGCGGATGAAGTCGCAATTGAAAAGTTCTCGGCGCTGGCGCAGTTTGACTTTTATATGCAGGTGCAGAAGCACTACACCGCGCATAATACCTCTGCTACGGTGGAGCTGCGAGAGCATGAGATTGAGCCCCTGGCTGAGCGGATTTACGATGCGATTGAGAATGATGAGGGCTATATTTCGGCGGCGCTGCTGGCGCGGTTTGATGATGTGCAGACCTTCCCTCGGCTGCCGTTTGAGCCGATTACCAAGGATCGGTATGAGGAAATGCTGAAGGAGGTGCGATCGCGCAGAGTGACCGATAACTTCCATACGGCACTAGAAAAATACGACGCGGGTGAGCTAGTGGAAGCTGGCCCCGCAGGCTGTGATTCTGATAAGTGCCTGATGCCCGAAGCGAAGCCTGGTTAGTGGGTGGAAACCTTTAGGCTAGGCAGGCGTAGCCGTCAGCATATGACGATCCGAAAGGGCAACTTAATTTGATTAAGTAGAAAGGGAATGCTTCTTACGAGGGGTGTTCCCTTTCTGATTGAAGTTTTTGACCTTTTTCTGTGAAGATTTTCGGGAATCGAATCAATATTTAAGGTATCTAACAATATGACAGAGTGAGTTCTCTGGTTTCCTCCGTCAGATCTCTAAGTTGTTCCACTTGAGAGTCGCCGTGCAGTCAGTCTATTGGTTTTGTTTTGCGATTGGCGGGGCTTTTGTTGCCCTGTCTATGATCGGAGGTGACCTCCTGGGTGATGCTGATGCGGATTTTGATGCAGACTTTGACGCTGATCTGGATGTAGATGCGGACTTTGATGCTGATGCAGACGTAGACGCAGACTCTGATATAGACACGCAGATAGATACAGACATCGATCTGCTGCGAAATTCTCGCGGTCGGCGGCGAATGCCTGCCTTGCTATCGATTTTGACCAGCTTTAAGTTTTGGACATTTGGCGGCTGCTTTTTTGGCCTGACGGGTCTGTTGATTAGTTTTGCAGAGCCCAATCTATCTACTGCTTTTGTTTTTTGGGTAGCGCTGGCAGTAGGGTTGCTGTGTGGCAGCGCGCTGGTGAGCGCCTTGAGAGGTCTTAAAAACCGTCAGGTGAATAGCCTGGTGCGGAACGAAGATTTTGCGGGATTGCTTGGCACTGTAGAGCTGCCTTTTGATGTGAGCAGCAAGGGGAAAGTGCTTTTAGAAGTAGGTGGTAGCACGCTGCACTTGGTTGCCCAAACCGATGAACAAAAAGCGTTTCATCCCGGAGACCCCGTTTTGGTGGTGGGTCGTACTAACAATCGGCTTTGGGTCGTTTCAGCCGAAGGTAGCTTTAGACAATCCGATGCTGACTTGGGTTGATCGATATTTAACTTGACTAAAGGATGAGTAAATAATGAGTCAATTAGTTTTCAAAGAAGCTTCAGCGCTTGAGCCGCATAGTGAGGTTCAGCCGGTCTATTTGACTAGCCAGTCGCCTAGCCCGCTGGCAAGTATCCAAATTTCTGATGCTGGGGTGGGGACGATTGGTGCAGTTGCGGTTGGATTAGTGGTAGTAGGGGGTGCGATCGCCCTGATAAAATCCAGCCTCAGAATTTGTCAGCCCAACGAAATCCTAATCGTCTCAGGTCGCAAGTACAAGCAGGAGAACGGTCTAGAAGTAGGATACCGGGTGATATTTGGCGGTAGGGTCTTCGTTACGCCCATTATTGAGCGGGTGGAGAAGATGGATATGACCACCATGCCAATTCCGGTAGAGGTGAAAAACTCATATGCAAAGGGGGGAACGCCGCTGAATATTCAGGCGATCGCCACTGTGAAAATTTCCAGCAACCGCCGCGTCGTCGGCAATGCTATCGAACGATTTTTAGGCCGTAATCGCTCCGAAATCCAGCGAGTCGTCCGTGAAACCCTGGAAGGCAACCTGCGAGGCGTCGTCGCCAACCTCACCCCTGAGCAAGTCAACGAAGACCGGCTTAACTTTGCCGAGCGCATTGCTGAAGACGTGGCTCGCGACCTCAACAAGCTAGGTCTGCACTTAGACACGCTAAAAGTTCAGAGCGTCACCGATGACGTAGACTACCTTAGCTCTATCGGTCGCCGCCAAATTGCCCAAATTATTCGCGACGCTGAGATTGCAGAGGCAGAGGCCTTAGGTGAAGCGGAGCGGATAGAAGCCGACTGCCAAAAACGCGCCGAAATGTTTAAATCTCAGGCGCTGACAATCATTCAGAGTAAGCAAAATCAGCTCCGCAAAATTAAAGCTGAACTTGACCAGCGATCTAAATCAGAAGAGGAGCGTACCTTAGCAGCGGCTAAAGAAGCCAGAGCTAAAGCCGAACAGCAGCTACAAACCGTCCGTGCCAAGCTGGAGCGACTGCGACTAGAAGCAGAGCAGGTGCTGCCCGCAGAAGCGCGTAGAGAAGCGCAGGTTTTGCAGGCACAAGGAGCGGCGGCTGAGTTTGCGGAAAACGCTAAAGCGGCGGCTGAAGTGAATGAAATGCTGGCCCAGGTGTGGCAAAAGACCGGATCGGATGCGACTCAGATTTTCTTGCTACAGCAAATTGACATGGTGCTCAAAGAAGCGGCCACCATTCCACAAAAAATGCATTTAGAAAATATTAACGTGATTGATAACGGTGATGGCAAGGCGATCGCTAGCCTAGCTAACGTGTATCCCGAAGTGGTGAAGCAGTTTTTGGTTCAGGTGGAGCAAACCCTGGGGATTGATATTGCAGGCACGCTGAGTCGGAAGGATCTGACAGCCGCAAAGAAATAACCGTAGATTAACAACCCTCTTTAGGAAAACTCACATGTTTGGATCACTGCTTATACTCGCGGCTCTGGCTTCAGGCTCGGGCTACTTCATTATCAAAAACCTTTACTACATCTGTCAGCCTAACGAAATTTTGATTTTTGCGGGCGGCAAACAAAAGACCGAAAACCGGACGTTGGGCTATCGTCTGGTGAAAGGCGGTAGCAGCATTCGGACGCCATTGCTAGAAAAGGCGATGCGGATGAACCTCACCAATATGATTATTGAGCTGAAGGTGTCGAACGCTTACTCAAAAGGCGGCATTCCGCTGCATGTAGATGGCGTGGCCAACATCAAAATTGCGGGCGAAGAGCCGACGATTCACAACGCGGTGGAGAAGCTACTGGGCAAACCGCGCAAGGAAATTGAGAAAATTGCGAAGGAAACTTTGGAGGGAAATCTGCGCGGTGTGCTCGCTAGCCTGACGCCTGAGCAGGTGAATGAGGACAAGATTGCTTTTGCTAAGAGCCTGCTAGATGAAGCAGAAGAGGATCTTGAAAAGCTGGGCTTAGTGTTAGATACGCTGCAAATTCAGAACATTTCTGATGACGTGCGCTATCTCGATTCGATTGGTCGTAAGCAGCAGGCCGACCTTCAGCGCGATGCTCGGATTGCTGAGGCTGAAGCCAAGGCTGAGTCGGAAGTGCAGACGGCTGAGAATAAAAAGATTACGAGCGTACGCCGCTTAGAGCGAGACATTGGCATTGCTGAGGCGGCGGCTGAGCAGAGAACGCAGGATGCTTTGACGATGAGAGCGGCTGTGGTTGCAGAGGCTGAGGCCGAGATTGCGGCTGAGCTGGCTCGGATTCAGGCGGATGTGCCGGTGCAGGAGGAGCGGATTAAGCAGGTGGCTCAGCAGCTACAGGCCGATGTGATTGCCCCGGCTGAGGCGGACTGTAAGCGGGCGATCGCCCAGGCAAAAGGCAACGCCGCCACCATCCTTGAAGGAGGCAAGGCCCAAGCGGAAGGGACTTTGCGCTTAGCCGAATCTTGGGTGGCCGCTGGAGACAGCGCTCGCGACATTTTCTTATTGCAAAAGCTAGAAGGCCTGCTCAAGACGCTTACATCTACTGTGCCGCAAGTATCGGTGAAAAATGTCACGGTGATTGACACCCAGTCAGGCAATATGGCGACTCAGGCTGCTGCTTTTATGGCTCAGCTCAAGCAGACTTCGGGCGTAGATTTGGCGGGTGCTATCAACGGGTTTGGTAACAGTGGCTTTGCCAAAAATGGCGCGGGCGGCGATGTCAAAATCCTCCTAGAGAAGAGGGAAGAAGGCAAGGCACAGACATAATATGCACATAGCCGTTTTCATTTAATTTGCATGAGACTTTCTCCCGCTGGTCAACGCTTTTATCAAGAGGTTCAAAAGGCGGATGAGCGAATCAGCTTGGCAGCGGCGGCGCTTTACATTGCGCAGGAAGACTACTGGGATATGAATCCGGGTAAATATTTGGAGCGGTTGGACGAAATGGCAGCGGAGGTGCGATCGCGTCTCCCCAAAGGCCGCTACCCGCTCAAAGTCATCAAGGTTATCAACCAATACCTTTTTGAAGAGCTGAAGTTTTCAGGCAATAGCCAAAACTACTACGATCCTGACAACAGCTATCTGAACTGTGTGCTCGACCGACGGTTAGGCATTCCGATTACGCTGTCGCTAGTGTATTTAGAGATTGCTGCGCGTATTCAATTTCCAATGGTGGGCGTAGGAATACCGGGTCATTTTTTAATTCGCCCTGTAGTGGATGAAATGAAAGTGTTCGTCGATCCGTTTCGCGCAGGAGAGGTGATGTTTTTGGCGGACTGCCAGGAAAGGTTTTACCAGCAGTATGGGACGGGCGCTGACTGGCGAAATGAGTTTTTGAGCGCGGTGCCGCCAAAGGCTTTTTTAGCCAGGATGCTGATGAATCTGAAAATGGCTTATCTCAACGTGGAAGCTTTTGAAAGCGCGGTGGCGACGTTGGATAAGCTGCTGATTTTGATGCCAGGACAGCCTCAGCAGGTGCGCGATCGCGGCCTTTTGCACTATGAACTCAAAAACTACGCGCTGGCTCAGCAGGATTTGAGAGGGTATTTGCGATCGCACCCCAGAGCCCCGGATCAGCAGAATATCCAAAAAATCTTGGACAGAATAGGCCTGTAGAATGGTTGAAAGCTGATTTGATGGAATGAACGAATGGATGTTATCCCAGCGATTGACCTGCTAGAAGGGCGCTGCGTCAGGCTGTTTCAAGGAGATTACGCGCAGTCTCAGGTGTTTAACGAGAACCCGGTAGAGGTGGCTCGGCAGTGGGAAGCTGAGGGCGCGACTCGCCTGCACCTGGTTGACTTGGATGGGGCAAAGGCGGGAAAGCCGGAAAACTGGCAGGCGATTGAGGCGATCGCCCGAGCCGTTAATCTTCCTATTCAGGTCGGCGGTGGCCTGCGAGATGCCGATAGGGTAAGCGCCCTGTTTGATCTGGGCGTACAGTACGCAATTTTAGGCACGGTCGCCGTTGAAAATCCAGAGCTTGTCGGTCAGCTATGCGAGAGATTTCCGGGCCAGATAATCGTCGGCATTGACGCCAGAGAAGGTAAAGTCGCTACCCGAGGATGGCTAGAAACCTCCGAAGTGATGGCGGTTGATCTAGCGAAGCGAATGGGCGACATGGGCGCGGCGGCGATTGTGTACACCGATATTAAGCGCGATGGCACACTTAAAGGGCCGAATATGGAAGCGCTTCGAGAGCTGGCAACGGCGATTGATACACCCGTGATCGCATCCGGTGGCGTTAGCAGTTTATCAGACTTGCTGAAGCTGCTTTCGCTGGTGCCGTCTGGGGTTTCGGGTGTGATTGTGGGTAAGGCGCTGTATACCGGTGACGTTTCTTTAAAGGAAGCAATTCGGGCGGTGGGGCCGGGGCGTTGGCAAGATGTGCCGCCTGCGGGTGGCTCGGCGATCGCGTAGATTGTTGGATAGGGCACTCACGAGGGGATGCCCCTATGAACCCGATCAACCGTCTTTTTGGCGAAGCTCGTCGATTTCTTTGCGCATGGCGATTAGCTCGGCGGTTAAAGACTCTACTTCAGACTGAAGGCCAGCATCGACAACAGGTGTCGCTACGGTCGTGACCGTTTTAGGAACCGTGTTTTCCTGCTGAGTAAAGTTAGCGGAAACGCTGCGAAAAGGCTCCGGCATTTGGCTAACGACGCCTTCTACAAAGTCACGGGCTTCCTTTTCAGTGAGCGCGCCTCTAACTTCTAGCTTGTCGGCTAGGCGGTGGAAGTCAGTTCCTATATCAGAAAACTCATCAGCCGCCCGCTGAGGATCTTGAACCGCATCAACAGCGGTGGATGCCGCGCCGAGGGTGAGGCGATAGCTTTTCTGAAAGAGTTCGAGCAATGTGTCGGTGTTCATGGGGCTTATGAAGTAATTAGGGCTTTTCGCTAGTTTTTACTATGGTGCTTATTATTGTGCCGCAAACTTAAAATAGCGGCTATCTACTATGGGCGGAAATTTAACACGCCTACTCCCATTCAATTGTCCCAGGCGGCTTTGACGTAATGTCATACACAACCCGATTCACGCCTTCTACTTCATTAACGACCCGATTAGAAATACTCTCTAGCAGATCATACGGAGCGCGTGACCAGTCGGCGGTCATACCGTCTTCGCTACTGACGAGGCGCAGCACTATGGGGTAGGCATAGGTGCGCTGATCGCCCATGACGCCGACGCTGCGAACGGGTAGGAGAACGCCAAAGGCTTGCCAGAAGTCGTGGTAGCGATCGCTCCTGCGAACTTCTTGACGAATAATATAGTCAGCCTCGCGCAAAATATGCAGCCGCTCGGGCGTCACTTCTCCCAAAATTCGGATAGCCAAACCAGGCCCCGGAAAAGGATGACGGCGCACAATGTCATCGGGCAAATTAACCGCCTGCCCAACTTTTCGCACTTCGTCTTTAAACAGCTTGCGTAGCGGCTCAATCAGCTTGAACTGTAAATCTTTTGGCAAACCACCCACGTTGTGATGGCTCTTAATTTTGACCGCAACCCGCTCGCCAGTCTGTGGATCAACGTTGGTGTCAGCCGATTCGATCACGTCTGGATAGAGCGTTCCTTGCGCCAGGTAATCAAATGGGCCAAGCCGAGCGGACTCTTCCTCAAAGACACGAATGAATTCATGGCCGATGATTTTACGCTTTTCTTCAGGGTCGGTGACGCCCTTCATTTTGGCCAGGAAGCGATCGCCCGCATCAATGTATTCCACGTTAATGTGAAATTGACTGTTGAAAATTTCGACCAGGCGCTCGGGCTCGCGTTTGCGCATGAAGCCTTGGTCAATGAACATGCAGGTGAGCTGATCGCCAATTGCCTGATGCAATAGGAACGCCAGCGTCGAAGAATCAACACCGCCTGAAAGCGCTAGCAGAACTCTCTCATTACCGACTTTAGCGCGAACTTCACGAATGGCTTCTTCCACAAAGGCTGCGGTTGTCCAGGTAGGCTCGCATTTGCAAACTTCGTACACAAAGTTGCGGATTAAGGCACTGCCGCTTTGGGAATGGACGACTTCTGGGTGAAACTGGACGCCGTAGAAGTTTTTGATGGGATGGGCGATCGCAGCCTGCGGCGTATTTTCCGTATGCGCTAAAATTTCAAACCCTTCCGGCAGTTGGGTCACCGAATCGCCGTGACTCATCCACATCGTTGAAGCATTTTCGACGTCAGCAAGTAAACCGACTGGCTCGTCAACCAAAAGTGCCGCCTTGCCATACTCACCTCGCTCAGCCTGTTCTACCTGTCCGCCGAGCTGCTGCACCATAAGCTGCATCCCGTAGCATACGCCCAGCACCGGAATGCCTAAGTCCCAAATGGCAGGATCGCAAATCGGCGCACCTTCGGCATAAACCGATTTAGGCCCGCCCGAAAGGATAATCCCCTTGGGATTGAGTTTGCGTAACTGTTCTGCGCTCGTGCGGTAGGAGAGCACTTCTGAGTAAACCTCAGTTTCGCGAATGCGGCGAGCAATGAGTTCAGAATACTGGGAGCCAAAGTCCAAAATAGCGAGCATTTGGCGATCAGCAGCGATCGCAGCTTCTGAGGTAGATATTTGGACGGGTGCCTGGGCGGGTGAAGTTTGGGTTGGAGAAGCCACAATCAATCCTTTGGGTTCGAGTTTGCAAGCGTATGAATAGGGGGTTACGCTGACCGGGGTAGTGACGCCTGGAAAAAGTATTTAAATGAAGAAATTTTAGCTGATTTTTAAGGAAGAGAATTGAAAAGCGAGGCAGGATTGTTCGGGCGCTCATATAGATTTTAGCTGTCTTTAATACTCGAATTTTCCTGCTCTGTTTTGCTACTTTGGGGTTTCCTGCGCTAGGGTTTTCTAATCTACAGGTGACCAGCCATTCTAAAGCGTTGACTGACCTGGTTGGTTTTTCTAATTTGTTTCTCTTGTTCGGTTTTAAATACAGTAGCAAACCTATGGCAGCATTTTTTTACCTAGTTTACTCTGCACGATGATTTGGCGCTGCCGGTCGAACAATACGCTGCCGACCTGAACGGGCGGGCCACTATGAGTTTGGATGTAGGCGCGCGATCGCCTATCAATCCGCTCAGCCACCATTTCATACACCTGCTCCACCCAATTACCCCCACTTTGATGATCCAACTTTCTCAAGATCCCCAGAGCCGCTTCGACTGTGGGACTTGCCAAAATCTGCTGGGCCAAGGCGGTCTCTAACCCAGCTTCCACGCAGCAGGCAGCCATTATTTCCTGCCGAGCATCGGCGACATGATGATGCGTGTGAAAAATCCCGCCCGCTAGCTTAATCAGCTTGCCGTGATAGCCAAACAGCAAAATTGAGCGAACGCCTAGCAGCCCCGCTTCTACCAGCAAAGGCCCTATCCAGTTAGCCGTTTTCAACCGCCTGTCGGGCTCAATCCCTTGCTTCAGCGCCAAGTCCAAGCCATTCTCTCCGAGGCAGAACACGAGAAAATCGTAGCTATCGGCCTTTTGCCTGAGCGTTTGCCGGTAGGCTTCTAGCTGTCCCGGCGCGCTCAAGGGCTGAGCAATGCCACTTGTACCCAGCAAGGAAAGGCCGTCTACTACGCCAAAAGCAGCATTAGACGTGCGTAAAGCAAGCTGCCGCCCTTCTGGCAAAATAATCGTCACTTTTATTTTCTGCTCGGCTTCTAGCTCGCGAGCCAGGTTAGTTTGCAGGAGCTGATGCGCGTAGGCATAAATTGCAGATCCTTCTGAGTGACGCCCGATCCCTTCTCCCCCCTCTAGCAAAATGGGTTCGAGCTGACCGGGATCGGCCCAGCTCACTATTGACCAAATGGTCATATGGCGGGTGAGATCAAGGTTATCGCCGGGGTCGCTGCGGGTGATAGCAAGCGCAGAATTTTCGGTTAACCGCGCAGATTGTTCAATGGGGATGTCAACGATTTCTGCGGGGTTGATTAGCGCTAGCGTGACGGTTTTGGGGGTGGCGGCGTGGTTTAGGTGATGGAGGGCTGCGATCGCGCCCGCGCAGGCAAACACCGGTAAAGTATAGCCACTTCTAGGCTCGCTCAAAGATTCGGCCAAAAATTCGGCAGATGGTTGGGTCACAGGCAGTTCATCCGTACGGCAATCACAATCGTGTCATTTATCGGTCGATAGTGGAGTATGGAAGATAAGCGTTCTATCGTCCCTTTTGCCCTATGACTGCCTCGCATAGCTCCGCTCACATCGAAGCAAAGGCCAACGCAAGGGTCAGCGCCCCAAACCGAATCGACTATCTACGCATTAGCTTAATTGACCGCTGCAATTTTCAGTGCGTGTATTGTATGCCAGAAGGAGCCGATCTTCAGTACGCCCTAAAAGAGCACTGGCTGAGCCACGACGAAATTTTGCAGTTGCTAACAGAGGTGTTTATTCCACTGGGGTTTACCCGGTTTCGGCTGACGGGCGGCGAGCCTCTGCTGCGGCCTGGAATTGTGGAACTGGTGGAGGCGATCGCCCACCTCCCGCAAACCCAAGACCTCGCTATCACCACCAACGGTTTTTTACTAGAAAAACTCGCTCAGCCACTCTACAACGCCGGGTTACGCCGCATCAACATCAGCCTAGACTCACTGAACGCCGAGACCTTTCAGAAAATTATCGGCGGCAGAGGAAAATCTCGCTGGCAAGACGTTTGGCAAGGCATTCAAGCGGCTCATCAAATCGGATTTTCGCCGCTAAAGCTCAACGTCGTCGTTATTCCCGGCATTAACGACAACGAAGTTTTAGATCTTGCTGCTCTAACGCTAGATCAAAACTGGCACGTACGATTCATTGAGTTTATGCCGATCGGAAATGATGACCTCTTTAGCAGTAAAGGATGGATAGATAGTGAGACAATTCGAGCCCAGATTGCTCAGCGCTGGGGATTAGGAGATGGCAGCGTAACGGGCAACGGCCCTGCCGATGTATTTAAAATTCCGGGCGCAAAAGGGACGCTGGGATTTATTAGTCAGATGTCGGAGTGCTTTTGCGACAGATGCAACCGTATGCGCCTTTCTGCTGATGGCCTACTGCGCCCCTGCCTGCTCAACGAAACCGGGCAAATAGATTTGCGCACAAGCCTAAGATCCGGCGTTCCCATTGCAGAATTACGCGCACAAGTCGGTGCCTTAGTCGATCAAAAACCCGATATCAACTTCAAAATGCGCGAGTCGGGCGTCACCGGAGCCTACAGCCGCACCATGTCCCAAATCGGCGGATAGCTAAAAAATAAAGGGCGGTGCCCTGAGTCGTTGGCGGTGCCTTCCGTAGGAATAGGGCACATGCAAAAAGCCCCCTAATTTCACCACTAGAGGGCTTTTGCTTAGAAAAAGAAACGCCAAAAGAAGGCGGCTTTAATTCCAATGTCGTCGCTTAAACGCGGTAACTTACGCCTGACGTGAGTAGTACTCCACCACCAGCAGCTCGTTCACATTCAAGGCAATCCATTCGCGTTCGATGACGCTATTGACGGTCGCTTCCATTTTGCTCTTGTCAAAAGACAAGTGAGCCGGAATGTTGGCCAAACCTGGGAACTCCAAGTTTCCCTCAACCAGCTTTTTAGAAGCTTCTTTGTTACGTACCCCAATTACATCACCAGGACGACACTGATAGCTAGGAATGCTAACCACACGGCCATTAACCGTGATGTGACCATGATTTACAACCTGACGAGCAGCGGGAATGGTTGGCCCGAGCCCTAAGCGAAACGCGGTATTGTCCAACCGCATCTCTAGCTGTTGCAAAATGACTTGTCCTGTAGAACCCCCGGCCCGACGTGCTTTTTTCACGTAGCGGAGGAGCTGGCGCTCGGTAACACCATAGTTGT
>PPFU01000288.1_pt1 | contig 15372 bp, 12 predicted proteins | sample 1535991 | NCBI WGS metagenome assembly PPFU01 (sample SAMN04901290, study PRJNA319586) | Hypolithon metagenome, whole genome shotgun sequencing project. | isolation source: Antarctic Hypolithon | place: Antarctica: Miers Valley | collected 2014
ACCGTAGACGTTAATCAAACCGATACCTTCGGCAAGAGTGAACCTGTACGAAGGCCCTTCGAAGTGTCCCGGGAAGCCACCATCTGCCACCACTCGTTCTTGCCCGAATACTTGATCGAGGCGCGTCGCGTCGAGCGGCGGTACGAAGCGCGAAGAGTCACTCAAGCCAGGCGGTGAGCCCTCGCTTGCGCTGAGCCAAAAGAGTGGCTCGTCTGCCCATCCAGTAAATCGATCTTCCATCGCGGTGAAGAGGATACCCTGGGTTGTATCTACTCGAACAAGTTCTGGTGTGATATACCAGATCAAGTCTCCGCTAAGCACGGCGTATGTGCTGCCATTGGGCAGGGTCGTGTCCGCAACGACCTCGATTGTGATGACAGTAGTGTCGGTGTGAGGAGAGATGAGTTTGTAGTACGTGTACTGCCAGAGATTGCCCTTGTGTAGGGGGTAGAGTCTTAGCGGATCAGCCGAGATCTGTCCAATCGCTTCCGTATGGGCGAAAGAGACAAACGCCAACAACAGGGTGAAGGCAAATTTCTTCATCATATGCGAGATGTGGACCTTTGCCAGGATTCAGTAGCATCAGACACGTAGAGGGTCATTCGGGTCACCGAACGGAGCCAATGTAGTGGTCTCATCTTATAAATGGTTGCTGAACTTGGCTCAGCGTGGACAATGGGGCTTTCGCTGGTAAGTGAGCAGAACGTGGAGACAGGTGCCCCCTATTTCCGGCGGGCGGGGTAGGGGTCAGAGAGTGTATGCGCCCGAACGTCTGGTGTGGTTTTCCCCATAGGTTGTCCAAGTCGGCACAGGAAGCCGCCGCGCTTTTGTGCGTGTGCCGCGTATCTTGCCCGCGTTCTTTGTCTGACTGACAAGGCGGCGCATGGGCTGGGGGTGTAATCCCCCTGGTTACACCCCCAGCGCCCGTTTTCCTCCTGAAAACTGCCATTTTCGGCTGATCTGAGGGGGTCACATCCTGCATGGGGTGCGGGGGGTCGCAGGTTAAAATCCTGTCGTCCCGACCGCGATAACTCTCCAGAACGTCGTTTCTGGAGAGTTATTTATTGGGGATACCAATGCTGAAAAAGCTCAGGAAAAGCACAAGGTGCTGGCGGTCGTGCCCGTGCCTTAACGCTTCACCATACGGGCGACGAGCCAGATCACGCCGCCTATTACCACAACAAGTACGACCCCACTCCAGAATCCGAACTTTAGAATTCCTTCAGCGAGGTCGCACCCAGAGAGGACGATGACAGCAAGAAAGGCAAGCAGTACAGTTGTGGCGGATCTCATGGGGGTACGTGGTGAGTGGATAACGTGACGGCAGGCTCCGCTGTATCGCGGCAGGCATTTAACAGAATATAGCGGCGGAGATGTGGTTCACCGGAAGTGGGTGGCATCTGTATCGACACCCTTACAAGGGTAGACGTTGAGGGATGCCGCTTATCTCTATCAACAACCAGCATGAAAAGAGAAACGGTGCCCGTTTTGTTGTATCCCGTCATCAGGATCCTATCAGGTGCTGCCGACCACCTCCTTAACCGCACGGGCCACCCGGTCAGGGTGATCTTCCGGGACGAAGTGCTTTCCGTCCGCGATAGGGTCGAGGGGCGCATTCAGATCGTGCGCGAGCCGCTCTCCGTAATCTATCGGCTGGAAGGAATCGGCAGCGCCCCATACGAGCCGGGCGGGAATGTTGAGTCGAGAAAGCTCACCGGCGACGGCAAGCGTATCGTGTACGTCCAGCGATTGAAGTTGGTGTGCGAAAGCTTCTGCTCCACCCGGACGTAGATACGGTTTGGCATGTACCTCGAAAGCCGTTTTCACCTGCTCAAGCGTCTCGTGACCTCGATAAAAGAGCAAGGCAAAAATCGGCGAGAGCAGCGGAGCGGGCAGCCGGGCGACGAGTGGCGAGAGGGCCCTGAGAATCTTCACGCTGGGGATAGGCCAGGAGTCATACGCAACTGCGTTCATCAGCACAAGCCCACGCACGCGCTTCCGGTGCCGGACGGCCGCGATCTGCGCTACGCCGCCACCTAGATCGTGCCCGACGAGTACGGCGTCCTCTACTCCAATAGCATCCATCCAATCCACGAGAAAGTCTGCCTGACGGGCAACAGAGATGTCTCGTCCGCGTCCTGCCGCCATTGAGTTGCCATACCCGACCATCTCCCAGGCCAGCGAGCGGGCTTCGGGTAGCAGGGGCCAGACGTGCCGCCAGAGTTGAGGAGAAGTGGGGATGCCGTGGATGAATACAACAGTAGGCCCATCGCCGTGCTCATGCCAGCGCATGGGTATTCCGTTTACCGATACCTCGTTGAATGGCATGAAAATGAGGGTCTATAGAGGCGATTTCGCATGAATAGGATGAGGGCGTAAAGTCAGCGTACAGGAATGTGATAGCCGACGGTTTCGATGATGAAAGGCCTTGTCCATAGCGTTACGCGGATAAAGCAACTGCCCCTGTTGGACCTGTCCTGCTGAGGTAGTCCTGCAGAGGAAAGACAACGATAATGAGTGCGCAGCTTATCCCACGTAGGCGAAACTCCAACCGTCTCCTCAGGCCTGTACCGCCATGAGCGGGACGGAAGTGTCTGCCCTAGCGATCTTCAACGCATCCACCCTCTAGCCCCACCGGCTTCGCTCAGGGCGGGTAAGGGCGGGTTTGCTGGGTCAGACACGCCATCTTTGGGAGACACAGTACCCCGTAAATAGGGCTGACTCCACGAGGGAGGGTCTGTACCTGCGACGTTCTGTGGAGCACGGTTACAGAAACGATCTACATGCGCGTTGCGGGTACAGCGGCCTTTTTCGTAACCTTGCACGCCACCACACTCACCCCGGCACTATGTCAGAGCGCACGGCTCCTGGCGCGGCGATGCGATTCGTCGAGGACCTCAAAACGCTACGGCTGCAGCACGACGTTTCCCTCGAGGCTATCCACTCGTCTACCCGCATCCCGCTCGATGTACTGGAAAAGTTCGAGACGTCGGCGCTGCGTGATAACCGCCTTTTCAACCGCGTCTATCTCCGCTCGCTCGTGCGCGCGTACGCAGATGCCGTGGGGATCAGTGGAAACCACGCCATCGACGCGCTTGATGATGCCCTGGAGGGCCGCTACGACGGGGCGCTCCTCCGCCCGCCCGAGCCCGACGAGCAAGTATACCGACCTGCCGCCGTTGCCGACGAGTTGCATGAAGTTGGAAAGTATGACGAGGAGGCTGTGGGGGATGAGCGTGTTTTAGTAGCGCGCGAACCACAGCATCCTGATGTGCCGGTGGCGGCGTCAATGGTCGATGCGCCGCCCGCAGACCCCCCTCGCCATGTGCCACCGCACCAGCAGGAAGACGTAGCCGGGACTGCCCCTGTCGCGTGGGATGCCGTGAGCGGCTCGACCCGCAGCCCGCGGGTATCCCGCTCTGAAACCCCATGGGGTGGCATCCTGATCGGACTGCTCGTGCTCGTGCTCGTGGGGGCAGGGGTTTTCTGGTGGTTGCGTTCGCCTGGCGATTCTTTTGACGAAGCCAGCGCAGACGCAGATCTGCGTGCCGACACGACCGTGCAGCAGGCTACTTCGCAGCCCGTGGCACCCGTCTCGCTACCCGACACGCTCCAGCTTCAGGTGACCGCAACGAATGGCGCGATAAGCGACATCAAAATCCAGGTTGACGATGACCTGCGGCGCCCGTACTGGTTTGAGCAGGGCAACTCGCGCTCGTTCCGTTTTGTCAACAGGGTGACGGTAGAGCGCGAGTTGGAAGATGCTACCCTCACCGTTCAGGGGCAGCCGTATCCAACCACGCGACGTGATTCGCTGGGCAGGGTGGTACTTACGCGCGACGTCGTGCGCGAATTCCTGCAGGAGACCCAACGACAGTGACGGATCCAGGGCCGCTTTTTGCGCTTGCTGCTGAGAGCCTCCTGGCGCACACGCGCCTGGTGCAGCAGTGGTGCGCTACCCAGGCTAATCCTGATGGCAACACGCCCGATGCGGCATCGCTTCACGCAGCGCTGTCCGACGTGGTCCGCGCGCATGGCCGTCTCTACTATGCACACGACGCGCCGCTCATCACCGATGCCGAGTACGACGCGCTCTACGCGCATCTGCTTTCGTTGGAAAGCCGGTTCCCGGATCTTGTCATCCCGGATTCGCCGTCGCAGCGGGTGGGGAGTGCACCGCTGGAAGGCTTCGAGAAGGTGCAGCATGCGCAGCCCATGCTATCGCTCGGCAACGCGTTCAGCCTCGATGAGGTCGAGAAGTGGTATGCACGGTGCGTGAAAGGGCTCGACGGACACGTGCCAGCTCTCACCGCGGAATTGAAAATCGACGGCCTGGCGATGGCGCTGACCTACAAGGGGGGCCAGCTCACGCTCGGCGCTACACGCGGCAATGGCGTCATGGGCGAAAAGGTGACCGAGAACATTCGCACCATCCGCGCGATCCCGCTGCGCCTCGCGGGCGAGCGCATCCCCGACGAGATAGAGGTGCGCGGTGAGGTGTACATGCGCCGGTCGGCCTTTGATGCGATGAACGCGAGGCTGGAAGCAACGAGCGAGCGCACGTTTGCCAACCCCCGCAATGCCGCCGCGGGAAGCCTGCGTCAGCTCGACTCGGCCATTACGGCAGCACGGCCACTGGCGTTTTTTGCCTACGGCGTGGGCGGTGTTGGAGGAGGGGCGGCGGTACGGGGTCAGTTTGAGTTGCTCCAGCACCTCGGTAGGCTGGGCTTTCCTATCAACCCGCACGTGCGCTACTGTACCACGCTCGACGCCGCGCTCGCGTTCTGTGAACACTGGACCGCAGCGCGCGACACACTCGATTTCGAGATCGACGGCGTAGTGCTCAAAGTAGACGCGTTTGCCGATCAGCAGACACTTGGTAGCATCTCGAACGCGCCACGCTGGGCCATCGCGTTCAAGTTTCCTGCCCGCGAGGCGACCACCCGCCTGCTCGACATCGTCATCAACGTGGGCCGCACAGGTGCGATCAAGCCCGAGGCGGTGCTCGAGCCTGTCGCCATCGGGGGCGTGATGGTGTCGCAGGCGACGCTGCACAATGAAGCCTATATCCAGAGCCGCGACATCCGCATCGGGGATTCCGTCGTCGTCAAGCGTGCGGGCGACGTGATCCCTGCCGTGCTCCGACCCGTGGCCGAACTGCGCCCCGAGCATGCTATGCCCTGGCAGATGCCGCGCACCTGCAGCGACGTACACAACTTCGACTGCCCCGTCCACGCCGATTTTGTGCGGCTTGAAGGCGAGGCAGATTACTACTGTGTGGCTACCGACTGTCCATTTCAGTTTATCCGCCACGTCGAGCACTTTGCCGGCCGCAGCGCGATGGACATCGAGGGGCTGGGGTCGCGCCTCGCCGTGCAGCTTGTACAGGCAGGTCTGCTGCACCACCTCAGCGACATCTACGCGCTGACGTCCGAGCAGCTACTGGGGCTGGATGGGTTTGCAGAAAAGAAAGCAGCCAACCTCGTAGCAGGGATAAACGCCGCGCGCCACCGCCCGCTGTCACGGCTGCTGATCGGGCTGGGGATCCGGCACGTGGGGCAGACGGTCGCCGAAGTGCTCGTTGCCCACTTCGACTCAATCGATGCGCTGGCAGCTGCGCCGAAGGAAACGCTTGAATCCATTGAAGGCGTAGGCCCTGTAATCGCGGAAAGCGTGGTAGACTGGTTCAGCCAGGCCGACAATCAGGCGCTTGTCGACGAACTGCGCGCGTATGGGGTAAACCTGAGCCGACTCGCCGGCGAAGTTGTTGCCATTGCCGGGGCGTCCGAGGGGCCTCTCGTGGGCAAGACACTCGTCCTAACCGGCACGCTCACCACGCTCTCCCGCACCGAGGCCGAGGCGCTAATAAAAGGGGCAGGCGGCAAGGTGGCAGGTAGCGTCTCTAAAAAAACGCACTATGTGGTAGCCGGAGAAAATGCGGGTTCCAAGCTTGCGCGTGCAGGCGAGCTTGGAATTCCAGTTATTGACGAGGCAGCGCTGCGCGCCCTGGTAGATCCTTCCTGAACGCTCCCAATCTATGCTCACCTCCCTGGACTACTTCGTGCTGATCGCATACGTGATCGGCGTGGCAGCTTTTGGCCTGTTATCGGGCGGCAAGCAAAAGTCGGCTGCTGACTACTTTCTGGGCGGGCGCGACCTGCCGTGGTGGGCGGTATGCTTTTCCGTTGTCGCAACCGAGACGAGCACCCTCACCGTGATTGGCGTCCCGGCCATCTCGTATGGCGGGACGCTCGTGTTTCTACAGATCACGTTCGGCTACCTCGTGGGCCGCGTGCTGGTGAGCCTGTTTTTCATTCCCCGCTACTATGCCGGTAATATGACCACGGCATACGCATTTCTGGGGGAGCGTTTTGGCGATGGGATGCGCGTGACGGCCTCTATCACGTTTATGCTTACCCGGCTGCTGGCCGACGGCGTGCGTTTGTTCGCGACGGCGATTCCGCTACGGGTCATCGCTGCATCGGTAGGGCTGGATGTGAGCTACGGGGTCATAATCGCCCTTATCGGGGTCGTCACGATTCTTTATACGCTCGTGGGCGGCATCCGCGCGGTCGTGTGGATGGATGCCGTGCAGATGTGCATTTACGTCGGAGGGGCGGTCTTTGCCGTGTTCATCTTGCTGGGAGATGCACCGGCAGGCTGGTGGAGCATGGCGACAGCGGCGGGCAAAACGGAACTATTCGATTTTGGCTTTAGCCAGTCGTTCTCAGACTGGATCACGTCGCCCTACGTGTTCTGGACGGCGCTCATCGGCGGGGCCATTTTTTCTATGGCATCGCACGGAACGGATCAGCTTATCGTTCAGCGGCTGCTTACCTGCCGCACCCTTGCCGACAGCCAGCGGGCGCTGGTGTGGAGCGGTGTGGCGGTGATGGCTCAGTTTGCGCTTTTCCTGCTGGTGGGTCTGTTGCTATGGGTACACTACGGAGGGGCCAGCCTGGCCGAACTTGGCCTTACCCGGGGCGACGAGATCTTTCCCCGGTTCATAATCGAAGGACTGCCGCCCGGCGTGAGCGGTCTCATCCTGGCCGGCATCATCGCCGCCGCGATGTCTACCCTGTCGTCGTCACTCAATTCGCTGGCCTCGTCGAGCCTGTACGACATCTACGAACGGCTAACCGGACGCACCATCGAGGATGCCCACGCACTGCGCGTTTCGCGTTTGCTAACTGGCTTTTGGGGATTTGTATTCGTTGGGTTTGCGATGCTCTTCACCGATAACGACAACCCGGTAGTTGAGCTGGGCCTTGCTATCGCCTCGTTTACCTACGGTGGTTTGCTGGGGGCTTTCCTTCTGGGGCTCGTGAGCGAGCGGGCACGCCAGCTCGACGCCGTCGTGGCTTTCGTAGTGACGCTGCTGTTCCTGGTGTGGCTGGTGCGGGGTCTCTGGTTTACCGGCGACGCGGGAGGATGGGTCTCGCTTTTCGTGGCCCCGTGGAATGCGCCCCCCGAAGGGTTCCGAAGCGTCGGATGGCCGCTCTATCCATTGTTTGGTTCACTCGTAACGTTGGGGGTAGGCGGGTTGCTGTCGCTGCGGCATCCACGCACGCGTGGGGCCGTGTCGTAACTTGCCGTGTTTGCCATCGTGACCTATGCTGCTTGAACGCCTCGGCTTGCACCGAAAAGCGCTGCCCTTATCCGAGCAGCCACCGCTACCGGCGAGCCCTGCTAAGCGGTGGAGTGTTCGCGGGCTGCTGTTCGCCGTTCTGGTAGCGCTTACCGTTATTGCATTTCCGTACAATGCCAGTTTAAGCCACGAGGCGCGGGTGGGAGAAGAGTGGCGTGACGAGACGCTGATCGCGCCGTTCTCTTTCCCCATCCTCAAAGACAGAGAGACGTTACAGCAAGAGCGGCTCACCATCCGTAGCGAGACGCCGCCTTTTTTCCGTGCCGTGCCCGACGCGCTCGAGCGCATGGAGCGCAACCGCGACACGCTGCGCGCGCAGGTAGAGGCTATTGCTCAACAGTACGCAGACTACCAGCGCGCGCGCGAGCGCGATGCGCCTACCGCCGTCGCCGATTCGGCCCGATTCGAAGCGTTGCGCCGCGATGCGCGTGTTAAGCTCAGCCGCGACCAGTGGCGACTGCTGCTCGACGATTACCTCGCTGCCATCCCAGACCTCGCTATTCCGGGGTTGCCGCTGCGCACGGGCCCGCCGCTTTACGAGCAACTGCTCAGTCGCGCCTTTGCACGCGGAGCAGAGATGACCAACTTCGGCGTGATCAACATTCCACAGGACAGCGTCTTTACCCGCGACATCTACATTCGAGACGAGAATGAGCGGGTAGATATTCCGCGCCCTGTTGAAAACGTCTTTGGCCTCAACGATGCCTATGATTATGCACGCGATCAGTTTGCAGCGGCAATACCCGATGATTCTGATCAGGTAGCTATTGCAACCGCGTTTTTTCGGGCGCTTTTCCAGCCATCGTTCGCGTACCTGCGGCAGGAAACCGAAGCAGAGATCGCCCGCAAAGAGCGGCGGCTCTCGCCTTCAATCGGAGCGGTGCTCGAAGGTGACATCATCATCGAACGCGGGCAGCGCGTTACCGAGGACGCACGCCGCAAGATCTCCTCGCTGATAGCGACGCAGGTGGACCGAGGAGGCGTGCAGTTTGCCGCCAAGCGTGTTATCGGGCAGGTGCTGCTGGCCTGCGCCATCCTGTTTCTTTTCTACCTGTACCTCTATCTGCTCCGCCGCCAGATTTTCGACGACGACAGGCTGCTCGTGCTTACCACGCTCGTGCTCGGCATCATCATTGGCCTGTTTGCCATCGCCGTGCGCCTAGCCGACGTGCCCGCCTACGCCGTGCCGGTTGCTGTAGCCTCGGTACTTTTAACGGTACTGTTCGACTCTCGAGTAGGCGTTTTTGGTACCCTCTCGCTTGCCCTTATCGGGGGTCACCTGATAGGCGACAATTTCGAGTTTACCTTTGCCACCCTTTTCGCCTGCACCATTGTGGTGTTCAGCCTGCGCGACATCAAGAACCGGGGGCAGATTATCCTCGCTTCTGGGCTTTTATTCGGAGGCTACCTGATCGTGCTGGCCACCATGAGGCTATTGCTCGGCATTACCACAGGCGATTTCCAGCAAGACGTGATCTACATAGGGGTGAATGCGTTTTTGCTGCTGTTTTCGTACCCGCTACTCTGGGTGTTCGAGCGGCTCTTCGGCGTGACAACGGATCTGACCCTTCTCGAACTCTCCAACACCAACAGGCCCCTGCTGCGCGAGATGAGCCAGAAAGCGCCCGGTACCTTTAACCACGTGTTGCAGGTCGCCAACCTGGCCGAGGCGTGCGCGGACGCGGTGGGCGCGAATGCGCTGCTGACGCGCGTAGGGGCGCTGTACCACGACATCGGCAAGATGAAGCGCCCGGAGTATTTCATCGAGAACCAGGGGGCAGGAGAAAACCTGCACGACGCGCTGCCGCCGGCGCTCAGCGCAGCTTATATCATCGAGCATGTTACCGAGGGGATGAAGATCGGGCGGCAGCACCGGCTACCCGAGCAGGTGCTGCATTTCATCCCCACGCATCATGGCACCACCCGGGTCGAGTTTTTCTACCGCAAGGCTATAGAACGACGCGCTAAGGGAGCCGCAGAGGTTGAAGAGGAAAACTTCCGATATCCCGGCCCCCGGCCCGACTCGCGCGAGGCGGCCATTCTCATGCTGGCCGATTCCACCGAAGCCGCCTCGCGCGCCCTCGACGACCCGACACCAGAAAACCTCGCCCGTCTCGTAGACGGTATTCTGGAAGCGCGGGTAAAAGACCAGCAACTCGACCGCTCTGAACTGACCTTTTCGGACCTGACGCGGGTGCGGGAAACCCTGTTCAAGATGCTTACAAGCATCAACCACAGCCGCATCAAGTACCCCGAGCCTGCCAAGGGTGAAGAGTCGCAACCGATGCGGATAGCCGATGGCAAGATCGTAGAACAGGTAGCAGCCAGGCCTGCCCACGACCCGGACTCCGACGATGCCTTCGAGGACCCGCTGGCCCCAGAAATCCCGCCTCAGTCGAAATCGGAGCAGGACATAAAGTAATGGCACCGAGGGCACCGGTATTTGCACCCCCGGTTTTCGAGCCGCTGGCTGCAGTTGGGGCAAAAGTCCCAGTAGCTCTTGTCAGCCGGTGCAACGCCAGTTTTCACTGCTTGCGGAAACAGCAGCAGCTGACGGTCGCCCGGTTTGGTAGGCAACTCGTTCATGCAAGCTCCGGGTTGCGATCAGCGGCGTGGTAGCGTAAGGCTTCAAACAGCGCCGACGCGTCGGGCCACAAGGTTTCCTCCAGTTCGATGGCCGCATGTCCCCACGCGAACGTGATCCAGGGTGCGCCACGGCGGAGTCCGTAAACGGCATGCCAGTGGCAGGGCCGCGCCAGCGCTACGTCGAGCGCGGTTTGCAGGCACACCCCCCGCGGACTGAACGTGATGGCGACCGTCCGCTTGCTCAGCACGAAAACCGTCCAGGCTGCGGCGCCAGCGAACGCCAGCGGAAAGTAAAACTGGAAAAAAAGGTTCACGTTGCTACCCTGCAGTGCCTCAGAGAGTGCGACAACCATGAGCGGGAGCAGGACGAAAGGGAGGGGGCGCGCATACGCCCGCATAAAAGTGGGCACGACGCCCGCATCACCAGGATGCTGGCGGCTATTGAAGGTGAGCGTTTCTGTGCTGGCTGAGGCTACCATGCGTGCAGCAATAGGGTGTCGTTGGCCATCGGAGGCAGGTCAGATGGCACCTTCATCCGGAGCCAGAAACGGGTAGGTGAAATCGGTGGGCGGGGCAAACGTCTCTTTAATAGAGCGCGGCGATACCCAGCGCGTCAGGTTGAGATATGAGCCTGCCTTATCATTGGTACCCGAGGCCCGTCCGCCGCCGAACGGCTGCTGCCCCACCACGGCGCCGGTTGGCTTGTCGTTAAGGTAGAAGTTGCCCGCCGCGTGCATCAGCCTGTCGGTGGCCTGCGCAAGCACGGCGCGTTCCCGGGCAAAGACCGCACCGGTAAGGGCATACGGCGAGGTTTCATCTACCAGCGTAAGCGTCTCGTCCCAGCGGGCATCGTCGTAAACGAAGACGGTGACCACGGGCCCAAAAATCTCCTCGCGCATCGTTTTGAAATGCGGGTCAGTGGTGAGGATGACGGTGGGGTCGATAAAGTAGCCAGTCTCGTCTGAGTAGCCCCCTCCAAAGAGAACCTCCGCGTTTGCCGCCGACTGCGCATAGTCGATGTAGCCGGTGATGCGCTTGAAGGAAGGCGCGTCGATTACAGCGTTGACAAAGTGGGAAAAATCTTCCACAGGCCCCATCGTGATGCGCCCGAGTTGCTCCTCGATGTGGCCGCGCACGCCTTCCCAGCGCGAGCGCGGGATGTAGACGCGCGACGCCGCCGAGCATTTCTGCCCCTGATACTCGAACGCGCCGCGCACGATGGCCGTCGCCACGGTCTGCGGATCCGCGGAGGGGTGCATAAGGATAAAATCCTTACCGCCTGTCTCGCCGACGATACGCGGGTACGTACGGTAGCCGTCTATATTCTGCCCTATGGTGCGCCAGAGGTGCTGAAACGTGCCCGTGGAGCCAGTAAAGTGGAGCCCGGCAAGGTGCGACGAGGCCAGCGCAGGCGTGCCCACATCCGGCCCGTCGCCCGGCAGCAGGTTGATGACGCCCGGCGGCAGTCCGGCAGCTTCGAACAGTTCCATCGCATAATGCGCCGACAGCAGCGAGGTGCTGGAGGGTTTCCAGAGCACAGTGCAGCCCATCAGCGCGGGAGCGGCAGGAAGATTGGCCTGGATTGCGGTAAAGTTGAACGGGGTGATGGCAAGCACGAACCCTTCGAGGGGACGGTACTCCATCCTGTTCCACACGCCCGGCGAAGAGACCGGCTGATCGCGGTAGATGCTTGCTGCAAAGTGCGCATTAAAGCGAAGAAAGTCGATCAGTTCGCAAGCGGCATCGATCTCGGCCTGGTACACGTTTTTGCTCTGCCCCAGCATTGTCGACGTATTGAGACGGTCGCGCCATGGCCCGGCAAGCAGGCCGGCTGCCTTGAGGAAAATGCCGGCGCGGTCGAGCCAGTGCATCCGGCTCCAGTCGTGCGCGGCGGCGCGGGCGGCTTCTACGGCCTTTTCCACCTCGGGCGCACCGCACAGGTGGGCCGTTGCCAGCACCCGCTGGTGCTCGTGCGGGGCCACCACGTCTACCGTGCGTCCCGTTGTTACCCGCTCTCCACCGATTACCGCCGGGATGGTAGTGTGCGCCTCCCGCATGCTCTGTAGGGTGCTTTTCAGCGACGCGCGCTCCGGGCTGCCGGGGGCGTACGCGCGGACAGGTTCGTTGACGGGGTGGGGAGGGGCAGCGATGGCCTGGTTCATGGTGCAGGAGATAAAAGCAAAAGGGGCAACATTCGACGAAGATAGGTGGGCAGGAAACGCCCTGTCCTCTCCATTCGTTGCGGCCTCTTCTTCCCCTTCATTCAACGTTGATATGAAAACACTCTTTTTGGCGCTTGCCTTTGTGCTCGTGCTTCCTGCTGCTTTCGCGCAGCAACGGGACAACCTGCTTCCCCGCGTGAGTCCGAGCGCTATGGTAGGCCAGACGGTTGGCATCACCGATGTGGTGATCACCTACGGGCGACCCTCTGTGCGCGAGCGCACGCTTTTCGGTGCTGAAGGCTCGGGCGCGCTCGAAACGTACGGCGACGTGTGGCGCGCCGGCGCAGATGAGGCGACGACCATAACCTTCGGCACGGACGTGCTGGTGGAAGGGCAACCGCTTGCCGCAGGCACGTATAGCCTCTTTACCATCCCGATGGCCGACAGCTGGACGCTGGTGTTCAACCGCACCGCCAACCAGTGGGGCGCGTATCAATACGACGACGCACAGGACGCGCTGCGCGTCACGGTGACACCGGCAACGGGGTCGCACATCGAGCAGTTCATGTTCTGGTTCCAGGATGTGACGGCAACGTCGGCACGTGCCATGCTGGGATGGGGTCCGGTGCAAGTGGGCTTTACCATCAATGCCGACACCGAGGCGCTCGTGATGGGCACCGGGGAGGCTGCCGTGATGACCTCTGACGACTGGCAGATTGCGTACCGCTATGCCAATTACGCGCTGGCGCGCGGGCTCCCGCCGCAGACGCCGCTGATGTGGGCAGAGCGGGCAGTGTCTCTCAACGAGGCGTACAACACAGTAGCACTCAAAGCGCGTCTGCAGGCCGCCACAGGTGATCTGGACAGCGCGGTGCAGACGGCTGAGGCGGCGGTTGCGCTTGCAGAGGCCATGGAGAACCGTCCCGGTAACCTCGACGCGCTGAGGAAGAGCATCGAGGAGTGGCGCGCGCAGATGCAGTAGCGGCATCGTGCACCCGCAGCGTCGCTGCAAATAGAAGGGGCTCAGGTAATCGATACCTGACCCCTTTTTTACATGTGCACCTGTTGCAGGCTGTTTCAGCCCTGCGCGATCAGCGCATCAGCGTAACCTGGCGGCTCGTGGCAAACGTCTCGCCCTGCACGCGGTAGAGGTAAACGCCCGCCGGGAGCCCTTTGCCGTCGATAGAGACGGTGCGCGACTCGTTCGAACCCAGCGCGCCCTCGAAAAGCGTTGCCACGCGCTGCCCGAGCAGGTTGTACAGCTCTGCCGTCACCTGCTGGCCGCGCTGCACCGAGAGCGTGAAATAGGCCGCATCGCGGAACGGGTTGGGCTGTGCCGCGGAGACGCGGTAAACGCCTGCCGACTCGATGGTCAGTTCCACCTCGGGGCTGAACTCAAATGCGCCGTCGAAATCGACCTGGCGCAGACGGAAGCGGAACGTGCCCGCCGCGAGGCTGGCCACAGGGTAGCTGTACTGCTGCGCTTCGAGCGTGGTGCCGTGGCCTTTGACAAAGCCGAGCGTCGTCCACGCGCCGCCTTGCTGCTGCTGCACGTCAAAGCCCGCGTTGTTGGTCTCTGAAGCCGTACGCCACTGAAGCGTCACGCCCGACCCTGATGCTATAGCGTCGAATGAGACGAGTTCGACGGGGAGAGCGGTCTGACCACCGTTGAGAAAACCGGGCGAGTCATCACCGGAAAGCGTCCAGACTAGCGCACCGGGAGAGCCTTCAAGGCCAATAGAGCCGCCAGCAGGATCACTGCCAAGTTCCGCCACACCTATATCCGTAGAGGTGATGCCACTAGCAATGCCATTTGTCGCTGTCATTACTCCTTCGTAACTCAAGAACTCAACGAGACTACCAGCATTACCCAGTGCTATTCCATCAGGAGCCCCATTCTGAATTCCATTTTCAGGATAGGAACAGAGGTAAAGAGTATACCCACCTGACTGCGTGCCGAGAGTAGAGCATTCAGATCCTATGTTTCTGACAGTACCATAGGTTGCGTTATTAGACCCATTGTAGAGAGTAATCGTGTAATCAGTCGCATCTTCGGAGGTTAGGATAGCGACCTCGATAAATTCGCCTACGTCAGTACCAGCGTTGTCATAATGGAACTCGTTGAAAAAGGCATTCTGGGCCGAAGCCAGTGGGGCGATAGCCAGGAATGAAAAGAGTAGCAGACGTTTCATGTTGGTTGTGTTGGATTGGGAATGGGGGTAAGATCGGGGTTGGGGCTTTGCGGGCATAGCGACCTTTGGCGCATTGCGGTGAAACCACCGGCTCAGCGGATGATGGTGAGCTTTCCTGAGGCGCTTTCGATGCCCGTGGGCTGCAGGGCGGTAAGGCGGTACAGGTACAGGCCAGTAGAGAGTGCGGCGGTGTCGAGCGTCAGCGTGCCGTTGCTGCCGTCGGGCGCGTGCAGCACCAGCACCTGGCGCCCCATGGCGTCGTAGATGATTACCTCGACAGACGCGGCGCTTGGGGCCTCAAAACGTAGCGTGACAATCGATGAGGCGGGGTTTGGATATGCACCGTGGAGCACGAATGCGGCGGCGTCTGTTACTTCTGCGCGTATGATCTCAGCCAGCGTCAGGTCGCCTGCGAGCACCGGGGTGAGCCGGTAGCCGAGAACAGGATTAGGGGCGGAAGCCTGCGTAAGCACGCCCGTAAACGTGGCGACCGCCGGGACGGGTAGGCCGTCTAGTTCGGTGTCTGCGCTGCTGCCGATGTACACGTCGATAGAAGCCGCGCCCGCCCGGGCGGGATAGGTGGTCTGCTCGGTAAACACCCCGGCTTCTCCAAACTCGACCCCTTCAACTTTAATCAGCACGCTCTCGTAGCGCTCGCCCTGCTCGAAAACGTCGGCCACGGAAAGCGCGATGGGAGCGGGGAGTGCATGGTTGGAACTGAGCACCGCGTAACGGTCAAGGCCAGTGCTGCTGATCTGCAGGAGGTTGTCGGAGAGGGAGAGCG
>PPFU01000733.1_pt1 | contig 15359 bp, 11 predicted proteins | sample 1535991 | NCBI WGS metagenome assembly PPFU01 (sample SAMN04901290, study PRJNA319586) | Hypolithon metagenome, whole genome shotgun sequencing project. | isolation source: Antarctic Hypolithon | place: Antarctica: Miers Valley | collected 2014
ACGAATTCGGCAATTGTCTGGATACCCATCACGTGACCGATGTTGTTGATCGCCTCGACCATCGCGCAGTCGATCGGATCATTGAGCATGTCCTTGACGAAGCTGCCGTCGATCTTCAGGTAGTCCACCGGCAGATGCTTCAGATAGGCGAAGGAGGACATGCCGCTGCCGAAGTCGTCCAACGCAAACCTGCAGCCACGGGCTTTCAGTTCGCGGATGAGCGTCGTCGCCTGCGTCAGGTTGGTGATGGCGGCGGTCTCGGTAATCTCGAAGCAGATCCTGTCTGCAGGAATCGCATGGCGGTCGAGTTCCGCGAGCACGAAGCCCAGAAAGAGCTCGTCGCAGATCGACATTCCGGAGAGGTTGATGGCGCACGTTCCGATGCTCTCACCGCGCCCGGTGCGAGCGGCGCAATCGGCGAGAGCGGCGGTCACCACCCAGCGGTCGAGCGTCGGCATCAACCCATAGCGCTCTGCCGCAGGGATGAAGGCCATCGGCGGAATCACGGCAGCATCCTCGTCGACCATGCGCAACAACACTTCGTAATGACAGCCGCTGTCGCAGCCTTGGCCCAGCGGCAGGATCTTCTGCGAATAGAGCTGGAAGCGGCCCTCGTCGAGTGACTTCTGGATGCGCCCGATCCACCCCATTTCGCCATGCCGCCGCGCCAGCTCGATATCCTCGTCCGCATACACGTGGATGCGGTTGCGGCCATTGTCCTTGGCCACGTAACACGCTGCGTCCGACATCCGAAGCACGTCCGCCACGGTAATCCCGCCGTTACTGAAGGTCGCCACGCCAATGCTGACGCCGATCGGGAAAGACTTGTCCTGCCAGACGAAGTGGAAGTCCTTGACGGTCTGCCGCAGCAGGTCCGCGATGCGCATCGCCGGCCCGGTGCCGCAACCTTCGAGCAGCACGCCGAACTCGTCACCCCCCAAGCGTGCGAGCGTGTCGCTGGTCCGTAATTTCTCCTGCATGACGGTGGTGAGCTGACGCAGCAATTCGTCGCCGGCCATGTGCCCGGAGGTGTCGTTGACGATCTTGAACTGATCGAGGTCCAGGTACAGCATGCTGTGTTGTCGGGTTTCCACGGCACTGGACTGGATCACCAGTTCGAGCCGCCGTTCGAACTCCCGGCGGTTGATCAATCCGGTCAGCGCATCGTGCGTTGCCTGATGCGTCATCTCGGTGGCCATCAACCGCGCCTGGCTGACGTCATGGAACACCAGCACCACGCCGGTGATCTCGCCCGTTGTGCTGCGGATCGGCGCGGCGGAGTCCTCGATGGCGTACGAGCCCCCGCCTCTGCGCTGCAGCGTGGTGTGCTCGGCGAGGCCGGCCAGCGTCTGGTCGCGAAGGACGACTTCGACCGGATTCAACGCCAGCTCCCGGGTGTGCTCATGCAGGATGTGGAATACCTCCGGCAACGGCCGGCCCATGGCCTCGGCGTTGGACCAACCGGTCATGGCTTCCGCGACGGGGTTGAGGTACGTGATGCGCCCCGAGGTGTCGGTGGTGATCACGCCATCACCGATCGATTCGAGCGTGACACGCAGGCGCTCCTTCTCGTTGAGCATCGCGGCTTCCGCGCGCTTGCGCTCGGTGATGTCGCGCAGGATGCCGACGAAATCCTCGCGGCCTTCCGACTAGATGCTGGTGACCGCCAGTTCCAGTTCGAAGACGTGACCATCCTTGTGCAGACCCGGCAGTTGCACGTTTCCCCGGCCCACGACGCGCGCGCCGCCTCCCGCGAAATACCGCTGCATTCCGGCGTCATGCTGCGGGCGCATTTCAGGTGGCATCAGCATCGCGACATTGGCCCCAATGGCCTCGGCCTCGGTGTAACCGAACATCGCTGTCGCCGCGCTGTTGAACGACTGGATGATGCCGCCCGCATTCATGGTCACGATGGCATCGGCCACCTTGCCAACCACCGCGCGGATGCGCGCTTCCTTGTCGCTTGATTCGCGCTGGGCTTCAAACAGACGCAATGCCAGTGGTGTGACCTGCCGACGCAGCAACACGGCGCCTGCACCCACCGGCAGTATCAGGAGTGGAACCGTCCATCGCAGCTGGTTCCGCACTGGCAGGAACAATTCGCTCGTATCCTGTTTGACGACCAGTCCAAGCTCCCCCGCATTGAGCGGGGCGTACGAAGCGATGACGTTACGACCCCGGTAGTCCAGGCCTTTTACCAGCCCCTGCTTGCCCGCCACCGCCAGAGTCATGGGAGTGGGTTTGCCATTGGGGCTTTTTCGGTCGATCGTGTAGACGCGAGGATTGGGGAGTTGAGGAAAACACGCCAGCCGACTCGCTTGCGGGAAACACAGGTTTGCCTCTCCGAGATGCGCGGTACTTAATGGCATCCGGTCCACGACGACCAGGAGACCCACGCGCCTGTCTTCCAACGCCATTGGCGCGCTTGTCCGCAGAAGCAGACCACCATCCCAGAGAAGGAAGGATTCCCTGGACGCAAGCACGACTTCAAGCACCGGGGCGGTCGATGCATTGCCCATCTCCAGCAACAGACGCCGATCGTGATCGAAAATGGAAACGCTTGAGGCGCTGTCCGCCAGCAGGCTCTCTGCAGCCACCTTCCACGCCCCGAGGTCACGTGGCCCAGTTTCGTCGGCGCCCGTGCCAAGCCACTGGGCCATCGCGCGCGTTCGAGCGGTTTTGCCCGACACTTCGGAACGAAACGTGGCCATGCGATTGCGCACATCCTGGTTCAGCGTCTCACCAAGCGCCGCCTCGAGCGTGACCTGTTGTGCAGCGAATCCCGCGACACCAGTGGTCAATCCGATCACCACCAGCAGACCCGCACCGAGGAAGGCGATTTTTTCGTCGGCCCTGAAGTAGGTGTTGCTGGCATACCAGGGCTCGCGGTACCACATGCTCCAGAGACCGACCGCCAGCACGACCATCCCGACCGCGGTGTACAACGCCATGCGCGCGGTCTGAAACCACGAATACAACAATTCCAATTGGATCGCGTAGCCCACCAATCTGGTTAAACCGATGCCGAGCGCTACGAATGTCGCGATCTGGATGACGATTCCCGTGGCGCGCCGCGTGACGTTGCGCGACAGGAGCAATGCGAGCGCAGCCAGCAGGAACCCGATCGCGGTGTTCGGCGCCATCCGGCCAGGCCGCGGATTACCGTCGGTCAGCCAATCAACGCTGGAAAATCGACGCCGAGCGACCGGTTGAGAGCACTTTCAGCCAACACCGGGACGCAGATCGCCATGACCAGCAGCCCCGCCAGCAACCGGTACCGGCGTGCAGTGTTGCCATTCCGCAGCAGCAGGGCGGTGCCGAACAGCAGGAAACACGCTGCGGTGTTGATCACCATTGCAACGAAGTTCGGCCGCATCTGGACCATGGGCGCGTGACGCAATACCCAGCCCGTCAACACCATGGCCGATAGCGCGGTCAGGAAAAGCCCCGCCCAGAACTGCAGGGAAGCGATCTTTTTCATTGGCCCCCTGTGGCCATAAAAATCGGATCAAAGCCAATGTAACCGCTCCGCCCTGCCCATGCCGGTGGAGACCACATCATCCTGGGCAGATTCAGCTTCGTCCCGGCAGGCGAGACGCTGCCGCTTCCTGCCCGGTCTGTGCGGACAACCGCGTGCCGCACCAGCCGTCCATGAAATTGAAAAGAAAGCCGTAGTTGCCGTGGTAGCAGGCATGGTGCAACTGATGCCGCCGGCTGGCCGCCAGCCAGTGGTTGTCGCCGACCGAAGGGATGTAGTCGTAATTGCCATGACCGAGATTGTTCAGCAACAGGCTTGCGACCGGCAGGGACAGCAATGCCATGAAACTGAAATCGTGCAGCAGCATCGGCAGCAGGATCACGTTACCGAGCAGCACTGCTTCCAGCGGATGGAAGCTGTAGGTCGCGAACGGTGTCGTGACCAGCGAGCGATGGTGTTGCTGGTGGTAGCGACGCAGTGGCCGCGTATGCAGCAAACGATGATTGAGATAGAAGTGGATGTCGTTCCACACCAGCAGCGCGATCATTTCGATCGCGATGCGCAGCGCACCTGCACCCTGCGCCAACTGCGCCCAGCCTTGCTGCAGGAACCACCACGGCAGCACGACGCCGATGCCGAAGATCAGGATCGACACTGCCGACAGCGCGATCTCGTCGCGCAGTTGACCCATGCGCAGCGGCCGCGGATCGATGCGATGGCCGATGCCGAGCCCCGGCAGGACATGCTTGGTCAAAAGCCAATTGCCGCCGCACAACACGACGTACAACGTCGCAAAGAACAACAGCCCCCATGCCATCGCTGCGAGCGCGGGCAACGCCGCGAAGGCATTGCCGAGTTGGATGAAGAAGGCACCGATCTGCATGTCGTGAACTGGAGTCACCGTGACGGAGGCGCGTGATATGAAACGCTGTGGCCTCCGCATGGCGCGAGCGAAGGCGGAAGGACCCGTAGATGTCGGGCAACGCTAGCACCGTTTGCAGGGCGGCGGCCGGTCGTCGCGCGAGGATGCCAGTACGGAATGATCCATTGCCCGCGGGCACCATGGCCGTGTATGCATTTTACCAGTCCCATCATCCCCCTTTCCGTGAGCGGTTTTAACTGCCTGCAGCCCTCCCATGTTGATGCTGAGCTTACCGTCCTGAGACCAGCCCGGCGTCACTCAACGCTCCGAACCAAGCTTGACGATCATCAATCATCTGCTCATTTAGAATCAACAAGCGGTGGAAGGTCAATGGTGTTTTCTGCGCGAAAGTGATTGCGTGAATAACAGCTGGAATAACCTACGATCCGTTTCAATGTTGATCTCAGGGATGTGCTTGCGTCGCGACCCACGTCGTCGGATGAAGCGTCGTTCGCCACGCTTGCCTGCGATGACTTTGGTCATCTGCTTGCAGCCGAACGCGTGCCATAACTACTGGTGCTGGCTGGCTGGCTTCCTTGATTAGGCCCGCTGCCTTGGACAATCAATTGTCGACTGATGCAGCTGACGCCTGAATTGACGACAATGCAGGTGGGCGCGTGCTTTTCGTTACGTGAGTGCACGATGCGCCGAGGCAGATCTCTCGATCTGGGCGGTATGGATGCAACGAAAAGAGCGCCGTATGATCGCCGGCGCCCGGCCATTAGAAAGACGCCAGCAGCCGTTCGACTTGCTCGGCTGCGACCGGGCGCACCACGCGCGCAACCTCCACGCCATCTTGCATCACCACGAGCGTTGGCCACAGCTTGACGCGGAACGAGCGGCCGAGCGGTTTGCCCCGGCCGTCTTCGATCTTGAAATGCACAAGTTCGCCGTGCGCCGACATTGCGTCCTCTATCGCCGTCTGCGCGGCAATGCAGTGCCCGCACCACGGCGCGCCGAATTCCAGCAGTGTATGGCCAGCACGCGCGTCGATCTCGACACGCGCAGGTTCCTGTTCGGTGTAAGTGCGTGTGTAGGTCATGCGACTGTTATTGATCGGCCACAACGGTCAACGCAAGTCCGACTGAAGCGCTTTTGCCTTGGCATGATGATCGGCTACCGCGCCCCGCGTCTTGGTGAGGTGGTCTTTCACCGCCTTGTTGTCAGCGGTCTTCATCAGCTTGGAGTCGATCATGCCCAGCACCTCAGCATGGCCCTTGACCATCGCTGCGAGGTACGCACGCTCGAACGCTGCGCCGTCCAACGGCACGAGCGCCGCGAGTTCACCGGCACCTTTCTTCTGCAGCGCTTCTACACTGGGAGTGATGACCGGGGTAACGCCGATCTGTTCGCCCAGCTGCATGGTCTTGGTCATGCTAACGCCGTGCATCTGGTGGAGCATCTTCGCGTAAGCCATTACCGGCGCGCTGATGTTCTCTTTCTGCGCTTCACTTGCGGCTAGGACTTCATTGAGATCGACCGCAATCACCATCGCCAACACTTCTGCGTCGTCGCGTTGTTGGCGCGAATTCATGCGCGGCGCATCAGCTTTGGCATCGGCAGCACGCACCGGGGAACCTGGAATTACCGGCTTGTCGGAGAACGCGGCCAAGGCCGGGGTCGAAGGCTTGAATTGCAGCGCCTCGACGTAGGCTGGATGCTCGCCGCGTACATCCTGTCCGACGATCTCACCGAACGCCTTGCGCGCCTGCTCGACTGTTTTCTTGCCGGTAACGATATCGTGGTCAAGGTTCAACGTCAGTACGTTGTGCCCCTCCAGATCGCAACGCGCGGACAGTTCTCCGACGGTCCGGTTGATGGTGCTGCTGGCGTCGAACTCGATCAAGTCGCCGACCTTGGCCTGCGGCACGTCATAGCTGATCGTGTGCTCGAGAAAGTCCACATGCGGCATCGGGAAGTCGTGCGGAGTTTCCAGGTTGAACACCGTGATGCGTTTGTACGGACCGGCGTTGCGCCAGATCAGGCGCTCAGCCGTCACTTCCTGCGGCGATCCGTACTTCGCCATCATCTCTACCGCACCCAACCGCGGTCGTGTAGGCCAGCCGGCAATGATGCGGTCGATGGATGCACGGTCCGCAGTGTCCGCAGTCGGTCGCACCGCATTAGTCTGAGCCTGGGTGGTCAAGGTGCAGGCGGCAGAGATGCATAGCGCTGCCACGACGGCAGCGGCCATTTTGTTCAAGGTGATCATGATGATCCTTGTTCGGCCAGGGGGATACGACCGCCACGAGCGAGCAGAATCAGTAGCAGACGTGCAGGTAGTTTCGAGCTCGAGCCGTCGCAGAGCCGTGAAGCACGACGTTCCATGACGACAGCAGCTGGAGGAAATTATTTACGCTTCATGATCACCGCCTACCTCTACCCAGCAGGGTTGATCAATATTTCTGCCCAAGGCCAGCCTCGAAAACTGCACTCAAGCGGCATTACGGTGTCTCGCTTCAATCACATGGGTTTGTCACGCAGTGGGACAGGCTTATACAAATGAGCCCGACCCCGGACGCACACTTGGACGAGCCCGCGCTGAAAGCCCAGGTCCAGCAGCTGACGGATGAACTCGCCCGCGTGCGTGACGAGCTACGCGATTGCCAGCAATCCCTTGAGCGCAACCTCAGCGCGTTGTGCGCGATCGCCGACGGCATCGCCGTCGTCGACATCGCCGGACGCATCACCTGCCTCAATCCGGTTGCCTCGCACCTGACTGGGTGGAAGGAGAAGATGTCGCTGGGGCGAAACCTGGCAAAGGTCGTCAACTTCACCGACAACCAGGGCCGGTCACTGAATGTGCTGGCCGAGGGGTTCTCCAGCGACCAGGCAGGCATCGTGTCGCTGGTGCGGCGCGATGGCCACACCATCCTGGTCGATGGCACGGTGGCGCAGGTACATGATCGCGACAAGCAGGCGATCGGCGCCGTCGTCACCTTCCGCAATGTCACCGCGGCCACGCGCCTGACGCGCGAGCTGACTTACCACGCCAACCACGATTCGCTGACCGGCGTACACAACCGGCGTGCGTTCGAGGCGCAACTGGATCGCGCGATTACCAACGCAGCAGAATTCGGCACCAGCAACGCGATGCTTTACATCGATCTCGACCAGTTCAAAAGAGTCAACGATCGCGGCGGCCATGCCGCCGGCGACGAATTGCTGAGGCAACTGGCCCTGCTGTTGCGCAAACACCTGCGTGAACACGACACAGTCGCGCGTCTGGGCGGCGACGAGTTCGCAGTGCTTCTGGATAACTGCACGCCTGACCATGCCGCCACCGTGGCCGAGAAGATCCGCGCGGCTATCGTGGAGTTCTCGTTCGCCTGGCATGGGCGCACCTTCCAGCTGGGAGCCAGCATTGGCCAGATCGAGTTCGCCGACGGCACGCGCTCGGTCGAGGACATCATCGGTATCGCCGACCGCATGTGCTACCGCGCCAAGGCCGGCGGACGTAACCAGGTGGTCAGTCATGGCGCACAGGGATCGGACGCCGTGCCCGCCGAACAGAATGTGTCGCATCGGCCCGGGGCGCGCAGGGGCGAGGGGGAGTTGCTCGCTTGACGACCCTGTGTCGCACCGTTCGTGCTGGGACGAAGACGAGCCATGCCGATCCTCAGGCCGTTGCAAATAGTCCGCAGCCGCTCATGCATCCCGGTTCCAGCAAGTCGCTACTACCGAAGCTGCCTCCCGCCCTACTGATTCTGGCTAGCGAGTCTTGACCTGCCTCTCGTTTTTCCCCGCATCACATCGGTCCGTCATATCGTATCTTCCAGTCAATCCAACCATATGGGCAGCAATCTCGTGACGCGACGTTGGAGTGCATGGGCCGGAGGGACCACGGCAGGGCGAGTCTGGCTCGGGTTCGGGACAATGGCCTTGCTGCTGGTGCTGTTGAGTGCGGCACTGATCGCGGGCGAAAGCACGTCGACGTATTCCACGCAGATCTTGATCGTGTCGGGCGTCGTGGCCGCCTTCCTGGCCGCGGCACTCCTGGGGCGCGGCATCGTGAAGGGCGAGAAGATGCTGTGGGCAAGCCGCGAGCATTGGCGGGTCACGCTCGCGAGCATCGGCGATGCGGTCATTACCACCGATACCGAGGGACGCGTGGCGTACCTGAATTCCGTCGCGGAAACATTGACGGGCTGGACCAGCGCCGAAGCTTCCGGACAAACCCTCGAAACCGTGTTCCGCATCGTCAACGAAAGCACGCGCGAAACGGTGGCCAATCCCGCAAGCCGCGCGCTGCAGGATGGGGTGGTTGTCGGACTCGCCAACCACACCCTGTTGATCGCCAAAAACGGCATGGAGACGCCAATCGACGACAGCGCCGCACCGATTCGCGACGAACAGGGTGCGATCTCCGGCGTGGTCCTCATCTTTCGCGATGTCACGGAACGCCGCCGCGTGGAGGAATCTCTCAGCCGAAGCCGCGAAGCGCTCGAACAGCGCGTGGACGAGCGCACAGCCGAGTTGGCGCGGGCCAACGCGTTCCTGCACACACTGCTGGAAAACCTTCAGGAAGGCATCGTGGCGTGCGACGCCGAGGGGGTGCTGACGCTGTTCAACAAGACCACGCGCGACTTCCACGGGCTGCCGCAGGAACCGGTTCCTGCCGAGCGATGGGCCGATCATTACAACCTCTATCTCGCGGACGGCCGTACGCCGATGCGCACGGAGGATGTACCGCTGTTCCGTGCCTTGCGCGGAGAACAGGTGCGCGGGGCGGAAATGGTGATCGCCCCAGCCAACGGCCCGCCCCGGTCGCTGCTCGCCTATGCCACAGCGCTGCACGACGCGGACGGCAAGGTGCAGGGTGCGGTGGTATCGATGCACGACATCACCCGTCGCAAGCTAGCAGAGGCCGCCTTGCAGGAGGGACACGACGACCTGGAATCGCGGGTCGCGGAACGCACCATGGAACTCGGCAAGGCGAACGACGCGTTGCTCAGCGAAATCGACGTGCGCAGGCAGGCCGAGGAGCTGCTGCTGCAGAGCGAAACACGCAAGAGCGCCATGTTCGAAGCCGCCCTGGACTGCATCGTCAGCACCGACCACGAAGACCGGATCATCGAGTTCAACGCGGCGGCGGAACGCACCTTCGGATACCGGCGCGACGACGTGCTCGGACGCGACATAGTGGAGCTGATTATTCCGCCGGCGTACCGCGAACGGCACCGCGCGGGCATGGCGCACTATCTGGCCACGGGCGAAGGCCCGGTATTGGACAAGCGCCTTGAATTGTCCGCCATGCACGCGGATGGGCACGAGTTCGCGATCGAGCTGACGGTGACGCGCATCCCGGTGCCGGGCCCGCCGGTGTTTACCGCCTATCTGCGGGATATCAGTGATCGCAAGCGCGCCGAGTCGGCGTTGCGCGAAAGCGACATCCGCTGGGCCGGCATCTTCGAACAGTTGCACGAAGGCTTCATCGTCGGCGAGATCGTCTACGACGCATCAGGCAACGCCGTGGATTGGCGTTACCTGGAATTGAACGGCGCGTGGGAGGCGATGACCGGGCTGCCGCGTGATTCGGTGCAAGGCAGCCTGCTGTCGGAAGTGATCCCGGGTGTCGAACCGGAATGGGTGCAGGACTTCGCCGAGGTGGTGCGGACGGGCGAACCCGCCACCTTCCTGCGCGAAGTCGCCGTGTTGGGGCGCTGGTACGAGGTACACGCCTTCCGCCCGGAACCCGGGCGATTCGCCGCATTGTTTTTCGATGTCAGCGAACGCCATCGGGCCGAAACCGTGCGCCTCGAAAGCGAGCAACGGTTGCGCTTCGTCATGGATTCGATGCCGCAGAAGATCTTCACCGCCAAGCCCGACGGCAGCATCGATTACTTCAATCCGCAGTGGATGGCGTACACAGGCCTGACGTTCGAACAGATCCGCGACTGGGGATGGCGGCAGTTCGTCCATCCGGACGATGACGACGAGAACACCCGGATCTGGCAGCACTCGCTGGCGACGGGTGAGCCTTTCCAGTTCGAGCAGCGCTTCCGCGACGTCGGCGGCGCATACCGTTGGCACATCAGTCGCGCCCTGCCGCTGCAGGACGACGCCGGCAACATCCTGATGTGGGTCGGATCCAACACCGACATCGACGAGCAGCGGAAGTCCGCCGACGCCTTAAGCGCGCTGGCCGCCGCACTGTCGGAAGCGGATCGCCAGAAGAGCGAGTTCCTCGCCGTACTTGCGCACGAACTCAGGAATCCATTGGCACCGATGAGCAATGCAGTGCAGATCCTGCAGCTCACTGGCGGGGATCCGGACACGGTCAAATCAGTCACGGGCATCATGGATCGCCAGGTGCGCCAGATGGTACGTCTGGTGGATGACCTGCTCGACATCAGCCGTATCAGCCGCGGCAGAATTGGGCTTCGTGCCGAGCGGGTCGACCTCGTCTCGGTGCTCGACGAGGCTGTCGAAGCGGCACGTCCGGCGATCCAGCGCGGCGATCACGAACTCACGTTCGCGATGCCGCCGCAGCCGGTGTGGCTGCACGCCGATCCGCAGCGGCTGGTGCAGATCTTCGGGAACCTGCTCAACAACGCCGCCAAGTTCTCCGAACCCGGCGGGCATATCACGGTGATGGTCGAGCAGCGCGAGGGCGACGCCATCGCGCGCGTGCGGGATACCGGCATCGGCATCCCGGACGACAAGCTCGAGGCCATCTTCGACATGTTCACGCAGGCCGACCAGTCGCTGGAGCGGTCTTACGGCGGACTCGGCATCGGATTGACCCTGGTCCGCCAACTCGTCGAGATGCACGGCGGATCGGTGGAGGTGGCCAGCGAAGGACCGGGTTTTGGCAGTGAATTCGTGGTGCGATTACCTGTGTCCGCGCCTGCCGGAACTCAAGGCAACCCGACCTGATTCAACCAACCTCATGATGCCCAAGTCGCGAACATACGGCGGCTTCAATAAGACCACGCCCGTTGCGGCTCTTCACTACAACGTTTCGTAGATGAAGGTCACCAGCCGCTCCGGCTTGATGAAAGCCTTGCCCAGCGTCTCGTCGGTAGCGGCGGTCGGTTTGGCGGCGATTACCTGGGAAAGCGTCTTCCCTTCTGCCTTCAGCGCGGCGATCCGATCGCGGTAGCCCTTGAGCATGGCGCCATAGGCGGCGAGTTCCGCACGGTTGCTGACCGGGCCGTGGCCGGGCACGACGATCGTCGTGCCATCGCTCAGTGCGAGACCACTGTCCACCGCCTCCAGCAGGCCGCCGATGCTGCCGCCGGATTCGGCATCGATGAACGGGTACAGGCCGTTGAAATACACGTCACCCATGTGCAGCACGTTGGCGCGCTCGAACTTCACCAGCGCATCGCCGTCGGTGTGCGCGTGCGCGACGTGCTTGACGCGCACGGTGTCGCCGTTGAGGTGCAGGGTGAGGTCGCTGGCGAACGTCACCACCGGCAAGGCCACGCCGGGCGCGGCCGGGATCTTGTCGCCGAGTAGCAGTTGCTCGACGCTCATGCGCTTGCGCACGTTGTCGTGCGCCACGATCACCGCGCCTGCCTTGCCCAGGTTTTCATTGCCGCCGGTGTGATCGCCGTGCCAGTGGGTGTTGACCACGAACCGGAGCGGCTTGTCGTTGAGCGTCGACAGCGCCGCCCGGATCTTGTCGGAGAGCGGTGCGAACTGATCGTCGATCAGGAACACGCCATCAGCCCCCGCGCTCGCCACCATGTTGCCGCCAGCGCCGGTGAGCATGTGCGTGCCCTCGCGCAACGCGGTGGTCTTGATCTCCACCTTGGAAAAATCCTGTTGCGCGGATGCGAGCAAGGGGATGGCGGCGACAGCGAGTGTGGCCCAGCGGATCATGCGCATTGGATGGCTCCAAGAACGTTTAAGAGTGACTCAAGCATACGCCCGCGCAAGGACGGCACACCACGTTGTGAGAGCGGCAAAACCTGCGACCGTAGGCGCACCACGGGAATGGATGGCGCCTAAGGGCGTGGCGTACGTCAGGGAGCCGCCAACGGGTAAAACGGCTCGATGATTTCCACACCCGGCTTGCCGCCATCCTGGTGCATGCGTTGGAATCCTCCCCAGACCGTTTCGGGATGCCTGGTGATCTGCGCAATCTGCGCAGTGATATGCGGGAAGGTGATGACGTCGATGGCCTGCGGTACGGGAAGCCACCGCATTTCGTCGATGATCTCGGGAGACTTCAGCTGTCCACCCGTGATTCTGGTGTTGTAGACGAGTCTGGTTGAAAGCCCACCTTGACCATCCTGCAGCGTGAAGACGCCTCGCAACACCGGCTTCTCGATCGTGACCCCATACGTCCCGGCCAACGTATCGAGTCCTTGCCTGATGCTGAGTTTGCCGTCCTGGTACCACCCGGGCGTCATCCACCGTTCGGTGTTCTTGAGTCTGACGATCATCAATTCGTTTTTGGTGTTGAATACCAGCAGTCGATGGAAGGTCGACGCCGTCGGCGTCTCCTGCGCGAACAGGCCCGGTGCAAACAACAGCGCGACTAACATTACGATCCGTTTCACCGTGACCTCCACGATTGGATTGCGTCGGGACTTGCCTCATCGGATGAGAGTTCATTCGCCACCCGAGCCTGCGACGACTATCCCTCTCTTCTTGCCCCGGCACGTGTGCCAAACGTTGTGTTTCCCTAGCCGCATGGAGGCAATGCATCACGTAGCCCGGGTAAGGCCGCAGGCCGCACCCGGGACCACGTAACGAAGAGGCCCGGGTGCGCTTCGCTTACCCGTGGGCAAACCTCAGCCTCTTGACCCTGTTTTGCGCCCCATGTGCAGCACATTTGCGCGCTCGATCTTCACCAGCTTGAATGAATGGTCACGGCCCCGTAAGCGCTAACGCGTTTTCATGGCGCGTTGATCCCAGCGGATCTGCAGGGCTTCCTTACCACGCCAGGCGCCTATGTGAACGTGGGGAGCACGTGCGTAACCGTTATTGCCGACCGCGCCTATCACTTCGCCCGCCTCGATTTGATCGCCTTCCTTGACGCTGATGCTCTGCAAATGCGCAAGCACCACCATCGTTCCGCCCTCACCTTTGAGCAAGATACCCGACGCACGACTCTTGTCTGGCTTGCCGGGTCGATTCTCGACCGGATTCACCATCACTTTGACCACCTCGCAGTCACAGGGCGAGTGCACAGGCTTGTTCCAGCCATACCAGTCCTCATTGGTGGAACCGTCAGTCCGGTACAGACGCAAGAATTGATTGGTTTGCTTCTCGTCGAACGCGGTGACCATGCAGTCTTGGCCAAGGTCATCTCCGGGGTAGGGAAGCTCGCCCACGGCATGCTCTGAGCAGAGGTATGGTTCGGTGAACAGCGGATGGCTCAAAACCTGTTGAATTTCGCGTTGCAGGTTATGGTCCAACTCTTGCGCCTGCGTGACTGCAGATGCCACGAGGAGTGCTGCCAAGGCAAATGAGCGCATGGTTTTCCCACCTGCAAAGTGTCAGCCATCAGGCTATTGATACGTTGACGCTTGACGAAGTGCGTCAAGTATCCATGACTTCAAGCACGGGCCTGACACGCGGATCAAGCAGCGTCGCAAAGCGGCTTCGGCTTGAACGAATGGCGAGACATTTCCAACACCGCCTCACTTGCGGACGCTGAACTTTTCAACGCGTCCGCGCCGCAAAGCGCGCCGAGCAGACCCGAGTTACATCCGGTCGACGTAGATGCGGCTAGCGAGGATCTTGGCTGCCTCCGCGGCCGCGGCGCGCAAGCGCTCTGTCACCATTTGCGGATCGTTGAACAGGATCTCGAATTGTGCAGCGGGTAGCGACCTGTCCTGTCCGAGTTCCTGACGCTCCCAGATCACCTTGCCGTCGCGGTTGATGATGGAGATCCCGATCTGCATGCCGATCCGGTACAAACCATCGCCCGCATGGCCGCCATGGGGTGTCGATTCAAGCCGAATCACCGCATCGGCATCCTGATCCAGTACCTGCAGGATGTCGCGCTGCGTCAACTGGTCGCGCAATGCTTCGGCCGCGATGGTCTCTGGGCGGATGCCCGCTTTCTCGATCAGCGCCGACAACTCGTTTGGCTCTTTGGCCATCTGCACCGCGATGAGGACGCCCAGCCCGCCGGCCAGGCCCGCCGATGCCTTGCCCCGTGTCATCAACGTCGCCTGCTTTGCAGGCTGCACCTCGAGCGACACCGTCGCCAACGCTTTGAGCGCGTCCTTCTTGCCGGCATGCACTCCGCCCGCAACGACGAGCAAACAAGTGAACACAATTGGTCTGATGAACATGATTCCCCCTATCTGCATGCAAACGCTGGATAGCGCGCCTTTGCTACGCACAGTTTAAGGTCGCATGGCCTGGATGCGGATCGAAAATCCGGGCGCACGCCCGCAATTTTTGAACGTAGTCAGCCTGAAAAGGCGACACCGGCCGCAGAACGGCCGCCTTGCCAATCTGCCTTCATTGCGAATCCCATTGAAAAAAGGTGCTGGGCCTTTTTTGATCACACCTTGCGTCGCTCTTGCGGTTGCTTAGCTTTTGCGATTGCTTCGTTTGTGACCTACCCGCGCCGTAAAGCGCGGCGAGCACCGCAGGGCGACGCGGCCGTAGAGGCGCCCATGTTTGAGCGAAGCGAGTTTGGGCGCCGTGCCGCGTCGACTGAGGAGCGCAGGGCACCGCCGCAGGCGGCGCGCGTCCGGCGCAGATGGTTTTGGTCACTTTTGCCAAAACAAAAGTGACCCGCCGTCAGGCGGAAGCTCTTGATCTTTTGCTCGGGCCACGCAACGTCAAGAGCCCCGGGTGCGCTTCGCTTACCCGGGCTACGCTGGCTGCAAGCCTTGCGTCGCTTTTGCGGTTGCTTCGTTTGTGACCTACCCGCGCCGTAAAGCGCGCCGAGCACCGCAGGGCGGCGCGGCCGCAGAGGCGCCCATGTTTGAGCGAAGCGAGTTTGGGCGCCGTGCCGCGTCGACCGAGGAGCGCAGGGCACCG
>PPFU01004625.1_pt1 | contig 15344 bp, 14 predicted proteins | sample 1535991 | NCBI WGS metagenome assembly PPFU01 (sample SAMN04901290, study PRJNA319586) | Hypolithon metagenome, whole genome shotgun sequencing project. | isolation source: Antarctic Hypolithon | place: Antarctica: Miers Valley | collected 2014
ACCAACCGCTACAAGCACGCGGTCGCGGATTATTTCGACAAAGCCTACGAACTCGAACAGAAACTCGAGAAAGCCGGCAAGCTGGAACAGCTCGCCCTGGTGCGGGAAATCCTGCCGCCGCATGTGCAGGCCGTGTTCGTGACCCAAGCCGAGGCGCTTGGTCTAGGCCATGCGGTGTTATGCGCCAAACCCGTCGTCGGCGACGAACCGTTCGCGGTGCTGCTGCCCGATGACTTGATCTGGACGCGCCGCAATGGAACAGGCGGCCCGGGCGCGCTCAAGCAGATGGTCGATCATGCCGAGGCCACCGGTGCGGGCGTGGTTGCCGTACAGGACGTGCCGCGCGAACTCACCGGCAGTTACGGCATCGTGTCGGCGCCGGATTTCGAGCGTAACCACGGCGCCATACGCGCCATCGTGGAAAAACCGGATCCGGCTGAAGCGCCGAGCACGCTGGCCGTGGTCGGTCGTTACGTGCTTCCGCCAGCGATCTTCGGTTATCTGGAAACGGGCGCAGCCGGCGCGGGCGGCGAAATCCAGTTGACGGATGCCATCGCCAAGTTGATCGTGGACAGCCGGGTTGATGCCTTCCGGTTCAAGGGAACGCGTTTCGATTGCGGCACCCATCTGGGCCTGATCGAAGCGACGATCCGCTTCGCCCTGGATCATGAAACCCTCAGCGAAGGCGCGCGCGAGACGATGCAGTCCGCGCTGGTCGAGCTGGGAGTTCATGTCAATGAATGAGCTCTGCTGAATCGCGTTGCGCTGTGACGCACATCATCAAGCCGTCTCGGCACGATGCTATCCTCCGATGGTCGCACCGCTTCTGGCGGGGTCATTGCGATCCATTCCACTGGGAGACAGCATGAAAGTTTTGATCACTACGACAATTTTGGCGGCAGCGATGCTGGGCACGATCGGAGCCGCGAAGGCGGCAGATGAAACCAATGAATTGAGCAGTAACGGCGTGTCGCATTGCCAAGGCGCGCTTCCAAGTTTTGAAGGCGCTTTCCGCAAGCGGCCGCTCGCTATCGACAACGAGGGCACCAGCCCGGCCTTCCTCACCTGCGCGTTCGAACTGCGCAGCACTGGCGCGCTCGGCCATGCCGTCGATGTATGGTTCGGAAACAATACCGCCACGCCTAAGACAATCAACTGCACCGGTGTCCAGGGATTCAACGGCGATTCCGAGGCTGTCGTCAGATCTGTCGTGGTTCCTGCTTCATCGCAGGACAACATCACCTGGGTCGATGCGGATTTCACCGCTGGGATTGGCGGGCTGTTGTCGATCAGCTGCCAGTTGCCGCCCGGTACCGGCGTCAATGATACCTACGCCGCATGGCTTGAAAACGACGCTACATAAGCGCCGGCACGGACGACGTCAAACGCGTCATCCGTATGACAACAAGGGTGGCAAACCTCGTGTTGCCACCCTTTTTATGTTCCGGAATCCCATGCTTTGATCCAACGAGGGTGAATCATGTCCGAAGCCGGCAGCACGGCAACCCGAAAATCGCGCGCTCCCATCTTTCTGGTCGCCGTAGTCTGCGTTGTCATCATCGTGGCCGCAATCATGGTCAACACCTACAGGCGCGGCAGTGCACGGGCAGATGTGCCTTCGGCAATCCCTGCGTATCAACCAACACCTGCCCTCGGCAGGCCGCCTGCGCGCACTGAAACGACATCCATCGCCCAGCGGTCGGCAGAGATGACTGCTACACGACAGGCGAGACGCGAAGAGCGCAAACGGAAGCTTCAGGACGCAAGGCTGGCCATCGCCAGCCGCTTCGAACAGGAATCCGTGGATCCGGCCTGGTCGGCGGGGAAGGAAACGAGGTTGCAAGCCGTGGCTGAATCGCCGACTTTCAAGCAAGCCGGCATCGTCCCCGAAAGCTTGCGGATCGATTGCCGGAGCACACTGTGCAAGGTCAATGCCACTCACGCTTCCTACGGCGCTTCCGCCGATTGGGCCATGATTTATATGACCAGTTCAGCCGGCGAGGTGACGCATACGTTTACCAAGACCACCAACAATCCTGACGGTACGACCAGCGTTGAAATCTATGCCCAAGCGCGATGACGGCACCCACAGTTGGCAAGTGGCCAGCAGGATTCTTCCCTGATTCGTGCGTGCTATTCTCCGTCGGCGGTGCTCCTTCTAGCGCCCAGATCCGAATTACTCACTTGGGAGAGGAAATCAATGAAGCTTGTCACCAGCCTGGCGGCAGTATGTGTCGTGGCCGCCGCAGCAACCGCCGGACAGGCGTATGCCGCAATTGAAGATAACCAGTCGGCAGCCAATGCGGCCGCACGTTGCAACGGCGCACTGCCGAGCTTCGAAGGCAGCCTCCGCAAGCGTCCGCTTGCCGTGATCAACGAAGGCACATCGACCGCGTTCGTGACATGCGCTTTTGAAATCGATGATGAGCAGGCCATCAATGGCGCTGACTACTACGGCGCGTATTTCATTAACAAGGGTGCGTCAGCCGCAACCGTGACCTGCACGGGCGTTTCCGGCATTGAAACCGGAGCGGGCGGTGCAACCGTCGTCATGAAGTCCAAGTCGACCGTGGTGCCTGCGGGCGGAACGACGCAAGCCCCCCTGTTCTTCGATTCAGTTACCGACTACGGCGGTGCTGCCATCTATCCATTGACGGCCATCAGCTGCCAGCTTCCTCCGGGCGTGGGCGTCAATGACACCTATGTCGGCTACCAGACCAACGACGCGACCTGATTGTTTGTTGAATTGCGGGGGCGCCGGCATTTTTGCCGGCGCCCTGTTTTTTTGAACTGATTGCCATGCCATGAACAAACCTGCTTCATCTTCCGGTCGCGGTCCGCTTCTCGCAGTCGCTCTGCTTGGGCTCCTGATTCTCGGCGCCACGGCTTATCGATGGCTCGACTCGGCACAGGAAGGATCCGATACCCAAACGACCGCATCTGATTCCAGTTCGGTCGAAATCGAATCGGAACGCCGCAATGCCGGATCACGCGCGCAGCCTCGCGACACGAACGCGCTCCCCGATGGCGCGCGAAACCAGGCCCGTATCGCCGCGTTGACCGCGAAACGCCGGCAGTCCGCCGAAGCCATGGTCAAACAGAACCAGGCCGCAAGGGAGGCCGCGATCCAGGCATTCCGCAATGAACGCGTGGATGCGGCGTGGGCCGGCGTTCACGAGTCGAAATTGAGCGGAATTGCCGGAAGCGACGCGATCGCGGGCACTCGCATCCAGCCGCGTGACAGCGACATCAGCTGCAAGTCGCGAACTTGCCTCGTCCAGGCAAATTTCGCGTCGCGGAGCGAAGCGGAGGATTGGACGTTGCTCTTCATGTCGAGCGTCGGCGACGCGCTACCCACATCCGTCGTGACCACGAACCAGAATCCGGACGGCAGCGCGCGCGTGGAGATCTATGGAACAGCGCGGTAGACCGAACACCTGATCGAAGTCAAAAAAGCCGGCATTGCCCGGCGCTTCTTGTTTCAGCAAACGAGCCGGTGTCAGGTGGTCATCACAACGACTCAAAAATTCCGGCCGCGCCCATCCCGGTTCCGATGCACATCGTCACCAGGCCGTATTTCTGCTGCTCGCGGCGCATGCCATGCACGATGGTTGCGGTGCGGACGGCGCCGGTCGCTCCAAGGGGATGTCCCAGTGCGATCGCGCCCCCGAGTGGATTGACCTTGCTGGCATCGAGTCCGCAATCGCGGATGACGGCCAACGCTTGTGCGGCGAAGGCTTCGTTGAGCTCGATCCAGTCCAACTGCTCGCTGGTCAGCCCGGCGTGTTTCAGCGCTTTCGGAATCGCGGCGATGGGGCCAATGCCCATTACTTCCGGGCGCACGCCGGCGACGGCGAAACTGACGAAGCGAGCGAGGGGCGTGAGGCCGTAGTCCTTGATGGCCTGTTCCGATGCAAGCAGCACGCCTGCCGCGCCATCGGACATCTGCGAAGCATTGCCGGCGGTGACGCTGCCGCCGTTGCGGAACACGGGGCGCAGTTTCGCCAGGCCTTCGAGTGAGGTGTCGGCGCGCGGGCCTTCGTCGGTGTCGACCAGTGCGCGCTTCAGCTGCACTGTGTTGCCGGCCGCGTTGGGAATGCGCGCTGTGACCTCATACGGTGTGATTTCTGACGCGAACACGCCCTCGGCGATGGCCTTCAGCGCCTTCTGGTGCGAAGCCACGGCAAAAGCATCCTGTTCCTCGCGCGAAACCTTCCACTCTTCGGCGACTTTTTCCGCCGTGATGCCCATGCCGTAGGCGATGGCGAGGTTGTCGTCCTGGAACACCTGCGGGCTCATGGCGATCTTGTTGCCCATCATCGGCACCATCGACATCGACTCGACGCCGCCGGCCAGCACAAGATCCGCTTCGCCCAGGCGGATGCGATCCGCAGCCAGTGCAACTGCCTGCAAGCCCGACGAACAGAAACGGTTGATCGTCTGCGCCGCAACCGTGTCAGGCAGGCCGGCAAGCAGCACGCCGATGCGCGCGACGTTCATGCCTTGCTCGCCCTCGGGCATGGCGCAGCCGATGATGGCGTCGTCGATGCGATCGAGATCGATCCCCGGCGCCTGCGCGACCACGCTGCGCAGCACGTGCGCGAGCATCTCGTCGGGACGCGTATTGCGGAACACGCCGCGCGGCGCCTTGCCGACGGGGGTACGCGTGGCGGCGACGATGTAGGCGTCCTGGATTTGTCTGGTCATTGGTCCATTCTCCAAATTCGTTGGCTCGTCATTCCCGCGTAGGCGAAAATGACAGTGATCAGTTTCTCAACGGCTTCCCGGTCTTGAGCATGTGCATGACCCGCTCCTGCGTCTTCGGCATCTGCGCCAGCGCCACGAAATGTTCGCGTTCCAGATGCAGCAGCCAGTCTTCGTCCACGATTGCGCCGCGATCGACTTCACCGCCGCACAACACCGTGGCGACGCGTGTCGCGATTTCGCAATCGTGCTCGGAGATGAATCGGCCTTCGAGCATGTTGACCAGCATCATCTTGAATGTCGCGATGCCGACATCGCCCGCAACCGTGATGCGTCGAGCCGGCAGCGGCGGCCTGTAGCCGCCTTCGGCAAGAGTCAGTGCGTGTTGCTTGGCGATGTGCAGCAACTCGTGCGCGTTGAACACGACGATATCGCCGTTGCGGAGCAACCCCAGCTCCTTCGCCTCGATCGCGGATGCCGATACCTTCGCCATCGCCACCGCTTCGAACGCTGGCTTGAGCTGGGCGAAGACATCACCACCTGAGCCTGCGGCTTGCGACGCGCGCAACGCCAATTCCTTTAGGCCGCCCCCCGCCGGCAGCAAGCCGACGCCAGCTTCGACCAGCCCGATGTAGCTTTCCAGACCTGCCACTGTCCGTGCGCTGTGCATCTGGAACTCGCAGCCGCCGCCCAGCGCCATGCCGCGCACTGCCGCAACGACAGGGACCAGCGAATACTTGATGCGCTGGCTGGTCGCCTGGAAGTTGGCGACCATCGCATCGAAGCCATGGATGTCGCCGGCCTGCAGCAATCCCATCGCGCCCGACAGGTCGGCACCCGCGGAGAACGGCTCCTTCGGCTGCCAGATCACCATGCCGCGGAACTGCCGCTCGGCGATCGCGATGGCTTCCTGCAGTCCGGACAACACATGATCCGAAACGGTATGCAGCTTGGTCTTGAACGATGCGACCGCGACGTCGTCGCCGTCGTGCCACAGGCGAACCCCGTCGTTTTCGAAGACGGTTTCGCCTTGGGCGAACGCTTCGCCCAGTAATGGATCCGGGAATCGCTGGCGGCGATACACCGGCAACGCAGAGCGCGGCAGCTTGGCGTTCTTGCTGGGGCTGTAACTTCCCTCGGCCGCGTGCACGCCTTCGCGGCCATCGAACACCCAGTCCGGCAGCGGCGCCGAACTCATTGCCTTGCCAGCGACGATGTCCTCCGCGATCCATTCGGCGATCTGTTGCCAGCCCGCGGCCTGCCACGTCTCGAATGGACCCAGCGACCAGCCATACCCCCATCGGATCGCCAGATCGACATCGCGCGCGGTCTCGGCGATGTCGCTGAGGTGATAAGCGCTGTAGTGGAACAGATCGCGGAATACGGCCCACAGGAACTGCGCCTGGGGATGTGTGCTCTCGCGCAGCTTTTTGAATTTCTCGGCCGGATTTTTCGTCTTCAGGATTTCGACGACTTCCGGCGCGGCTTCACCGGCGGCCGGCCGATAGTCCTGCACCTTCAAGTCCAGCACGTGGATGTCCTTGCCGATCTTGCGGAAAATGCCGGCCCCGGTTTTCTGTCCCAATGCGCCTTTTGCGATCAAGGCATCCAGCCAGTCTGGCGACTTGAAATACCGGTGCCAAGGATCGTCGGGGAGGGTGTCGGCCATGGTCTGGATGACGTGGGCCATGGTGTCGAGGCCGACCACATCCGAGGTGCGATACGTCGCCGATTTGGGACGGCCGATCAGCGGCCCGGTCACCGCATCGACTTCGTCGAACCCGAGCTTGTGTTCGGCGGTGTGGTGGATGGTCGCCAGGATCGAGAACACGCCGATGCGGTTGCCGATGAAATTGGGCGTGTCCTTGGCATAAACGACGCCTTTGCCGAGCGTGGTGGCGAGGAAGGTTTCCAGGCCTTCGAGCACGGCCGGATCGGTGGTTTTTGCCGGGATCAGTTCGGCCAGGTGCATGTAGCGCGGCGGGTTGAAGAAGTGCACGCCGCAGAAGCGATGGCGAAGTTGTTCGGGCAGGACATCGGCAAGCGCGTTGATGCCCAGGCCCGAGGTGTTGCTGGCCAGTACGGCGCGCGAGGAAACGAAGGGAGCAATCTTCTTGTACAGATCCTGTTTCCAGTCCATGCGCTCGGCGATGGCCTCGATGATCAGGTCGCAGTGCCGCAGCAATTCGAGACCGCTCTCGTAATTGGCGGGGACGATGGCGTCTGCCAATGACTTGCTGGCAAGCGGGGCGGGGGAAAGCTTCCCGAGATTGGCGATGGCTTTCTGGACGATGCCGTTGGCATCGCCATCCTTCCCGGGCAAGTCGAACAGCACGGTGTCGACGCCCGCGTTGGTCAGGTGCGCGGCGATCTGCGCGCCCATGACGCCGGCGCCGAGGACCGCGGCGCGCCTGACAAGTAGTTTCTCAGACATGTCGTTCATCCAATTGATTTAATAGTAATTTTGCAGTGCCAGAATCGATCAATCCAGTCCCCGCAACCCCGAAGCCGCAAACACCACCAGCTCCCGCGCCGCGCGTTTGCAATGCGCTTGGTCGTTTCCCGCAGCCGTGCGCTTGTTGTGTCCGAAATCTGCCATCGCGTAAGTCAGCGCCCCGGCGACGAAATCCAGCCGCCAGCCCAGCGTTTCCCGCGAGATATCAGGCAGCGATGCCGAAATCGCCTTCGAGAATTCGCGCATGACGTGCCCGTAATGCTCAGACACGAACTGCCGCAGGCGTTCGTCTTTTTCCGCATAGGCGCGGGCCAGCACGCGCACGAACGCCGAGCCGCCCTGGCGATCGAGACTCAGCGCAAGTGCGGGCTCGATGAAGGCACCTAGGATCGCTTCCAGATCCACAGGATGCTGCTCCCGCGCGGCTTTCAGCGCACCCAGGCGGCGTTCCGACAACTCGTCGAGGCGCCGGCGGAACACTTCGTTGATCAGGTTTTCCTTGCTGCCGAAATGGTAATTGACCGCTGCGATGTTGACGTCCGCGCGGCTGGTAACTTCGCGCAACGATGTGCCGGCGAATCCCTGTTGGGCGAACAGCGATTCCGCTGCGCCCAAAATGCGGTCCTTGGTGTTGAACTGGGTTCCCGCCACGGCCTGCTCTCGCTTCAAATCATCGTTTCAAACAACCGATTGAATCATGCCGCAGTCGCGCGCGCAGTTCAACTCTCAGAACGACGAAAAAGCGGGTGTACGTGAAGTGACGCATCCGTTAAAATTCCCTTCGGAAGTTGTCCTAACCCCGCGTTCCCACGTGGATTTTCATGTAACCTCGGCCCCTCCCCGGACGCAATAGCGTCCCGCGGCCCATCCTCGGAGCAAAGTCAAATGGCGCTGGAGCGCACCCTGTCCATTGTCAAACCCGACGCCGTCGCCAAAAACGTCATCGGTGAAATCTATTCGCGCTTCGAAAAAGCCGGCCTGAAGATTGTGGCCGCGAAGATGAAGCACCTCTCGCGAAAGGAAGCGGAAGGTTTCTACTCCGTGCACCGCGAGCGTCCCTTCTTCAATTCGCTGGTCGAGTTCATGAGCTCCGGTCCGGTCATCGTGCAGGTACTGGAAGGCAACAACGCGGTTGCGAAACACCGCGACCTGATGGGCGCGACCAATCCGAAGGAAGCGGCTGCGGGCACGATCCGCGCCGACTTCGCCGACAGCATCGACGCAAATGCAGTGCACGGTTCCGACGCGGCGGAAACCGCCGCCGTCGAGATCGCCTATTTCTTTCCCACGACGGATGTCTATTCGCGTTGATTGAGTGATGAACGAGGCCGGGACAAAACAGAACCTGCTTGACCTCGATCGCGAGGGCCTGGAGCGCTTCTTCGCCGACACGCTCGGTGAGCAGCGCTACCGCGCCCAACAGGTGATGAAGTGGATCCATCATCGCCATGTCACCGACTTCGACGACATGACCGATCTTGGCAAGCCCCTGCGCGCGAAACTGCAGGCGCACGCCGAGGTCATCGTGCCCAACATCCTCTTCGACAAGCCGTCGGAAGACGGCACGCACAAGTGGCTGCTGGGCATGGATGGCGGCAACGCCATCGAGGCGGTCTTCATCCCCGATAAGGGCCGCGGCACGCTGTGCGTGTCGTCGCAGGTGGGCTGCGGCCTGGCCTGCACGTTCTGTTCGACCGGGACGCAGGGCTTCAACCGCAACCTCAGCACGGCCGAAATCGTTGGTCAGGTCTGGGTCGCAGCGCGCCACCTCGGCAACGTACCGCATCGCCAGCGCAAACTCACCAACGTGGTGATGATGGGAATGGGCGAGCCGTTGTTGAATTTCGACAACGTGGTGCGCGCGATGAGCGTGATGCGCGACGACCTCGGTTTCGGCCTCGCCAACAAGCGCGTGACCTTGTCCACCGCCGGCATGGTGCCGATGATCGACAAGCTTGCCGCGGAAAGCGATGTCTCGCTGGCGGTGTCGCTGCACGCGCCCAACGACGAACTGCGCAGCGAGCTGGTGCCGCTCAACAAAAAATACCCGATCGCCGAGTTGATGGCCGCCTGCCAGCGTTACGTGCAGCGCAAGCCGCGCGCTTCGATCACGTTCGAATACACGCTGATGAAAGGCGTCAACGACCAGCCCGAGCACGCACGGCAACTGGCGCGGCTGATGCGCCAGTTCGACAACGCGGTGCAGATGAAGGACGCCGGCAAGGTCAACCTGATCCCCTTCAACCCGTTCCCGGGCACGCGCTACGAGCGCAGCGCCGAAGCCGACATCCGCGCCTTCCAGAAATCCCTGCTGGATGCGCATGTACTGACGATGGTGCGACGCACGCGCGGCGACGACATCGACGCCGCGTGCGGCCAGCTCAAGGGCGAGGTGCTGGATCGCACCCGCCGCCAGGCCGCGTTCAACAAGAAGCTCGAAGCGCAGGGCATCACCCCACGAGGTGTGCGTGATGCGGCTGCGTAGTTCCCTGCTGCTGATGGCCGCTTCGATGCTGCTCGTCACCGCGTGCAACCGCCTGACCTTCATCAAGCCCGACCTTAGCCGCAAAGGATCCGACAACGAAATCGCGCGTCCGGTCACGCTCAAGCCCGATCGCAAAGACAAACGTGCCGGCCAACTGAGCAGCGCGCGCGGGCATCTGGCGGCATCTCAGAAATTCCTGCAGGCCGGGGACGCCGCCAGCGCTGAGCAGGAAGCCAGGAAGGCGCTGAAGGCCGATCCGAAGTCGTCCGATGCCCACACACTGTTGGCGGTCATCGAAGGCGGTCGCGGCAAGTCCGACAAGGCGGGCGACCACTACCAGCGCGCGGCCGAACTGGCGCCGGGAAGTGGCGGGGCGCTCAATAATTACGGCGCATGGCTGTGCGGTGGCGGCCGGGCAGTTGAGTCGCTGGGCTGGTTCGACCGGGCATTGCAGGACCGTGCCTATGGCTCCCCCGCATCGGCGCTGGCCAATGCCGGTTCCTGCGCTTTGAAAGCCGGGCAGGGCGTGCGTGCCGAACGCGATTCGCGTTCGGCCTTGCAGCTGGACCCGCAGAATGCCGTCGCGCTTTTGACCCTGGCCGAAAGTGCCTTCCGTGCGGGGCGTTACTTCGAAGCGCGCGCGTTTTCCGAGCGGCGGCTGAGCGCAACACCACCCGATGCCGCGGCGTTGCAACTCGCGTCACAAATTGAATTGAAACTCGGCGACGCGGCTGCGGCCGATCGTTATGTTCGCAAGCTCCGGGCGCAGTTCCCGGACGCAAGCGCTGCCTATCCCCCGGGGAGTGAATCACGATGACCAGCATCGATGCCCAGCCGCCGCCGCATTTCGAGGGCTGTGGAGCGCGCCTGCGTGCAGCACGCGAAAAGGCTGGCCTCAGCCTGGAGCAGGTCGGCGGCCGGTTGAAGATGCAGGTCCGAGTGCTGGAATCCCTCGAGAACGAGGATTGGGACCGGCTCGGCGCGCCCGTCTTCGTGCGCGGCCAGTTACGCAGTTATGGGCGTTTGCTGGGTGTCGACGTCGACCCTACGATGACCTCGAGCGGGATTCCGCACGTCCAGCCTTCCATGCTCGTCAGCCGCGTTCACACGCCGCCGATGCAACGCATGCTCGAACAGGCTGGTCGCAGACTTGTCTACGTGGTGATGACCGCGCTGATCGTGGTGCCAGTGTGGATGATGGCCACGCGCGGGCCGATCAGCCTGCCGTCGCCACAGGACACCACCATGCTCGACCTGCCTGCGACCGGCGCCGTCGAGCCCCAGCGAGCGGCGCCCACCGAACGCGCCACCATGGCCGCGTCAATGGCATCCCTCCCTTCGCGGCCGGCCTCCGCGCCGGCACTGTCGATCCGCTTCAATGGCGACAGTTGGGTTGAAGTCACCGGTGCCCATGGCGCGATGCTCGAGAAAGGACTGGTCCAGGGCGGCACGCAACGCAGCTACATGAATGGCGAGGTCGCCAGCATCTTGCTTGGCAATGCATCGGTGGTCGAGGTGTCGCGCGCAGGCCAGCCGGTGGATCTGGCCCCCTTCCAGCGAGCCAACATCGCGCGCTTTGCGGTATCCTCTGACGGATCTCTCGCACCGCTGGCCGATTGACGGATTTTCGAACACAAGGTCTGTTCTTGTGGCCTCAATGTTCGTTCTTCATGGGTCCTTGGCGCGTTTCGGGCCACTCCTGTCAACTTATTGAAGACCGCGCCACTGCGCGGCGAGAAACCGCATGGCGATGGACGACCTGCTCAACGAGCATGAACAAAGTGAACGTGCCCGCGCCTGGGTGCAGAAGAATGCACTGGGCATCATCGGTGGCATAGCACTGGGACTCGGTCTCGTGGTCGGCTGGCAGTGGTGGCAGAACCAACAACTGGCCGGCCGTATCGACGCATCTCGGCGTTACGACAAGGCCATCAAGGCCATCGCGGCCGACCCCGCCAAGGCAGCCACCCAGGTCAAGGCACTGAGCGGCGAAGGCCCGTACGCCGCGCTCGCCGGTTTGCAGCTTGCCAAGGCGCAGGTCGATGCCAACCAGCGCGATGCCGCAATCGCCACCTTGCGCGGCATCCAGAACGCCGACACCGGACTGGATCAGGTCGTCAACCAGCGTCTCGCACGGCTGCTGATCGATGCGAACAAGCCCGCCGATGCGATCAAGCTGCTCGGCAACTCCGACAATGCGGGGATGCTTGAAATCCGTGGCGATGCACTGAGCGCGCTCGGTCAGCGCGATGCCGCGCGCGATGCCTACAACAAGGCGTTGGCCAAGGTCGATGTCGGCTCGCCACAACGCCGCCTGCTTGAACTCAAGCTGACCGATGTTGGCGGCGTCGCGCCCAAGCCGGCCGACAACACCTGAGACACTGCGACACTGCCCGCCGGCCGCGATCGATGATCGTGCTCGCGGCGCCCGACTCGAGGAAGTTCACTCCATGACTCAAGCTTCAATGCTCAAACGCGCCTCCGCCGTGATCCTCTGCATCTTCATGCTGGGCGGCTGTACCACCGTCAAGGGCTGGTTTGGCGGCCGCGGCAAGGACAAGGCATTGGAGCCGGCCAAACTGGTCGAATTCACGCCGTCCACCACCGTCAGTCAGCTCTGGTCGGTCTCCGCCGGCAAGGGCGAGGAACGCCTGGGTCTGCAGCAGAAACCCGCGATCGCCGATGGTCGCGTCTATGCGGCCGCGGTCGAAGGCGGCGTACGCGCATTCGACCTCCAGAATGGCCAATCGGTGTGGCATTACGCCTCCGAACTGCGCTTGGGCGGTGGTCCCGGTGCGGGCGAAGGGCTGGTCGTGGTCGGCAGCCTCGACGGCGATGTCATCGCCCTCGATGCCGCCACTGGCGCCGAAAAATGGAAGGCAAAGGTCGGCAATGAAGTCATCGCCGCGCCGGCCGTCGGCAACGGCATGGTGTTCGTGCGTTCCAACGACGGCCGCGTGACTGCCTTCGATGCAGCCAGCGGCGAGCGCCGCTGGTTTGCCAGCCATGAGATGCCGGCACTCACCGTGCGCGGCAGCGGTGCGCCAACGCTGGGCCCGGGCTATGTCTTCGTCGGTAACGACGACGGCAGCGTGGTCGCGCTGTCGATGACCGACGGCAGCCAGCTTTGGGACATCCCGGTCGCGCAGCCCGAAGGCCGCAGCGAACTCGAGCGCATTTCCGATGTGGACGGCAGCCCGGTGCTGGCCGACACCACGCTGTACGTCAGCAGCTACAAGAAGCAGACGATGGCGATCGACGCGCCGAGCGGGCGTCCGTTGTGGGTCAAGGACAGTGGCGGCGCCGGCGGCGTCGGGCTCGGAACGAATCACCTTGCGGTATCCGATGCGGGGGGTACCGTGTGGGGCCTGGACCGCGCCACCGGCAGCGCGCTGTGGTCGCAGCCGATCCTGGCGCGCCGCTCGTTGACCGCTCCGGCGGTGCATGGCGACTACGCGGTCGTTGGCGACTACGACGGTTATCTGCACTGGTTGAAACTCGACAACGGCGAACTCGCGGCGCGCGCGCGCATGGGCGGCAAGCCCATCAAGGCGCAGCCTGTCGTCGTCGACGGCATCCTCGTCGCGCAGAACACCAACGGCGGGTTGTCCGCGTTCCGTCTGGGCCAGTAAGGACATGTTGCTGCTGCCATGTTGCCGCTGATCGCCCTTGTCGGTCGGCCCAACGTCGGCAAATCCACCCTCTTCAACGCACTCACGCGCACCCGCGACGCGCTGGTCCACGACCAGCCCGGCGTCACCCGTGATCGCAACTACGGCGTTTGCCGTCTCGAGGAAGAACAACCGTTTGCCGTCGTCGATACGGGCGGCATTGACGGCACCGATGAAGGCTTGGCCGGCGCGACCGCCAAACAGGCGCGCGCCGCCGCCGAAGAAGCCGACCTTGTGCTGTTCATCGTCGATGGCCGCGAAGGCCCCTCGACATTGGACGACGACATTCTGCGCTGGCTGCGCAAGGCAGCGCGGCCTACGGTGCTGATCGTCAACAAGGTCGATGGCCTCGATGCGCAGCAGGCTGTCACTGAATTCGCCAGGTACGGCTTTTCCGACATCATTCCGATCGCCGCCGCGCACCGGCAGGGTGTCGATGACGTGCTCGAATACGTACTCACGCATGTGCCCGCCGTGGGCGACACCGAAATACTCGACAACGACCCCGAGCGGGTCCGCATCGCTTTCGTCGGCCGGCCCAATGTCGGCAAATCCACGCTGGTCAACCGCATCCTCGGCGAGGAACGGATGATCGCGTCGGATGTGCCAGGCACCACGCGAGATTCGATCTCGGTCGATCTGGAACGCGACGGTCGCAGATACCGCCTGATCGACACCGCCGGGTTGCGCCGTCGCGCGCGCGTCGAGGAAGTCGTCGAGAAATTCTCGGTGTTCAAGACGTTGCAGGCGATCGAGCAATGCCAGGTCGCGGTGATCATGCTCGACGCCACCGAAGGCGTGACCGATCAGGACGCGACGGTCCTCGGCGCGGTGCTGGACGCCGGCCGCGCGCTGGTCATTGCCGTCAACAAGTGGGACGGCCAGACCGACTACACCCGCCAGCAGACGGAAAGCCTGTTGTCGCGCAAGCTCAGCTTCGTCGAATGGGCCGAAGCCGTACGCATTTCCGCGCTGCACGGTTCCGGCCTGCGCGAACTGTTCAAGGCCATCCACCGCGCCCACGCCTCGGCCACACGCGAATTCAGCACGGCCGACGTCACCAAAGCCGTCGAGATCGCCTACGAAACCAACCCGCCACCGGTGGTACGCGGCCACATTCCGAAACTGCGCTATGCGCATCCGGGCGGTGCGAATCCACCGACGTTCATCGTCCACGGCACGCGCCTTAAAGCGCTGTCGGAAACCTATCGCCGCTATCTCGAAAACTTCTTCCGCAAGCGCTTCAAGCTTGTCGGTACGCCGATCAAGTTCGTCTTCAAGGAAGGCGAGAATCCGTACAAGGACAAGAAGAACGTATCGACCGAACGGCAGGTGGCGAAGAAGCGCCGGCTCATCCGGCATGTGAAGCGCGGCAAGTGACGCATCGGCCCGCGCTTCAGCGCGGCTTTGCCGATGCGTCATCCCCGCGCAGGCGGGGATCCAGTGACCTTAGCTTTTTTGTTTCTGCGTCATCCCCACGCAGTCGGGGATCCAGCGACCTTAGCTTTTTTGTTTCCGCGTCATCCCCACGCAGTCGGGGATCCAGCGACCTTAGCTTTTTTGTTTCTGCGTCATCCCGCGCAGGCGGGGATCCAGCGACCTTAGCTTTTTTGTTTCTGCGTCATCCCCGCGCAGTCGGGGATCCAGCGACCCTGGCTCTTCTGCTTCTGCGTCATCCCCGTGACCACGGGACTGCGAAGGCAGTATGCCGATGCGATATTCGCGTAGCGAATGGCCCGAAGCGCACGCCGCAGGAGTCGAGCGTAATCCATCGACCTCGCGTTACCTGCCCGACGTGCCCCGCTTGATGGCGCGTGCGATCAGGTTTCGACCTGATAATGTCGCGATGGAAATTCCGCGCGTACATGCTGCCTGTCCAGGCATTACCCTCGGCATTCTCGCCGGCGGCCGTGCTACCCGGCTTGGCGGCATCGACAAAGCTTGGCTCCAGTGCGATGGCACGCCACTGGTTCTCCGCCTGCGAACTGCATTCTGCGACTGTGGCGCGGCGATCCTGGTCAGTGCGAAT
>PPFU01006569.1_pt1 | contig 15327 bp, 13 predicted proteins | sample 1535991 | NCBI WGS metagenome assembly PPFU01 (sample SAMN04901290, study PRJNA319586) | Hypolithon metagenome, whole genome shotgun sequencing project. | isolation source: Antarctic Hypolithon | place: Antarctica: Miers Valley | collected 2014
AGTCGTGCTCGACCTCGAAGCCCAGCACGGGGTGGTCGTTCGAGAGCACCTCGTCGAGCGCGTCCCGCAGCCGGGGGATGTCCCACTGCCCGTCGCCGAGCTCGTAGACGAGGCAACCTTCGGTCTTCTCCGGGTCGACGCGGAAGGCATCGTAGAACTCCCGGTTCGCCGACACCACGCGGAGGTCCCGGTCGATGACGAGGAACGGCTCGCGGAGCGTCGCGAGGATGTGGGTGGCGTAGGCGAGGGCGTCCTGGAGGGACTGCTCGTACTTGTGGAGCTCGCTGTTGTCGCGGAAGACGAGCACGACCCCGGCCACCCCGCCCGCCTCGTCTCGGATGGGCGCGGCGCTGTCGTCGATGGGCCGCTCGGTGCCGTCTTTAGCGATGAGCACCGTTTGGTTCGCCAGCCCGATGACGATCCCCTCGCGGAGGGCCTTGTCGACGGGGCTCTCGACCGTCCGCCGCGTCTCCCCGTTGACGATGCGGAACACCGCGTCGAGGTCCACGCCCGTGGCCTCCTCGGCCGCCCAGCCGGTGAGGGCCTCGGCGACCGGGTTCATGAACGTGACCCGCGCCTCGGCATCGGTGGCGATGACGGCGTCGCCGATGCTGTAGAGCGTGATGCTCAGCCAGTGGGCGGTCTGGAGGAGGCCGTCACCCATCGCGGCACCGGGTGTTGGACTGACTTGTGGGGAGGGGCATGTTCGGCTTCCACGAAGGATGGTAGCTCAAGTGCAGGGCCCTTGCCCGGACTCTCGCTCGCCGGACCGAATCAACCCGAGAGTGCGTCTGTGATTGTAGCCGACGAACCTAAATTAGGCCCAGGACTCGACGGCCCCCCGCCTTGCGCCGGGCACCAGAGGAGGTTGAGTCCGGGATTGGCACCCCGCCTCGCCCGCCATACAACGAAGACGCGTTCAGTTGCCGCCCGCCCGCCCCCGAAAGCAGGAGGAGGCGTGACACCGGATTCTAACACGAGCCGCGAGCGTCGCCGGTCAACTGCAACGCCTGGTTAGGGGGCTGGTCAGTGGCAACGAAAATCTGCGTTTGCCTCGTAGTTTCTGTAGATGTAAACCAAATAAAGTGAACCATCAATATCAGCGGGGAGATTCCAGTTCACAATATCATCATAGGGTAGATCACTTGGCTCCACAGCCTCCACAGCTACCGACTCGTCACGATCATAAATCGGATTGCGAAAAGTGACGGAATCATAGCGAGCTTGAATTTGCGCGAAGTCACCCTCGAACGTGCGAAGTTGCCCCGCAAAGTAACTACAATGATTTCCATTCCCGTAAAGCAACCCCACACGTGACCGCGTGTCCAAATTATGGGTATTGTGAGGGTGCGACAGACCCACGACTGCATTCTTAAATTGTCTGCAATGCCAAGAGTTCAAGATAGCGTCCCGAGTGAATGGAAGCGCTACAACCAGACCGAGAAGTACTATCGAAGCGGCTGCGGACTGAACGATGCGTCGTTTCATTTGCCCCCTAACGAAGAATCGTTCAGTTGCCGCCCGCCCGCGGGAGGGGGCGTGATACCAGAGTATAGCACGAACCGCGGGCGTCGCCGGTCAGCTGCAACGCCTGGATTAGGCGGACCTCACCCTGCCGCGGCAAGCCCCCCACGGAACATGAAATAGACAGCACCGCATAGGCATAGACCAGCCCACAGGTAATCCAACTTGATCGGCTCGCGGAGGTAGAATAACGCAAACGGCACGAACACCGCCAGCGTGACGACCTCTTGGAGTATCTTCAACTGCCCGACGCTCATTTGAGCGTACCCAATCCGATTCGCGGGTACCTGGAAGAGATACTCGAACAGTGCGATACCCCAACTCGCCAAAGCTGCCAACAACCACGGCTTGTGATCGAGTTCCTTGAGGTGAGCGTACCACGCAAACGTCATGAAGACGTTTGAGATCGTCAGAAGCAACACCGTTTGTGCGACCACCGTCATTAGCTGTCTCTTAAGGGGGGCTGCGCTTGTCCGCCTAACGAAGAAGCGTTCAGTCGCCGCCCGCCCGCGGGAGGGGGCGTGATACCAGAGTATAACACGAACCGCGGGCGTCGCCGGTCAACTTCAACGCCTGGTTATGCGGCTGCTGTCTCCACAGAACGCGTGAAGGCGATGTAGTCGGTGACGGGTGGTTGAACCTCATTGCGACCGAGCAACTTGGCAATTTGCCCACGGTGGTATGGGCCGTGTGTAATCACCTGCGTGAGGATGTCGAAGACGGAGTCGGCAAACTCCTTCCCCGTGGAGTTGAGATAGATAACCTTAGTCTCAAAGTCCGCCTCGCTCATGCGATCAAGCAAGGCCGCATATCCCGTCGCATTCTCCACCACAAGCGATTCGCACTCCGAGAGGTCTAGCTGTGGCCACACACCCAGACGGGGTTGTTCTTGATTGATCCGCATCAGCCAAATGGACTCCGCGGCGAGCACCTGGCACATCAGCGGCAATCCCTCGGCATGCGCTTCGGGACAATTCCGCAGACCAGCGATCACCCGCTCGTCCGCCCAACGCATCGCTCGGAACATGACTTGATAGTGCGTACGAATCATGACGAGTCCGAAGACGCCTAACGACGAATCGTTCCGTTGCCGGTCCCCCGCAGGGGGGGCGTACCAACAGATCGTAACAAGAGCCGCGGGCGTCGCCAGTCCACTGCAACGCCTGGCAAGGTGCATGCGAACACATACCTCATAGAAATAGAACGACCTAACTCGCCTCCTTCGGTGCGCTCAAGGCTTTACTGTAGTAGCCCGATAAATCGAAACAGCACACCCGCTGCTTTCCAGAAGAGAGCATGTCGCAAGCATCACCAATCCGCTTTGTTCGAGTCTTGGACTGCTTGGCTGAGGTGATCCAATGTATCCAGTCCAGCCGTGAGATGGCGGTTGTATCGTCCCAAACAGCCCGAGCCTCGGGAGCCGCGGTCAAGGCATCTTGTAGGTCAAGGGGGACCTCGGGTTCTGGTTCTTCTTCCACCGCCACTATCTCAAACGCGGCCATGTCGCCAAACCTAGTGTCTGCGGCTTGGAGCAGTTCTTCGTTAACCCGCAGCCAATGACTCAACTGCCCATCCGGCTCAAGCGTAACCTGGAAGCACTGATCGTTGATCAAACCCACGACCGTCGTCCTCCCTCGTCTTGGGAGCTTTTCACTTGCTGTTTTGGGCAGTATGACAAAGGCCCAGGAAGCACCGCCGCCCGAGTCGGCCGGACGAAGCAGTCTCGCGGTGAATCGAGATTTCGTGTCGTTGTTTTTCACTTTGTATCCGTCCACAAACGTACCGAACGAGAACAAGATCAGCCACCGCTGGCGAGGGCGCGGGGGGTTTGCCGGGCGATCCCGCGCTTCTTTGCGATTGCCTTGGCCGAGGTCATGACGCCGCTCGAGCTGAGACCCAACCCACCTCCGTTCTCGCTCACGAAGACGAAGATCGTAGCGCCTGCGCCGATGTGCTTACCACCATACATCGTCGTCTGCGCGTCAAACGTGAGCGCCTTCGCCAACGGGTCGCTAACGTCTACTTTGATTGCGAACATCATCTGAGGCCTAACGAAGAAGCGTTCACCTGCCGGCCGCCTGCGAGAGCAGGCTTCCCACTGGAAACACCATTATCCATCGCGGGCGTCGCCGGTCAACTGCAGCCGATGGTTAGACGACAACCATCGCGGCCGCCACCATGGAAGCCACGCCAACCACATGAGGAAAGCCGCCGCCCCAAGTATCCAGTACCAGGGCAAAATGCATGGCCTCATTCCCGAGCAGAACACCCCAAGCGGGCATGGCGCCAACCCAGAGCGCGAAGGCGGCAACCCAACACCAGGTTCGTGCGGGAAACGTCCCTCGAAATCGGAAGGGGAAATATGCGAGGCAAACCGAAGCGGCCAAACCTTCCCCCGCCGCATAGAAAAAGTTATTCTTCGGATATGGCCCGACCGCGTCTCCGATCTGCGCCAAGCCAAAAGCGGCAAGATGTCCCGAGAGCGCCGTGAGGACCGACAGCACGAGAGCCGTCGCAACTTGACCTATCGGTCAGAGAGGAACTTCAAGCGACGGATTCGCGGGGGTTGTCGATTGCATAGCCATTGTCGCCTCACGAAGAAGCGTTCAGTCGCCGCCCGCCCGCGGGAGGGGGCGTGAAACCGGAGTATAACACGAGCCGCGGGCGTCGCCGGTCAATTACAACGCCCGGTTGAACGGCTCACCTATATGGCCTTCGCACCTTTCACAAGATTCACGAAACCCCATGTGGCAAAAGCAAGTATCGCCGCCCAACCCATGAAAAACACGATTGGTTCAATCGCCTCCGGCCCAATCCGGAAGAAGTTGTTCCAGAACCAGATAGCGATAAGAACGCTCAAAGCGAGCATCGCAAATCCAGCTCCACATTGAAAAGTTGGTCGCCGCATGTTGTTTAACAGGAATGATTACAACCGATCCCCTTCCATACCAAGAGAACATATATCATCCGATAGGCCGCGTCAAAGCGTGCTCGTGACAACGGTGGGAAAACTTCTTGCACATCTGATCGGGGTGGGTCAGGTTGGGGAAATGAAGCTGGTCGAACGGCTGGACGAGGTGTGTCGGGTGAAGCGGTCTTCGCCGCCTCGTGATCCATCGCCAGCACATGCACGAGCAGGTGCCCCCCTTCCGCCAGCCCCGCCGCGAGTTCGGCGTGCCTGGCGGGGAGGATCACCGCCAACCCTGCCTCCACCCCCGTCGCCTCCCGCACCGTTTGCGCGGTGGGGGAGGTGACGGTGGCCGCGTCGGACGCCACCGCCGCCTACAGGGACGGCACGAAGAGGGTCAGGACGGGTGTCAGCGGGTTTGCGGGCGTGGTTGGACCCGAGCCGCGACCCGTGAGCGAGCGAGGTTTTGGTTTTTACCTTCGCTTTGATTTTTTGCGGCCGCAAGAACCCTTGGTTATGCGTCGCGGCTCCGATGCGGTGGGCATTCCCACGCCGAGTTTGCTATTAAACTTCTTTTCATATTGAAGAACGCTTACTTCGTCGGCGGCACTTACGGAAATTGAAAATGTCGTACACTGAGTTCCATGGAGCACGTTCCCCGCGACCCCTTCGCCGAGCCGCCTCGAGAAGATGATCCGACGCGACCGGCCGGGGCACCGATCCGCGAGGATCGGACGGGCCTTTCCGCGCCGAGCAAGCAGGAGCGGAGCTGGGCGATGGCGGCGCACCTCTCGTCGCTGCTGGCCGCGTGGATGGGGGGACTGTCGCTGCTGGGGCCGCTGGTTGTTTGGCTGATTAAGAAGGATGAGATGCCCTTCGTCGACGACCAGGGCAAGGAAGCGCTCAACTTTCAGATCCTCATGACCCTGATCCTGGTGGGCCTGGGGGTGGGGTCGATCGCGACCTGCGGCGTGGGCCTCTTCGTCGCGATTCCGGGCATCCTGGTGGTGGCGGCGATCGACCTGATCTTCGTCATCATCGCCGCCATCAAAGCCAATGAAGGCGTCGCGTACCGCTACCCGTTCAACTGGCGGCTGATCAAGTGAGTGGTGCTGTACGGCAACGTCCGCCGCACCGGGAAAATGAGCCAAAACCGCTTTATTCGTGCGCGGCTCGTATTCGACCGACGGACAGACCGCTTACTCTGTGCGCGGCTCTTGTTCGACCGACGGACGGACTGCCTACTTCCTGCGCGGCTCGTCTGGGAGCGAAGCTGCGGGGGGGGCTTGGGGATGCGGGCTAGGATGGTTGGATGAAACGTCGTATGTGGCCGCGGGTGGGGCGGCTTTTGATCACGCTGATGGTGAGTTTCACGGTGTTGGTGCCCCTGGCGATGTGGGGTCTGCCGCACGTGCGGCGGTGGCAGCGGATCGCGCAGCTCACCTCGACCGACCTCGCGGATCGGGAGCTGGCGCTGAACTACGTGAGCCGACGGGCGGGCGGCGACGAGCGGGTATTTCAGGGGGCGGTGGAGGCGCTAGAGGGGGCGGATGCGGCGGGTTTCGAGCAGATCGTGCAGGCGCTGGACTTCGCGGGGCGGTGGCGGCGGGAGGATGTGCCGCGGGAGGTGTGGCTTCGTTGGACGCTGCGGGACCTGAAGAGCCCTGAGCCGGGCTTTCGGACGATGGTGGCGATGGCGTTGGGGGAGATGCGGGAGGACGCGGGGGGGGCGTCGGTGGTGTCGGCCATGCGGGTGTTGATGGCGGACCCCAGCGGGGACGTCCGTTACAACGCGGTGGTGGCGGCGGCCCGGCTGGCGTCGGTCGCGGACGCGGGGGCGGCGTCGGCGTATCGGGGGATGGTGCGGGAGGCGTCGGGTGACGCGGAGCCGACGGTGGCGCGGCACGCATGGCTGTTTCGGGGGCTGCTGGGGGAGGCGTGGGTGGGGGTGGGGGTGGGGGATCGTCGAGAAGAGGAAGGAGCGGGCGAAGGGGGCGATGGGTTGACGCCCGCGGCTTCGGGTTCGGGTGGGGTGTCCTTGGGGATGTTGGGAGATGCGTCGATCCCCCCACGCGTGAGGGAGGCGGCGCTTTGGGCGGCGGTGCGGGCGGACCCGTCGCCTGATGCGGCGAGGCTCGTGTCGGCCGTTCTGCGCGATGCCACGATCGATCCGACGGTGCGTGCGATGGCGGCGTACACGCTGAGCCTGCTCGACCGCAGGGGGGCGGCGATGGACCTCTACCACAACGCCGACTTCACCGCTCCCGCCCGTGAGGCCTTCACCTCGCCCATGTCAGCCCGGGACGCGAGGCTGCTGCAGCGGCTGGTGCTCGCCTATCCACCGCGTGCCCCCGGCGACGAAGGGCCGGCGGAGGTGTTGACGCGGGCGGCTGCTCCGTCCCAGCGGGGTCGGCTGCCCCGGGCGGTGCTCGAGGCAGCGGTCCACGCCGCCGCCGGGCATATGGATGAGGGCGAGGCCACGCGGCTGCTGGGCCTGGTCGAAGACGACACGCTGCTTCACCTGGCGGCGCTGGAGGGGCTTGCGGTGGGGAGGATGGATCCCACCGTGGCGGAGAATGCCGCCGACATCGTTCGCATCGCCGCCACCGCCGCCGCGGCTCACCCGGACGCGGCGGTGTTGCATCCGGCGCTGGGTTCGCGGGAGGCGTCGATTCGGCTGTATGCCGCGGTGGTGGCAGCGGATCGCTTGGAGGCGGAGCAGGCGGGGAAGCTCACGCGGGACCTGCTGCTCTCGTTCAACGGTGCGGAGATCGCGGGCGGGATGGTCTTGGCGGGGCTCACCGGTTTCGAGACCGACCTGCTCCGCAAGAGGCACGACATCGCCCGCGCCGGTTCGTTTGAGCTGCACCAGACCGCCCGCCTCGCGCTGTGGATGCAGGACGCGGGTCGGGCTGTGCCGCAGAACGAGGCGTACACCCGTGGCCTTTGCGAGGGGTTGGCCCCCCTGCTCGCGTCGGAGTCGTTCCCCACGGGCGTGGCGGTGCTCGCGCTGCTGCACCGCCGGGACCCGCGGGGCCTGGACCACCTGCTGGGCCTGACCCGCGACCCGCCGGAGGACCTCGTGACGGTGCTCCGCGATCAACGCTTCTGGCCGGTGCTGCGACGGTACCTGCCCACCTTTTCGGATAAGGAGCCGCCACCGTTCTGGCTCTGGGGCGACCCCGAGTTGCAGCGGTTTCAGGCGGATGTGCTGCGGGACTGGTGGGTGGTGCAGCGGAGGTAGCGGGCTACTGAACGATCCCGTTTGAGTCGTACGATTTAAGATTTAGCCCCGTCGCTTGCGACTCGAAGCGCCGAGCGAGCTCCGCGGCTACATTCGCAGCGCGGAGCGAGCTCCGCGGCTACATTCTCAATGTCAACCCGGCATACGAGGGTCGATCACGCCGCCGCCCGCGTGACGCCGCTGAGCGCGGCGGCCTGGGCCTCTTCGAGCAGGGTGTCGTACGCGGCGAGGTTCAGCGACATGAACGCCTCCACGAGGTCCGGGTCCAGTTGTGTCCCCGCGACCCGCCGCATCTCCGCGAGCACCGCGATGCGGGGCATGGCGGCTCGGTAGGAGCGGGTGGAGCTCATTGCGTCAAACGTATCGGCGACGGCGAGCATCTTGGCGAAGTCGGGGATGTCCGGGCCTTTGAGGCCGTGAGGGTAGCCCCGACCGTCGGTTCGCTCGTGGTGGTGCAGCACGGCCGGGAGCACCCCCTGGGGGAGCGGGATGTCTTGAAGGATTCGGTGGCCGATGACGGGGTGGCGCTTGATCTGGTCGTATTCATCGTCCGTGAGTCGCCCGCACTTGCACAGCACCGCCTCGGGCACGCCGATCTTGCCCACATCATGCAACAGCCCCGCGAGGCGGACGTGCTCCACGCGGTCATCCTCGAGCCCGGTGGCATGGGCGAGTTGCTTGGCGATGGCGGCGACGCGTTCGGAGTGGCCGCGGGTGTAGGGGTCTTTGGCGTCGATGGAGGCGGTCATCGCCTGGAGCATGCCGTAGAACAAGGACCGCTGCTCGGCATAGCGTGCGACGTTGTCCAGGAACGACCCCAGGATCTCCGCGGTCGCCGCCATCGACTGCATCTCCACGCTGCTCGCCTCGGCCTCGGGGCCGGCTTTGCCCCCGGCGATCAGGGCGGCGATCAGGCGGCCGTCGCGGTAGATCGGCTGAACCAGCACCTCCCCCCCCACCGCCGACGCCAGCGGGTCCTCGCCCTTCTGCAGCAGCGTGGTGGCCCGCCCCCCCCAAATCCTGCCCGGCACCGCCTGGCACAGCGACCGCATCGGGCCCTCATCGAGCGGGAGCTGGCCGCTGCTAAGAAAGCCCTCCTTCTGACCCAAGATCGACACCCCCGCCCGCGTGAAAACCGCAGCCACCCAGCCAAACGCCATCGACAGCCGCAGCTCATCGCACGCCCGCTCCAACACCCCCGCGGGCTCATCCAACTGGTCGATCAGCCGCGCGAGGCGGTGGAAGTGCGTGATCTGCTCCAGGCACGTCTCGAGCTGATTGCACAGGCTCTCGATCGTCGCGGCGTGGAGGTTTTCCGCCGCCTCGCCAGACGCCTGCGGCCCGGACAACGACGCATCACCACAGGCGGCCAAGCCGCTGAGTTTGCGATGGCGACTCAAATCGGGCTCTTGGGTGGAGTACTTCGGCTGGGGCATCATTTACAATCCATCGAACGGGTGGGTACATCTTCTTGTCACAACGGGCACGGAGCCTCGATGGGCCGACGCATGCAAACGACGGTGGGGTCGCGGCGAGTCAAGGCCAAGCTCGCACACCCGGATACTTCATCAAGCCACCAATGTCCATGGCTTGAACCCGATCAATCCCGTAACGCTAGAGACTCGAACGGCAAAGACCCGGAGAATCACCGCCTCGCTGCACCAAAACTCGCCTTGTCACGGGTTTGTTGAGAGCGAGATGACGCAACGACGACGCACACTCGCCCTGGTCTTCGTATTCCGTCGCTTGATTGGATCTATCTGATTTCATCCGATTTCATCCGTGTGCATCTGTGGCTCATGCTTGAGGTCTATCGGCATCGGGCGGGGCGGGGTCGAGCAGTCGGGCGACATGTTCCACAATTTCGCGGGGGCTGAACGGCTTGGGCAGGACGTGACGGATGTTCGTCCTGCTCAGCTCCTCCCGTGAAAGCTTGTACCCCCGGGCGGAGAGCATCAGCACCGGCAGGTCCGCGGTCGCGGGGTCCGCCCGCAGCGCCACCGCCAGCTCGAGCCCGCTCATGCCGGGCATCTGCAGGTCGGTAACGACGAGGTCGGCCCGCTCCCGCCTCACGGCCTCGATCGCCTCACGGCCATTGGAGGCGGTGAAGACACGATGGCCCCGACCTTCGAGCTTGAAGCGGAGCATCGCGGTGATGTGCGGCTCATCGTCGGCGACGACCAGGGTGGCGGCAGGCTGCGGGCTTGGCATGCTGGTTTTTCTCTCGTCCACCGCACTAGAGTCGGCCGACGGAGCGAGCGGGTTGAGGAGAACATCACCCACCGCCCTCCGACGCCCCCTGAGGCCCCCTGAGGCACGGGGAGCTCGCACCCCGGGAACTGGTTCCCCGACCGCTGCTATACTCCCGCCCCATCGGCCGCGTGCCCGAGTGGACTAAGGGAGCGGATTGCAAATCCGCGATTCGTGGGTTCGAATCCCACCGCGGCCTTTGAATTTGGTGGGGGTGAGGAGTGAGGATTGAGTTTGAGGTAGTGCCCCGTAGGTCAGGATTCATCCTGACGTCTTCCGCGGCCGCCAGCAGGATGAATCCTGAGCTACACCGGAGTACCGAGTTTGAATGGGTGGATTTGATAGTTGCTTTGGACGTTTTCCCCTTGCCCCTTTTTTTCTGCTCCGCCGCTGACATCGCCGATGCGGTCGCTCGAGGTTTGCTCGACGCCGCCGGTGAGCACGATGCGGCGCAGGCGGTTTATTCAATTGATGCGGTGGATGAGTTGGGGCTGCACCCCTATCTGCACGCGTCGCTGCGGGAGGGGGGGTATGGCGTGTGGCCGGAGCAGCGGTACCCGGGGCACTGGCACAAGGCCAAGCGGAGCGAGGGGCTGCGGTGCGATTTCGTGATCACGCCCGGGGGCCGACCGCTGGAGGACCCCGCCGCCGCCGACACGCTCTTCGCCTCCGCGGGGGTGGTGGCCCCGGAGGCGGCATATTGGCTGGAGGTCAAGACGGTGTCGCAGTTCACGCCCGACGGCCCGTTCCGCCGCTACTCCACGGAGCTGCTTTCGCCGGTGACCCAAGACGTCAAAAAACTTTACAGCGACCCCGTGATCCAGCACGCGGGGCTGCTGCTGGTGCTCTTCACCCGCGACCGCGACACCGCCGAGCGGGATTTGGTCGCGTGGCACACCCGCTGCATCGACCGCGGCTACCCCGCCGGCCCCCCCGCCACCCGCGGATTTGCCCTCAACGACCGCATCGGAAACGCGTGGTGTACCGCCGCCGTGTTTGGCGTCAAGGGGGTTTGAGTTGCCGAGTGATCGAGTGATTGAGCGATCGAGTGATCGAGTCTGAAGTTTCGTTAGTTCCAAGCACTCCATCTCTGCATCCCTGCTTCACTGGTTCACTGGCTCACTGGTTCCCTGGTTCACCCGTTCGCACTCCCCCCCGCTATCGATGCCGCACACCCCAGTCGTAGGGGATCTCGTCGCCGAAGGGGTCGAGGCGGTCGGTGCGAGAGGGGTCGTGGCCATGTGTGCAGCAGTTGGCGATGAGCGAGGTGTCGTCCATGCCTTTGATCCCGTTCCACAAGCCTCGGGCGACCTGCACGAGGGCGTAGTGGTCCGGGCCGAGGAAGATTTCCTGCGTCCGCCCGCGGGTGGGTGAGGCGTCGCGGTCGTCGTGGACGACCATCTTCACCCGCCCGACGGGGCAGGCGTAGTTGAGCGTCATGTCGCGGTGGCGGTGCCACGCCTTGATGACGTTGCGATAGATCGTGGTGAAATAGATCTCGCCGAATTGCTCGAAGTGAGGGTCATCTGCTCGGAGCATGTGCAGGATCGTGCCCCGCTCGTCGGGGACCCGCCGCAGCGGGATCACCCGCAGGCCATCGATGCTGGTCGAGTCGTTCATATGATACCCAAAGAAGCCCCAGGCACAGGCCGCATCAGCGGGCTTGGGCTTATCTCAAGGCCCCCCGGCCGCGTACCACCCAGGTCCTCGAAACCTATGCCTGTTGCCTCGCGAGCGGAACCGGCTTATCCTACCGGGCCACCCCGTCCCGCGGACGGTCACGCCGCCAGGGGTTCCTGCCACCTTAGCTCAGCGGCAGAGCAATGCTTTCGTAAAGCATAGGTCCGGGGTTCAAATCCCCGAGGTGGCTCTCCCCGGTCCCGCCCGCCGCCCCACGGCCCGGCGGGCCGCTTGCCACCATAGCTCAGTTGGCAGAGCAGCGGTTTTGTAAACCGCAGGTCGTCGGTTCGAGTCCGACTGGTGGCTGATCCCCCCGTCCCGTCCCATTCCCCGCACGCCCGAGAATTCCCCCATGATCGAAGCCCTCAAAGACGACGCCATCTACAACAAACTCGGTGGCCGATTCAAGTTCACCGCCCTGCTCCAGCACCGCGTGCGGCAACTCATGGATGGGGACCGCCCGCTGGTCGAGCGGGAGGGTCGCACCAACTTCGAGATCGCGGTCGCCGAGATCGTCGAGGGCAAGATCACCCTCGAACTCCCCGAGGACACTCAGGCGGCGGCGGCGAAGGCGGCTGGCGAGGCGGTGGGCTGAATGTTGGAGGAGGGACTGCTCGAGTGTTCGCGGACCTCATGCTCGGGGTTTCTTCATGGTCGATGATCCGCTCAGTGGACGCCGGGTGCTCGTGGCGGTGGGGGGTGGTATCGCCTGCTACAAGGTGGCGTCGGTGGTCAGCGGGCTCGTACAGCGGGGTGCGGAGGTGCGGGTCATCATGACGCCCGCCGCCACGCGGTTCGTGGGGACGATCACGTTCCAGGCCCTGTCCGGGTCCCCCGTGTTGACCGAGCCGTGGCAGATCGACGACGCCCCCGAGTCGCAGCACATCGGGCTGGCGCGGTGGTGCGACGCGATGCTGATCGCACCGGCGACGGCCGATTTGATCGCCCGGCTGGCGGGCGGGTTGTGCGGCGACATCGTCAGCCTCACCGCCGCCGCGCTGCCGCGGGGGGAGGGTGGCGTCTTGAAGACGCCGCTGCTGGTCGCCCCCGCGATGAACGCCGACATGTGGGCGAACCCGGTCGTGCAACGCAACATCACCACCGTCCGCGACCTGCTGGGCTCCACCCTCGTGGGCCCCGAAACTGGCTGGCAGGCGTGCAGAACCCTTGGTGCCGGGCGGATGAGCGAAGCCTCGACTCTGATCGAAGCCGTGGACAACGCGGTCAAGCCGCGCGGGGTTTAGCATCGAAAATAAAGATCGACTCGCCAGGCCGGGGCAGAAGAGGACGGGTGCCACGCCGTGACGCTCGGGTCAAGGCGTGCAGTCGCTTGGGATCTTCACCGCACGCCTTGGACTATGCCCCAAGGCGTGGCACCCGACCGAGGGCGGTTGATCGTCCAGGAAGACATTTACCGCGTGCGGGGCTCAATTGGAGGCGGGAGGATACCTTGGGGAGGGAAAGTGCGTATCGTGTGGGGCCGCACTTTCGCGACGTCCGATGAGGCCCCCTTCGCTTGACCGACCACGACCCGCTGCATGTGCTCTTGGTAGACGATGATGAGGACAACTACGCGCTGATCGCGGAGATGCTGCGGGAGTCGCAGGCGACGCGGTTTGAGGTCGAGTGGGTGCAGCAGTACGACCGGGCGGTGGAACGGCTGGGGGCGGGAGCGGGCGTGAACGGGGACGGGATCGACGCGTGTCTGATTGACTACCGCGTAGGTGGCCGCAACGGGATTGATCTGGTGCGGGAGGCCAGAGTTTCGGGGTGTGACCTGCCGATGATATTGCTCATGGGGCAGGGGGATCGGGAGGTGGATTTGGAGGCGATGAAGGCGGGGGCGTCCGATTTTTTGCGTAAGGAGACGCTCGCGGCGGACGGTCTGGAGCGGTCGATTCGCCACGCGGTGCAGCGTCACCACGTCGAGCGTGAGCGGAATGAGCTGCTGCTGGTGGCTCAGGCCCGAGCGGAGCAGTTGCGGGAGCTCGCCAAGCAGCTCACCCAGGCGGAGCAGCGGGAGAGACAGAGGGTCGCCCAGACACTGCACGACCACCTGCAGCAACTGCTGGTGGCGGCGAGGATGCAGATGAGTGCCGCGACGGGCAGGGTGACCGACGCCGCCGTCCAGGCGACGCTGGATCGGGTGGATGATCTGCTCGAGCAGTCGATCGCGGCGAGCAGGTCGCTGTCGTTGCAACTCTCCCCGCCTGTGCTCAAGGACCGGGGGCTCGTCCCCGCGCTACAGTGGCTGGCGCGGTCTTTTCAGGAAGGGCAGGGGCTGAAGGTGGAGGTGGTGGCGCAGGAGGGGGCGGCGGCGGACCTGCCGATCGAGATCGGCGACTTCGTGTTCCAGGCGGTGCGGGAGCTGTTGTTCAACGTGGCGAAACATTCAGGCACCCATGAGGCGGAGATCCGAGTGACGCAGGAGGACCCGGTCAACGAGGCGGAAGAGGGCGGGGAAGCTAGAAAAGGGGGGGGCGGTGGATGGGTGCAGGTGGAGGTGCGGGATCGGGGTTTGGGGGTGGACCCGGAGAACCTGCGGGACGAGTCGGCGGCGGAAGGCGGGTTCGGGTTGTTTACGATCCGTCAGCGGCTGGGTTTTTTTGGCGGGGAGTTTACGATCGAGGGTGGGCGGGGGGACGGGTGCGTGGCGACGATGCGTGTGCCGCTGACCGCTTCGGCCCGGGCGAAGGAGTCCATCGGCAAGGCGAGCCTCGTGCGGTCCGACCGCCGATCCGCACCCGCCATGAACCTGGAAGGGACGCTGCGGGTGCTGCTGGCGGACGACCACAAGATTTTGCGACAGGGGCTGGCTCATATCCTCGGCGGCCAGCCGGACATCGAGATCGTCGGCGAGGTTGGCGACGGGGAAGCCGCCGTGCTGATGGCGGGCGAGCTTCGGCCCGATGTGGTGGTGATAGACGTGAGCATGCCCCGGGTCGACGGCATCGAAGCCACCCGCCGCATCAAGGCGGAGGGGTATCCCATCCGGATCGTCGCGCTGTCGATGCACAACCACCAGGACATGGAGAAGGTGATGCGGGACGCGGGGGCGGAGGTGTACCTCACCAAGGGCTGCCCATCGGACGTGCTGATCGCGGCGGTGCGGGGGGTGGGGGTGTAGGCGGACTGTTAGACCGGATCCCGAAGCGGTCCACAGGGTTCGAGCCATCTGAACAATTCCCTGCGACCACGCTTGTGCTTTGGTGGCACGGGCGTCCCGCCTGTGGGCCGCGGAGCGGACTCTGGACATCCCCGGGCCGCTCACAGGCGGGATGCCGGTCCCACCAAAGCCTAAGAAACGGCGGCGAAGGAGGTGGCGGAAGGGCTGTTGGACCGCGCGCATGTTTGTCGTGCGGGGTAAGAAAGACGCTTGCTCATGTCCCCGACGCGGTGCTGTTCGGGTGGCTGGGGCTGAGTCGGCGAAGCCCCGGCTCGTCACAAAGAGCGGCAGGCCGGGGCATCGAAGACTCTGCCCCAGCCACCCCACCACCGCCGAGGGGACATGAGCCAAAACGCTTACTTCGTGCGCGGCTCTTTGTCGGCAGGACGCTTGCTTCGTGCGGGGCTCGTTGTAGGAAAGGGGCAAGACGGTCGGATCTGTGTTTTGGGGTATCTTTTGTAGATGCCTGTGCCGGGTCATTCGCGGGCGGGGGGCGATGCCGGGGTGGGGCGGGTGCATCCGCTGGTGGCGGGGTCTGTGGCGGTGGTGCTGGGG
>PPFU01000079.1_pt1 | contig 15311 bp, 16 predicted proteins | sample 1535991 | NCBI WGS metagenome assembly PPFU01 (sample SAMN04901290, study PRJNA319586) | Hypolithon metagenome, whole genome shotgun sequencing project. | isolation source: Antarctic Hypolithon | place: Antarctica: Miers Valley | collected 2014
ACGCTGCCATCAATGAATTCCACGAACGAATGCACGACGCTCTGCGGATGCACCACGACCTCGATCCGTTCGTACGGAATGCCGAACAGGAAATGCGCTTCGATGACTTCGAGCGCCTTGTTCGCCAGCGTCGCGCTGTCGATCGTGATCTTTCGGCCCATCTGCCAGGTCGGGTGCTGCAGCGCGTCAGCGACGGTCGCGCGGCGCAACTGATCGGCGCTCCACGAGCGAAACGGGCCGCCTGACGCGGTGAGGACCAGTCGTCGTACCTCACTGCTCGGCCGGCTGCCGATGCACTGCAGGATCGCCGAGTGCTCCGAGTCCACCGGCACCAGCTCGCCCCCGTTGGCCGCGGCGGCAGCGAGCACCAGTTCCCCGGCGACCACGAGCGACTCCTTGTTGGCGAGCGCCACGCGCTTACCACGCTCCAGCGCCGCGAGGGTCGCAGCGAGACCGGCAGCCCCTACCACCGCATTGAGCACGATGTCGGCGTCGGGAAGGCTTGCCGCCTCAACGAGACATCCGGCGCCCGATCGCCATCCGTCTTCATGGGTCCCCGTGACCATCCCGACGAAGCTCGGCCGGAACCGGGTCGCCTGCTCGCGCAGTAAGGCCTCGTTGCGATGCGCCGTCAGCGCCACGACGGAGAACCGATCACGCTGACGCTCGAGCACGCGGAGCGCGGTCGTGCCGATGGATCCGGTCGAGCCGAGGAGCGCGACGCCGCGTGTCGTCATCGCGGCGCGGGGAGCAGGAGCAGATCCGCAAGCAGGTAGCCGACGGGCAGCGTAAACAGCAGGCTGTCCACCCGGTCAAGCACGCCTCCGTGCCCGGGAATCAGGCGCGAACTGTCCTTCACGTCCGCCTCACGCTTGAGGAGCGACTCGGCAAGGTCACCCACCTGTGCCGCGAGGCTGATCACCAATCCGAAGATCACGGCGCCCCAGGGCGAGAGTGCGAGCTGCGCGGCGGGACGAAGCGCGAAGCGACTGTAGAGATAGGCGAAGATGATGGTTGCAATCAAGCCGCCGATTGCCCCCGCCACGGTCTTTCCGGGGCTGACAGAGGGGATCAGCTTCCGCTTGCCGAACAGCCTGCCCGCCGCATACGCGCCGATGTCGGACGCCCAGGTGAGGATCACAGGGAGCAGAACCAGCGCCGTCCCCGCGACCGCTCCGATGCCGAATCGATGGTAGCGCAGCCCGTACGCGAAGCTCAGGGTGACGCCGATGTAGAGGATGCCGAACACCGTGACGCCCGTAGCGGCGAGCGGACGCCCGCTCACGCCTCTCGCCCAGATCGCCACGCCCAGAACCACGAGCGGAACCACGGCAAAGAGCGCGATCGGCGGACCGAACAGTCGCAGGTAGAAACCGTGAACGACGAGCGGAACAGCCGCGGCGAGGGGGATGCCTAGCCAGGCGATCGGCCGGCTTCCGCCGCGCTCTGCCATGCGATACAGCTCCCAACTCGCCAGCGCCGCGGTCACGCCGAGGAGTGAGGCAAGCGCGGCGTCGCCAAGGTAGATCGTCGCGATGACGATCGGCGCCGCGACCAGAGCCGACAGAATGCGCAGAGTGAGTTCGGACACGCGGGCGGGAGGTCGGAAGGCCGCGAGGACGCGGCGGGTGCGCGGCCGCGGGAGCAGCCGCCGAACACGTCACGCCGTCACGCGCCCGAAGCGCCGCTCGCGGCTCTGATAGTCGAGGATGGCGCGAAACAGTTCGTGTCTGGTGAAGTCGGGCCAGAGCTTCGCAGACATGAACAGCTCGGTATACGCGAGCTGCCAGAGCAGGAAGTTCGAGATGCGGTGTTCGCCCGACGTCCGGATGAGCAGATCGGGGTCGGGGATCCCGACCGTGTACAACCGGCTCGCGAACGCCTCCTCGGTCACGTCGTCAGTCGTGAGGCGGCCGGCGATTGCGTCGTCCACGAGCAGTCGGGCGGCGCGCGTCAGCTCGGCACGGCTGCCATACGAGATGAAGAGGTTCAGGAGGATCCGGGTGTTGCCCGCCGTCAACAGAACCACACGATCGACGGCGCGGGCCGCGGCGGGGGTGAGCCGCTCGAGCGCACCGAGGACCTGCACGCGCACGCCATTGGCGTGGAGCTCATCGGCCTCACGCGCGACGTACTCCTCGAGGAGCGACATCAGAGCGGAAACTTCGCTCTCGGGGCGGGCCCAGTTCTCCTGCGAGAAGGCGAACAGCGAGAGCACCTCGAGCCCAGCCTCGATGGCCCCCTCCACCACCTCGCGCACGGATTTCATCCCGGACCGGTGCCCGTAGGGGCGCGGCATCGATCGCTCGCGCGCCCAGCGGCCATTTCCGTCCATGATGATCGCCACGTGCCGTGGCACGTGACCGTGAACGCGAATCTGCGCGAGCAGATCGGCGGCGCTCGTGTCCCCCGGCATGGAAACCGTCAGACCTCCATGATTTCGACTTCCTTCGCCTTTACCGACTCATCGATTCGGGCGATGAAATCGTCGTGCGTCTTCTGCAACTCCTTCTCCGCGCGCTTCACCTCGTCCTCAGACACGCCGTCGAGCTTCTTCAGGCGGTCGCGGGCATCGGTGCGGCCGTGCCGTACCGCGACCTTCCCCTCTTCGGCGAGCTTGTTCACGACCTTCACGAGATCCTTGCGCCGCTGCTCGTTCATCGGCGGAATCGGCACGCGAATGACGGTCCCCTGGTTCGACGGCTCGACGCCGAGGTCGGACTCGCGGATCGCCTTCTCGATCAGCTTCGCCTGACTCTTGTCGTAGGGAGTGACGAGCAGCAGGCGCGGCTCGGGGGCACTGACGGACGCAACCTGATTGAGCGCCATCTGCTGGCCATAGGCCTCGACGCGAACGGTGTCGAGCAGCGCCGCGCTGGCCTTGCCGGTCCGAATCGCGGCGAACTCCCGCCGCGAATTCTCGACCGCCTTCTCCATCGAAGTACTGGCGTCCTGGACGATCTGCGAAATCGTGCTCATGGCAGATAGCTCACTGAACGAGAGTTCCGACGCGCTCTCCTCGCAAGGCGCGTCCAACGGCCCCAGACTGATTGATGTTGAGGACGATGAGGGGCAACTTGTTTTCCTTACACAGCGTGATCGCGGTCTGATCCATCACCGCCAGCTCTCCGACGATCGCATCGCGATAGCTGATCTCCTCGTAGAGCGTGGCATCGGGGAACTTGCGCGGGTCGGCCGAATAGATGCCGTCCACCCCCGTCGCCTTGATGATCACCTGCGATTTGGTCTGGATCGCCCGGAGCACCGCCGCGGTGTCCGTCGAGAAGTACGGATTGCCCGTACCAGCGGCGAAGATCACGGTCCGCCCCTTCTCGAAGTGGCGGAGCGCACGGCGCCGGATGTAGGGCTCGGCGAGCTCCTCCATGCGAATCGCCGTCATCACCCGCGTATCGACGCCCACGCGCTCCAGCACATCCTGGAGCGCGAGGGCGTTGATCACAGTGCCCAACATGCCCATGTAGTCGGCGGCGACGCGGTCCATGCCCAGCTTCGAGATCTGCGACCCACGGACGATGTTGCCACCGCCGATGACGAGCCCGACCTGGGCTCCCATCGCTACCACGCCCTTGATCTCCTGCGCGAGTCGGGTGATGGTCTCGAACTCGAGACCGAACCCCTTGTCGCCGGCCAGTGCCTCGCCGGAGATCTTGAGCAGGATGCGTTCGTAGGTGAGGCCGGACACGCGGGCCCTACTCGCCGAGCTGGAAGCGAGCGAAGCGGCGCACCTGGATGTTCTCCCCGAGCTTGGACGACGTCTCCTTGACGAGATCGGCGATCGACTTCTTGGGCTCGCGGATCCAGGGCTGCGACATCAGCACTACGTCCTTGTAGAACGCCTCGACCTTTCCTTCCACCATCTTCTGGACGATCGCGTCAGGCTTGCCGCTCTCGCGTGCCTGCTCCTCGGCGATCCGACGCTCGCGATCGACAGCTTCGGCCGGCACTTCGCTCTTGTCGACACCTAACGGCGCGGCGGCGGCGATGTGTTCGGCGATCGTCTTCACCAGCTGCTGGAAGTCTTCCGTGCGAGCGACGAAGTCGGTCTCGCAGTTGACCTCGACCAGCACGCCGATCTTGCCATTGTGGTGAATGTAGGATCCGACGAGTCCCTCGGACGTTGCCTTGCCCGTGCGCTTCTCGGCCTTGGCGATTCCCTTCGTGCGGAGATACTCGACCGACTTGTCGACGTCGCCGTTGTTCGCCTCGAGCGCCTTCTTGCAATCCATCATCCCGGCGCCGGTGCGCTGCCGAAGCTCGGCGACGTCCTTCGCCGTAAAAGTCGTTGCTGCCATGATTGAATCGTTCCTCGGGTCGTGGAAACGCCGCCGACCAAGGCCGGCGGCGTACACAAGTCTACTCGGGAATCCGCGGGGATACTACCCACGGAGCGGCCGGCGGCCGGAGGCCGCCCGGCGGATCACTCCGCGGCGGGAGTGCTCTCGGGGCTACCGGAATCCGGCGCGCTGCCAGCATCGGCGGCGGTACCCGTGTCGGCATCGGCACCACCTTCGGCACCACCTTCGGATCCTTCACCGCCCTTCAGCTGCGCGGCAAGGGCCTCGGGCTTCGCACGGCGGCGGCGCGGGCGGCGGCGCTTGGCGGCATCGTCCGGGGCAGCCCGCTCGGCGCCACGGTCCGAGCTGTAGGTGTACGACTCGGACTCCTCGCCCTCGCCTGCACGAGCCGACGGAGCCTGCTGCCGCGCCTCGGAGATCGCTTCCGCGATTGCGTGCGTCAGCAACTCCACCGAACGGATCGCGTCATCGTTGCCGGCGATCGGCACCGTGATCACGTCGGGGTCGGCGTTCGTGTCGACGATCGCGATGATCGGAATGCCGAGCTTCTTCGCCTCGCTGACGGCGATGCGCTCCTTCTTCGAGTCGACGATAAAGAGCAGGCCGGGGACGCGACCCATCGTCTTAAGACCTGAGAGGTTGCGGTCGAGCTTGTCACGCTTCCGCTGAAGAAGGAGCTGCTCCTTCTTCGTGTAGTTCGTGAACTGACCGCCTTCCTCGGCGCCCGACTCGAGATCCTTGAGCTTCTTGAGCTGCTTCTTGACCGTCTGGAAGTTGGTCAGCAGTCCGCCGAGCCACCGCTCGGTGATGTACTGCGCGCCGCATCCTTCCGCCTCGTCGCGCACGATGGCGGACAGCTGGCGCTTGGTGCAGACGAACATCACCTGCTCACCGCGAAGCACGACCTCGCGCGCAAGCTGCTGCGCGAGCTCGAGCTGCCGAAGCGTCTTGTGCAGGTCGATGATATGGATGCCGTTGCGCTCGGCGAAAATGAACCGACGCATCTTGGGATTCCAGCGGCGCGTCTGGTGTCCGAAATGGACACCCGCCTGCAGGAGATCCTCGATTGCTGGGACCGTCATGTGAAACCTCAGTGGGGTTGTTCGCGTCCGCGCCCATCATCGTACGCCGCCCCGGCAATGCCGGACCCGGAGACGTACTCAGGAACGCGTGAGAGATGGGGAGAGGCAGGTGTCAGGTGTCGGGTGCCAGGTTCCAGGGAAAGCCCTGAAACCCGAAACCCGAAAACTTGACAGCTGTCGTCCCTAGCGCTTCGAGAACTGGAAGCGCTTGCGGGCCTTCGGACGACCCGGCTTCTTGCGCTCGACCGCACGCGCATCGCGCGTGAGCAGGCCGAGGTCGCGGAGCTTCTTGCGATCTTCCTCGTCACGAATGACGAGTGCACGGGCGATGGCGAGGCGCAGGGCGCCGGCCTGTCCGCTCATGCCGCCGCCGGAGATGTTCGCCTTCACGTCGAACGTGCCGAGCGTGTCCGTCGCCGCGAGCGGCTGCTGGATCACCGAGACGAGCGTCGGACGTGGGAAGTAGTCCCCGAGCGTGCGACCGTTGATCTCCCACTTCCCGGAGCCCGGGCGGAGATAGACGCGGCAGACGGCTTCCTTCCGACGGCCGACGGCGTGGAGATTATTCATGTCCGCCATTTACTTGGCCCCGGTCGCTTTGAAGGTCATCGTCTCAGGCTGCTGCGCGAGGTGCGGGTGTTCGGTGCCCGCATAGACGCGGAGCTTCCGGCGCAGGACCTGACGGCCCAGCGTCGTCTTGGGGAGCATGCCGTAGACAGCCTTCTCGATGATGCGTTCCGGGTGCTTGGCGAGCATGGTCGCGAACGGCGTGTACCGCTCGTGGCCCATGTAGCCGGTGTGGCGGAAGTACTCCTTCTGTTCCGCCTTGCGTCCCGTCACGCGCACCTTGCTCGCGTTGATGACGATGATGTTGTCGCCCGTGTCCATATGCGGCGTGTACATCGGCTTGTGCTTGCCGCGAATGACCTTCGCGATCTCAGCAGCGAGTCGGCCGAGCACCATCCCCTCGGCGTCCACCACGAACCACTGGTGGTTGATGTCCTTGGGCGTTGCGGTATACGTTTTCATTCCGTCAGCCATGATGCGATGGGTCCAGCGCCTCACCGGTGCGTATTGCAACCCGGGTCTCGGCCGCCACGAGGGCGTTTTCGGTACAGATGTTAAAGCTACGAATACAGTTAGCCGGTGTCAACGGGCCGCAGCCGAAGGCGGCCTCGCGCCCCCCCGGCCGGTTGTTCAGCGAACCCCACTTGTGCGGAAGCCATTCGCGGCCTGTGAGATCCAGCGTAGACACCCGCGGATAGATCGCCGTGTCCCCCTCCGGCTGCACCGCCTGCGCGGCCGTCGACAGCGTATTACCCCGGCCGACGTCGTCGACGCATAGTTGTCCCGCGACAGCCTGAGGGCGCCATCCACACAGACGCCGCCTGCCAGGGCGGGCACGCCCAGCCAGCCGCCGTTGCTCAGCGGGATCGGACTGAGCTGCAACATTTGGTCGGAATGGACGATCGCGATCCGCCCGGCGACCAACTGGTACACGCCGTAGATGGAGGACGTGAGGCGGAATGCCTCCTGCTGCGACGTGGCGGCCTCCATGCGGGCCGTCAGATTCGGCGGCGAGTCGCACCGGCGCCGTTCCGGGATCTGCCACGCAGCCACAACCTCCAGCTGGGCGCTGATCAGGTTCAGCGTCGAGGATGCGCCGCGGAAGCTGGTGAGGATGGAGTCGCGGGTCAGGATGCGGCAGGTCGCCGCGGCGGGCGGAAGTGGCCGGACTCCACGATCACGTCCCAACGCACGCGGCCCAACACCAGCAGCGTGCGCTCGCGATCCGTCGGCGCGCGCGTCAGGAGGAGCAGCGCGCGTGGCGCGCCGTGCTCGCGCCACGCGCGTCAGATGGGATATGCTAACCCACACGCAAGACAATCCGCCGCCGCAACGAGCAGGGCCGGGAGCGAATCGCGACCGCTGGCTTCGGCGAGGCTGTGCAGATCGATGTGCCGCGCTCCAAGATCATCATCAGCAGACGAACTATTGTCCAACTCGGATCAGTGCGACGCTTTCCACATCATTGCTATCCAGTATACGAGCCAACATGGGGCGTCCCGGCTGCAGGACGCGATATCTGGCTGGAATCCAGAGACTCGCGACCGAATCTCCAGCGACGTCGACGATGAACCATTTATCGAACCCGCCGCCGTCGTCCGAACCAGTGTTGACCCAGAGGTAACCCTCCCGGCCCGCCCGTAGCTCCTTGATCATTGGCGCTGAGGCGGGCCATTGCACATCGGAAAGGATCCGGCGGAGGGCCACACGCCTGTTTGGCGCTGCGTCCGAGAGCATCAGGGTGCTGAAGGCGTCGACCTCGTCGCGAGGCAGCGCCCTTGGCTGCACCGGCAGCTCGATGGTCCGGACCAGCGTACCGGATACATCCAGCACCTGCAGGCGCGGCGAGTGGGAGTGAGCGGTCACGATCATGCTTCCAACGGCCACTGCCAGACCCGAACTACCGAACGGGACCTGGGACGTCCGAAACGATCCACCAGCATTAAACGTGAGGATCTGCGGCCCAGAAATACTTGCGACACTATCAAGGACGGCACCCGAGAGTGCCACCCGGAACAATACTGTTGCTTCCTGCTGCAAAGGCGGACCGCGACGAATATCACGTGGTACGACAGACGAAACCAGGATCGTCCCGTCGCTTAACAGGCCGATCGGCCATACGGCCGATGTTTCGTGGTCCACGCGGAAGTGCCGACCGAATGCTCCGGTATCGTCAAGCACGGCGAACCTCCGTTGAGCCCGGTCGAACACCAGGATGGAATCACCGTGAACAGCCAGCCAGCTGACACTGTCAAACTTGCCCGGTCCACCACCCTCACCCCCGACGGAGCGTCGGAACGTCCCATCGTGAGTAAAGAAGCGGATATGGCCGCTGCTCGAGTTACCGACGACGATGAGAGAGTCGGCTGTGACCGCGCCAGTGTATACTCTGTACCACTCCCCGGCAGCTGTTGACTGTCCCCCCAATACAAGACTCGGAACGGAGTCCAGGGTCCAACTGGCTGAGTCTGGCGGGGGGCTGACCACGATCGCGCCTGCAATCGCATCGTCAGGTGGCGCATCGTCAGGTGGCGCATCGCGGCACGCGACCCCGACAGTAAGCACGACAACGCTCGCATACAGCTTGCGCGCGAGCGGGAACATGACTCGAAACCACGCGGCTGCCGTCGTAGCGTGCGATCTGCGCATTATATGTGTGGGTTGTTTCGACTCAGTTTCGCCGGGTCTGGCCCCATTGTGTCGCATCTACGGTCGCACGGCGACTACAGGCGGCACATGCGCCCTCACCAAGCCAGCCCTCTCGTCCAAACTTATGAAGACCGGCAGCTCGGTATACCCAAGAAAGCGCAGTAGACGTTGCAGTTGCTCCTTCTCGCTCGATACTGCTGCATTGTTTCCAGCTCCGAGCCTACGATAGACCGTGCGTACTCCTGCGCTGGGTGTATTGCGGAGGTTCGCAGGTGCGCGCGCATGCTCAGCGTCTGGAATCCATGAGGAGCATTGTGCTTCCAGTTGCATCGGTCTCATGCCGAATCAACCCGCTGGCGCCAGTGCCAAGGTTCTGCGGCTCCGCGGCTCGTCCGCCGAATGGTAAAGCCGTCGGGCAATCACACGTGCGGCACCCAGGTCGTGACTAGCCGAGCTCCACCAGCACGGCTCCCTTCTCCACCGCCATCCCGGGCTCGACGAGGATGCGGGTCACGGTCCCCGCGGTGGTCGCCCGCAGCTCGTTCTCCATCTTCATCGCTTCCATGACGATGAGCCCGTCGCCCGGCGCGACGGTGTCGCCCACGGCGATCCCGACCCGCACGACCAGCCCCGGCATCGGCGCCCGGAGGGGTGCCGGGCCCGCGGCCGCCGCGCTGGCGCGGGTGAGATCGCGGATCGCCCGCTGCCGCTCGTCGAGGGCGTCGACCTCATAGCGCCAGCCGTCGATCCAGAGCGTATAGCGCCCCCGGCCCGGCTGCGGCCGAACCTGCACCCGGTGCGTAGCGCCATCCACCGTGACCAGTCGCACGGGCCGACCCGGGATGTGGCCATCGTGCACGCGCGATTCGACACCGTCGCCGACGGTCGCGACGCCCTCGGTGAGCGCCACGTCGAGGCGCTCGCCATTCACCTCCACGATGTACTTCATCGCTCCTCCGGAACGAGCTCGCAGACGGTTTCCACGTGCGCCGTCTGAGGAAACATGTCGAAGGTCTCCACGCTGGCGATCCGCCATCCGGGGAGACGAGCGGTGTCGCGGGCTAGCGTGGCGGGGTCGCAACTCACGTAGACGATCGCACGCAGACGGGTGCGCTCCGCGGCGAGGAGCGCGGTCACCCGCGCGTCGACCCCGCCACGCGGCGGATTCAGAATGACCACGTCCGCCGGCAACGCGCCCGCGAGCGCGTCCTCCACGGACGCGGCGACGGCCCGCGACCCAGCCGGGAGCCGGGGGGAAAGCCAGGCGACGGCGGCCTCATCGCGCTCGATCGCCGTCACGTCCACTCCGGCCGAGGCGAGCCGCCGAGCGTACTCTCCCGTCCCGGCGTATCCATCCACGACTCGGGCGGGCGCGTGCGCGAGAACGCGAGTCTCCACCGCGGCCCGGAGCTGCTCAGCCACGGCCGCGTTCACCTGGGTGAACGACGCGCCCGGACCCTCGCCCGCGTGGCTCATGTCCGACGGGGCCGTGGCGTCGGCGGCGGGCGACTCGGCACGCCGGTGCAGGAGGCGCGGGCGCGCGCCCTCCGGGGCCCACCAGAGCTCCGCCAACTCCGGCACGGCTTCGATGAACTCGGGAGCGGCCACCCACCGCCGGCCGCCCTCGACGACCAGCGACGGGCCGGCGCTCGTCAGGCGCACGGCCCCGCGGAGTGCCTCCGCGTGCGGCAGCAGCGGCCCGGCCGCAAGGATCGCCGCCCAGGCCTCGAGCACCCGCACATCCGTGATCGGACAGTCTTCGAGCGCGAATACGCCCACCGGATCATCGTACGGGTGCAGGCCGGCTGTCCACCCGATCGCGGCGGCGGCGAGTCCCGTCGCGTCAGGCGGCCGCGCGACGGACCGTCGGAGCGCGAGCGTCAGCTTCGTGCGGTAGCGCCAGAGCTCCGGGCTCGCGGCGACCGCCGGGGCGTGCACTGGCTGACCAGCAATCCGCGTCAGCGCGTCCTGCACGATGACCCGCTTGGCCTCGAGCTGCGCGGGGTAGTTCAGGTGCTGGAGTTGGCATCCGCCGCACCGGTCTCGGACATAGTGGACGCACGGCGGCTCCACGCGTTCCGGCGACGGACGGTCGAGCACGCGCATCTCCCCCCGCGCGAAGCTCTTGCGGACGACGACCTCGGCCATTCCCTCGTCGCCCGGCGCCGTGCGGGGGAGGAAGACGACCAATCCCTCGGCGCGCGCCACTCCGTCGCCGCCAGCGGCGATCGCGTGGACCGTGACCTGGATCTCGCGGGTCGGTTCGGCGGCAACAGTCGGCGCGCTGCGTCCCGTCTTGTGCGCATTCCGGCGGAATCGCCGCTCGGGCTTCTTGCTCATGAGCCGCGCACCCCCTCGAGCCGCGCTGCCTGACGCCAGGCACCGGACCCATTCGCGCCCAAGGTGCCGACGGTTCCGCCAGCCGACGCACCGACCGACGCCGCGACGGTCGACGTACGCGCCGTCCGATCACGTTCGGCGAACAGCGCACCGGCAATCGCTGCGATACGCACCCCCTCGGCCGGCGGGGAGGACTGGGTCAGCGCCTCGAGGTTCTGCTCGAGCCACTGAATCGAGACGTTGCCCGAGCGATAATCCGGGTGCTCCATCACGCGCAGGTGGAAATCACGCGACGTCTCCACCCCATCGACGGTCAGCTCGAGCAGCGCACGATGCATCCGGTCGATCGCTGCCTCACGCGTCGCCGCATGGACGATCAGCTTCGCAAGCATGGGATCGTACGACAACCCGATCTCGCTGCCGGCGACAATGCCGCCATCCCACCGCACGCCAGGTCCGGCGGGTAGCTCGAGATGCGTGATGCGCCCGGTCGACGGCAGGAATCCGTTGGCCGGATCCTCGCTCGTCAGGCGGCACTCGATCGCCCATCCCCGCGGGGCGATGTCATTCTGCATGAAGGGGAGTCGCTCGCCAGCGGCGATCCGCAGCTGCCACTGCACGAGGTCGATGCCTGTGACCAGTTCCGTCACTGGATGTTCGACCTGGATGCGCGTGTTCATCTCCAGGAAGTAGTACGCACCATCGCGGTCCAGCAGGAACTCGCAGGTCCCCGCGTTGACGTAGCCGGCGGCGCGTGCGGCGGCCACGGCGGTCTCGCCCATCTTCGCCCTGAGCGGCGCGTCGACCGCGATGCTCGGCGCCTCCTCGATCATCTTCTGGTGCCGCCGCTGGATCGAGCATTCCCGCTCCCCGAGGTGCAGCACGGTGCCGTACGCGTCGGCGAGCACCTGCACCTCCACGTGGCGCGGACCCTCGATGTACTTCTCGACATAGACCGCGTCATCGCCGAACGCGTTCTGCGCCTCACGACGCGCCGAGTCGAGCGCCGCCGGCAGTTCGTCTGCCGACCGCACGACGCGCATTCCCTTCCCGCCACCGCCCGCGGCCGCCTTGAGCAGTACCGGATAGCCGAAGCTGTCGGCCACGCCGACCGCCTCCTCGGCGTCGCGGAGCGCGGTCTGCGTGCCGGGCACGACGGGCACGCCAGCCGCGACGGCCAGTGTCCGGGCGGCGGTCTTGCTCCCCATGGACGCAATCGCTTCGGCGGGCGGCCCGACCCACACCAGCCCGGCATCGCGTACGGCCCGCGCGAACCACTCGCGCTCGGACAGAAATCCATAGCCGGGGTGGATCGCCTCAGCGCCGGTGGCGAGCGCCGCCTCGATAATCCGCTCGCCCACGAGATAGCTCTGGGCGCTCGGCGCCGGCCCGATGTGCACGGCCTCATCGGCGGCGCGGACGTGCGGCGCATCGGCGTCCGCGTCGCTATAAACGGCGACCGAGGGCACGCCGAGTTCGCGACAGGCGCGCACGATCCGGAGAGCGATCTCGCCCCGGTTGGCGATGAGGACCTTGGAGAGCATGAACGACGGGAAGGGGGAACGGGGACTCGGCTACAGGGGATGAATCAGAGCGGCATGTTGCCGTGCTTCTTCGGCGGATTGCGATCGCGTTTCCGCTGCAGCGTGTCGAGCGCGTCGATCAGGCGCGGACGGGTGTCGCGCGGATCAATGATGTCGTCGAGATACCCGCGACCGGCGGCGATGTACGGATGGGCAAACTTCTGCCGATATTCCTCGATCTTCGCGTCCGCGGCCGCGACCGGGTCATCAGCCTCAGCCAGCTCCTTCCGATACAGGATCTCCACTGCACCCTTGGGGCCCATAACCGCGATCTCCGCCGTCGGCCAGGCGACGTTGAAATCCCCGCGGATGTGCTTCGAACTCATCACGTCATAGGCGCCGCCATACGCCTTCCGCGTGATGACGGTGAGCTTCGGGACCGTCGCCTCGCAGTAGGCGAAGAGCAGTTTGGCGCCGTGCTTAATAATGCCGCCGTGCTCCTGCGCGACGCCGGGCAGGAAGCCGGGCACGTCCTCGAGGGTGACGATCGGGATGTTGAACGCATCGCAAAAACGGATGAAGCGTGCCGCCTTCACCGAAGCCGCGATGTCCAGCACCCCGGCGAGGACGGCCGGCTGATTGGCCACAATCCCGACGCTGTAGCCACCCAGATGCGCAAAGCCGCAGATAATGTTCGCCGCGTGCGCCGCCTGCACCTCGTAGAACTCCGCGTCATCGACGATCTTGCCGATGACGTCGTGCATGTCATACGGCTTGTTGGGATTATCCGGTACGACCGTGAGGAGCGACTCATCGCGCCGGTCGCGCGGGTCCTTCCCTTCACCACGCGGTGCGTCGTCCAGGTTGTTGGACGGGATGTAGCGAAACAGCTCACGGATCGCCTGCAGCGATTCGAGCTCGGAGTCGTGGGTGAAGTGCGAAACGCCGGACGTTTCTCCATGCGCATCGGCGCCGCCTAACGCCTCCATCGTCACATCCTCGTGCGTTACCGTCTTCACGACGTTCGGACCGGTGACGAACATGTACGACGTGCCGCGCACCATGTAGATGAAATCGGTGATCGCCGGCGAATACACCGCGCCACCGGCGCACGGGCCCAGAATGGCGGAAATTTGCGGCACGACGCCTGACGCGAGTGTGTTGCGGAGGAAGATGTCGGCGTACCCGCCGAGCGAGACCACGCCCTCCTGGATCCGTGCGCCGCCGGAGTCGTTCAGCCCCACGACCGGCGCGCCGTTGCGCACCGCGAGATCCATGATCTTGCAGATCTTCTCCGCGTGGGCTTCCGAGAGCGAGCCCCCGAACACCGTGAAGTCCTGCGAGAAGACGTAGACGATTCGCCCCTCGATCCGGCCGTAGCCGGTGACGACGCCATCGCCATAGATCGGAGAAGTGCCGTTTTCGACGGAGCGGGCGGTCACGAACCGGTCGAGTTCGACGAAGCTGCCGTCATCGAGCAGGACATCCAGCCGTTCGCGTGCGGAGAGCTTTCCCTTGTCGTGCTGCGCCTTCACGCGGGCGGCGCCGCCCCCCAGCTCCGACTCGGCGCGACGGCGCTCGAGGAGCGTCAGTTTCTCGGTCATCGACATGCCGGGGAAGCTACCTAGCCTCATGGCCATGCGGCAGTACGGCCGGGACGTCGCGTTTCGCCATCGGTCGGAGTCGGATGTGAAGTGGACAGTCGCTCGAATGGCCCGGAAGACCCGTCGCACGCTCCGCCCACGGTGAGATGAACGGACGAGCTTCCTGAGCGAGCGTTCAGGTACCCACGGACCGACATGTGATTTGCGCGCTCGGCGAAAGGGCGGTACGTTGGCGCGGACGAATCGGGTGTGGTCAGCAGGATGCCGAGCACACCGCGCCTGCCGATGATGGCAGTCGCAGCCGCGACCTAACGTGTGTCAAGGCTGCAATGATCGACGCCGTTGGCGCCGATGATCTTCTGCCACCTGTCAGCTTCGAGGTCTTCTGTACGAGCGAACGGGTTTTTTTTCGACTCATGCTGCATCCTGCACCAACACCTCATTCCTACAGGATCCCACAATGCGAATACTCCGCCTTTCACTCCTCACCCTCGGCACATTCGGCGTCGCGGCATCGGCACTTCCAGCGCAAACCGTCGTATCCGATCCAGGAACGACATACGAGATCTCCGACCTTACCGGCTTCACCACGGGCGGCGCGGGGATGAACGGTATGTCCGTCAGCGCCTTTTTCACCGACGGTTCGAGCAGTGGTGGCGCGTGGTCGGATCTGGGCGGCGGTAACAGTGGTTTCAGCAGCGCGCTGTTCACGCTTTCATTCGCCAGCGGCGGGGACACCTTCAGCGATTCCTGGTCGCTCGTCAACCTCTATGGATCGGGACTCAGCCGTCTGATTCTGGATGGCGTCCCAGGAGGAACGGTGTTCGACCGCGATGTCGGCTTTGGCACGACCGGGTCGTTTTCGGGACGGGACTTCATCATTGGCGGCGGAGATCTGAATCGCACGATTGCCACGTACCGCAATCAGGTGCGGATCATGGGCGAGGCAATCGCAGGCGATCTGTTCACGATGCTGGACGTCGAGTTTGGGATCGCCCTCGCATCAGACCTCACCTTCCAGGCAGATACCGACAACATCCCAGCCGGCGGATTTATTCGCCCCGATCCAACGGTCGTTCCTGAGCCCGCGACGATGGTGCTGTTCGCCTCGGGTCTCGTTGCGCTTGGCGGTGCCCGGTTCGCGCGGCGCCGTCGTTCCGCAGACGAGCTCTAAGCAGCGCCACACAGTCGCTCGTATGCCAAGAAGGGGGCTCCGGACCATGTGGTCCG
>PPFU01019581.1_pt1 | contig 15294 bp, 15 predicted proteins | sample 1535991 | NCBI WGS metagenome assembly PPFU01 (sample SAMN04901290, study PRJNA319586) | Hypolithon metagenome, whole genome shotgun sequencing project. | isolation source: Antarctic Hypolithon | place: Antarctica: Miers Valley | collected 2014
GGCGGCGCAGGCCCTCCACGTCGGTGAGATACACGAGCTTCTCGGCGCCCAGCGCCTGGGCGATGGCGCCGGCGGCGGTGTCGGCGTTGATGTTGTAGGCCTGGCCGGCGTCGTCGCTGCCGATGGTGGCGACCACCGGGACCAGCTCCTCGCGCAACAGGCGCTGGAGGATGGCGGGGCGAACCTCGGCGATGTCGCCGACGTAGCCGAGCTGGGCCGAGCGCTGCCGGGCGACGAGGAGGCCGGCATCCTCACCGGAGACGCCCACCGCCGGCGCTCCGCTCACGTTGACGGCGGCCACGATGTCGCGGTTGACCTTGCCGACCAGGACCATGCGGGCGATGTCGAGGGTGTCGGCATCGGTGACCCGCAAGCCGTCGACGAACTCCGGGACCCTGCCTAGGCGGGCCATGAGCTCGCCGATCTGGGGGCCGCCGCCGTGCACCACCACGATGTCGATGCCCACGGCGCGCAACAACACGACGTCCTCGGCGAACAGGGTCAGCTGATCACTTCCGGCCATGGCGTTGCCGCCGTACTTGACCACCACCGTGGTGCCCCGGAAGGTGCGGATGTAGGGCAGCGCCTCCACCAGGACCTCGGCCTTGTCCCCGGGGCTGAGCCGAGCCACGGCGCTTATCTCCGGCGTCTCAGTCGTCACGATGTCCGCATGTTCTCGTCGATGTAGCCCGGGGTGAGGTCGCAGGTGAGCACCTCGGCGGTGCCGTCGCCGAGCCCCAGGTCGGCCGCCACCAGGATGCGGCTCCCGGCCATGACGGCGGACAGCGCCTCGGCGTCATGGGCGGCGGCCACCCCACCGGCGCACACCACGATGTCGCCGTAAGCCACCGCCACCCGGTCGGGATCGAAGGCGGCCCCCGAGGCTCCCAGCTCGCTGACGATGCGTCCCCAGTAGGGGTCCTCGCCGTACCACGAGCACTTGCAGAGCTGGCTCTCGGCCACCCGACGGGCGGCCCGGCCGGCGTCGTCGGCCGAGGCCGCACCGGTCACTCGCACCCGTACCACCTTGGTGGCCCCCTCGGCGTCGACGACCATCTGCTCAGCCAGCTCGGCGCAGGCCACGGCCACCGCCGCCGCCAGGGCGGTGTCGTCGACGGGCCCGACGGCACCGCTGGCAAAGAGCAACACCGTGTCGTTGGTGGAACAGGCGCCGTCGGTGGAGATGGTGTCGAAGGAAGCCGCCACCCCGGCGTCGAGTGCGGCCTGGAGCCGGGCGGGCTCGACGGCGGCGTCGGTGGTGAGCACGGCCAGCATGGTGGCCGTGGGGGGTCCGACCATGGCTGGGGCCAGCATGGCCGCGCCCTTGGCCATGCCCCCCACGCTGAAGCCTGGGCCGCTGACGAAGGTCTCCTTCGCTCCGGTGTCGGTGGTGAGGATGGCGTGCGCGGCCGCTGCGGCACCTTCGGGGGCCAAGGCAGCGACCAGGGCGGGGATGCCGCTGACCAGCGGGACCATGGGCAAAGGGATGCCGATGAGCCCGGTGGAGCACACCAACACGTCCTCGGGAGCGCAGCCCAGCTCGGCCGCCACCAGGGCACAGGTGCGCTCGGCGTCGGTCCTCCCCGGTGCACCGGTGGCGGCGTTGGCGTTGCCGCTGTTGAGCACGACGGCGGCGGCCCGGCCGCCAGTGGCGGCCAGATGGGCTCGGGAAGCCTGTACGGGTGCGGCCGGGGCCCGGTTGGTGGTGAAGGTGGCGGCCACCGGCACCGGACGATGATCGGCGGTGGTCACCAGGGCCAGATCGGCCCCCCCGGCGGCCTTGATCCCGCACGCCACGCCGGCGGCGACGAACCCCTTGGGAGCGGTGACGCTCATTCCGGCCTCGTTTCCCGCTCCCCCACCCGATCTTTGTCGGATGAGCCGTGCCCAGCACTGCTGAGTCGACAAAGAACGACAGGGGGGGCGGCGGCGAACCCCCTGCGGGTCCTGGGGGTGGTCATGGCGAGATGCCGGCGACGGAGAGGCCGGCGCCTTCGTCGAAGCCGAGGGCCAGGTTGGCACACTGGACGGCCTGGCCGGCGGCGCCCTTGCCCAGGTTGTCGAGAGCACACAGGGCGACGACCCAGCCCGTACGGGGGTCGGCCCGGGCGCTCAGGTGGGCGGCGTTGGATCCGGCGGTGGCCTTGGTGGAAGGAGACTCCTCGCCCACCACCACGAAGCGCTCGCCCCGGTAGGCGTCGGCCAGCACCCCGAGCACCTCCGACGTGGAGGTGGCACCGCTGGGGCGGGCGTAGCAGGTGGCGAGGATTCCTCGGTTCATGGGAGCCAGGTGGGGCGTGAAGAGCACCGAGGCCCCGGTGGCCTGTTCGATCTCGGGGGTGTGGCGGTGGTCGAGCAAGCCGTAGGCCCGGAAGTCCTCGTCGGCGGTGCAGAAGGTGGTGGCGGCCTTGGCCGGGCGCCCGGCCCCGGACACGCCGCTAGCGGCGTCGACGATCACCCCGGTGGTCTCGATGGCTCCGGCCCGCACCAAGGGGGTCAGGGCCAGGGCGGCGGCGGTCGGGTAACAACCCGGCACCGCTACAGCGGTCGCCCCCGCCAGGCCGGAGCGGAACAGCTCGGGCAGGCCGTAGGCGAAGTCGGCCAGCATGGCCGGGGCCGGATGGGTGGCGCCGTACCACTGCTCGTAATCGGCCGGGTCGCGCAGGCGGAAGTCGGCGGCCAGGTCGACGACGACGCCGACCCGCTTGGCCAGCTCGGGCACCAGCACGGCACTGGCCCCGTGAGGCAGGGCCAAGAAGACGAGGTCGAGGCCCTCGGCCATGACCGGGTCGTATTCGGCGAAGACCAACGAGCCGACGGCGCCGGCCAGGTTGGGGTACAGACGGGCGACGGGCGTGCCCGCCGACGTGTCAGCGGTGGCCCAGGCCACGTCGAGGTCGGGGTGGGCACAGCACAAGCGCAGCAGCTCGGCCCCGGCGTAGCCCGACGCTCCCACGATCCCGATCCTGGCCATGGCGCCTACCGTACCCGGTGGTGTATGTCTATGCAACCTTTTGGATACGGGTGGCGAGGCCTTGGATGGCAGCTACCGCAGCCGAGTCCGGGGAGGTGTCGAGGACGCAGGCCCCCAGCCGGTCAGCCTCGATGACGGCCTCGTCGCGAGGGATGACGGCCAGGAGCTCGACATCATGCTCGGCCGCGAAGGCGGCCAGGCGCTCCTCGTCACCCGGGCGCTCGGACCGGCTGCCGATCAGCCCCAGCCGAGGGATGCCGAGCTGGCGGGCCAGCCTGACGGTGCGAGCGGCGGTCATCAGGGACTTCACCTGAGGCTGGGCCACGATCAGCAGAAGGTCGACGTGGCGCAGCGTGCCACCGGCCCACGAGAGGTGCTCGAGGCCGGCCTCCATGTCGGCGACGACGGTGGCCTCGGGCAGGGCCGATTCGACGTCGTTGAAGAAGTCACGGACCGTGACGTGGGATTTCCCCGTTCAACCAGAGCCGGCCTTCTCGACCCGGGCGGCGAGCATGAGCGTCACATCGTCAGGGCCGGACCACCCGTAGTCGGCCAGCAATCGCTGCGGGTCCCGACCGGTGGGCACCATGCGCTCGGCCCCCGACTGGTCGAGAAAGGGCCGCATGGCCGCCACGTCGTCCTCGGCCAGCCCGCAGTTGGCGGCCAGGTTGGGGTCGGAGTCGCAGTCGAGGGCGATCACCCGCCGCCCCTGTCGGGCCAGGGTGCGGGCCAGCACCGCCGACACCGTCGTCTTGCCCACCCCACCCTTGCCCGAGACCCCGAAGCGCACCCGGGGATGGTAAGCCAGTTTGATGGTCGCCAACAGCGCCTCCCTGCGCCACGACCTGGTCGACCTGCTCCGGAGTGAGGGCCAGCTCACCACCGCCGCCGTGGCCGAGGCCTTCCTGGAGGTGCCTCGCGAGCGCTTCCTGCCCGAGGTGGCGGTGGAGGAGGGGTTAGGGGCGGTGTACCGCGACGACGCCATCGTGACCCGCCGAGATCAGCGAGGAATGCCCGTCAGCTCCTCTTCGCAGCCCTCGATCATGGCCGCCATGCTCGAGGCCCTCGTCCTCCGGCCCGGCCACCGAGTCCTGGAGGTGGGGACGGGCACCGGGTACAACGCCGCCCTGCTGAGCAGGTTGGTGGGAGCCACCGGCGCGGTGACCTCGGTGGAGCTCGATCCCGAGCTGGCCGCCCGGGCGGCGGAGGTGCTGAGCCAGGGAGGCCACCAGATCGACGTGGTGGTGGGCGACGGTCGCGAAGGTTGGCCGGCCGGCGCTCCCTACGACCGGATGATCGTGACCGCCAGCGGGCCCGATGTCCCCCGGGCGTGGCTCGACCAGCTCGTAGGCGACGGGCTGGTGGTGATGCCCCTCTGGCTGCGGGGACCCCTCCAGCGCGTGGTCGTGCTCCGACGCACGGCCGAGGGGTTCGAGTCGGTAGGGCTCATCCCGGGCGGCTTCATGGGGCTGCGCGCCAGCCTGGTCGATCCACCACCGGTCCTCCACGACCAGCTCAGCGCCAGCGACCACGTCAACTCGGTCTCGGGGCGACCCCTGGTCTCCCTCAGCGGCGCCGCCCTGGGCCGCCTGGACCCAACCGACCGCCGTCGACTCCTGGCCCTCGCTCTCGGCCCTCCCCGGACCATCCCTCTGCCGGTACCAGCTCCGCACGATGACCTCCGCCTCTTCGTCACCCTCGCCGCCCCCGAGGACCGCTTGGTGGAGTGGTACGGCGGATCACCGGCCGGGGCTGGGCCCGGAATGGTGGGGCGAGACGGGAACAGCCTGGCCGTGCTGAGGCGGGCACCGGTCATCGACCACCTCGACGCTTGGGGAGGAACCGAGGCCGAAGACGCCCTCGTCCTGCTGGTCCGCCAGTGGGAAGGCCGGGGCCGCCCCGGGCGGGAGCGCCTGCGCATACGCGTGAGCTACGGGCCGACCCTCCGGGAGGGCGGCATTGTCTCCTTCGACTGGACGTGACGGGCGGACCTACGCTCCCGCCATGGATGGGGACGACCTCCGCCGCCAGCTCGGTGCCGGGCCCGTGCTCATGCCCGGGGTGTGGGACGCGCTGTCCGCTCGGATGGCGGCCCAGGCCGGCTTCGCCACCGTGTTCGTCTCCGGCTACGCCACCGCCGGCACCCTGTTGGGCCTGCCCGACTTCGGCTACGTCACCCAGACGGAGATGGCCGAGGTGGGCCGGCGGGTGTGTCGGGCCATTCCCGAGGTGGCCGTCGTGGTCGACGGCGACACGGGTCACGGCAACGCCCTCAACACCCGCCGCACCATCGAGCTGTTCGAGGAGGCCGGCGCCGCCGGCATCTTCTTGGAGGACCAGGTATGGCCCAAGCGCTGCGGCCATCTTCGGGGCAAGCGGGTGGTGCCCATCGACGAGTGGCTGGCCAAGCTCCAAGCTGCCGTCGACCACCGCCAGCGCCTTTTCGTGGTGGCCCGGACCGACGCCCGGGCGGCGGTGGGCCTCGACGAGGCGTGTGAGCGGGCCCGCCGAGCCGCCGGGCTCGGTGTCGACGCGATCTTCGTGGAGGCCCCAGAGTCGATCGAGGAGCTGGAGGCGGTGGCGGCCGCCGTTCCCGACGTCATCCGGGTGGCCAACATGATCGAGGCCGGCCGCACGCCGCTGCTTACCCCGCCCGAGCTCCACGACCTCGGCTACGACCTGATCGTCTCGCCCCTCAGTGGCCTGTTCGCCGCCGCCAAGGCGTTGGCCGGCGCCTATGGGGCCCTGCACGACGAAGGCACCTTGCGCCACCACCTCGACCTGGTGGTGGGCTTCGAGGAGTTCGGTGAGGTGGTCGGGCTGGAGGACCACTACGACATCGAGGCCCGCTACGCCGGGGACACGGAGGCCGGTCGGGGGTAGGGCAGCGGCCATGACGACCGGCGCCAGCTACCTCTCGCCCATCACCCGTGCAGCGGCGCAAGACGCGGCGGTGGCTGGCACCTTGGCCTGGGCCCTCAGCGGCCTCCCGTCGACAGTGTGGACCCTCGTGCGGGGAGGCAACCCGCTGGTGGAGGCGCAGGCAGCGGGAACGCTCCTGCTCTCCCGCACCGCCGGGCGGGCCGCCCTCCTGGTGGCCGGGGCCGGTGCCCACACCGTCCTCTCCTACGGGTGGGCCACCGTCCTCGCCCTTAGCCTTCCAGGGCGCCGGGCACGAGAGGCGGGCGCAGTCGCCGGCCTGGCCATCGCCGCCCTCGACCTCGGGATCATCGGCCGGCGCTACCCGGCCATCCGGGCGCTGCCTGCGCTTCCCCAGATCGCCGACCACCTGGCCTTTGGCCTCCTCGTCGGCGCCGTGGTGGCCCACCGCCGGCGCCGGCGGCCTATGCCGGGATGACGAAGGCCGCCTGCACGTCGGCCAGCGCCCCGGGCCGGGCCCACAGGTCGACCGCGGTCATGGCCATGGCCTTGGCGCCGTCGATCACGGCCCGGTCGGCCGCTGGTGAGCGGGCGTGGCCGGTGAAAGCCACGGAGTGGATCGACACCCCCGCCGGCGCCACCTTGATCATGGGGTGGATGGACGGCACCAGGTAGCTGACGTTGCCCATGTCGGTGCTGCCCACCACCCGTGTCCCCGCCTCGGTGGCCGTCGCCAGCCGGCGCCCGAGGGCGGCCGAGTTGGTGGAGTAAAGGTCGACCAGTACCGGGTTATCGATCATGTCGGCGTAGTCGCGGCTCACCACGCGATGCTCCACCCGACAACCCGCGGCCGTCGCCCCCGCCTCCAGGCAGGCCACCACCCGCTCACGCAGGGGAGCAAGGGACGCAGCCCGCCCCGAGCGCACCATCCATGCCATGGCGGTGTGGTCGGGCACGATGTTGGCCTTGTCGCCGCCCTTGGTGAACACGCCGTGCACCCGCTCGGTGCTCTCGATGTGCTGGCGCAGGGCAGCCACGTTGACGTAGCCGAGCACGGCGGCGTCGAGGGCGTTGCGCCCCAGGTGGGGAAAGGCGGCGGCGTGGGCGGCTTGGCCGTGGTACTCGACCTCCATCAGGGATGCGGCGATGACATCCATGACGGCCAGGTCGGCCCCGGCGGGGTGGACCATCATGGCAGCGTCGACGCCGTCGAAGGCCCCCCGCTCGGCCATGAGCACCTTGCCCGCGCCGCCCTCCTCCGCCGGGGTGCCGAGAATGCGCACCCTTCCCCCCGCGTCGATGGCCACCGCAGTCAGGGCCAGGCCGGCGCCCAGCCCGGCGGCGGCGATGACGTTGTGCCCGCAGGCATGGCCGATGCCGGGCAGGGCGTCGTACTCACAACAGATGGCCACCACCGGTCCTTCGCCGCCCGATCGGGCGTCGAAGGCGGTGGGTAGGTCGTAGGCGCCGCGCTCGACGTCGACGTCGTGGTTCTCCAGGGTCGAGGTGAGCGCGTCGTGAGCGAAATGCTCCTCGTAGCCCAGCTCCGGGTGCTCGTGGATCTCATGCGAGACCTCGACCAGGCGCTCGGCCAGCGTGTCGACTTGTCCACACACCTTGGCCTTGAGGGCGTCGAGGTCCACGACCCAACACTAGGAGGCTGGTGTTGAACACATGCGTAGCTCGGCGAGCTGCTCGGCGTCACTCGGCTAGGACCGGGCCGAACGGTCAGCGGCGCCGGCGATGGCGGAGGAGCAAGGCAATCGGCGCAGCCACCAGGCCGACGACGCCGGACGTCTCACCCACCAGGCGCAGGCGGCGCCGCCGGCGCAGGGAGCGCAGATCGTCAGGTCGGCCGGGAAGCGGTTCGGGCAGGCCGGACCGGATCGGATCGTCGCTGCGCTCCTCCGACACCTCGAATCGGGGCGGCCAGTCCGCCCGGCGGGTGACGAAGGCCTTGGCCAGCTCGGCGCTGGCGGCAGGATCATCGTGGTAGGGGTGGACGAACCACCACTCGGCCCTGGCCTCGTCGGGGGTGACGTCGACCACGACGTAGCCCCGCTCGGTCACCTCGGCCCAGCGGACGTGGTCCATCCGCCGCACCGCTCGATCCAACAGCCGCCACATGCCGGGATAGTGCGCCCGGCCCATGGCGGCCGACGACACGGCGGGGACGGTGAGCTCGACGGCCACGGGGCTGGTTTCCCGGCACGGCCCCTCGAAGGCCCACGACGAGTGCACGTCGCCCGACAGCAACAGCGTGCGTCCGCCCGCCTGCGCCCGCTCATCGATCCAGCTCACCAGCCGCTTCCGCTCGGCGGGGTAGCCATCCCATTGGTCGTCGTGCAAGATCTGACCGTCGAGGTCGGCGTAGCCGTTGGGCAGCAGCGGGTTCAGTCTCCCGGCGAGCGTCCCGGGCAGGCACATCGAGTTGACCACCACCCCGCTGGCCACCAGCGCCCAGGGGCGGGAGGTGTCGAGCAGCCGGGTACGCAGCCACTCCCGTTGCTCGTCGCCCAACAGCGATCGCGTCGGGTCGTGCAGGGCCTTGGCCCCCTCGTCGCCGGCCTGGTGGTCGCGACCGGTCAGGCGGGTGTCGAGCAGCACCACGTCGACCAGGTCGCCGATGGGTACGGACCGCCAGGTGACGAGCGGATCGCCCGGGTCGCGCAGCCGGGCCGGGATCCACTCCTGGCGGGCACGGGCGGCGGCGGCCACCCTGGTCGACCACTCCCCCTGCGTCTGCGGGTCATGGTGCTTGGCCCCTCCGCTCCAGGCGTTGTCGGCCAGGTCGTGGTCGTCCCAGATGGCGATCATGGGGTGGCGCAGGTGCAGGGCGGCCAGGTCGGAGTCCTCCCGGATCTGGGCCAGGCGGTCGCGGTAGTCGTCGAGCGTCACCGCCGCTCGAGGAGGCCGGTGCCCACGAGGTCCCTGAGAACCGTCGTCCTCGTAGATGTAGTCGCCCAGGTGGACCACTAGGTCGACCTCACGTTCAGCCAAAGCCCGGTAGACCCCCAGAGGGGCCACCGAGTAGTGGGCGCAGCAGACCAGGCCGAGGCGGAGCCGCTCGACCGGAGCGTCGGGCAGCGTGCGGGTACGGCCCACCGGTGAGCGATCGCCTCCAGCCCTGAAGCGGTACCAATAGGTGGTGGCGGGGGTCAGCCCGTCGACGTCGACGACGACGGTGTGGTCGCGCTCCGGCCCCGTCCGGGCCCGGCCCGAGGCGACGACGTCGCCCATGTCGGGGTCACGGGCCACCTCCCACTCGGCCTCGACCACGTCCGCCTCATCCCCGCCCGAGAGCCTGGTCCACAACAAGACGGCCGACGAGGTCGGGTCGAACGAGGCCACGGCGTGGCGGAACACTCGCTGAGCGACGGCAGGCATCTCGGCAGGTTACGGGCGCTCACCGTTCGGTGGTGGAGGGAGCTAGACCACCACGGTGAGGGCGTCGGGCTCGACCCGGAGGACGAGGGTGCGGGCGGCGCCCACCGCCTCGCCGTCGAGGCGCACCGTCAGCGACGCCCCCAGGTCGATCTGGATCGCCTTGGTCCGCCGCTCGGTGATGGCGGGATGGGGCAGGTGCGCCCCCTGCGGGAGGCGCGAGCGCACCGCCAGCGCCTGGCGCAGCGGCAGGCGGGCATCGAAGGTGTCGAGGAGCCCGTCGCCGGGATGGGCCCGGGGGCCCAGGTTCCAGGGGCCGAGCCAGGCCGCGTTCATGGCGACGAAGGCCCGGCCCCGCCACCATCGCCGCCGGGCCACCAGGTGGGCGACGAAGAGCTCTAGGCGCCCGTCGACCAGCACCGACCCGAGGTCGCAGGCCAGCACCACCGCCTCCCCCGAGCGCAGCCGGCCCTCGTCGCCTCGGCCCCCCAGTGTGCGGCACAGGTCGCCGCCGAGCAGGCCGAGCGCTGGCACCTCCCTTCCCGCCCGCCGGGCCTCGGTCACCACCGCCCGGGCCTCGGCGTCGGAGCGCACCACCACCCCACCCTCGGGCAGAGCTCCAGGCCGACCCCAGTCCTGGCCCTTGGCGATGGCCACCGCGCTAGACGCCCTCCGCTGGCGCGGCATGGGGGCCGGCGTCGACGGTGCCGATGGTCGACGACGTCTCGACCACTCCCCGGTACAGGCGCTCGGCGGCTGAGCGGGCGGCCGCACCGGTGGCCGGCTCCGGGGCCACGTCGCCGAGCTGGCGCAACAGGTCGACGAGCTGTTTGACCGTGCGCACGAAGTCGCCGCCCGAGAAGTCCTCGTCGCCGAGGATCTCGTCGAGGTCGTCGCCCGAGGCCCAGGCGTGGGCCAGGCCGACGAAGCCGGGGTCGAGGGTCCGGGTGACGGGCAGGCCAGCCTGGCCCTCGGCCGCCACCAGCCGGCGGTGGAGGCTTTCTACGTCAGTCCAGCGCCGGCGCAGGTCGGCCGAGGGGAACCACGGTGTCGCCGGTTCGGCTCGCCCTCGGGCCTCGAAGATGAACACCGAGGCCAGGGCGGCCAGGTCGGCCCCGTCGAGGCCGTCGAACAGGCCGGCGTCGAGGCAGGCGGCGATGAGCAGATCGGTCTCGTGGTAGATGCGCCGGAGGCGCTCCCCCGCGTCGGTCAGCGCCCAGCCGTCGAGGTAGCCCCAATCCCCCAGCACGGCAAGGACACGATCGAAGGTGCGGGCCAGGGTGTCGGTCCGGCCCTTGACCTTGGCCTTCAGGCCGGTCACCTCCTGATCAAGGCGCTGAAGCTGGGCCCAGGCCCGCCGATGAGCCTCGAGATCCGGGCAAGACTGGCACGGGTGGTCGGCCACCGCCAGCGCCAGCTCGTCGATCTCGGGATCGGGGTGGCGACTGCGCAGGCGGGGTCGGGACAGGGGCGAGCGGGCCAGGCGCCGGGCCACGTCGCGCTGGAAGGTCTGCGAGTTGGGGGCGTAGGGCTCAGGCAGGTTGATGTGGCCCAGCGCCTCGGGCGCCTCGGTGAAGTCGTCGGAGCCGAGGGTGAGACGACGGCGCTTGGGTGTGAGCACCCGGAGCTGGGCCCCACCCCGCCGGCGGGTGGCCGACAGGACCGCCGCCGGCCCGGCTGACTTTCCCCCCGCCACCCACACCACGTCACCGGGGCGCAACCGGGCCAATGCCTCCTCGGTCTGGCGCCCGTTCGAGCGCTGAGACGAGCGGGTCTTGTCCAAGCGCCGAGCCAGCGTGAACAGCTCGTCGGTATCACCGCGCTCACACGCCGCCTCGTGGCGGGCGGTCACCTGGCGCCGATGGAGGCGCTCGAGCTGGGCCTCCATGCCCACCACGTCGCCATCGGCCTGGTACTGGGCGAAGGAGAGGTTGAGCAGATGATGCGCGGTGCCGGCCGTGTACCGCCGCACCAGGTTGGCGGCCATGTTGTAGGTGGGCCGGAACGACGACGAGATGGCGAACGTACGGGCCGACACCAGGGCGGCGACCTCGTCGAAGGCCAGGAACGGCGACCACAAGACGATGGCGTAGCCCACGTCGTCGAGCCCCCGGCGACCGGCCCGACCGGTGAGCTGGGTGTACTCCCCGGCCGTCAGCGCCTGGTGGCGCTCACCCCCGAACTTGGTCATCTTCTCGATCACCACCGCCCGGGCCGGCATGTTGATGCCAAGGGCCAGCGTCTCGGTAGCGAAGACCAGCTTCACCAACCCGGCCACGAAGCAGGCCTCCACCGCCTCCTTGAACGGCGGGACCATGCCGGCGTGGTGAGCGGCCAGGCCGGCCTCCATGCCCACCATCCATCGCGACCAGCCGAGGGCTTCGAGATCGGCGTCGGCCAGGCCAACGGTACGGTCGTCGCAAATGGAACGGATGCGGCGGCGCTCCTCGGCGTTGGTCAGGCGCAGCCCGGCGTCGAGGCACTGGCGTACGGCTTGGTCGCAGCCGGCCCGGCTGAAGACGAAGGCGATGGCCGGCAACATCGCCTCGTCGGCCAGGAGCTCGGCCACCTCGTAGCGCCGGGGGGTACGCAGCCGGCGCCCCGGTGCTCCCCGGCGGCGAGGACCTTGTTGGGAGCCGGCCTCGAGGCGTAGGGCCTCGGAGTTGGGACGGCCGTCGACCAGGGTGGGCAGCAGATGGAGACGTTCCGACCTCTTGTCGCCGACCAGGTAAAGGTTGTGCAGCGTCACCGGGCGGCGCTCCTCGACCACGGCGGCTGTGGGCCCTCGCACCGTGGTGATCCAGCGACTGAGCTCCTCGGCGTTGGACACCGTGGCCGACAGGCAGACCAGGACCACCTCGGGGGCCAGGTGGATGATCACCTCCTCCCAGACCGGCCCTCGATAGGCGTCTTGGAGGTAGTGGACCTCGTCGAGCACGACGTAGCGCAGGCCGTCGAGGGTGGGCGAGGCGGAGTAGATCATGTTGCGCAGCACCTCGGTGGTCATCACCACCACCGGCGCCTCGCCGTTGACCGAGGTATCGCCGGTGAGCAGTCCCACCCTTGCCGCTCCCCACCGGCGGGTGAAGTCGGCGAACTTCTGGTTCGACAGGGCCTTGATGGGGGTGGTGTAGAAGACCTTGCCCCCCCGGGCCAGGGCGTCAGCCACCGCGTGTTCGGCCACCACCGTCTTTCCCGAGCCGGTGGGGGCGGCCACCAAGACCGACTGGCCGTCGTCGAGGGCGGCGATGGCTCTGCGCTGGAAGTCATCGAGCTCGAAGTCGTATCCGAGCCCGTCGGCCGGCGCCGTCATGTCGATGCCGGGGCTGCTCCGACGGTCGACGACCTCATTGGTACACGTCCTTGTCCTCGTCGTCGTCCTGGTGCTCGTCGCCGTCCTGGTGCTCGTCGTCGTCCTTGCGCTTGATGACGAAGCGACCGAGGAGGATGGAGATCTCGTAGAACAGGACCATCGGCAGGGCCAGGGCGAAGAGGGTGAACGGGTCGCCGGAGGGGGTGATGATGGCGACGGCGACGAAGATGCCGACCACCGCCCATCGCCGCCACGAGGCCAACCGCTGCCAGGTGAGGGCGCCGGCCATCTGGAGGAACACCAACACGATGGGGAACTCGAAGCCCACGCCGAAGGCCAGCATCATGAAGGTGACCAGGCTCAGGTACTTGTCCGGGGTGTACATGGCCTCAAGCTGCTCACCCCCGATCTCGTTCAGGAAGGTCAAGGCGTTGGGGAAGGTCCACAGGGCCAAGCCCGCTCCGAGGAGGAACAGCACCACCGAGGAGGCGACGAAGGGGATGGCGTAGCGCTTCTCCTTGGGGTAGAGCCCAGGGGTGATGAAGCGCCAGAGCTGCCACAGGACCACCGGCAGGGCGAGGATCAGGCCGACGTAGGCCGAGACCTTGAGACGCACCGAGAAGCTCTGGAGGGGATCGGTGACGATGAAGTCGCAGTTGCCGGGATTGACCTCGCAATACGGGGCCTGGAGGATCTCCAGCACCGGGCCGTAGATGATGAAGCCGACGATCCCGCCGAGAACCAGGGCGATGACGGCCTTGACCAGGCGCCGGCGCAGCTCGGTGAGGTGCTCGATGAGGGTCATCCCCTCGTCGACGGCCTCCAGCTGCTCGTCGTCGTCGGGCTCGGAGCTGCTGCGCTGGGAGCGCAGGGCCATCAGGTGGCCGTAGCGCCGTTGGTCCCCGGCTCGGCCGGGGCTTCGGACGCTTCGGACGCATCGGGCGTGGTGGGCGTGGTGGGCGTGGTGGGCGTTTCGCGGGCCACGGTTGCGGCGGTGTTGCCAGCTTCACCAGCATCGGCCGTAACGCCCAGCGGGGCATCGGCCGAATCGAGGAACGGGCCCTCGGGGATCTCGCCCGGCGGGGCCTTGGGAGAGGCCAACGTGCCACCCGACTTGGCCGCCTTGGTGGCCTTCGTCGTCTTCGAGCCCGGCTTGGTCTCCACCGGCTCGTGCAGGGCACCCCTCATCTCGGCCTGGAACCCGTTGCTGAGCTTGCGCATCTCGCCGATGGCCCGGCCCACCTGGCGGGCGGCGTCGGGCAGCTTGTTGGGCCCGAGGACCAGCAGCGCCACCACCAGCACCAAAAGCATCTCACCAGCACCGATGTTGAGCACGGATCGATCCTACCGGCGGCCCGCCCGGCCACTCGATCTCACGCCAGCCGTCGGACGCCCTGGCCTGGTCAGCTCTTGACCATCGAGGCCAGGCGACTGAACCAGTCGCCTGTCTCCAGGAGCTGGTGGAAGGAGTCCAGCTGGTCGTGGGTCAACGCAGGTCCGCCGTGGATCTCGGTCAGCTCGGCCGGACGGCGCCACATGGTCAGGGACGACCCGGCTCCGACCAGGAGCTGGATGACCCGGCTCTCGGTGGACCGGGCGGTGGCCTTGGCGCACACGGGGCAGCGAAAGGCGTAGGAGCTGGTGTGGTCGTCGACGCACACCCGAGCCTTCACGTCGACGCTCGCGACCTCGATGTCGCCACATTCGGGGCAGGTCGCTCGAACCTTGGCCATGGGTGGTCCCTTCTTTCTCAGTCGTTGCCCTGCCGTGCCGGTCAGGACGTTGCCGTACTGACTCATTCATCGACACCAAGCGGGCCGACCTGAAGCCTTGCCCTTAGCACTGCAAGGGCCACTCCGGGCAGGATTGCGGCCGTGGCCACCCGCTTCCCCTCGCTCCTGCAGCCGCCGCTCGCCTTCGCCCACCTCGCTGATGGGGCAGATGCCCCCGTGGATCCGCTGGCCTCGTTTCGCGCTGCCCTCGACCAGGGGGCAACCGGATTGTCCTGTGAGGTCCACCTCAGCGCGGACGGCCGGGCCATGGTGCACCCAGGACCGACGTTTCGGTCAGGCCTGCGGCGCCGGGCGCTGTCGACCTTGTCCGCAGCCCAGATGCCGACCTCTATCCCCTCCCTGGCCCAGGTGTACGAGGCGTGCGGGTCTGGCCTCCACCTCAACGTCGCCCTGGTCGACGATGCTGCCGTCGACGTCGTGGTCGGGGTGGCCGGGGAGGCGGGCAGCGGTGCCGACGAACGGTTGTGGTTGTGCTCACCCGATTGGCGCCGGGCGGCGTCGTGGCGCAGCCGGTCGAGGTCAGCCCGGCTGGTTCAGGTCACTCGGCTGCGGGCCTTCGACGAGGGCCCGGAGCGGCGGGCGGCAACGCTGGCGGCGGCGGGGATCGATGCCATCAGCTTGCGCGAGACCGACTGGAACGCCGGGCTCACCACCTTGTTCCACCGCTTCGGGCTCCTGGCCCTGGCCGGCGCCACCCAGCATCGCCACCGCCTCGACGCCGTGCTGGCCGTAGGAGTGGACGGCGTCACCAGCGACCGGGTGGAGGAGATGGTGTCCGCCGTGGCCGCAGCCAGCAGCCCCTGACCCGTCCCGGCGTAGCGTGGCCCGGTGAATGAACTGACCTTCGCCGACCTGGCCCTGCGGCCCGAGCTGCTACGCACGCTCTCCGGCCTCGGGTACGAGGAGCCCACGCCGATCCAACGGGAGGCGATCCCGCCCCTCTTGGAGGG
>PPFU01009555.1_pt1 | contig 15280 bp, 18 predicted proteins | sample 1535991 | NCBI WGS metagenome assembly PPFU01 (sample SAMN04901290, study PRJNA319586) | Hypolithon metagenome, whole genome shotgun sequencing project. | isolation source: Antarctic Hypolithon | place: Antarctica: Miers Valley | collected 2014
TTAATAATAGTAGTAGTAGTAGTAGTAGTAATAGTAGTAGCACATTTAATGTTTTTTGGGTAGAGATGTAAAATCATGGTTACAAGTCAAGAGCCAGAAGATATGCGGTTGCAGGTGGACGTAAGCGAAGAAGTAAAGACGAAGCTCAAAATCCAATCAGTGAGGGTGGGCAAAACCATGAGTGAGCTTGTTGAAGAAGCTCTGAAGGAGTACTTAGACAAGGCAAATAGAGCCAAGAGTAGTTAAACCAATGACTGCGGTAAATTCTTGCCCAGTCCTACAGCCTTCAAAAGAGTCACAAACCTACCTGAGAGCTTTTCCTGTGTGGTAAAGGTTTCCTGCTATAAGTTCTGACTCTGTCTGCTGGAACTGGTATCTGACTCGAAAGCGAACCAAGATGGCCTGGCCTATAGCTCGCACGAAAACACCTTAGGAATACTTCGCTCGCATTGGCAATTTAGAAAGCCCAGATGCGATCGCACTCATCGCTCAGCAAATGCTCAGCCATGAGCAGTGCGGGCTCAAGCAGGTTTGTCTAGATGCGGAAGAGGAAGACCTGCTCCAGGCATTTGAAACGCTGCTATCTGACTACGAAGGCACAACCCGTGAGCAGTGGGCTGGGCTGAAAGAAAGCTGCTTGCTATTACTGGGGTCGCATATCGCAAGCTGCGTTGACCATCTGATTAGTGGGCTGAGAACGCCTGCGATCGCCGAATCTGCTATTCGTAGCGCTGGCATGGACATGGTCGGGGGGAACGGCGTACCGTCAGCCGATGTCATAACCTCGAATCGTTCCCCGACACTGACCAGTGGGCCGGGCTGAAGTCGATCATTAAAGTCACCAGCTATCGGCACATTCTCAAAGGCCAGCATCTCTTTATCGATCAGCCTGCCGTCCACTATTACATCAGCTCTTTGGAAGAACCGGTCGAAACCTTTGCCCAACGGATTCGCGATTACTGGCCTATCCATTAGGCAGAACCCTGGTACAGCTAGGCTTTCAGCCGCTGCCTGCCGTCATATCTTGCAAGCCTTGCTATGTCTACGTTTTGGGAGTCATCATATTTACAAGAATCGCTGAAATCCTTGCCAGATGGCTGGCTCGGCAGACAGTCGTTGAAATCCTCGTATACCAGTTCTTTCAGCGACTTGTGCGTAACGGATAGGATTACTGGCAGGTGGAAAACAAAGTGCATTATGCGTGTGATGTGACCCAGAGGGAAGATCCCGTCAGGATTCGGGGGCAGCCTTTACCCAACAGTTTGGCTTCAGCTAGTAATCTAGCCCTCAATTTGTATCGTAACCATGGCTTTGACAATATGGCCCAAGCTCAACGCAAAGCGGGACATGGTCCCGATCTGCTCAAGTCTCTCTTTGGAATGAAATAGCCCTGTGCCGTCAGTGCTAAGGGAAAACGGTTCACCCCCACGGGCATGGGGACAACTCTGTCTCAAACGTGTAGACTCGGCGCAGATCCTCGGTTCACCCCCACGGGCATGGGGACAACCGGGTATACGCCTGTTGAGTGGCTTTGGTGGTCACGGTTCACCCCCACGGGCATGGGGACAACTCTATTACGCAATGGCAATGGCTGACCAAACCAGCGGTTCACCCCCACGGGCATGGGGACAACGCATCAGCCAACGTATCTCGGGCAAAAGTAAGACCCGGTTCACCCCCACGGGCATGGGGACAACGCGATCGCAGTGGTATCAGAGCGAAGCGATAACACGGTTCACCCCCACGGGCATGGGGACAACTCGCCGAGCAGCTGGGGGGCAATAATGCGAATCAGCGGTTCACCCCCACGGGCATGGGGACAACAACCAGCTGGAAATAGTCATTGCAGCGCCCATAGACGGTTCACCCCCACGGGCATGGGGACAACGGATGGTAGCGGGCATGGAGTTGACGGAATTTTGCGGTTCACCCCCACGGGCATGGGGACAACGCCGTACCGAACAAAAGCAGGCGGCATTTTCTTCCGGTTCACCCCCACGGGCATGGGGACAACGGACTGTCCTGACTGGGGGTGCCTTGTATTACTTCGGTTCACCCCCACGGGCATGGGGACAACTGGGCGGATCTCAACCCCTTAACCCGTATGATACCCGGTTCACCCCCACGGGCATGGGGACAACCCGTATAAGGAAGCTCCCCCGGTGAAGCCTCGCACGGTTCACCCCCACGGGCATGGGGACAACGGGATATTTATTGCGTGATAGTTGCGCCCCGTCCCGGTTCACCCCCACGGGCATGGGGACAACGGCCGTACCTGTCCATCAAACGATTTGCACAAGATCGGTTCACCCCCACGGGCATGGGGACAACGATAAGCCAGGATTCCCTCAAGCCGATCTAGCCCCGGTTCACCCCCACGGGCATGGGGACAACGTTTGCTCGCATCTCTGTTTTCGCGGGAACAATCGCGGTTCACCCCCACGGGCATGGGGACAACGTTTGAGCGTCTGAATTGACCGGCCAAACGGAGGTCGGTTCACCCCCACGGGCATGGGGACAACGGCGACAACTGCTCTAAGCACCGCAAATACAGCGCGGTTCACCCCCACGGGCATGGGGACAACGGTAACGGCCCCCGGTGTTTCAGCTCCGGTGCCTGGTTCACCCCCACGGGCATGGGGACAACCAAATAGCCTTCCTGCTACCCTTTGCACGACAAACGGTTCACCCCCACGGGCATGGGGACAACCAGATGTTTGATTGACGAAATCGGCCTCACCAAACGGTTCACCCCCACGGGCATGGGGACAACGCCCTATCGGGGTAGCTGTCGGCGGTGGATCGACCGGTTCACCCCCACGGGCATGGGGACAACTGCCAGTGGCACTAATAGACACATGATCGTTGAACGGTTCACCCCCACGGGCATGGGGACAACTAACCCAATCTAACGATTTGGTTGCCTACGAAGACGGTTCACCCCCACGGGCATGGGGACAACTTAATAGGCCAACTCCCTCGGCAGATGGGCTGTACGGTTCACCCCCACGGGCATGGGGACAACTGTCGAAAGCATTCTTAAACTCTGGATTGTCCAGCGGTTCACCCCCACGGGCATGGGGACAACGCAGTTGGAACACAGCCACTCTCGAATCCTCAACCCGGTTCACCCCCACGGGCATGGGGACAACGATCGCGGCCCAATAGCTCAGCGTCAGTGGTGCCCGGTTCACCCCCACGGGCATGGGGACAACCGAAAGGAGGATTGAAGATGTCGCGCCAGATGAGCGGTTCACCCCCACGGGCATGGGGACAACCTGCAAATGCTCACGGTGTTTCAGTCACTTACTACGGTTCACCCCCACGGGCATGGGGACAACTATCCAAACCCGCGCTTTCGCTTGGCATCAAACGAGGTTCACCCCCACGGGCATGGGGACAACGTTGGCGATCGCCTTCGTAGAACTGCAAAGCGCCCGGTTCACCCCCACGGGCATGGGGACAACTTTTCGACCAAGGACTGATCGACGAGTCACAAGACGGTTCACCCCCACGGGCATGGGGACAACATGGTGTTCGTATGACTGGGTCACATTCTGCCAGCGGTTCACCCCCACGGGCATGGGGACAACGTTAAACAATCCCTCTGTCTCGATGGTGACTAACGGTTCACCCCCACGGGCATGGGGACAACCTATGCAGGCGTATCGCATAGCGTCAACAATGGCGGTTCACCCCCACGGGCATGGGGACAACGCCCATGCAACCAGACCTTCTAATGTTGTGATCGAACGGTTCACCCCCACGGGCATGGGGACAACCAGCGCATCGCTTTTATCTGAAGTGGGCGGAGGACGGTTCACCCCCACGGGCATGGGGACAACTTTGGATTCCAGAGGTCACTGCTCTGAAGGTACCGCGGTTCACCCCCACGGGCATGGGGACAACTGCTAACGCTCTACCGGGCATCGCTATTTTGAGCGGTTCACCCCCACGGGCATGGGGACAACGACCCTCTAATGTTGTGATCGTGCTTGGGATATTGGCGGTTCACCCCCACGGGCATGGGGACAACTAACCAGCTCGAATTCCTGAAGCAGCTCCTCTGCGGTTCACCCCCACGGGCATGGGGACAACGGGCGCGTCAGTTCTAAATCCGCGTACAGCCCCAGCGGTTCACCCCCACGGGCATGGGGACAACGCTCCAGCTTGCTGATATCGCTCGGGAAGAGAAGGCGGTTCACCCCCACGGGCATGGGGACAACGCATCAGCTCACCCCATTCAAGGTTGCTTGCACGTCCGGTTCACCCCCACGGGCATGGGGACAACTGAGCAGCGATAGCAGCAGTTAACGCCCTGGTAGCCGGTTCACCCCCACGGGCATGGGGACAACCTAACGCTATCGGCATTAGCAACCAGGCTTTGAGCGGTTCACCCCCACGGGCATGGGGACAACGCCTGCCCACTATCAGCGGCGGGTGGGTTGGGGTGCGGTTCACCCCCACGGGCATGGGGACAACGTGCGACAGAGCCTTTCAAGTGGCGTTTGCGCTGACGGTTCACCCCCACGGGCATGGGGACAACGCGGTTCGCTCCTGCTAGAGCGAGCCACTATGCACGGTTCACCCCCACGGGCATGGGGACAACGCACCTCACTTGAGCAAATTCTAGCGAGCCTGGCCGGTTCACCCCCACGGGCATGGGGACAACGCAAAGCCGCCTCGCTCCGGGAAGAAACAGGCGGCGGTTCACCCCCACGGGCATGGGGACAACTTCTTAAAAGCCCGCTCAGCTTCGCTCTGCTGCTCGGTTCACCCCCACGGGCATGGGGACAACGTGCGGATCTTCGTCCGGTTGGCCTCGCCTAATACGGTTCACCCCCACGGGCATGGGGACAACTTGACGGCAAAGCTACGGGCGCTGTCAGCAAAGCCACGGTTCACCCCCACGGGCATGGGGACAACACTTCCAAAATAGCCGACTTTACCCGATTTTTACTAGAAGTAAGCCCTCTATGTCTATCAAAGAGCGCGACGGATTTCCAAGCATCCGAGCACCAAATCCCTGCTCATTGCGTTGCGGATAGATCATCACGGCAGATCCTTGTCCGAGTTTCTGCTCAACTAGCAGCCACAGCTCGTCACGCACCAACGCCGAGATCCGCCCCGCAAAAACACCGGCCTTGATTTCAAACAACCAACGGCTCAATTCTCCTCGAAGAACCGGCTTTGCTTTTTCCAAAACTAAAACAACCATCAGTCCTCCTCGTCAGCCCAATTTTTACCGCCTTCCACTGACTCCAAAACGTCATCCCAGAGAAAGCAGATAGGGTCTACCTCGCTGTCCTGGCCAAAGCCCAACACTCGGTCAATATCGTTTGTTAGTCGGTTCATTAAGCGATAGTTGCTGAACTGCTCCCGACATTTACGCCGTACATGTCTATCCAGATCAAAATAAGTTTCTGATACTGCCTCAAATGCAGATGGAATCGTAGTTTCTGCCTTGTACATATCAGCAATGTCGTAGACAAAAGATAGAGGTTTGCCTGTATGAATGAATCCAAGGGCTAAAGAATAACCTACTGAGTGTAACGCTGACTGGCAGACCGCATAAAGACAAGTGTTGGCTACTGATAACGCCCGATTAATTGGGTTCGAGGCATTCCAATCTTCTGTTTTATAATTTCGGCCTGTCCAATCTACACCCGTTTTCTTACTCCAGTCTTGGTACAAGGTACGCACCCGTACCCCTTCTAACCCACGAATTTGCTGAAGGCTAAGTGCCTCATCAGGTAATTTATCAAACCGAAACTCGTACATCCGCCGAACCACGGCCATCCGTTGCACAGAGTCAGCCCACACAGTCGCTTGGTGGAGCAGTCGTCGAACATTCCCTGCCCCACTGCGACCGTTGGCGTAAAACCGCATCAAGTCCTGCCCAACCCACTGCACCTCGCAAGTGTTATCTGACAAGGTTTTGATTGCGGCATGGGTAATAGAAGTTCCTGGGCCTAGCAGCAAAGTAGAAATTGCTGCGCAAGGCACAAAAAATTTGCTTTTGTCTTGAAAAATTGCAATCGCCTGCTCCTCTTGTTCGATGCGACAGTGCTCAAAATACAAGAAGCTAATGCGATCGCGTGCTTTCGGTAAGGTACGTAATCTAACCATTCGTTGATTGTTTGAAGAGGGACATTATTGCGAATACCGAGCTACAGATAACAGCCCACAGCCATAAGACTTGCCTTTTCCGATACCCTGACACAGAGCCCTTACAAACAAATCGGCATCAGTTACTTCTAAAAGGCCGTGGTACAAAGCCGTTTCAATTCGGATGGGTGATTTCTTTTTCTTTCCGAATATCTTCGGCAACGGTATCGTGTCTGCACCGATAACTTTGAAGCCGCAGCGATCGCCTTGCCTAGTTAGCCAAGCTAGCTGCTCAGATGGTTTGACTAAGCCCACCACCTTACGGGTTTTATTCTCGCGCTTACTGGGATTAGCTTTTAGTCGGAACTGCAACACGCGACCCAGATGAAGAGCGGCGATTTTATAATCTAGGGTCTTCACTGTCTGCTGCTGAAGGTAATCTGATGGCAGCCTAGTCCAATCAGGTTCGATGTCAGATTGGACTAAAACTGCGTTGTCTGTAGGTTCATGGCGAAAGAGAATATTCCAATCCTGACGAGGACTTTCGACAGTATCATCATCAGGAAAAGCCTGCATAATACGCTGGTGAAAACGATGGGCATCGCCTAATTCTCTTTGTACGCTGACAAGATTTCCGTTGAGCACTAACTGGGAGAGAAACATTGGTTTTTAGGAATAACAACATTAGAATCGACATAGCGACTGCCAAACAGTCGGTTTTCCCAATTGATCGGGACATCTTGCCGCATCTCTGAACTGTTACTGACTTCGATAACGCAGCGCAGCTCATCAGGCAGCTTTTTGATAACTTCAGCAGGTCGCTTAATTTGGTCGTAGTGCAAAGCTTTACGAAGAGGCCGATCATCTACGCAAATCTGCACGGGGCAACTTGGAATAAAGCTTTTTCGACCAAGGTAGAGCGGCCAAACGGGAGAGCCTAGCGCAGCATTTAGCTCATCAAGAAAACTGAGATCGGAGCCTTCTAACCCCACTAAATAGTCTGCATCAGCTATGTAGTAACGGCGACTAACCACGGTTTTCCCAGAACCTCCGCTTGATTTAATGCCCTCTTGAACCGTGTGATAGTCGCAGAGAACCACACCCTCTTGATTCACTCGTACCCCCATCTTCAGACGGGCTAAGTCATCTACAGGCTTGTGTCGAGGACGACCTAGAGCAGCACAAAGTAGTCCGATAACGGCAGATTTGGTGGGCTCTCGCCGCGTATCACGGATAGTAAACCGGCTGCTATCGCCCCAGCTCATCATCGGCGATCGCATTCGCATTAATAGTGTAGGCATCGCTAGACCCCCAACTCACAGGCTGCTAGTGCTCTATTCAACAGTTCATCCGTAGAAGAACAAAGGGCTCCTTTTAATCCTCCTAAGCAGGGCATTAGCTTTTTGCGCGTAACCACGCCTTTATATTTCACAGGTGCTTCACCATACATTGCGATGATGTCCTCCCAGTGTTCGCTTAGAGCCTGTACACCATTTGCGAGTAGGCCCATCTCTCCGGCACGAATAGGGGATTCAAATGCGTCTACTAGCGACACGGGCTGTCCTTCTCTGACAGTTATCATAATGAGAGCCGGTAAGCTCTGAGCCGCGAAGCTATTCTGATGCCCAGAGGGGATTGCTTTTATGAACGCTTCAGAAAAAGCCTTAGCAATTGGCAGCATCTGATCTCCACCCCCTAAATTGTCTTTTAACTGCTCAAGATCAAGATTCGTAAACCGGTAGTAGGTTGAGCTGTTATATCCTGTCTCTCCTATGTGGTCAGCGCCTTGATCCTCACTAGAACTGAGATCATCTACAGCAGTGAAAAAATCGAATTCTTGCTGGAGCCTATTGATACTGATGGCGTGAGCCATTTGTACAGCGGCGTCCACACTGACGGTAGGCAGAGACGCCATCATTCTGCCAAACAGAGCTACATCACCTGGCTTGCTGCCCGCAGCTAGAGACTTCTCAATAACTTTCGATAAGTTAGGTTCTTTCGTAGGCAGTACTGGCTTATCACCTGACAAGCCTGACTCTATCTCATCCCAATGCTTAACGATAATAGCTGCAATGGTTTGAATCTCTGTATCTCCCAGAAAGAGAATGGTGTCGGATTCTATTTTGCCATCTTTGAACTTAGCGCCCAAAGACTCTAAAGCGAGCTTAGCGGCAATTTGAGCTTTGGGCTCAGGGAGATCGCTATCAACTAATAGCGCTGTTAGCTTGGGTAGCCAGCCGCGCGAACGCTGGGCAAAATGCGCACTGTCTATGTCGGCATACTGTTGATAGTACTTTCTCACAGCTCTCTTTTGACACTGACTAGAAATTCGAGCGCGAGGACGCCCTCCAAAGACGGTAGATTTGGGCATTCCGTTCTCATCTCGATTCAGATTGGCGGGTGGAAAACTCTGTATGATATGTAATTCAAGCTTCATGTTGTCTCCAATAATTAACTATGCGATCTCGGTGAAATATTTTGATAGGTGATCATTCAGCAGAATCTGTATTAGGCGTTGCCCTGCTTGGCAATGTCGAAGGAGCCCTCCAAAACGACCTTGCCCACTGGTCTTGAACAAACTGATCGGCACTATCCCAGTAGCAAAGATCGACAATAAGTCTAGGATAGTCGATAGCAATTGCTCCTTTCTGTGACTTTGACTTTATTAATCTCACCAGAGAAGTGAACGGGGTGTGCAGGTCTTCCCTAGACATATTGAGCAGCGCTCTTAGCCTACGCTCCGGCCCTTTAATCTCTGCATTGGAATCGGTCAGGTCGTTTAGCTGCCGCAGACTGAGCCCAAAATTATGGGTGTTTTTTAATACCAACGGCTGAGGGTAGTAGGCGAATAGGCAGGCGACAAACTGCCACTCGTAGGATAACGAATCGCTCTTTATGTGAGGCAAAAGAATAGGCGCAGCAGCTCGCAGATGTTTAGATTCACCTGTTAAACCTCTTTTTAAGACTGCCATAGCACCTTTATCCTGTAGCAAATTAGCGCTACCTTCTGGCACATAGATGCCAACTTTTTTATTGATTGCGCTCAAGAAATCTCGGGCTTTTTCCAACTTTGCGTTCATGATTCAATCTCCTGCGCTAACGGCTGTCTTTTCTTGCTGTTTCTTCTTTCCTTTTTTCTCTTTTGCTTTGATCTCGCTCCTAAATTTCGCAAGGTAGTAGTGCAGCATTTGAAGCGATCTTGCCCTGGCATGGTAAGCATGGACAGCGGCAATTGAATCCGTAAAGGCATCTAGCGCAACTTTTTGCACGGTTGACTGCCAAGCTGTTATGGCCTGAGTGCCCTGTTCAGGAATCACTTGCAATAGCCGTAGAAACTCGCGATCCAACGCTGCCCAGTAGCGAGATTCACCGTCTAGGCTCTGAGCCAAGTTAGAGGCATGAGGATGCTTTAGCGCCTCTGCTAGAACCGCATAGGGACTCCCCTTGAACGATCGGAAAACTTGCTGATGTTCCTCTGCTATTTCAATAGCTCGTGACATAGTATCCCGAAAATCTTTTTGAGTGAGATAGACCACTGGGGCCGAGAATTGAGCGTTTAACCAGCCTAGAGGCTTAGCGTTGTCTACGCTTAGTCCCATGATTTGAAGGTTCAGATACTCATCGATAAGACCAGCAGCACTTAGCTCCGATAGCCAATCAATCAGCTTGGGACGCCTATACACGCCAGCCGTTTGTAGAAACGCCGCTGAATCTCGCCAGAGAGAACGGTTCAGATCTAGTCTTATTGGTCGCAGTCCCTGCTTTGTTTCTCGGTAGGCGATCGCGCATTCTCGGTCGCTTGACGAAGCTGTTTTAGGAAGACTATCTCCACCTTGGAAAGCAACCTTTATAGCTCGATCATCGGCAAAGAAGAGCTTTACTCGTCGCCATTGAAACGTCAGATAGTCGATATACCCAGTAGGCAACCGCGCCATCGGCGGCTGAGACGGATGTTCCCATGTCGGACGATCTGTGCCATTGGTAGGAAAAGGTTCGTCCTCGCCATCGTACTGCACCAAATTCAGCATCAAGGTCTCTTTTAACGTCTGTCCTCTCACTAAAACGTTGGCCGCATCCATAGTAGGAATAATGCCAGCAGACACCGTAGCGCCAGTTTTCCGTCCGCCCACATCAAATTGATGCAGCCTTACGACAAGTCGAGCCGCTTCAGCCAAAGATAGAGATGACTTACTCCATTGATGTTCGTGGCAAAAGACGGTGCTGGTGTTGTTCCCATGAAGACTATGCGCTTGATAAATTTCAGCACCCGCACCTTGAGTCAGATCGGGTGCTTGCATGAATGGCCGCTCTAGGTTGCAAAGGTCGAAACAGTCAGCGTACTGCTTTAAGTATGTAATAGCGCGTTTACCATCATCGTCCTGCATCTCTTGCCAATGCGCTTCATCCTCAGGCCCTTGGTAGGCACAGTGAAGAATGGAAATTAAGATTCGATAGAGCGCAAATGAAGTAGGTGGATTTTCAGCAACCACTTCACGCCAAGTCTGCCAATTTTGAAAGAGTTCAATGAGTGATAGATCCTGGCGCTGCCCCGACTGGCTAACCACCGGTATCCATGGCTGTTCTGTTAAGTTGAATGACATCTGAAGAAAAGGAAAAGAACGGACGCAAATTGACTGTAAAGAAAGGTGCTGGATCTATATCTCTGCACTTGAGAGCCTAGAACAGCTCCAGCACCTATGAACGTCGCCCCCACAGAGCATGGGGAAACCTTTATTAGCCAGTCAACACTACTGGTTCACCCTCAAAAGTATCTTGAGGCAGCTATCAAGGCTTGCTTTGAGATTAAGGTATATCGAAATAGCTTTTCCTGTCAATACTACCTTAATTATTGAGGACATTGTGATAGGGTTCACTGGAAGATAGCCATTGGACGTAGCTTAAGAAGTCGCAGTGATAGCAGTGGTAACCACGCCTAGCAGCGGATCAAGACGAATTAGCCATTTGTCTATCTGCGCAGCATAACTGTTGTCGAGTTCGATACACCGGCAGTACTTCAGCATTCTGGACTGCCAAGCTTTAGGCTTGTAGAGATCTTCATTACTTATCAACTCATCTACTAATCCGCGCGTAGAAAGGCGGGTACTGTGAGCAAGCAGCGCCTGTACTACTTCAAAACTTGGAGGTTCTTTTAGGTTAACAGCAGTATTATTCTGACCCGGTAAGACTGTTCCGTGCTCGCTTCTAACTACAAAAACAACGGTGACGGATGGCTCGCCTAGCCGAGTTGCACCTGCGATCGCATTCTCATCGTCTTGCTTGCCTTGTCGAGTAAACTTATCAGGTGATTTGCAGCGCTTTCGTGCTGCGGGCAAAGTGGAGTGACGAGCTTTATCTTCACGTTCGCGCTGGTCTTTTTTGTACAAGTCGAGAGAAGCCTGCCAGTCTGTTTGGTGGACAGGTTCTATATCACTGCCGCATTTCTTCTTAGGATCGTAGACTGCTTCGATTAAGGTATCTGTCATTTCTGGCAGGTCTATTTTGTCCAGGTGTCTCGTTGCCAACCAGCTACGTAGCAGCACATGGCGGTCGTAGATGTATCCTGACTCTTGAAAATCTAGCTTCTCTTTTTTGTCTAAGGTAGGCTTAAACAGCCACAGTTCTGGTCGCTTTAAAGCGTTAGGGCGATCGCCATCCCGCTCGGCATGACGGTGTAATCGACCCGATCTCTGCAATAAAAGATCTATAGGGGCAATATCGCTGATCATCAGGTCAAAATCAAGATCTAGGCTTTGCTCGACCACTTGAGTGGCAACCAGTACATAACGGTGGGGGCGCTCAGCAATACTCGGCTTTCCGAAATGCTTAAGGCACTGCTGCTCAATTCCTTCACGGTCGGCAAACAAAAACCGCCCGTGGAACAGACCGAGTTCATTTCCTAAAAAGCTATCTGTCTGCTGCAACTGTTGGAATACGGTTTGTGCTCGTCTAACCGTAGAACAAATAATCGCTGCGCAGCCTCCATTTGATAGTTTATCGCACAGATCGTCGATCCAGTTGCTGCGATCAATCCATCGCAGGTAAAGCGATCTTGTGACATGACTAGATGCTTCAAATGGATAGGATACTGCCTCAAAGGCTGGTGGCATAAAAGTGGTTAGTCGGGGATATTCTGCGCTCAGCAAAGTAGGTTCATCGAGACCGCACCCCTTGGCATAAGCTATCACGAGTCTACGTCTTGTTTCTTCAGGCAACGTTGCTGAAAGGGCAATGACCGGAGAGCCCAATAAAGCTAGCCATTCTAGTAGTCGCTCTATCAAGGTACTCGTGTAGAGATCGTAGGCGTGGATTTCATCGATGATAACCGTACGACCTGCTAGGCCAAAGAGTCTGACAAACTGATGTTTAGATCGAATCACACCCATCAAAGCTTGATCTACAGTGCCGACACCGTAAGGGCTTAGCAGAGTTCTTTTGCGAGCAGTATGCCACTCTCTAGGCGCTACGCGAGCATCTCGATCATAAACCTGCGTTTCCAAATCTAACCGACAAACTGATGTTTGATAGTCGTTTCTTAAAGCAGCCGCACTGTGACTGAGCGTTAAGTTTATAATGTCTGGAAAGTCCTCTTCTGGATATCGCTGTGTGAGAAATTCTTTCACTCGGGTATACATAGCATTGCTAGTTGCTTGCGTGGGCAACCCGATATAAAAGCCACCCGCCCCCAACGCCTGCTGAAAGTAATCTGCCAGGAAAAAGGCGGCTTCCGTTTTTCCTTCACCCATTGAAGCTTCGGCTAATATAAAGCAGGGTATGCTGAGTGTTTCAGATAGTTCAACGACTTTATCTTGAAGCGCTCTCGTTGTTTCAATATGACTGAAGAGTTCGCGAAAGGATAAAGGATTTCCAGCGTCTAACTGCATCCAACCAATCGCCTTCAAGGCTCGCTTAGCTTTATCTGGCAGATCTTGCCTGTACTCAGAAAAGGATTGATTATCCGCATAGGGAAAACCGCTTCTGTTATCGGGATTGGAGGCTATCCAATCAGAGACCGTTGTTAGTCCAGCTAAAAGCATAGCTCCAGCATTATCACACTGGTTTGGCCAGTCTTCTGTTGTCATTCCTACGAAATCTTCTAGCTGCTCAAAAACGTCTTGACTAAATTGCCTCCAAGGATCGTTTTCTTTTGTACCGGCGGGAATCTCTTTAAGATCTCCAATGTCTTGGGTTGACGGAAAGAATCCATGATGTCCACCTACGATCACCGCTAGCTTTTTTGCTAACAACTTATCCATACTTCGTTCGACTAAGAAGCCAGGTAATGTCTTTGCTGTTACTAGCCCGTGCGGTGCCTTTGACGTACGCCAGGCATCGTTCTTAGGCTGGTGCCATAGATCATAGATTGTCTCTCCTACTAGAGCCTGAGCAACGGTATCCACCTGGAATTGAAAAGCCGGACTGACCTTTCCGAGGTCATGGGAGCCCGCTAAGAAACCACAGCATTTAATCAAAGATTCGCCCTGTAGACCTAACCCTCGCTCCAAAGACGAGATAGCACTCGGGCTCAGATATGTTCTTACAATCTCCATAGCCACTGCTGCTGTATCAGCTAGGTGGCAGATGACAGAATGGTACTCTGGCTTTCCGTTGCTGAATGTACCCTTTCCCGTTTTTGCCCAGAACCTTGGACGATTCATGCTAGGACTTCCCTATATATTGCTCGTTCATACCTTTGAGTTCGTCTTGAATCATCCCTACCAACTCAGGCGGCTTTAGCACCTTAGCCCCCCGACCATAAAACAGCACCCACCGCTTCACTTCGTTTAGTCCCTTTACAACTAACTTCAGCGTTAGAGAACCATCTGGATGCTCCTCAATATTCTGGCTTGAGTGCCAGCGCCGTTCTCGAATATAGGGCGATGTCGGTTCATCGAACCAAATTTGTACTTCCTGGGGAGTTCCACCCACTTCGTGTTGAAACGCAGAGGTCACATGGGTCTGCCTATTAAAGCTTGGGTTCACCTTAAACTGAGTATCTAATAGTTTCAGCTCTTGGATTCGATCTACCCGGAACCACCGCACAGCGTTGCGTTTATAGCACCAGCCTGTCACGTAAGGATTGCTTCGAGAAAAATGTAAGAGATAAGGATCTAGCCTACGCTGCGAAACGGGCTTACCCGGCGTAGCGTAGCGCATCCATACCTGCCGCTTCTGCCGACAAGCCTGTTCAAGCGTTTGCCAGATCTCGGCATCTAGATCTAATTCAGCGCCAGAGCGAAACATCACATGCTCGTCAGCTAACTGATGTAAATCTACCCACGTCTGCTCAGGCAGACGCTTCACTAACTGCTCTATGGCCGACTGGAGTTCTGCTCCATAGGCCGATCCGCCGTAGGCTGCTAACATCCGTGCGCCCAGCGTAAGCGCGAAGATTTCCCCCCGAGTGAGTGCTACTGACGATAGCCGCCAGTTAGCATTAGTATAGTACCAACCTTTCTGGCGGCTGAACTCAATGGGTGCATCAAAGCGATCACGCATGTAGTTAATGTACGTGCGCACCGTTTTTTCATTACATTCCAGTTCGCTGGCTAGCGTTTCGGCTGTTTGCCTTTCGCGCCAGCGCAGCAGCTCGTCCAATTGCAGCAATCGTTCCAAATCAAGCATTCGAGCAATTTCATCAGACTGTATTAAGCACTGTACAGTTTGAACCCGGTAAAATCATGTCCGACTTCTAAAGATGCAATAAATCTCTTATGAACCTCCAAGAAAGGGACGAATAGGTTGGTCAATATTGCATCTCTTCAAGCTCACTGGAGATGAGGCTTACCAGCCTTGTACCGGACAAGTGAGAATCGATAAACAAGTCGCGCAGTTGCCTGTCTCCTTAACAAGAATGTTGAGATATCTATTTCAGGAGATCCATTGCAGATTCAGGAGATCCATTGCAAAAAAACTAAGCTGCTAAGTTAGGCTATGTTCGTGACTCATCACGCGACAACTCCCGGCACTATCCTCTCACACCTGCGATCACTGAATCTGCTATCCGTAGCGCTGGCAGCGTGCTGATCACTGCCAACGAGTCGAAGGCGAAGCAGTCTAGCCAAACCTTTGTACGGCAGATGTTAGCCCAGGCAGTTCACAATTAAGATGAAGGAGCAAAATCATGTCCGCGACAGAATCTCAAAAACTAGATCCTCAAATTATTATTAGCAAG
>PPFU01017638.1_pt1 | contig 15276 bp, 11 predicted proteins | sample 1535991 | NCBI WGS metagenome assembly PPFU01 (sample SAMN04901290, study PRJNA319586) | Hypolithon metagenome, whole genome shotgun sequencing project. | isolation source: Antarctic Hypolithon | place: Antarctica: Miers Valley | collected 2014
GCCGTGGCGCCCGGCTCGGCCGTCGGCCCGGCGCTGCGGGCCGCCGGAGATCAGGGTCCGGGTGGACACCCGCGCCCGGATATACCGGCCGTGGCGCCCGGCCCGTCGGTCGACCCCGCGTTGCGATCCGCGGGAGAAACCGCGCGCGGGCAATCGACGCGCGGCTACACCCGGGGTGGGGACGGGTTCACGCCGGCCGCCATGGACGCCGCTGCAGTCGGCGTCACCGTCCGGGTAACCGCGGGCCAGCGGAACGGGGCACCGGTGTCCGCCGCGACGCCGGCCACCAGCCTTCCCGTGCCGCGCGGCGATGCGGCCGATGCCGGGCGTGAGGCCGGCCGCGCGGTCCCGCTGGACGGCGCGCCATTCGGCGCACAGCCGGGTGCCGCCTCCGCCGGAGCCGCGTCGACGACGGCCGCGGGACCAGGCGCGGCGGCGGCCCCCGTAGCCGCCCAGCTCGCGCAGCATGCCGCAACGCTCCGTGCAGGATCGGTCGAGATCTCGCTGGCGCCCGACGAGCTTGGGCGGGTTCGCATGACGCTGTCGGCAGGCGAGGGCGGGATGGTCATGACGGTGCTGGTCGAACGGGACGAGACGCTGGCCCTGCTGCGCCGTCATGCCGACGCGCTGGCCCAGGAGTTCCGCGATGCCGGACTGCCGAACCTGCGTTTCGCCTTTGCGGGCCAGGACGGCCAGCGCGAGCATGAGCGCGCCCCGCACGGCGGCTCTGCCATTGCCGCGCGGGCTTTGGCCGCCGTCGAAGCGGAGGCGCGGGTGCCACGCGCCGCGACCGCCCTTGCGTCGGCCGGTCTCGACATCAAACTCTGAAGGAGCACGACATGGACATCGCCACGACGCCGCGGACCCTCTCGCCTGCGGGGCCCGCCGTAACCCCTGCACCCGGCCAGCAGGCCCGCTCGGCCGCCGCGTCCGCCACGACGCTCCGCGCGGACTTCGACACGTTCCTGCGAATGCTGACGGCGCAGATCCAGAACCAGGATCCGCTTTCCCCGATGAAGGCGGAAGAATTCGCGGCACAGCTCGCGACATTCTCGGGGGTAGAGCAGCAAGTCTATACGAATCAGCTGCTCGAAGGGTTGGGCACCTCGATGGGCCAGGGCGATCTGTCCCGCATGGCGGCCTGGGTGGGCATGGACGCGCGCGCCGTGATGCCGGCCTGGGTCGACGGCGGGCCGGTGACGGTGGATCCACCGATCCCGATCGCCGGCGACCGCCACAATCTGGTCGTAACCGATGCGGACGGAGCCGAGGTGGACCGACGCATGATATCGGGCGACGGCGCACAGGTCACATGGCCGGGCCGCGACCGCACCGGCAACGCAGTGCCGCCGGGCACCTACAGTTTCGCGATCGAAAGCTTCGAGGGGGGCAAGCCGGTAGCGTTCGAACCGGTCGAGACCTACGCGCAGGTGATCGAGGCACGATCCGGCCGCGACGGCATCACGCTGATCTTCTCGGGCGGGACACAGGTCGCCGCCGATGCCGTGACCGCCCTGCGGCGCCCGGGGTCCGACCGGATCTAGGCCTCTACCGCGGTACTGGCAGCGCTCCAGTAGCGGCTGCGGACCGCGCTGCGCGCCCCGGGTCCACCCTAGATGGCAACGGCGACCCAGATCATCACCGCCATCCCGAAGGCGCCCAGCGCGATCAGCGCCGCGTCGATGCGCCAGTCGCGCAGGGATGGCACCGGCGGTGGCTGCGACTGCAGCATCAACGCTTTTTCGGCCATGCGCGGCAGCAGCGGACCGAAGCGCGACAGCACCTGAACCGTCCGGGTCAGGTCGCGCAACAGCGCCTTCGGACCGATATTGTCCTTGATGTAATCCTCGACGATGGGGCGCGCGACCTCCCATATGTTGATCTGCGGGTTCAGCGACCGCGACACCCCCTCGACCACGACCATGGTGCGCTGCAACAGGATCAGTTCGGTCCGCGTCTCCATCCCGAACCGCTCGGTGACCTCGAAAAGGTAGTTCAGCAGCCGCGACATCGAGATGCGGGTCGCGTCCATGCCGAAGATCGGCTCGCCAACCGATCGCAGGGCGCGCGCGAACTCGTCGATGTCCTTGTCGGGCGGCACATAGCCCGCCTCGAAATGCACCTCGGCGACGCGGCGGTAATCCTGCCGAATGAACCCGAACAGGATTTCGGCGTAGACCCGGCGGGTATACTCGTCGAGCCGACCCATGATCCCGAAGTCCAGCGCGACGATATCGCCGTTGGCGCCGATCTTGAGGTTTCCCTGGTGCATGTCGGCGTGAAAGAAGCCGTCGCGCAGCGCATGGCGCAGGAACAGCCGCAGCACCCGCTCGCCCAACACGCGCCGGTCGAGGCCCGCCGCCTCGATCGCCGGAATGTCGTTCGCCGGGATGCCCTCGACCCAGGCCATCGTCATCACGCGCCGCGACGACAGGAACCATTCCGCACGGGGCAGCCGGAAGCCCTCGTCGCCGGACGTGTTTGCGGCGAACTCGGCGGCCGACGCCGTCTCGATCCGCAGGTCCAGCTCGGCCAGCACCACGCCTTCGAAGTGCGCGACCACATCAAGCGGCCGCAGCCGGCGCGCCATCGGCGCCAGGATGTCGATCATCCGCGCGGCGAGGTAGAAGGCATCGACGTCGCGGCGGAACGCCCGTTCGATCCCCGGGCGCAGCACCTTCACCGCCACGTCGGCGCCGCTGCTGCGCAACGTCGCCCGGTGCACCTGCGCGATTGACGCGGCAGCGACCGGTTCGGAAAAGCTGGAAAAGATGTCGTCGACATCGACCTCCAGCTCGCGCGAGACGATGGCGCGAGCCGTCTCCACCGGAAACGGTGGCAGCTTGTCCTGCAGAACGCGCAGCTGCGCGGCCAGTTCGTCGCCCACGACATCGGGCCGCGTCGACAGGATCTGCCCGAACTTGATATAGGCCGGCCCCAGCGCGGTGAGGGCGCGGGTCGCGGGCGGCTGGCTCAGATCACCCTCATATCCCAGCCACTTGAACGGCAGCCCCAGGGCGCGTGCTGCGAATCGCAAGGAGGGCGGCGCCTGGAACGCGTCCAGTACCAGCGTCATCGCGCCGGTCCGCTCCAGCGTGGCCCCGGTGCGGATCAGCCGCCATATGTTATGCGGTCCGCGCATGGTCCGGCGTCAGAGCTTCCAGCCGGAGTGCAGCGCGGCGACGCCCAGCGTCAGGTTGCGAAAGCGCACCAGATCGAACCCCGCCGCGCGGATCATGCCGGCGAACGCCTCCTGATCCGGAAACCGGCGGATCGATTCGACCAGATACTGATAGCTGTCGCGGTCTCCGGCGATGGCCTGTCCCATCGCGGGAATGACGTTGAAGGAATAGCGGTCGTAGGCCCATTGCAGCGCCGGCACCGGAATGCGGCTGAACTCCAGCACCATCAGCCGGCCGCCGGGCCGCAGCACGCGCCGCGCCTCAGACAGGGCATCCTCGATGCGCGTCACGTTCCGGATCCCGAACCCGATGGTATAGGCGTCGAAGCTATCGTCGGCGAAGGGCAGCGCCATCGCATCGCCCGTTACCCAGGCCAGCCGGCCCGCGAGGCGCGCGGCCTCGGCCCGTCGCCGCCCCTCCTCCAGCATCGGCTGCGTCAGGTCGAGGACCGTTGCGTGCGACCCCGGCGCGCGGGCGAGAAACCGGAACGCGACGTCGCCGGTGCCGCCAGCCACGTCCAGCAGGCGCTGCCCCGGTCGCGGCGCCAGCCAGTCGATCATGGCGTCCTTCCACAGCCGGTGCACGCCGGCGGACATCACGTCGTTCATGATGTCGTAACGCGACGCGACCGACGTGAAGACGCCGTGGACCCGCGCCGCCTTTTCCGACTCGGGCACGTCGCGAAAGCCGAAATGCGTGGTGCGCGCGGCGTCGCCGGAATCGTCTGCCGCACGGGATGCGGCGCGACGACCGACGGCATCCTGATCGTCGTCGGGGGGCGAGGCGCCCGTCATCGGTCTTGCAGTCATGGGTCTTGCAGTCCTGTCGGGTCGGGCAGACTTATAGGGCACGTGCCGGGGGTGACAATGTGCCGGCTCCGCCGCCGGCCTTCCTCGATCGCCGATCCCCGATGCCCGAAGGATGCGGCCGATTGCCCGAACTGCCCGAAGTCGAGACGGTGCGCCGCGGCCTCGCGCCGGTCCTGGAGGGGCGCGTGATCGTCGCGGCGGACGTGCGGCGCCCCGACTTGCGCTGGCCGTTTCCGCCCGGCATGGCGGATCGGTTGGCCGGCCGGCGCGTGCTGCGGCTGTGGCGCCGGTCGAAATACCTTCTCGCCGACCTCGACAGCGGCGAGACGCTGCTGATCCATCTGGGGATGTCGGGCCGCCTGTCGGTGACGGGCGTGCCCGTCGGCGCGTTCCACCACGCGCACGGGGCGGTCGCGGCGCACGATCACGTCGTGCTAACGATCGAGGGCGGCGCGCGCGTGACCTTCAACGACGCCCGCCGCTTCGGCGCGATGGACCTGATGGCGACGGCGCGCGCCGCGGATCACTGGCTGCTGGCCCGGTTGGGGCCCGAGCCGCTGGAGCCGGCGTTCCACCCCGAGCACCTCGTGGGGGCCTTCGCGGGCCGGCGCACGCCGGTGAAGGCGGCGCTGCTCGATCAGCGGATCGTCGCCGGCCTCGGCAACATCTACGTCTGTGAGGTGCTGCACCGCGCGCGCCTGTCGCCGCGCCGCCAGGCCGGGCGGATCGCCGCCGCAGGCGTGCGCCGGCTGGTGCCGCTGGTGCGCGAGGTGCTGACCGAAGCCATCGCGGCCGGCGGATCCAGCCTGCGCGACTATCGCCAGGCGGACGGCGCGATGGGATACTTCCAGCACGGTTTCCGCGTCTATGACCGCGAGGGCGCGCCCTGCCCCGCCGCGGGTTGCGGCGGCGTTGTGCGGCGAATCGTCCAGTCGGGCCGCTCCTCGTTCTATTGCGCGCGCTGCCAAAGATGACTTGATCCGCCCCGCCCGGGTGTTAACGCTGCCCACCTGACGCAACAGCGAAAGCCCTGCCATGGCCTTCAAGACCATCGTCGTCGAGATCGCGGACCATGTCGCGCTGATCCGGCTGAACCGTCCCGACGCGATGAATGCGCTGAATGCCGCGCTTCTGGCCGAGCTGGAGCGGGCTCTGGACGAGGCCTCGACCAACGCGCAGGTGCGCTGCATCGTGCTGGCCGGGTCCGAAAAGGCCTTCGCCGCCGGCGCCGACGTGAAGGAAATGGCCGACAAGACCTTCGTCGAGGCATTCGCCGGCGACATTTTTGCCAGCCCCGCGCGCGCCTTCGCGCGATGTCGCAAGCCGGTGATCGCCGCCGTCTCGGGCTATGCGCTGGGCGGTGGGTGCGAGCTGGCGATGATGTGCGATTTCATCATCGCGTCGGACAGCGCCAAGTTCGGCCAGCCCGAGATCAACCTCGGCATCGTCGCGGGGCTTGGCGGGACGCAGCGGCTGACGCGGCTGGTCGGCAAGTCGAAGGCGATGGAGATGCACCTGACGGGCCGGTTCATGGACGCGGAGGAGGCCGAACGCTCAGGGCTGGTCAGCCGCGTCGTCCCCGCCAAGAAACTGATGGAGGAGGTGATGGCCGCCGCGCAGAAGATCGTGGCGAAATCGACGCTCGCTACCATGGCGGTGAAGGAGGCGGTCGATACCGCCTACGAGACGACGCTAGCGCAGGGCCTGCTGCACGAACGCCGGCTGCACCAGGCGCTGTTCGCGTCGCAGGACCAGTCCGAGGGGATGCAGGCGTTCCTCGATAAACGCGAGGCGCAGTTCCGCGATCGCTGATCCACTGGGTCCGGCGGCCGGTCCTGTTGACTCGCGGCGGCGTTGGATCTAGGGACGCCGCTTGAACGCGACCGGACGCCCGAAAACCGAGCAACCAGAACCGCGCAACGAGAACCGAGAGCCGAAAGAGATCCATGGCCAATACGCCCCAGTCGAAGAAGCGCGCACGCCAGAACGAGGCTCGCTTTGCCATCAACAAGGCCCGCCGCTCGCGCATCCGCACCTTCCTGCGCCGCGTCGAAGAGGCGATCGCCACCGGCGACCAGGCCGCGGCCGGGTCGGCGCTGAAAGAGGCGCAGCCCGAATTGATGCGCGGCGTCACCAAGGGCGTACTGCACCGCAACACGGCCGCGCGGAAGATGTCGCGCCTGTCCTCGCGGGTTCGCGCGCTGGCCTGACCGATCGGCGCCGGCGGTCGCACCGGGCGCCGGGTCGATCGACGTTAATGGCATGCCCGAAACGGCATGCCTTTTTCGTTTCCGGCGCTTGGTCGGCCGCCGCCTCGCTATTTCCGGCGGTCGCAGGATTCGGTCGGCCAATGCGGCGGTCAAGGTCATAGATCTGTTGCAGTGCCGTTCGACGCCAGACTACCGTCAGAAAGCGATTCACTTCTTCGGGGGGACATGGAACGGAACGGGTGATCTCGGGGCATTGTCGGGATCGGCCGGATCGGCCGGACCCGTCGCTGCCGCCCCGATGCCATCCGTCCGTCGGATCGGAACGCGTGCCACTGCCATGGTGCCGACTGCCCGATCCGCTGGGGCCCTGCCCCGCCAGATGTCCGAAACACTGCCGCCATAGCGCGGACGCGGGTCTTTCCGCCGGCATTGTCTTGTCCGGTCCGGAACGGCTTGCGCCCATGCCATGGCGTCTGGCTGGCCAGTCGGCCGGCGCCGCGCGGCCCTCGGGTCCGCCGTGGCGCCACCGGATTGCCTGCACGTCCCCCCGTTCTGGCGAATCGCGACAAAACACGTCGGGGGGACGTCCGGACAATCGCGAACACGCGCGCCGGATGTCGCAGGCAAGGTAAAGGGCGACAGGCATGACGGACGAGCGGTGGGGCGTGGTGCGGACGGAATTGCGCAAGGCGGTGGGCGAGAACAACTTCACCACCTGGATCGAGCCGATGCGCTTTGCCGGGTTCGAGGGCGGCGTGGTCACGTTCACCGTGCCCTCGCAATTCCTCGGCGACTGGGTGATGCGTTATTTCGGTGCGCAGATCATCGACGAGATCAACCGCGCCGGCGGCGCGGCGCGGCGACTGGCCTTCGACGTGGCGCGACCGGCGAATACCACCACGCCGCCCGCCCTGAACGACCAGTCGGGCCGGGCCGGGCCGGGCGGGCGGGCCGCCCCGGACATGCGGTTCGCGGCACCCCTACCGCAGGATATCGAGATGGCCGGCGCCAAGCTGGACGACCGCTTCACCTTCGACAGCTTCGTCGTGGGCAAGCCGAACGAGCTGGCCCATGCCGCCGCCCGCCGCGTCGCCGAAGGCGGTCCGGTCTCGTTCAACCCGCTGTTCCTTTATGGCGGGGTCGGACTGGGCAAGACGCACCTGATGCACGCGATCGCGTGGGAGGTGCAGGCCCGCGTTCCCGGCACCCGCGTCCTCTACCTGTCAGCCGAACAGTTCATGTATCGCTTCGTGCAGGCGCTGCGCGAAAAGCAGATGATGGGGTTCAAGCAGCTGTTCCGCTCGGTCGACGTGCTGATGGTGGACGACGTGCAGTTCATCGCCGGCAAGGACAGCACCCAGGAAGAGTTCTTCCACACATTCAATGCTCTGGTCGATCAGCGCAAGCAGATCATCATCTCGGCCGACAAGGCGCCGGGCGAGATTCCGGGCATGGAGACGCGGATCGTCAGCCGGCTGCAATCGGGCCTCGTGGTGGACCTGCACCCCACCACCTACGAGCTTCGGCTGGGCATCCTGCAACAGAAGGTCGTGCAGTTCTCGGACCAGTTCGGCGGCGCGCAACTCGAGCACGGCGTTCTGGAGTTCCTCGCCCACCGCATCACCTCGAACGTGCGGGTGCTCGAAGGGGCGCTGATGCGGCTCTTCGCTTTCGGATCGCTGATCGACCGGCGCATCGACATGGCGGCGACCCGCGAATGCCTGTCGGACATCCTGCGCACCCACGACAAGAAGGCCAGCATCGACGAGATCCAGCGCAAGGTCTCGGACCACTACAATATCCGGCTGGGCGATCTGGTCGGGCCGAGGCGCACGCGCATCTACGCACGGCCCCGACAGGTGGCGATGTATCTGTGCAAGAAGATGACGGAACGCTCGCTGCCCGAAATCGGGCGGCATTTCGGCGGGCGCGATCACACCACCATCCTGCACGGGATCAAGCGGATCGAGGCGCTGCGCACCACCGACAACCAGATCGCCGAGGATCTCGAGATGCTGCGCCGCGCGTTACAGGGCTGACGCGGCGCACCGCGCCGGGGCAGATCGACCCTTGCGTCGCGGGCCGAAGCGGCTAGCGTTGCCGCCCCGGCGCCCGCCGGAACGGGCCAGACCGGGCCGGACAGCAGGCGCCGGCCGCAACGGGCCGGTCGCCGTCTGCCGGCCCGGCAATCACGTGAGGATGTCATGAAGATCAGCATCGAACGCGCCGCACTGCTGCGCGCCATCTCGCAGGCGCAATCGGTGGTTGAACGGCGCAACACGATCCCGATCCTCGCCAATGTCCTGATCGAGGCCGAAGGCGCCGCGCTCAGCTTTCGCGCGACCGACCTCGACATCGAGGTGGTCGACACGGCGCCCGCCACGGTCGACCGGCCGGGTGCGACCACGGTGAACGCGGTGATGTTCCACGAGATCGTGCGCAAGCTGCCGGACGGCGCCCTCGTGTCGCTGGTCGACGACAGCGCGGCGGCGCGGCTGACGATCCGGGCGGGCCGGTCGCATTTCACGCTGGCGACTCTGCCGCGCGAGGACTTTCCGGTGATGACAGCGACGGAATACGCGGTGGAGTTCGCGGTGCCGGCGCCCGTCCTGAAGCGCCTGTTCGAGAAATCGCGCTTCGCGATCTCGACCGAGGAGACGCGCTACTACCTGAACGGCGTCTACATGCACGTTGCCGAAACCGACGGCGGGCGCGTGCTGCGCTGCGTCGCGACCGACGGGCACCGGCTGGCCCGCATCGACGCCGCCCTGCCCGACGGCGCCGAGGGCATGCCTGGCGTCATCGTGCCGCGCAAGGCCGTGGGCGAACTGCGCAAGCTGCTCGACGATGCAGACGCCACGATCCAGGTCGCCGTCAGCGAAACGAAAGTGCGCTTCACCACCGTCGACATCGCGCTGACGTCCAAGGTGATCGACGGCACGTTCCCCGATTATTCGCGCGTGATTCCCCAGAACAACAGTCGCCGGCTGGAGGTCGACGCCGCCGAGTTCGCAAAGGCCGTCGACCGGGTTGCCACCGTCAGCAGCGAGCGGTCACGCGCGGTGAAGATGGCCATGGACGATGACCGGCTGGTCCTGTCGGTCAACGCCCCCGATTCCGGCGCGGCCGAAGAAGAGATCGGCGTCTCCTACAACGCCGAAAAGCTGGAAATCGGGTTCAACGCAAAATACCTGCTGGAGATTGCGGGGCAGGTCGACCGCGAGAACGCGGTGTTCCTGTTCAATTCCTCCGGCGACCCCACGCTGATGCGCGAGGGCGATGACACGTCGGCGATCTATGTCGTGATGCCGATGCGGGTCTGAGCGCGCGATCCGTGCGCCCATGGCCGGAACCTGGCTTTGCGGGTTGTCGCTGTCGCATTTCCGAACTCATCGTGACGCGACGCTGGCGCCCGATTCCCGCCCGGTCGCGATCTTCGGTCCCAATGGCGCCGGAAAGACCAACCTGATCGAAGCCGTCTCGCTGCTGTCGCCGGGGCGCGGCCTGCGACGGGCTGCGACGCCGGACTTGGCGCGCCGACCCGAGACGCTCGGCTGGCGTGTCGGCGCCGATGTCGTGACGCCGCGGGCCGGACACCAGATCGACACGCGCGCCGCGTGGGGCGAGCCCCGCGCCGTGCGGCTCGACGGCAAGGCCGCGACGCAGGCCGATCTGGGGCACGTGCTGCGGGTGTTGTGGCTGGTGCCCGCGATGGACCGGCTGTGGACCGACGGCGCCGAGGTGCGGCGACGCTTTCTCGATCGCCTGACGCTGGGATTCGAGCCCGCGCATGGCGACGCGGTGCTGGCCTGGGACAAGGCGATGCGCGACCGCAACCGCCTGCTCAAGGATCAGGTGCAGGACCCCCGCTGGTATGCCGCCTTGGAAGGCCGGATGGCGCTGGCCGGTGCCGCAATCGAGGCGAACCGTTCGGCGGCACTGGCGCTCGTACGCTCGGCGCAGACCGATGCCCGCACCACCTTTCCTCTGGCCGACCTTGCCCTGATCGCGTCCGGCCCGCCGCCGGAGGTCGACGCGATCGCCGGCGCGCTGCGCGACGGGCGCCCCCGCGACATGGCAGCCGGCCGCACGCTGACGGGGCCGCACCGCGCCGATCTGGCCGCGACCTATGCTGAAAAGAGGGTCGCCGCCGCCCAATGCTCGACCGGCGAACAGAAGGCGCTGCTGATCTCGCTGTTGCTCGCCAATGCCCGCGCACTCACCACCGCATTCGGCGCCACGCCGATCTTGCTGCTGGACGAGGTCGCCGCCCATCTCGACGAGGACCGTCGTGCCGCACTTTATGACGAGCTATGCGCAATGGGTGCGCAAGCCTGGATGACGGGAACGGATGCCACCCTGTTCGAGGCGCTGGGAAAGCGCGCACAGCGCTGGGACGTGCGCGAACGGGATGGTGAAAGCGTGGTCCGGATCGTGCAATAAGATCATCGACACCCCACCATATTTAGTGCGGCGCGCGTGACAATCTTCCCTCGAACCACTATATTTCCTGGGTTGAACAGCACGCAGGTCTCCATGGACGACATCGCCCCCAAGCCGGACGATTACGGCGCCGATTCCATTAAGGTTCTCAAGGGCCTGGAGGCGGTGCGAAAGCGGCCCGGCATGTATATCGGCGATACCGACGACGGATCGGGCCTGCACCACATGGTCTACGAGGTCGTCGACAACGGCATCGACGAGGCGCTAGCCGGTCATGCCGACCGCGTGACGGTCACGATCCATGCCGACGACAGCGTATCTGTGTCCGACAACGGCCGCGGCATTCCCGTCGGCATCCACGAGGGCGAGGGCGTCAGCGCAGCCGAGGTCATCATGACCCACCTCCACGCCGGCGGAAAGTTCGACCAGAACAGCTACAAGGTCTCAGGCGGTCTGCATGGCGTGGGCGTATCCGTCGTGAACGCCCTCAGCGACTGGCTGGAACTGCGAATCTGGCGCGACGGGCACGAACACATCGCGCGGTTCGAGGGCGGGTATACCGCCGAACCGCTGCGCGTGGTCGGCCCCGCGAACGGGCGCAAGGGCACCGAAGTGCGGTTCCTCGCCTCCACGAGCACGTTCAGCAACCGTGCCTTCGCGTTCAAGCAGCTGGAGGCGCGGCTGCGCGAGCTGGCGTTCCTGAACTCCGGCGTCCGCATCGTGCTGACCGACGAACGCCCGGCGGAAGCCTTGCGAAGCGACCTGTACTACGAAGGCGGCGTCCGCGAGTTCGTGAAGTACATCGACCGCTCGAAGACCGCGATGATTCCCGAACCGATCTTCTTCACCGGCGAGCGTGACGGAATCGTCGTCGAGGTCGCGATGTGGTGGAACGACAGCTACAACGAGATGGTGCTGCCATTCACCAACAACATCCCGCAGCGTGACGGCGGCACCCATCTGGCGGGGTTTCGCGGCGCGCTGACGCGCACGATGAACCTCTATGCGGGATCGTCCGGCATCGCGAAGAAGGAGAAGATCAACTTCACCGGCGACGATGCACGCGAGGGACTGACCTGCGTCCTGTCGGTGAAGGTCCCCGACCCGAAATTCTCCAGCCAGACCAAGGACAAGCTGGTCTCGTCCGAGGTTCGGCCGGCGGTCGAGGGTCTGGTAAACGAAAAGCTCGCCGAATGGTTCGAGGAGAATCCGGCCGAGGCGCGCGCGATCATCACCAAGGTGGTCGAGGCGGCGCTGGCCCGCGAGGCGGCCCGCCGCGCCCGCGAGATGACGCGCAAGAAATCCGCGCTCGACGTGGCGAACCTGCCCGGCAAGCTGGCCGATTGCCAGGTGAAGGACCCGGCGCAGCGCGAGGTCTTCATCGTCGAGGGTGACAGCGCCGGCGGCAGCGCCAAGCAGGGCCGCGCACGGTTCAACCAGGCGGTGCTGCCGATCCGCGGCAAGATCCTGAACGTCGAACGTGCCCGGTTCGACCGGATGCTGGGCAGCAACGAGATCGGCACGCTGATCACCGCGTTCGGCACCGGCATCGGCCGCGACGAGTTCGACATCGACAAGCTGCGGTATCACAAGATCATCATCATGACCGACGCCGACGTCGACGGCGCCCATATCCGCACGCTCTTGCTGACGTTCTTCTTCCGCCAGATGCCGCAGATCATCGAGGGCGGGTTCCTCTACATCGCCCAGCCCCCGCTCTACAAGGTCGCGCGCGGCAAGTCCGAGGTCTACCTGAAGGACGAGCCCGCGCTCGAGAACTACCTGATCCAGCAGGGCGTCGAAGGCGCGGTGCTGCGCCTGAAGGACGGCACCGAGATGGTCGGCGCCGACCTTTCCCGCGTGGTCGAGGAGGCGCGCGAAGTGCGACGCATCCTGCGCGCCTTCCCGATGCACTATCCCCAGACGATCCTGGAACAGGCGGCCATCGCCGGCGCCTTCGTGCCGGGACAGGTCGACGCGAACTTGCAAGGCACGGCGGACGAGGTTGCCATGCGACTCGATCTGGTCGCCGCCGAATACGAGACCGGCTGGCAGGGCCGCATCACGCAGGACCATGGCATCCGCGTCGCACGCTTCCTGCGTGGGGTCGAGGAGGTGAGAACGCTTGACGGCGCCGTTCTGCGCTCAGGCGAAGCACGCCGCCTCGGTAGCCACACCCAAGCGCTGCACGACGTCTACCTCGAACCGGCAAGGCTGGTGCGCAAGGACCGCGAAACGCCGATCCACGGCCCGCTGGACCTGCTGAACGCGATTACCGCCGAGGGCGAAAAGGGTCTGGCGCTGCAACGCTACAAGGGCTTGGGCGAGATGAACCCCGACCAGTTGTGGGAGACGACGCTGGACCCCGAGGCGCGCACGTTGCTTCAGGTCCGCATCGAGGACGTGACCGAAGCCGACGACATCTTCACCAAGCTGATGGGCGACGTGGTCGAGCCACGCCGCGACTTCATCCGCCAGAACGCCTTGAACGTCGAGAACCTCGACACCTGAGCGTTGGGCCAGCGCACGCCGCAGGAACCGGCCGATTCGGTCCAGCGCCGCCGTGTCCGGCTGCAGGGTGGCGGGCAGAACGGGAACGTCCAGATCAGGTCCCGCCGCACGGCAGCTTTGTGGCCACCCCGTGCCGGGTGGCCAGCAGCAGCGCCCGGTTCAGCAGGATTTCATTGCCTGCCGCTTCCCGATGAGGCGCCGGCAGCCCGGACGGGTCGGCCCTCATTGGCGAGGCGTCGGGGTGCTGGTCGGGCGCCGCTTTCCACCATGGCCCCTGTCGCCGGCGTCGTCGTCTATCGCGTCGCTATTGCGTCCCCGCGTAGTGCTGCGGCCGGTCGCGTCGATGTTGGGCGCACCGGGGACGGCGCGTTCCTGCGGCTTAATGGACGTTGCCTCCCTCCCCTGCCCCGCTATCGTCCTGCCGGAACGGGAGAGCGGGCGATGGGCGGGATGCGGGATCACGAACTGCGCTACGCGCTGTCGAACGAGCTGCACGCGCGGCCCTTCGCCAGTCTGATCGCACCTTGCCATGCCGCCTATCTGGCGATCAAGCAGCCGGTCGATGCATCCTCGCGCGCCTACGAGGACGACCGGCGGCATCTGACCGCGCTGTTGGACCGCTACGGCGCCACCCATCCCGGCCCCGGTGCGACGCACTGGTTCGGGCGTCTGGGCCGGCACGACATGAAATGGGAGCGGCATACCGAGTTCGTCACCTACACCCTGTTCGGCGATGGCGTGTCGCCGCGCCCCTATTCCGGCGACACGTACGGGGTCTTTCCCGAAGACTGGCTGGAAGCGGCGCCGGGCGTGCGGATCACGTCAGCGCTGGTCAGGATCGAAGAGGCGCCCGACGACCCGCAGATCACTCACAACCTGTCGAAGTGGTTCGTTGCCGAAAGCCTGACATGCTCCAACGTGCTCGGCGGCTCGGCGCTGATCGCCAGCGACTTCCGCATCGACGAGGCCGGGCATGTCCGCTTTGCTGTGTTCCGCCAGCCGGATTGCGGGTCGCGGCGGCTTGGCCGGATCGTGCAGCGCCTGTGCGAGATCGAGACCTACAAGACCATGTCGATGCTGGGACTAGCACGGGCCAGGTCGCTGGGTCCCAAGATGGCCGAGATGGACAGCGCGCTGAACCGGATGATGGGCGAGATGACCGATGCCGAATCGCAGCCTGAGCAGACGTTGAACGCCCTGCTGCAGGTTTCGTCCGAGCTCGAGGCGACCGGCGCGCAGACCTATTACCGCTTCGGCGCCACCCGCGCCTACGAGCGGATCGTGCGCCAGCGGATCGAGGTGATGCGTGAGGAGAGGTATCAGGGCTACCAGACCTTCACCGAGTTCATGATGCGCCGTTTCGACCCCGCGATGCGCACGGTCGACTCCACCTTCGACCGGTTGCACGACATGTCGGATCGCGCCTCGCGCGCGAGCGATCTTCTGCGCACCCGGGTCGACGTGGACCGGTCGGCCCAGAACCAGAGCCTGCTGGAAAGCATGGACCGCCGCGCCGACACCCAGTTGCGCCTGCAACGCACGGTCGAGGGGCTGTCCGTTGTCGCGATCAGCTACTACGCGGTGAACCTCGCGCTCTATATCCTGGCGCCGGTCGCCGACGAAGCCGGTATCGGCAAGGCGGTGACTGCCGCAGCCGTCACGCCGCTGGTCGTCCTCGCCGTCTGGTGGCTTGTCCGCCGCCTGCGCAAACGGGTCACATAAACGAAAGAGCCCCGCAATGGGGGCCCTTTCAGTAGAATACCGACTGGATCGCGCGGCCTAGTTCGTGGCGGCGACGTCTTCCTCGTAGGCGGTGACGGCAGCCTCGTCGGTCAGTTCGGGCGTGACCGTGGTGAAGTAGGCCCAAAGGTCACGTGCGTCCTGCTCGTCGCGCACCCGGTAGGCCATCTTGCCGCGCGCGCGCGGGTCGTCCGTCGCCTCGCGCAGCCAGCCGGTGGGGTCCTGCACGTAGCCCACGAACTTCTCCTCGTTCCAGCGCTCGCCGGCCTCGTTCAGCTCCATGATCGAATCGGAGTAGTCGAAGTCTTCCTGATGACCGATCAGGTTGTAGGCGAGGTTGTACTGGTTAGGGCCGGTGCGGGCGTTCCGGCCGGCCAAGGT
>PPFU01002539.1_pt1 | contig 15273 bp, 7 predicted proteins | sample 1535991 | NCBI WGS metagenome assembly PPFU01 (sample SAMN04901290, study PRJNA319586) | Hypolithon metagenome, whole genome shotgun sequencing project. | isolation source: Antarctic Hypolithon | place: Antarctica: Miers Valley | collected 2014
TGCGCAGCATGTACATCAACCCCGAGTTCGAATTCCCGGTCAACGCGGTGCCCACCTTTGGCAACGCCAACATCCGTCCAGAGCGGACGGTGCAGTACGAGCTGGGCCTGCAGCAGCAGCTCACGAGCGACCTCGCCTTCGACGTGACGGGCTTTTTCAAGGACATCCGCGACTACCTGGCGCTCCAGACGCTGCGTTACAGCACCATCGCGGGCGAGGATCGCTACGGGATCTACCTCAACCTCGATTATGCCAACGTGAAAGGGCTCACCTTTGCGCTCACCAAGCGCCGCGCCCGCAACGGCCTCGTCGCCGCCACGGTGGATTACACGTTCCAGGTGGCCGAGGGCAACAACACCGACACCGACGCCTTCTTTTTCAACGTCCTCTCGGGCCGCGAAACCGAACTCGAACTCGTCCCGCTCGACTTCGACCAGCGCCACATCCTCTCCTCTACCGTTACGCTCACCAGGCCAGGCAGCTGGGGCCTCTCGATGATCGGGCAGTTTGGCACCGGCTACCCGTACACGCCGCTCCTTATCGAGCAGAAAATCGACCAGTTGCCCAAGCAGGGGCGCAAGCCCGCCACGCACAACGTGAACCTGCACGTCTACAAAGACTTTCAGATCGGTCGCGCGCAGATGCGCCTCTTTGGCAAGATGTTCAACGTGCTCGACCACCTGAGCGAGCGCTTCGTCTTTGACGACACGGGCCGCGCCACGTACTCGCTCAACGGTCGCCGGGGCACGCACGCCTCGTGGGAGTCCTACTACGGCCAGCTGGGCGTGAACGATCTCGCCACGTACAACACGCGCCCGCAGTACTACAGCCGCCCCCGCGAAGTACGGCTCGGCATCACCCTCTCCTTCTGATTTTGTAGAGGTCAGGCATAGCGCGGCCTCGTGCCGCCTGCGCGCCTCTGTCCGCCTTTCTCGATGTCAATCTCTCCTGCGACCCGCATGCCTACCACACGTGCGCTGCTTTCTCGCCTTGCCGGTCTACTCCTGATCACGCTGCTCGTTTTGCCTGCATCTGCGCAGAAGCCCACGCGCGAGCGAGGCTGGACGCCCAAGCAGACTTACAACTGGATAGAGGCGATGGGCAACCAGCCCCTCGGCCGCCGCGCCACCCTCGATGAATGCGCGGGCATAACAGACTTTACCCGCCGCCGCGACGCCATCCTCAACGGCAACCGCATCACCACGCAGATCCAGAACTTCGGCTCGATCTCCTCGCCCGGCAACACCATCACCGACATCGTGTGGAACGGTCTGGGCTACGGCTACGAGTTCGGCCCGTTCGTGGGGGCCGAGGTGGAAGTCTCCGGCACCGGTGCCCACTCCGACGCCGAGCAAAAGCGCGATGCCAACGGCAACCCTGTTTTCGACGCAAACGGCAACCCTGTCTACGTCGTCCAGATTATCTCCGACGGCATCGTCTCGTCCGGCGGCGAAACCTCACCCGATGGCCGGGAGGTCTGGGGCTGGCAGCCCATTCCATGCGCGCAGGCGGTAGGCACCTTTAAGGGCCTGCCCGTCGTCAACCCCAACTCGTCCTCGATTCCCACGACGGATGCGCCCGACGCCAACCTCGACGGGCAGCCCGACTCGTGGCCGGACGCGTGGTACAACGAGACGCTCAAAGAGTACGTCTGGCCCGGCGCGCTGCAGCAGGGCGCTTCCAATGCCGACCAGGAGGCGCTCTATTTCATGAACGACTACTCTAACCGCGAATTCCCGTATTACCCGTTCCCCGGCGACACGCTGCTGCGCGGATTAGGTCTCGAGGTGGAAGTGCGCACCTACCAGTGGGCCAATCCCCTCGCCGAGGATGCCATCTTTCTCGTTTATAAGATCACCAACAAAAGCCAGAAAGACCTCGACAAGGTGGTCTTTGGCATGTGGGGCGACCCCCACATCGGCGGGCCGGGCGACTGGGCAGACGACCTCGCCTTTTTCGACAGGAGCCTCAATATGGTCTTCGCCTTCGACAATGACGGGCGCTCAGACATTCCGGGCCGCGTTCCCGGCTATTTTGGCTACAAGTTTCTCGAAAGCCCCGGCCTCGGCACCGAAATCATCAACGGCATCACCTACCCCGGCGACGGCATCGACAACGACGGCGACGGCATGATTGACGAGTCGTGGACGGACGGCATCGACAACGACGGCGACTGGAGCCCGGACACCGACGACGTGGGCATCGACGGCCTGCCCAACACGGCGGACGAGGGCGAGAACGACGGCATCCCTACCGCGGGCGACCCGTTCGACATCACCAAGCCGGGCGAGCCTAATTTCGAGTTTACCGACATTGACGAGAGCGACATGATCGGGCTCACGTCGTTTGCTTCGCCGGCCTTTTCGGGCACGCGCATCAGCAACGACCGGCTGGTGTGGGATCTGGTAGAGCCTGGCCGCTTCGATAATGTGCCGACCAACCCGGGCGATTATGTGTTCGTCTATGGCTCGGGCTATTTCCCGCTCCGCGCCGGCGAGACCAAGCGCTTCTCTATCGCCCTCTTGATGGGCGAGAACCTCGAAGACCTCCGCCTCAACGCCGAGACCGTCCAGCAGATTTTCGAGGTCGGCTACCGCTTTGCTCGCCCGCCCGACAAGCCCGTCGTGCACGCCGTGCCCGGCGACGGCAAGGTGACGCTCTACTGGGACGACCGCGCCGAGCGCAGCATCGACCCGCTCTCGCGCGACCAGGACTTCGAAGGCTACGCCATCTACCGCTCTACCGACCACGAATTCAGCGACCAGCAGGCCATCACCGACATCAACGGCTCGAAATTCCTCTTCCGGCCCCTCACCAGCGCCGTCGGCGTCGAAGCCAAGTTCGATCTTAAAAACGGCATCACCGGCCCCTCACCCATCCCCTATCCCAAGCGCGGTGTCGCCTATGACCTGGGAGACGACACCGGCCTGTTTCACACCTATGTAGACTCCAACAACGTCGTCAACGGCCAGACGTACTACTACACCGTCGTCGCCTACGACCGTGGTTTTGTGGGCGACGCCCTCTCCGGTGGCATCCCACCGAGCGAGACCAGCAAGACCATCACGTACCTGCCAACAACTGACAAGTACGTATTCGACGTCAACACGGTGGCGGTGACCCCGCGCCCGCGCGCTGCCGGCTACGTCCCTGCCCAGCTTGATGAAGCCACCGGCATCGACCACGTTGCAGGTGCGGGCACTGGTGACATTAGCCTCCTCATCAAAGATGAGATGGCCGTGCGCGACGGCGGCCGGTACACCATAGACTTCGACGTAGTGGATGGCCAGACCGTGTACTCGGTTGTCAACGAGGTGCCCATAATCACCCGCATCGCCGCTACGACAGACCGTTTTCGCTCGCTGGGCTACACGCATGTGCAGCCTGCTTCGCTGGTAGTGACCGCAGGCGGGCGGACGCTTGAGGCAGGCACCGACTACGAACTCGACGCTGCTGCAGGCTCTATACTCGTGCGCGGCAGCACCGGGGTCAGCGACGGGGATTCGCTCCGCGCCACGTTCACCTACGCGCCGCTCGTCAACAGTCCCTACCTCGCCAACGAAGAAGCCAACGTGGTTTTCGATGGGCTTCACCTGTTTGTAGAAAACGAGGCGCTCGAACTCGACCTTGAACAGACCGGATGGACGCAGGGCGGTAGCGGCTTGCGCCCATTTGTCGTGCGCGTTGCCACTACGGGGCCAGGCCGCGTGGCACAGCCATCCGACTACGAGATACGCTTTGCCGACAGTCCGCTTACCACAGGCTTCAGCAACAACATCCCCCTGCCTTTCGAGGTCATCAACCTGACACGCGCCAACGAGAAACTCCAGGTGTTCGCACCCGATGTTAACCGCAACGGGGCCTGGGACCCAGGCGAGCAGATTGTTTTCATCGAGACGCTCGACGGGCAGCTTACGGCAACCTGGCAGGTGCAACTCACCGCGCCAGAGCGGATACCGGGCGCGGGTGACGTATTCTACATCCGGACGAAAAAGCCGTTTACCGCCAGCGACCGCTTTACTTTCCAGACGGTCGGCGTGCGCACCGACGGTGAGCTGGTGCGCCAGGAGATGCGCAACATCTACGTGGTGCCAAACCCCTACGTGGCCACCAACGAGATCGAGCCTCGCAACCCTATCAGCCGCGCTGAGCGGGGCGACCGGCGGCTTTACTTCGCCAACGTGCCGCCGCAGTGCACCATCCGGATTTACACGCTCTCGGGCGAACTCGTCGATACCATCGAGCACAACAGCACGGCGGATGACGGCAAGGCGTTCTGGGATCTGCGTACGCGTGACAACATGAGCATCGCGTATGGTTTGTACATCTTCCACGTGGACTCGCCCGAAGGCACGTTCACCGGCAAATTCGCGGTGATCAAATGAGGGCTCCGACGATGCGCATTATGCAACAACTCTTTCTGCTCGCCTGCTGCAGTTTCTTTCTCGCGGCTTCCACGCGGGCGCAGACGTTCGGCGACGAGCCCGAGCGTGGCACCATCACCAAGGTGGGCACCACGGCCGGCCAGTTTCTCAAAATCGGCGTGGGTGCCCGCGCCATCGCCATGGGCGGCAGCTTTGTGGCCGAGGCCAACGACCTCTCGGCCCTCTACTGGAATCCGGGCGGCCTTGCCCGCATGCCCGGCAGCCAGGTCCAACTGGCCTTTACCGACTACATCGCCGACGTGTCGTACAACTACGCCGCGTTAGGCCTCAACCTGGGCAACGTCGGCACGATTGCCGTCTCGCTTATCAGCCTCAACTCGGGCGACATGATGGTGCGCACCGTCGAGCAGCCCGACGGTACCGGCGAGGAGTTTCAGGTGCAGAACCTGGCCCTGCAACTCAGCTATGCCCGCGCCCTCACCGACCGCTTCGCCATCGGCGCGACGACCAAGTACGTCCGCGAGCAGGTATGGCACAGCACCGCCAACGCCTTTGCTTTTGATGTAGGCCTGCTCTACACGACGCCCTTCACCCCGCTGCGGCTGGGCGCCTCTATCAGCAATTTTGGCCCGAAGATGAAGATGAACGGGCGCGACATCATCTTCAGCACCGACCCTGACCTGGAGGGGAGCGGCAACGTCGAGATCGTCAACGCGGAGTACCGAATGGACGCGCACCCGCTGCCGCTGCTATTCCGGCTGGGTGTGGCTCTCGACGCCGTGAACACAAACGATCACCGGATCGTCCTGCTCACCGACGCCTCCCACCCCTACGACAACCACGAGTACGTCAACCTGGGCACGGAGTACCGCTTTCGAGACCTCATCTCGCTGCGCGCGGGCTACCGTAACCTGTTCGACGAGGAGAGCGAGCAGCACCTGACGCTCGGCGGCGGCCTGAACGTGCGCCTCAGCCGGGGCATGCGGACCCAGTTCGACTATGCCTATGCCGCCTTTGGACGCCTGGGCGAGACCCACTGGTACACCCTCAACCTGCTCTTTTGAGCAAGACTATCGGGGCTGTGCTTCCTGATTTCTCAGCCCGCCAGTAGCTGCCTGTTATGCGAATCGTCTTTCTGCTGCTCGCGCTGTGCAGCTATGCGCCGCGCGCCGCCGCGCAACTCATCCACGACGTGATAGATGCCGACGTGGTGCTCGCGCCGCCAGTGCGCACCGGCGGCGGCCCTGCCGAGACGCGTTACACCAGCGCTTTCATCGCGCAGCCTTTTACCGGCATCGCCGTCCAGGGTACCACCTCTGACAGGGACGTGCAGGGGTGGGTACGATTTGAGGATACCACAGGCTGGAGTGCGTGGCAGCCGCTGTACGTCGTTTTTTCTGTTACAGGTGACGCTTTTCTTGGGGCGTACCGGGGCACCGAGGCGCGCGCCGGCACCCGGTTCGAGCTGCGCTTCCACTTATCAGCCGGCGCGCAGGTGGAAATAACAGCAGCGGGCGTGTTTGATGCCCGCAGGGATACCGTGGAGCCGCCACTTCCAGGCGAGACGGGCGCAGGACTGGGCAAAAACCCGTCGTCTGCTATAACGCCGCCATTTCTGCACACGCGCCAGCGCTGGAATGCCGCGCCGTTCAAAGGGACAGCCGAGCCGCTCGCCCCTCGCGGCTACGTCCGCATGTCGTTTCACCACGCAGCAGGCTTCGGTGCCTCTACGCTCGCCGACGGCCTCGCGCAGGTGCGGGCTATCCAGGACTTCCACCAGAACGGACGCGGTTGGAGCGATATCGGCTACCAGTTTGTGATGGATCAGAGCGGACGGATATACCAGGGTCGTCCTTTCCTGGATGCCGCGGTGTCGCTCTCCCAGGTGCCGGCGCTGGCAATGGGCGCGCACGTTGGCGGGGCCAACACGGGCAACATCGGCGTGTGCGTACTGGGGTGTTACCACCCGTCAGAGCCAGGCGGCAGCTGCACCGATGTTTTGTCCCCCGCCGCGCGCGACAGCCTCGTGACTATGCTCGCCTTTCTGGGCGACGTGTACGAGGTACCGGCGGCGCAGCTCATGGGCCACCGCGACCAGGGTGCTACCTCGTGCCCGGGCGACAATAACTACGCGCTTTTGCCCGGCATCCGGGATGCGGTGATTGCGTTGCAGCAGGCCGGAAGCACGCCCCTTCCCACCGGCTTTGAGCTGTCTGCGCTGGTAACGCCGCACCCTGTCCGCGACCGGGCCACGCTGCGCTACTTTCTGCTCAGCGACGGACTGGTATCCCTGCGCATCTACGACAGTCTCGGGCGAGAGGTAGCCACACTGGTAGATGGCGTTTACCTGGAAGGCGAGCAGTGGCACGAAGCCTTCTTAGATGCCCAACCGCTCGCCAGCGGCACCTATTTCTACCGTCTCAGCGTGGAAGGCTTTAGCAGCATCCTGTTCGACGATACGCGCGCCCTCGTGGTGGTCAGATAGGCACTGCCCGCCGTAAGCGCAGGCTCACGAGCCAGTGCGCATCAGTTCACGCGCGCTCTCCAGCGCCGCCTCGGTTACGTCCTCGCCCGAGATGAGGTGCGCCACCTGCGCCGTGCGTTCGTCATCGCTGAGGCGCCGCAGGTGGGTGCGGGTGCGGTTGCGCGTCACAGTTTTCTCGACGAGAAAATGCACGTCGCCCAATGCGGCGATCTGCGGCAGGTGCGTAATGGCGATAATCTGGTGGTACTGCGCCAGGCTGTGCAAGCTCTCGCCCACCTTGCGCGCGATGGCGCCCGAGATGCCCGTGTCGATCTCGTCGAACACGAGGATGGGCATGCGCTCGCTTTTGGCGAGAATGGTTTTCATGGCCAGCATGATGCGGCTCACCTCGCCGCCCGAGGCCACCCGCGCGAGTGGTTTGAGTGCCTCACCCGGGTTCGCGCTGATGTAAAACTCGGCGACGTCCATGCCGGTAGGGGTAGCGGCCACCCGCTCGTCTTCTTTGCCGCCAGAGAGCCGCACCCAGCCGTGCGGGTCGGGCGTGCGGCTGAAACGCACTTCGAAGCGCGCGTGGGGCATACCGAGGCCGCCGAGTTCGGTCACGATACCACGCTCTACCCGCTCGGCCACCTCGTGCCGCTTGGCCGACAGCCGCAGCGCCGCCTCGGAAAGCCGCTCCTGCGCCGCCGCGATCTGCTCATCGAGTCGCCTGATGGCACCCTCGAAATCAGCCGCCACGCTGTACGTCTCGCCAATCTCCTTGCGATAGGCGAGCACAGCCTCGAGGGTGGCGCCGTACTTACGCTTGAGCAGGTCAAGCTCGCCCGTCCTGAGCCGGATGGTTTCGAGTCGCTCCGGATTGAACTCGACGCGGGCGTTGTAGTCCTGCAGAAACTTGGCCATCTCGGCTACAACGATAAGCGCCGAGCGCGCTTCCGAAAGCTGCTCGTCAAACGCCTCGTCAATCCGCACGAGGTCTTGCAACTCGTTGCGAACCACCACCATGCGGTCGTGCACGGTGTCATCGCCTTCGTAGAGCATCTCGTAGAGCTGCGCGGTCGCTTCGTAGAGACGCTCGGCGTTTTCGAGCACGCGGCGCTCGGCTTCGAGGGCTTCCTCCTCGCCCGCGCGTGGCGCGATGCGGTCGATCTCCTCGATCTGGAAAGCGTAGAGCTCTTTCTGCTGCCGCAGCTCCCGCTCGCGGGCGACCAGCTTCTGGCGCTCCTGCACCAGCGCGGCCACGCCGTCATACACCCGTCTGTAGGCCTTAACGAGCGCGTCGAGGCCACCGAAATCGTCGATGAGGCCGAGGTGCGTCTCGATGCGCAGCAGCGACTGGTGTTCGTGCTGCCCATGCAGGTCTATCAATCGCGCCGCCACGTCGCGCATCAGGCCAAGCGTGGCAGGGGTGTCGTTTATAAAGGCACGGCTCTGCGACGACGATATCTCGCGGCGCAGGATGATGCTGGCTCCAACTTCAATCTCGTTGCTCTGGAGCAGCGTGCGCACAGCGGGCGTGTCGGCTTCGCCGAAGATGCCCTCGATAACGGCTTTCTTCGCGTTGGTGCGGACAGCCTCCATCGACGCGCGCTCGCCCAGAATCATCGACAGCGCGCCCAGTACGATGCTTTTACCCGCGCCCGTCTCGCCTGTTATGATGTTGAGCCCGGAGTCGAACGAGACCTCGAGTTCTTCGATAAGGGCGTAATCGCGGATATAGAGCGTGCGGAGCATAGCGGGCCGGGCAGCGCGGTAGTAGGCAGACGCCAGGCAACGCCGCAGTGGTTGTGTGCGGTTTCGCCGTCACCGTGAAATGACGCGATGTTAGCGCGTCATTTATACTCGCGCGGGGGCGGGTAGAGGCGAAAAGCCTCCGCCCCTACCCTGCACTTTCCCGTCGGTATGCCTACGACACCAGCGTCCAGCCCTGATCCAGCTTGCGCTGCGCGTGCTTGTACTTGAGCGTCTCGGTTGCGCCCGTGCTCGGGTTCTGGATCGTGACCGTGTCATTGCGCCCGATGCGCTGCTCTACCACCACGCGCTCCTTCTTGACGGTCGGGTCCTCGCGCTGCTGTGCTGCTGCGCCATCGCCGCCGCTGGTGTACGCGGGCGGGGGTGCCGCCTGCGAGGCGCGCGCGCGGTTGGCGTCGAGGCGGCGCGTGGGCGCCGGACGGCGTGCGGCCTGCGCCTGCCCTTCGGCCAGCGGGCCGGCTTTGAAGATGATCGAGGCGACGTCGCGGTTGATGCTGTCCAGCATGGCACTGAAAAGCTGGAACGCTTCCATCTTGTACTCGATCAGCGGATCGCGCTGCCCGTAGGCCCGCAGGCCCACGCCCTCTTTAACCTCGTCGAGGTCGCGCAGGTGCTCGGTCCACTTTTCGTCGATCACGCTTAGCACGCCCGCCCGCTCAACGGCGTCGTTGAGATCCTGCCCTTTCGTCGCCAGCGCGTCTTCAATGCGCGTCACCACGCGGAGCAGGCGGTGGCCGTCGGTAAAGTCTACCAGCAACCGCTCGGGACGGGCATCAGCGGGAGCCTCCGCGATTTTCTGGATGCCCTCGTAAAACGGACGCGCCAGCGCCGCCCGCTTTTTCTTGTAATGATCGAGTGCGGCCTCGTAGAGCCAGTCTCCCAGATCTTCAGAACTCATACCCGCCAGTTCGCGCGCGCTGAGCTCAATGTCGAAAGCCATCGTGCGCCGCACTTCGTCGCGCAGCCCGTCCAGGTCGCTGGCCTCGGCATAGCGGGCCGCAACTTCATGGGTCACTTTTTCGAGCATTGCCAGTACCTCGCCGCGCGTGCGCTCGCCGGTGAGTGCGTGCTGCCGCCGCGTGTAGATAACCTCGCGCTGCGCGTTGAGCACGTCGTCGTATTCCAGCTGCCGCTTGCGGATGCCGAAGTTGTTCTGCTCGACCTTTTTCTGCGCCCGTTCCAGGCTTTTCGAGGCCCAGGGATGTTCAAGTGCGGTGCCCTCTTCCAGCTGGAACTTGTCGAACACGCGGGCGGCGCGGTCGCCGAAAAGGCGCATGAGCTCGTCTTCAAACGAGACGAAAAAGCGGCTTTCACCCGGATCTCCCTGCCGGCCCGCACGGCCCCGCAGCTGCAAGTCGATGCGGCGGCTGTCGTGGCGTTCGGTACCGAGGATAGCGAGTCCGCCCAGTTCGCGCACGCCCTCGCCCAGCTTGATGTCCGTGCCGCGCCCCGCCATGTTGGTCGCGATGGTGACAGCACCTTTTTTGCCCGCCTGCGCCACGATGTCGGCCTCGGCCTGCGCGCGGTCGCGCTTCGCGTTGAGCACGTTGTGCGGGATGCCGGTGCGCTGCAACATGCGCGACACCGTCTCGCTCGTCTCCACGCTTGCCGTACCCACCAGCACGGGCTGGCCTTTTTCGTGGTACTCGCGGATCTTATCGATCACAGCGGTGAATTTCTCCCGCTTGGTGCGGTAGATCAGGTCCTGGTGATCTTCGCGGGCGATGGGCCGGTTGGTGGGCACCACCACGACCTCCAGGCCATAGATCTTGTAAAACTCCTCAGCCTCTGTTTCCGCCGTGCCCGTCATGCCGGCAATTTTGTGGTACATGCGGAAGTAATTCTGCAGCGTGACGGTGGCGTAGGTCTGCGTGGCGGCCTGCACCTGCACCTGCTCTTTAGCCTCGATAGCCTGGTGGAGGCCGTCCGAGTAGCGGCGGCCCGGCAGCACGCGACCCGTGTGCTCGTCCACGATCATCACCTTGTCCTCTTGCACGATGTATTCCACGTCTTTCTCGTAGAGCGTGTAGGCGCGCAGCAGCTGCTCGATGGCGTGCAGGCGCTCGGCGCGCTCGGCATAGGTGGCATACAACTGCCGGCGGCTTTCTTCGAACGCAGCGTCAGCATCTTCTGCCGGAGTGCCCTCTGCCTTGGCCTGCTCGCGCTCTTTTTCGAGACGCGCCACGACCTCCCCGATATCCGGCAGGATGAAAAGGTCCTTGTCGTCCCCGGTAGACCGCGCCGCCAACTCGCGGCCTTTATCGGTCATCTCGATAGAATGCATCTTCTCGTCGAGCGCGAAATACATCGCATCGTCTACGAAAGGCATGTTCTTGGCGTTGTCCTGCAGGTAGTAGAACTCGGTTTTCTGCAGCAAGCCCGCCACTCCGGACTCCTGGATAAGCTTCGAGAGCTTTTTGTTGCGTGGGAAGCCGCGCTGGGTGCGCAAGATCGCCAGCCCTGCTTTGTCTTCGTGCGCACGGGCTTCTTTCTTCTTGCCTGCCGCTTCAGCCTCGTCGCGCGCCTGGAGTTCGCGCTCGGCTTCAGAGGCGAAGCCGGCTACCAACTTCTGCTGCGCCTGCACCAGCCTCTCGATGGCCGGCTTGAGCTCGCCAAAGCGCGAGTCGTTGGCCTGCGGAACAGGCCCGGAGATGATGAGCGGCGTCCGTGCCTCGTCCACGAGCACAGAGTCCACCTCGTCTACGATAGTGTAGTGATGGTGGCGCTGCACGAGCCCCTCGGCGTCAAAGACGAACGAGTTGTCGCGCAGGTAATCAAAGCCGAACTCGTTGTTGGTGCCATACGTCACGTCGGCCTGGTAGGCGGCGCGGCGCGGCGGCGACGATGGCTGGTACTTGTCGATCACGTCGACGGTGAGGCCGTGGAAGGCGAACACAGGGGCCATCCACTCGGCGTCGCGCTGGGCGAGGTATGGGTTTACCGTGACCACGTGCACGCCGCGCCCGGCAAGCGCGTTGAGGTAGATGGGAGCCACGGCCACGAGCGTCTTGCCCTCTCCCGTTTTCATCTCCGCGATCTTGCCCTGGTGCAGCGCGATGCCGCCCAGCAGCTGCACGTCGTAGGGGATCATGTCCCACACTACTGTCGTGCCGCCGGCTTCCGAGGTTTGCCCCACGAGGCGGCGGCAGGTGTCTTTGATTACGGCAAAGGCCTCGGGTAGCAGCTCGTCAAGTGTTTTTTCGAGCACCTGCAGCCACTCGGCTTCCAGGTCGTCAAGCTCGTCGAGCAGCTTCTGGCGTTCGGCAGGCGAAAGGGGCTCGGCCTCGCCATTGGTATCCGTCACGGTGCCTTTAAGGCGCCCGCGGATTTCCTGCATGTCTGTTTCGATCTCGGCAACGGCTTCGTGGATGCGGGCTTTGAAGTCTGCCGTCTTTGCGCGGAGCTCGTCGTCGCTGAGCGACTGAAGCTTTTCGTACTGATCGTTTATTTCGTCTACGACAGGCCAGAACTTTTTGAGGGTACGTACCTGGCTGTCTCCGAAGATTTTTTTGAGGAAGTTGAGCATGGAAAACCGAAATGCGTCGGGAGCACGGCGAATAAGTACCGGCATGCGGGGGAGGCCCGGGCCGCCGGAGAGTGCAGATTTGCGCGCCACTGTGGCGTGCGCCCTGCTTTCAAGCAGAGCGAGGGTGCAATGCTCCCTGCCGGAGCGCGTTCCGGGGGGTAGGCGTCGATGGGTTGCGCGCGGCCTGTATTTTTGTGTTCTTTGCAGCAGCACGCTTATTCACCGCCCGCCTATCGTCGTCCCGCTACGGTTTTCTCTTCCGCCTAACCGCTGCCGACGCCCGGTGATGTACCTATTGCGCTGCACCTTACTTACTATTGGCCTGGCCTGCTGTGCCGCCGCCCACGCCCAGCCAGGCCCTGCAGGGACGTTTTCGTTTCTGCGCCTCGAACCCACCGCGCGTGCTGCCGCGCTGTCCGGAGCCTTTGGGGCCGTCCCTTCCAGCGACCCGGCGGCGCTGTATTACAACCCGGCCAGCCTCAACGCGGAAACAGACGGGGTGCTGTCGCTCTCGTACCTCAACCACCTCAGCGACCTTAACGCGGGCTTTGCCGCCTACGGACGCCAAGTGCAGGGCTACGACGCCGCCGTGAGCCTGCGGTATCTGGGATGGGGCGACATGCCGGAGACAGACGAGTTTGCACAGGAAATCGGCACGTTTGGCGCGCGCAACATGGCGCTCTCCGTAGGCGTCGCGCGCGCGCAGACACAGACGCTGCGCGTAGGGGTGAGCCTGCATGCCATTCTCTCGACGATAGCCGAGTACCGCGCCACGGCGCTCGCGGCAGACGTGGGCGTGCTCTACCAGCGCACGCCCAACAGCTTTGTGGCCAGCGTTTCTCTCCACAACGCAGGCGTCACGCTTTCCTCGCTGGGTAGTACGCGCGACAAACTCCCGCTCGACGTCCGGGTGGCGGTGAGCAAGCGCCTGCAGTATCTGCCCCTGATGGTGAGCGTGGTAGGCTACAACCTGCAAGATCCGGGCGCAGGCATGGACGGGCGCACGACAGCCGAGCAGGTGCTGGGGCACGTGGCTGTAGGCGGTGAGCTGCAGTTTTCGCCCAACTTCAACCTGCGCGCCGGCTTCAACCCGCGCCGTAACCAGGAGCTGCGCACCAGCGAAAGGCTCGACACCGCCGGGCTGAGCATGGGATTCGGCCTGAAGGTGAGCCGCTACCACATCGACTATGCGTTTAGCTCGTGGTCAGACAACGGCGCGCTCCACCAGTTCTCGCTCCGCACGGCCCTCTGAGAGACTGTCGCGCCGTCAGGCAGCAGGGCGGTTGTGCCGCACCATGGGGCCGACTCCGCGCAGGCGGTGTACCAAAAAAAGCCGCCGCTGGTCTTCCGCTCGGAAAGCGGGTAGCCTGCTGGGTATAAAGCATGCTTCGTAGCCAGCCGCTGAGCGCATACAAGTAATATCCAGACCTGCACAGCCACATGCGCCAAAGGTGCAGTGCCGTTTGGATGCTGTAGACGATCTTCTGGACAGTTGTGGGCTGCGTAGCGTGTATAGTTGGCGGATGTTTTATGCCGCGCACCATGCAGCCCCGAGAATTTCCGTCTCACCTAATCCACTTCTACCCCATGGTACAAGCTACCACCCTGCGGGCTATCGCCTGCGCAGGCGCGCTCTGCCTGCTTTTTGCCCTGCCGGCCCGGGCGCAATCCGTTTTCATAAACGAGATTCATTATGACAACGACGGCGCAGATTTGGCCGAAGCCGTTGAGATCGCCGGTCCTGCAGGCACTGACCTTACAGGCTACTCGCTCGTGCTTTACAACGGAGCCGACAGCGAACTGTACGATTCCGGCGCTACAATTGCACTTTCAGGCATCATTCCTGACCTGCAGAATGGATACGGCACGATCGCCTTTCTCACCCCCGGCTTGCAGAATGGCGCTCCGGATGGCATCGCGCTCGTAGGTCCTTCCGGCCTGATCCAGTTTCTCTCCTACGAAGGCTCTTTCACCGCGGTTGGCGGTCCAGCCGACGGCTTAACGTCAACCGACATCGGTGTCAGCGAAGGCACTTCCACACCAATCGGACAATCGCTCCAGCTTACCGGCACGGGCGCTGAGTATGCGGATTTCACCTGGGCGGCTCCTGCTACGGCCACGTTTTTCCTGGTAAACAACAACCAGACGTTTGTAGCACCGCTGCCCACGGCCGACCAGAAGATCAGCCCGGTGCTGGACAGCCTCGTCACCAACTGCGATGGCACCTTCACGGCGTTTTTCGGCTACCTGAACCGGAACAGCATAACGGTAACAGTTCCAGCGGGTGCTGACAACCGCTTCTCGCCTGCCCCGGAAGATCGCGGGCAGACCACTGACTTCCTGCCGGGCCGCCACCGCAAGGTTTTTGCGGTCACCTTCCCGAGCGGCAACATCGTCTGGACGCTCAAGAGCCCCAACGGACAGCAGGCGACTGCGACAGCAGGCTCCGGGGCCGCGCTGCCCGCGACAGGCTGCAACAACGCCTGCAACGACGACGCCACGCTGCCCTCTTACGCCGGTGGCTACCTGCTCAATTTCGAGGAAGACCGCGCTGCGATTGAAACGAGTACCCCCACGGGCGGCCTTGTATTCATGTTCTACAACACCTCCAACCTTGTCATCGGTGACCCGGAGGAAGACGACTTCTCTACTCCACCAAGCTTTAGCCGGTCGGGAAATACGTTCACGTTCGATGCCTCGACCCCGTCGCCCGAGTTTCTCTACTTTCCCATCACGCGCGCCGACCCGAACGTTGCAGGCGTCTCGTTTTTCCTGAAGATCACCGACACGTGTGGCCGCATCGTCGATGTAGACCCGCAGTTTGCGCTCACCTCAGTCGCGTCCGAGCTTGAAGCTGCTACAACGCTCTCGGCTGCGCAGCCCAACCCGTTCGCTGCGCAGGCCACCATCACGTTCTCGCTTGCCGAGGCTGCAGACGTGCGCCTGCGCGTCTTTGACGTGCTCGGACGCGAAGTGGCGAGCCTCGCCAGTGGCGTGCACGCAGCAGGCCTGCACGAGGCCACGTTCGAGGCTTCAGGGCTTCCCTCTGGTCTTTACCTCTACCGGCTCGAGGCAGCGGGGCAGACGCTCCAGCGCACGATGACGCTCACCCGGTGAGCAGCACG
>PPFU01008233.1_pt1 | contig 15269 bp, 17 predicted proteins | sample 1535991 | NCBI WGS metagenome assembly PPFU01 (sample SAMN04901290, study PRJNA319586) | Hypolithon metagenome, whole genome shotgun sequencing project. | isolation source: Antarctic Hypolithon | place: Antarctica: Miers Valley | collected 2014
ATAGCCATAGTCACAATAGCCATAGTCACAATAGCCATAGTCACAATAGCCATAGTCACAGTATGCACAGCGGGCGGCGACTGCCTGAGATTGAGGCTTTGATTCAGCAGGCTGGTTTGCCGGAACGGGCGGCGGTCTGGAGTTTGGCGGTATTTCGGCTACTGTCCAAGGCTGAAGCGGCAGTGCATGGCATTCCACCAGAGCAGGTGCATTTTCATGAAGTCGGCGCGACCGATGCAGTTGTGGATATTGTGGGGACTTGTTTGGGGCTGGACTGGCTGAAGGTAGATGAACTGGTATGTTCGCCACTGCCGACGGGCGGCGGCACGGTTCGGTGTGAGCATGGGTTGCTGCCGGTGCCTGCTCCTGCTGTGCTGAGCATGATGACCAGTGCCGAAATTCCGGTGTATAGCAATGGGATTGAGAAGGAGCTGGTAACACCGACGGGATGTGCGATCGCTGCCACCCTAGCCAAGTCTTTTGGGCCACCGCCTCAATTCACCCTGCAAAAAGTAGGACTCGGCGGAGGCGATCGCGACCTGGCGCTGCCTAATATTTTGCGCCTGTGGATAGGAACGATAGATGAAGTGCCTCTTACTCCTAATGTAGAGACGATTATTGAGCTGCAAACTCAGCTAGATGATGTTTCACCGCAGGCGATCGCCTACACCTTTGACTTATTGTTTGCAAAAGGCGCAGTGGACGTTTTCACTCAGCCCATATCCATGAAAAAAAGCCGTTTGGGAACATTGCTGACGGTGCTATGCCCTGAAAGCGCGGTAGCCGGCTGTCAGGCACTGCTGTTTAGAGAAACGACGACGTTAGGCATCCGCCAAACGCGGCAGACGCGATCGGTACTAGCACGGGAAATGATGAAAGTCGCTACGACCTACGGTGATATTTCGGTAAAGGTAGCGCGGGCGCAAAGTGGCGGGAAAGTGCTGAATGTGCAGCCGGAGTATGAGGACTGCGCGAAGGTGGCCAGGTCGCATGACATTCCTTGGCATCAGGTGCATCAAGCGGCGTTGGATGTGGCTTCGGCTACGCTCAGCCACCTGGCTCAGTGAATGAGGTCGCTGAAGTCACTCGCGGGCGACTTTGTGCCTTTCGAGTTCTTGCTTTGCGCGTTGTTGAGCCGCTTGGAAGCTGCGGGAGAAAATGCGGAATTCTTCAACGGGCGCAATGTTAGCGCTATTTGGCTTAGGCGTAACCTGAACGAGATTATATTCGACGTTGTCACTGTAAATGGCAAAGGTAACGCCACAGATTTCTAGGAATTGAATGATGCTTTGACACTCAGCTTCCATGAACGGCTTGTAGTAGCTAATTAAATTGGCAAGATGCGCCTCTAAATAAAGCTGAGAGTTAGGCGAAATCAGCACGATTTTAAGCAAAATGATGACTATGTTCAGCGGGTTGCCTTGGGCAATCATTTGGGCAAACAGCACAGAAGGTGTTTTTTCATTTTCGGTGGTGAGATAGTCGATCAGGCGATTGCAGGTGCGAAGGTTCGAAGACGGATCGACTGTGTCGGTAGCGTACTCCTGATAGAGCAAGGGCAGCTTTTTGCCAAGCTGCGTTTCAATCAAGGTCAAGAAAGCCGGATCGCTAATCGAAAAGCACAGGTATTCAAGCAGGCTTTCTTTGTAGTCAGCATAAAGGCTTTCGTGGGTTTGCTGTTGAAAAAGTCTGGCCACGTTGCGGTAGCTATATTGTCCCCGGCGTACGAGTGAGTATCGCCTTAATCAGCCTGAGGACTTCATCCCCCAGTCCGGTGGGGTTCGCGTACTTGTCGTTGAGACGAAAAGAGGTTTGTGAGAAGGCCGTATACATGGCCAGATCGTGTTTGTACTTGTTTTTGATCCGCCGCGATAGGGTGCGGGCAGCTTCGCGCTGTTCTAAGGAGTTATTTTCATTGATGTACTGGGCGATGAGCTGATAGGCGGTGTAGCGAGTGCTCAAACTATTGGGCTGCTCGGCCTTGGTGCGCTGGGTGGCAAATAGCTGAAGCTCTTCAAAATCTTGGCTGTCGGCGAAGTTCCTCAGCCATTGGCGCAGTCACTTAAGGCTGGGTGATAGCGTACTTTTGGTTAGGCTGGGCTGCTGAAAAAGCTCTAGCAGTGTGTGTAGCATGTCTCCCTGACGGGAGAGATCCCAGTTGTTTACAAAAATGTAGCAGGCACGTTTGAGGGTGTTGCGGACAGGCCAACTTTCTGGGTAGTTTTTAAGACAATTTAGCTTGAAGCCCTAGCGCATAGAACGAGTAAGGATACTGGCTATAGATTGCCCGATATGGCGCTCAGAAGTCGTATCTGATTGAATTAGATTGATGGGAATGAATGGGGGCGGAGGGACTTGAACCCTCACGACTTTTACAGTCAACGGATTTTAAATCCGCAGCGTCTACCATTCCGCCACGCCCCCGAGTGAAGTGTCATAGATGTCACTCACAGACAACTATTTCACCACCAAGCGGGCCTATATGCAACTAATCATCAGGGATCTACCTGAAAGATGCGTTGGGATTGCAGCTTGAGGTCTACTATTATATTAGAGAAAAAATGACCCGACGCATAACTCATGAATTTCCCTGCGCTTGAAACTTCTACGCTGCTTGGTCTGGCAACCTACGCCATCTTGGGTGGGCTCTATTTGGTAGTCGTGCCGCTGGCGCTGATGTACTATATTAAGCTGCGGTTCAACGTGATGAGTTCTATTGAACGACTGGGTCTATATGGCCTAACGCTGGTATTTTTCCCTGGTATGTTGGTGCTCAGCCCGTTTTTGAACTTTCGGCCTAAGCGTCGCGAGATTTGAAAAAGATGCGACGGATTGACGTAATTGGAATTGGTATAGGTGTCTTTATAGCAGGTGGTTTGCTGTATTTGGCATTTTCGTGGGCGGGGCTAGACGGCCTGTCGGCAGGTATTTGGAGCCAGGTCGTATTTGTGATTGGCCTGCTGGGTTGGACGGCGACCTATGTAGCTAGAGCGCTGGGTAAGAAAATGACTTATTACCAGCAGCTAGCGGACTACGAAGAGGCAGTGCTACAAAAGCGGCTGGAGGAAATGAGCCCGGAGGAGGTGGCGCAGCTTCAGGCTGAGGTGGAGCAGGAACGGCAGGCGCTGGCTGAAAAGGGTGCGGTAGAAAAAGCAGTGCTGACGGAAAAAGAGTCGGCGGAATCTGCGCTGTAGTCTTTAGATATATAGTCTTTAGGTACCCGTTTGTGTGTTTTTCCTTAAGGCCGGTGAAAAGAATTCCGGTGAAACTTTATGGTGTCTGAGAAGGTGTCTGTTGCTGAACAGTTTGATCGGTTACGTGCGGCGGGCGAATGTGCCTTGATTCCGTTTATTACGGCGGGCGATCCAGATATGCGGACGACGGCTGAGGCTTTGCAGGTGCTAGATCGCAATGGCGCTGACTTGATTGAGCTAGGAGTGCCTTACGCGGATCCGCTGGCGGATGGGCCAACGATTCAGGCGGCGGCGGCGCGATCGCTCAAAAAAGGCACCACCCTAGAAGCCGTTCTCGACCTCGTAAAGGAAGTGAGTCCCAAGCTCTCAGCGCCCATCATTTTATTTACATACTACAACCCGGTGCTAAATCGCGGCGTAGAAACCTTCTTAAAAGACATTTATGCGGCAGGCGCACGCGGTTTGGTAGTGCCTGATCTGCCGCTAGAAGAAATGGATAGCTTGCTGGCGTCAGCGGCAAGCATTGGCATTGCGGTGATTTTACTGGTGGCACCGACGTCGCCGGAAGAAAGGATTCAGCGGATTGTGGCGCGATCGCAAGGCTTCGTATACCTAGTGAGCGTAACTGGCGTAACCGGCGTACGCCAAGAAGTTGCCAACCGTGTAGAAGGCCTGCTAGCCGACTTGCACAAGGCAACCGACAAGCCCATCGGCGTTGGCTTTGGGGTATCTGAACCGGCTCAGGCCAAGCAGCTTAAAGACTGGGGCGCAGATGGTGTGATTGTGGGCAGTGCGATCGTGAAGCGACTGGCCGAGGGCACCCCTGAAGAAGGACTCGCTGCGGTCGGTGACTTTTGCACTCAGCTAAAAGCTGCCATCAAGTCAGAAAAACTTTAGCCAAAGGCAGATCTAAACGAAGCGTTGTATCGTGATAGGCATCTATTTTCTGTAAATTTTCTGAAGGTTAGGCTAATGAGTCATCCTCGAATTTTAGATCCGCAAGCTAGCTATACTTTCAGCAAGTACTTTGAGCTGAACTACGACCCAGAAGATGTTTTTGCAGAGCTTGGCTGTGCGTTTGAGAATAGGGCACTGGTCTTACCTCAATCTAAAGAACCGATTGTATTTGAGAAGGAGCTGTCTCAACGGTTAGACTTTGCCCTCAGATTTACTAACTTGACGAGTGAAATGGCACGGCGAGAAATGTTGATTGCGCCTATTCTATCGGCAGTTTGTAGCCACACCAATCAGAAGCTGAAAATTGAGTACAGAGTTGACGTGAGTAATCAGCTCAAAGACAGCTTCGATTACTTTATTCCTAGCCCACAGAACTTACTCATCGTGGAAGCTAAAAACGCTGACATCAGCCGAGGGTTCACGCAGCTTGGTGCAGAGCTAATTGCACTCGATCAGTGGACTCAGCAAAACACACCGATTCTCTACGGCATCGTAACGACGGGCGATGTTTGGAAGTTCGGACAGTTTCTTCGTGCTGAGCGGAAAATTCTGCAAGATATTTATGTCTACAGTATCCCGTCACAACTCACAAAGCTCTTATCAATACTGCTAGGCATTATTCAACCTTCCCCGGTTGCGCTCTAGAGACTTTTATGAATCTGCTCTCAAGAAACAATACAGCCACACTGCTTACAGATAGCTGCATTGTTGTTGACGTTCGTTCGAGTAGCGGGTCTATAGCTGTCCGATGCAGACAACTATTTGCTGTCGCTTTTAGCCCCACTTGACTCCTTAATTACCTTTTCAAACGCCTCTGCTAGTTCCGCAGAGGAAGATTTTTTCTTTTCTTTTTTAGGGGTAGCAGCGGCGTGTGTGCTGATAAATACAATGACAGCGATGATCGCAATAACGGGAAAAACAGCTGGCATGGGTGCATATCCTTCTGGTGGTGGTAGAGCGGTAGTCAGGAACTTCAAATGAGATTATGGAAACACCCGTGGCAGTAGCTGATGAATTTGTAAGGCCGTAGATTTAACTACTTTTGCTTGAGCAAATGATACGCAGCTATCTATGTAATATTACTGCTTTTCCTGACGTCCAATAGCTGTATTTCACTTTATCTTTTGTATCTGGGTCATTTTTAGCGTTGTTTTAAGGATTTGGTGTAGTTTTTCTGAGGGAACTGCGATCGCCATCAAAAAAGCAGCCTCCCGGTTATCGTGAAGCTGCCCTTCGCAAAGCTATTCATTTCTGCACCTAAGACTGCTCATTTTGCGGCTGCGGCCTGAGCTGGGTGGGTGCGTTGTCCCACACGACATGGATATCTCGTTGCGGATACGGGATTTCGATGCCTGCTTCTTTAAGGGCTTCGCTCAGCATGAACAGCAGGTCGCTGGTAATGATGAACTGGCGACTGGGCTGCGAGATCCACACTAGCAAGTCGAACTGTAGGGCGCTGTCACCAAAGCTGCGAAAGAGCACAATGGTAGGTGGCGTTGCCAATACGTCTGGATGCTCGTGGCCAACGCGCAGCAGCAGCTCACGAACTTTTTCAGGATCGGCCTTGTAGGTGACGCCAACCGGAATGCGGATGCGCGAAATGGGATTGCGATGGCTCCAGTTGATGACTTCGTTTTCTAAAAACTGAGAGTTTGGCACAATAATCGACACCTGATCGAGGGTGCGAATTTCGGCAGAGCGGGCACCAATGCGCTCAACGGTGCCCATTTGCTCGCCGATTTGAACAAATTCGCCCACTTGAATGGGTCGCTCGAACACCAGTACCAGGCCGCTACCAATATCTTTGACAATGTTTTGCAAGCCTAAGCCTGCACCGACACCTAATGCGCTGGCAAGGATGGTGAGCGAGCTGAGGTTAATCCCGGCGGCCTGAAGCACCACAATGCAGCCGACAAAAATTAGGCTGTAGCGTAGCATGACCGAGATCGCCTCCTGCACGCCTCTGTTGATGCCGGTCTCTTGCAGCACTTTGCGCTTAATCAGGTTTGAGGCGATGCGAGCGGCGATGGTGACGAGTAGGATGAGCGCCAGCACCCTGAAAATATCTAAAATCGATACGGGCGCACTGCCCAGCGGAATGGTTTTGTTAGTGAAGGTTTCGGTGAGCTGAGAGATAACCTGATAGCTAATTTGTCGGGTTCTGGGAAAAAGATTGGTTACATATAGCAGCGCGCCAATCCAAATGCCTAAGCGCAGCAGCAGCAGCGTGGTATTAAGAAAGAGATTTACGGTGGTGAATTTTTCGTGATCGCCCTTCCCCTGCTTCGGCTGCTCGCTATCCATCGCCGCAGAGCGCAAAAACTGGGCCAGATATTTTCGCCACAATATGCCGGATAGCCAGTGGGCGATCGCGGCAAAAAAAGGCACCACTGGAATCAACCACAGATGCCGCTCAATGTAGCCTGCCTGCCGCTGCTCGCTCGCCTGGGCAAAGGTTTTTTCTAGCTGCGTAGCCCATTCGTCCGCCTGTACGATGGGCGGGATAAATGCGTTGTCTGTATCGTCAGGGGTGACGGTGAACTCAAACGGCTTGCTGGGGTCTTCCAGGGTTGGGAAGCCCAGCTTTACCGTCGCTAGGTTTCCTGACTCAGCAGCACTCACCTCAATTTCAGGTTCTTCCCCAGCTTGGGCAAACTGCTGAAGATTTTTGCTAATAATTTGAGCGCGGGCCGCTGCGCTGGATACTGAGGCGGCGTTATTAACGCGAAAGACGGTGCGGTTATCGACGACGACGGGCGCGGACTCGTCGCTGACGTTCAAAATGTTAGGAAATGAGAGCTGGGCCACGATGAAAGGTAGCGCGATCGCCACCGTAAAGCTTAAAACAGCTCCCATTACAAGTCGGGCAATCCGCTGAGGACTATGGCGATCTTTCACGTGGCTATCCCTTGGACTCCGATTACTCACAGCTAACTCAGCAACTTTAGCTTACTGTTTCAGCGATTGACTGCGGATCGCAATCGGCAGTGCTGAGAGCAACATCAGCAGCAATAAGCAGCAGAATAAGGGGAGCCAGTTGCCGCTGGCGATCGCCTCAGCCCCAGTCACCCCCAGCCAGGTATAAGCCAGCGTTCCAGGAATGATGCCGACCAGCGTGCCCAGCGCATAGGATTTGACACTCACCGGCGTTAGACCAAGGGCAAAGTTAACGACGTTAAAAGGAGAAACCGGCGAAAACCGGATGAGCAATATGCAGCTCAGCCCTTCTTTGCGCAGCGTTTTATTGAGCTTTTTGAGCAGAGCGCTATGGGCAAATCGCTTTTGAAACCAGTCGTGGAGCAGGTAGCGGGCCAGCCAAAATGCGACAACCGACCCCATGGTTGCACCCATCACTGAGCACAGCGTCCCCCACCATAGCCCATACGCTGCGCCGCCAACGACCACCAGCACAGTGCCCGGTACGCCAATGGCATTAGCCACCACATGGGCCAACATAAATAACCCACTGCCAAGCGCTGTACCGCCTACACCTTGTTCGCCCTGGTGAGAGAAAAACTCAATCAGGGTCTTACGATTAAATAACAGGGAAACTGAAGGCCAGCCAACCAGACTTCCACCGATTACCAGCAGGGCTGCGGCAAAGCAGAAAAGCCAAAATTTTCGCTTGCCAAACATCAGGCAATGTCCGTAGCGGGCTCTTCTGCCTCAGGCACGGCCTCCTTAAGCGCCTTGCGGGCGATTTTGGCAATGTAGAGTGAAATGGCAACTATGGTGACAAAAATAAGGATTTTGATAATCCAGCTAATGACGGGATTGGAAGGGGTTTCGCCTGTGCCGAGCGTCGCAACATCGTTAATCAACGAGCCCAGGTAAACGTACATAATCGTGCCGGGGATAATGCCGGTTGTGCCGATGACATAATCTTTTAAAGACACTTTAGTCAGGCCGAGCGCGTAGTTCAACAAATTAAACGGGAAGGCGGGCGATAGGCGAATGAGAAAAATTAGCTTGAGTCCTTCTTCAGCGATCGCATTATCCAACGAGTTAAAAAACCGATTGCCCGCTACCTTTTTCGCGATCCAACCGCGAGCTACAAATCGCCCCACTAAAAAAGCCGCCGTCGCACCGAACATCGCGCCAATGAACACGAGAATAGAGCCTTTGACCACGCCGAAAACGAAGCCTGCCCCTAGCGTGACGATTGAGGCGGGGAGGAAGGCGACCGTGATGACGATGTAGGCAAGGATGAAGACGATGGGGGCGATCGCGCCCAGCCCATTAATCCATTCCACCAGGTTTACTAGCTGCATTTGGAGCTGAGCAAAAATCGCAAACGGCCCAGAGGCTTCGGTAGCACCCTCTTGTGCTAAGGCGGGGCCTGCCGCTAACAACACTCCACCCAACCCAGAAAACAACCTCAGCTTACCGGCCTGTCGAAACGGCTTTATTCCTGAGAAATGAGATAGCTGAAAGCGAGACAACAACATGTAAAATAGCTCCGTAAATTAAGGACTGACTACAGCAAAGATCCTCCACAGCTAGAACCACTGCCAGCGGTACACCCATAGCAATAAGGTCGCGTGGCAATCTGTTCAATCACATCCAAAGAGCCAGCGGCTAATAGCTTAGAAACCATTAGCGCACTGCCGTCTGGCGAGCGAGCGGGCAAACTCTCCATTTGGTTAAAATCGCAGTCGTACACATTGCCCAAATAGTCAACAGACAGCTCATTTCGGCACATCAAATGCTCTACCGTACTGGCATTGTGATGAGACTCTAAAAACTTGAGATAGGGCTGATGTAGCTGGCGATGCTGCAAGTGAAACTTAGTGCGACCAACCGGCAGGTTAGTGATGGTGAAAAGATGGTTGAACACAATGTCAAAGTGTTCGCTCAAGTAGGCGCTATAGTCTTTTTGCAATCCTGCTTGATCGGGCGTTAGTGAGAAATCTGTAGAGTCAGGAATCGGTGGATTGTACACCAGATCTAAAACAAGATTAGGATCGCGCCCGTAGCCTAGTGCGTTAAGCATTTGAATGGCATGAATCGAATCGTTGTAAACGCCTTTGCCGCGCATCGCATCGACATTACTTTCTAAGTAGCAGGGCAGGGAGGCTACTACATGCAGTCGATGCTGCGCAAAGTATTCGGGCAAGTCCTCATAACCAGGTTCAAAGAAAATAGTCAGGTTGGAGCGCACGATCACTTCTTTTCCTTTAGCCTTGGCAGCTTCTACTAGCGGGCGAAAGCCATAGTTCATCTCAGGCGCGCCGCCGGTTAGATCGACGGCTTTAATCTGCTCAAAGCGGTTGATTACCTCTATTAACTGCTCGCATACCTCTGGCGAAAGCTCCTCGGTGCGATGTGGCCCTGCTTCAACGTGGCAATGGCTACAGCTAAGGTTGCAGCGGCGCCCTAAGTTTATTTGTAGAACGCTGATCGGCTGCTTGGCTAAAGGCCCGCCGAGCTTTTTTGCAAAAGGCGTGATGGCAGAAGCTGTTTGAACTGTCGGTAATGAAGAAGTCTGAACCATAAAATTAGGGGAAGGGAGAAGAGTGGAGGGTTATTCTAACCAGCTTAGTGTTTCTGAGCGGGAACGCTGTGAGGCTTAGTACTTTCTATTACAAGGCTATTAAAGACGGCGATGCTGAGTTTTTGCTTAGAAATATATCAGTGTCCTCTCAGGCTAAGCCCTTAATGTAGAAAGTAATTAATCAAACCACGTTGCATGAAACCCATTGTTGATCCTAATTCCATTCATTTCAGGCTGACCGTTGGCATGTTGCTAGCGTCTATTTTGAGTATTGGTGGCCTTACCGGCTGGATCAATTTGCGAATGCGACAGCTTTTGATTGACAACCACAAGGATAATGCTTCGGTGATTGCTGATCGCCTGGGTGAAGACGTTGATTTGTATGAAAGAACCGCGCCTGTTCCACAAGCGCTGTCGATGGCGATTGACTATCGCGAGCAGCCAGACATGGCGATTTGGGTGCTTTCTGCTGAAGGCGAGGTGATCGCTCAGTCAGAAACGCTGACGATGGGATCTTGGCAGGCCAATGGCTTTGCCAAAGAGCTGATGGCCTCTGTACAAAGCAAAAGCTCGGGCTTAGATGTGGTGCGCCTGCAAAATCGCAGTTTGGTCACCTGCTCTAGCCCGCTGACTATTCAGGGAGAAACAATGGGTTCGCTGTATGTTGTAGACGATATTACCGAAGACAGAAAAAGCCTGACGCAAATTACTCGGACGCTGGCACTCTCTAGCCTGTTGGCAATTGGGGTGGGCGCGATCGCCACCTCCCTCTATGTCCGCCGCTCAATGAGACCCATCCTAAAAATGAACCGCCTAGCCGCCAATATCTCTGCCGATAACTTGGCCAGTACCCAGCTAGAATTTGACCGGGCACCGACCGAAGTGCAGGATCTGGCGCAAACCTGCAACATGATGATTTCTCGCCTGTCAACGGCCTGGGATCAGCAGCGTCGATTTGTCAGCGATGTATCCCATGAGCTGCGCACGCCGCTAACGCTAGTAAACGGTTATTTACAAAGTACGCTGAGGCGTGGTAGCAACCTCACCTCACCCCAGCGCGAAGGGTTAGAGATTGCCGCAGATGAGGCCGATAGAACCATTCGGCTGCTGCAAGATCTGCTGGATCTGGCTCGGGCCGATGGCGGGCATATGCGGTTTCAGATTGAGCGTGAGCCCCTGCATCTAGTCGTGAGCGAGGTACTTGAGATGAGTCAACATGTGAGTGATTCTTCACAGGCGAGACAACGCCAACGCATCCAAGCCAACCTACAGCCCATGCAGGCTCTCGTTGATCGCAACCGATTAAAACAGGTGCTCATCAATCTGATTGATAATGCCATGAAGTATTCGGAGGATGACAAACCCATTGAGGTGAGTCTGAAGCAAATAGGCGATCGCGCCTACATAGAAGTCAAAGACCAGGGATGCGGCATTCCCCTGGCTGACCTGACCAAAATATTCGACCCCTTTTACCGAGTAGACGAAGCCCGTTCTCGTACGACCGGCGGCACGGGCTTAGGCTTATCAATTGTTAAAACTCTAGTGGAAGGAATGGACGGTATTCTAAAGGTACAGTCTAAGCTGGGCGAAGGCAGCGTCTTTACGGTCAGCCTGCCAACCTGATTTTTTACTTTATTTGTCATATTACTTTGTTTGTCATATTACTTTATTTGTCATAGAGGAGCCTATGTCTGAGAAGGCGGTGCGGATTTTAGTCGTAGAAGATGACGAGAAGCTGGCTAAGTTTGTCCAGCTAGAGCTTGGCTATGAAGGCTACGAAGTCACCGTTGCTAATGACGGCCTCAGCGGACTCATGGCCGCTCGTGATACTGAGCCCGATTTGGTACTGTTGGACTGGATGATGCCAGGACTCACTGGCGTAGAAGTGTGTCGGCGGCTGCGAGCAACGGGCTTGATGATGCCGGTGATTTTGCTCACGGCCAAAGACGGCATTGAAGACCGAGTAGCCGGGTTAGACGCCGGAGCCGATGACTATGTATTAAAGCCCTTTAGCATTGAGGAATTGCTGGCGCGAGTGCGGGCTCACCTGCGGCGCAATCAGCCGGACGATCCAGAGGCGTTTCAGTTTGCTGATTTGACGTTGAGCCGGAAAACGAGAGAAGTGACGAGGGGCGATCGCGCCATCGAACTCACCGCTAAAGAGTTTGATTTGTTGGACTATTTAATCTCACATCCTAGACAGGTTTTATCGCGCGATCGCATTCTCGAAGAAGTATGGGGCTACGACTTCATGGGCGACTCCAACATTATCGAAGTATACATTCGCTACCTGCGCCTAAAGCTAGAAGCTGAAAACGAAAGCCGCCTTATCCAAACCGTGCGGGGCGTAGGGTATGTAATGCGCAGTTAAGATATCAGTTAGTAGATATCCCCCTGATTGACTACCATTCTCCTACAATCTTCCGATAGCTAGTGCTCTACGACGTAAAAGCTCTGCTTCATTTTCATCTCGGTGGCCCTTTAGAGAATACATCAAGCCTATACGTAGCTTCTCACAGCTACGCTTCTAGAACTGAGAGGAAAGACTGCTGGCCGTACATCAACAATTGACGATCTTTGGTGACAAGGCTAGCGCCCGTTAATCGGCTAGTTGCCACCAAAATCCTGTCTGATGGATCGCCATGAATAGTGCCTGGGAGACGAGAGCTTTCTATAGCGACTTCGGGCGTTAGCGGAACCAGCCTTAATTTGGGAGCCTTTAGTGCTTCACGAACCCAATCTATGCAGGTCTTTTGAAGCTGTATTCTTCCTTTTGCTTCCAACATGCCAACCTCCCAAACGGAAATTGCTGATACTCCTAATTGCTCAGCCGAGGCGATCGCTGCTAGGCATGGCTCAGATAATCGATCTGCTTCTTTGTTGATTAGCCACAGCCAGACATGGGTATCTAATAAGAGACTTTGTTTCGCTGAGTTCTTTATAGGCATATTCTTGCGCTTATTTATGGGCGATCTGCTTCCCAGCTTTCATTTAGAGGAGCGACGATATCACCCGTAATGACGACTGAGCCTTCCATCCATCCATAAATTGAGTCTCGTGATTTTTCCTCAATAGGAACGAGACGGGCTACAGGCGTACCGTGTTTAGTAATGATGACTTCTTCCTTAGTTTGCTGAACCTGATCCATCAGCTTCAAACACTGAGCTTTGAACTGGCCTGCGGCAATTTCCATGGAATTATAACCTGCACTTTCAGCAAATTCTATCGCATCTTTTAACCATAGTCATACATTTATGACTACTCTCTATGATTTTCTACTTTTGCTTCAAGAAAAGTCCGCTATTTTTACCGTTAACGGGTATAGTGTTGGCGAACAAATCTTGACGTAACCCTCTTGAGCTGAGGCGAAACCTATGAAGCAAGTCAATTTCGTAGTGATTTTCGTAATTTGTCTGGCGCTAGTTCTCTTTGGCATTGAGAACACAACGCCTTCTGTTATCCATATTGTGCAAGGTGTGGATGTTGAAGCGCCGCTGAGCGTGGAGCTTATTATTGCAGCGGGCATTGGCGCAACGCTGGCCTGGGTGTTTAATGTGTGGGTTCACCTTCAGGGGATTGCTGACAAGCTTCCAGAGATGCAGAAAAAAGAGTCGCGAATTGAGCAGCTTGAACAAGATGTGGAGCGCTATAAAATCGAGCTAGAGCAGCTACCTATGCTGCCTCAGGCTAATGCCTCAACTGCTTCTGAGGGCGATTAAGCCTTGCTCAGCAGCGTTTTTATCTCTATACCTGTGCAAAATCTGAAGGTTTTTATAGAATGAGCGTACTAGCGTGTCTCTGTGCTGCTATCTGTTTCATTCACTCAACCTAGCACTTTAGCTAGCTTTTTATGTCCGTTTCACTAGCCCAAGGCGCGATCGCATTCCTCATTGACCTGGCCGAAAAAGGCGAAATCGACCCCTGGGACGTACAGGTGATTGACGTCATCGACCGCTTTCTAAAAACGCTGAGCGATCAACCCATTGTTAAAAAGCCGACACAGGGCCGCTCTTCATATGAGTCGAGCCTGTCGGAGTCAGGGCAAGCCTTTTTGTATGCCTCTATGCTGGTGCTGCTAAAGGCCGATACGCTGGTGCGCCATGAGCTAGAGCGGCCGGAAGAAGCGCTAGAAGGCAACGACTTTTTTGATGATGACCTTGACTATAGTACGGATGAGCTGCCGCGAAACTTAGAGCAGCATATTCATCGGCGGGCCGTTGCGCCGCCGCCCGCTAAAAGGCAGGTGACGCTGAGTGAGCTGATCGATCAGCTAGAGGCGATCGCGGCAGCGATGAGTGAGCCTTCGAGGGTGCGATCGCGCCAGGCCAAACCTCACACCCGGCGAGAAGCCGTCCGCGCCATTTCCGAGCTAGCCCACCAGGAAAACCTTAACGAAATCGCCGACGCCCTCAACGCCTTCTTAGAAAACCACTGGGACGATGTATTTGAAGATAAAGTGAACTGGATGGACTTTGAGCTACTGCTCACCCACTGGGCCAGCTTTCGCCCCGACATCCTCGGCGGCCCCATCAAAGGCGAACTCTCTGAAGCCGACTACAAGCATGAAAAAGTAGGCGTCTTTTGGGGACTGTTGTTTCTCACCTCCCAGTCGAAGGTAGAGCTGCTACAAGAGAACTTTTACCAAGACCTGAAAGTAAGACAGCTTAACGAAGTTACTCTGGCAGAAGTACCCGCCTATGCCTTGCCAGATTAGTCGTAATTATTCCACAACTACTATTTTTTGACGCATAAACATCACGTTATGATGTTTATAAATACTCTTTATGCTTTTTGATCTTGCTAACTAATGGAAACTAAGCCAATTACAGTTCACGTTAATCCGGAGGCTGCTCGCGTTTTTGAAACTGCGACTGATGAACAAAAGCGAAAAATTGAGGCGTTACTTAGCTTGAAGCTGACTCAATCAATTCATGACAAAAGAACGCTGGAAGAAATTATGAGGGACATAAGTCAGAAAGCGCAGGCGCGAGGCTTAACGCCAGAGATTTGGATTCAATTTTGAATGAGTAGCAAAAGCCGCTACGTTTTTGATACAAACGTCATTGTGAGTTCTTTGCTATTTGAGAACAGCACTCCCTCAAAGGCGTTTCAATATGCCTTGAAGCATGGGAACATTCTGTGTCGCTAGAACTCCTAGAAGAACTGAGTGATGTGCTCGGGCGCAAGAAGTTTGATCGCTTTGTGTCAAGCGAAGAACGAGATGAGTTTTTGGAGTCATTTGTTGAACGGACAATATTAGTTGAGATTATCGATAAAGTTCAGGAATGCCGAGATCCAAAAGATGACAAAATTCTAGAGCTAGCATTGAGTGGAAAGGCAGAGTACATTGTTAGCGGTGATCAAGATCTGCTGGTGCTCCATCCCTTTCGTGGGATAAAGATAGTCAACGCAGAAGAATTTTTAAAGGCAACCGCTCTTTAGCACCTGAATTTAGGCTAGATAAGCGGCTTGCTGCTTTAAGGGAAAAAGCTGCAAGCCTTGCTAATCCAAGGCTTATTAAGTTATCGACCGGCATGAACTCTATGCCGATACGAACGGGCGCATCTAAGTGTTGTGGGAGGGGTGTTTTAAGTGGCTTTTAGGCACGTCAGAGAACAAATCAT
>PPFU01012903.1_pt1 | contig 15261 bp, 15 predicted proteins | sample 1535991 | NCBI WGS metagenome assembly PPFU01 (sample SAMN04901290, study PRJNA319586) | Hypolithon metagenome, whole genome shotgun sequencing project. | isolation source: Antarctic Hypolithon | place: Antarctica: Miers Valley | collected 2014
ACGGCGACGAATCCGGAGCCCCGGCCAATAATTTTTTCGACTTCAATCCGAGCGTCTTTTAAGTTGACCCCCATAGATTTCAGTACTTTGGCGGCCACTCCGGTGCCTTCACCGATGAGTCCTAAAAGAATTTGTTCGGTGCCTACGAAGTTGTGCCCCAGTCGGCGGGCTTCTTCTTGAGCGAGCATGATGACCTTGATGGCCTTTTCTGTAAAGCGTTCAAACATGGCGGTACTCCATCACCTGCTGCGGGCTGAGTTGCTGTGATTCTAACACAGCAAAAATTCGTAGAGGGCGGGCGGTATTCACTACTCACAAAGGATAGAGAAAAATATCAGTGAGTGACTGAAGAGTGATATCCCTTGTGGCAAAGAAGAAATTTGTTTTTTTGGCTATCTACGCTACAGGTATTGATGGAGTGCATAAAACAGCACCTACGGCACACAGAGATTCAAGAATTTTTTTTGAGTCGAGTATGTCATAGATTCCTGACATAGCTGCCGACCGAAATGCACAGGGCTATTATGGCGTAACGGCTTTGCCTCGTGTCTATAGGGTTGAAAAATCTGTGGTGTAGTGTTTGGAGAGGTGCGCGATCGCCCTCTGCCGCTCCTCAGCAATCTGGCTCAAAAAGTCCTCATTTTGCAAACCGCTACGCCATAAAATGCGAGCATTCTCGCCGTCTGAGTAATAGCGTTTGCGCTGCCCTGCTTCTTTAAAGCTGAACTTTTGATAGAGATTAAGCGCCCGCTCATTTGACGCTCGTACCTCCAAGGTTGCCCGCGTGAGCCCTCGGCGATGTCCGTGTAGCAGCAGCTCTGTGAGCAAAAGCTGTCCAAGCTTTTTGCCTTGGTGCGCCGGGTCAATCGCCAGCGTCGTGATATGTGCCTCTTCCAAAATGGCCCACAGGCAAGCCATGCCCAGCAGCCTAACGTCGACGCGGGTTTCGGCTTGAGGCGGTGTCAGCGCAGCTAGATTAGTAGCCACTGCTAGTACCAGCAAGTCGCTGTGCGGACTGTCGAGTTCTCGCTGATAGCCCGATCGCGTCCAGAGCCCGCCCAAACAGCGCTGGTCGATATCTAGAACCGCTGGAATGTCAGCTTCTATCAGAGGCAAGCAGGCTAAAAAAAGCAAGAAAAGAGCGTCTCATCGAGAGTAGGCTTTTAAAACATTTGGCCTTCTTCGGCCTTCTATTTTAGCTGCCAATTGTACACTGGACTATCTAAGCTATATTTTCAACCCTCCTATGGTCTCCCCCGTCTCAGCCGCACCTCAAAAATCAGCCGGGCAATTTACCAGCCTGCGCTATCTTTCAACCGAGTCATTGAGTCATTCTCCCAACCAAAGACTGCTGCCGCTAGGGGCGGTAGTGAACGATAAGGATCACCTGGTTATCGGCGGCTGCGACGTCGTGGATTTGGTGAAAGAGTTTGGCTCGCCTCTCTATATATTGGACGAGCACACGCTGAGGGAATCGTGTCGTCAGTATAAGCAGGCGTTTGAACGCCACTATCCGGGTGAGTCGCTGATTGTGTATGCCTCTAAAGCGTGGAACTGTTTGGCGGTGTGTGCGATCGCAACCCAAGAAGGCATCGCCATCGACGTAGTTTCAGGCGGCGAACTCCAAACCGCCGTCGATGCAGGCGCTAAGAGCCTATACTTTCACGGCAACAACAAGTCTTTGGATGAGCTAAAGCTAGGACTCGATGCAAACGCGCATATCGTGGTAGATAACTGGTATGAGCTGAGATCACTCAATCAGCTCGCCAAAGACACCGGGAAAGTAGCTACCATTCTGCTGCGCCTGACGCCAGGAATTGAATGCCATACGCACGAGTACATTCAAACCGGCCACATCGACAGCAAATTCGGCTTTGATCCTGACCAGCTAGAGGCAGTTTTTGACTTTGTTGCCAAGCAAGGCGACGGGGTGAACTGCGTAGGCTTACACGCTCACATTGGCTCCCAGATTTTTGAGTTGCAGCCGCATCACGACTTAGCTGAGGTGATGGTGCGCTGGTTTCAAACGGCCAAAAAGTACGGCCTGCCAATTGAGCAGCTCGATATTGGCGGCGGCTTGGGCATTCGCTACACTGAGTCGGACGATCCGCCAAGCATTGATGAGTGGGCAAAAACGGTGTGCGAGAGTTTGGCTAAGGCTTGTAAAAACAGCGATTTATCCCTGCCTAAGCTGCTGTGTGAGCCAGGGCGATCGCTCATTGGCTCAGCCTGCATAACGGCCTACACCGTCGGCAGCCAAAAAACGGTTCCCGGCATTCGCACCTATGTTGCGGTCGATGGCGGCATGTCTGATAATCCTCGGCCCATTACCTATCAATCGGTATATCGGGTGCTGGCGGCTGGTAAAATGTCTGCGCCGCTGAGCGAAACGGTTACCCTGGCAGGCAAGCACTGCGAGTCAGGCGATGTAGTGATTCAGTCGGCTAGCTTGCCACCGCTGAGTGCAGGTGAAGTGGTAGTCGTGCCCGCAACAGGCGCGTATAACTACAGCATGGCTTCTAACTACAACCGGGTGCCGCGTCCGGCAGCGGTGCTGGTTAATCAGGGCAGCGCCGACCTGATTTTGCGCCGTGAAACCTATGAGGATCTGGTGCGTCAGGATCGGTTGCCAGACTCGCTTAAGACTGCCCAATAGGACGGTGAAAGAATGGTGAAAAAGGTCTGACTCTTGCTCTCGTGGTATCGCACCCTCATTGATATTGGTTTGGTGGTTGCACTGGTTTACATCGTGCTGCTGGTGATTCGTGGCGATCGCCGCACGATGTGGATGGTGCAAGGACTGATGATCCTCATGGCAGCCACACTGCTCAGTAGCGTGCTGGGCCTAGTGCTGCTTCACTTTGTCATGGACAAGCTGCTGCTAGGGGCTTCGGTGGCGCTCTCTATTATGCTGGTGCCTGAGTTTAGGCGACTGCTAGAGCAGCTCGGTCGCGGGGAAATTAGCCAGCTATTTGCCGGACAGGAAAGTCAGGTCGGGGCGGCAAACAACGTGATTGACGAGCTAGTAGAGGCGGTGAAGGGGCTGAGCCAAAACCGTACGGGCGCACTGATGATTTTGGAGACAGACGAGCCAATTGAGGAGAGCGATTTTTCGGTACCGGGCGTGCGGCTAAACGCGGAGCTGTCGCGAGAGCTGCTGCAAACCATTTTTCAAACCACGACGCTGCTGCACGATGGGGCAGTGCTGATTCGAGGGTCGCGAATACTGGCCGCAGGCGTGATTTTGCCGATTTCTGAAAAGGATGCTTCCCGGCAGCTAGGAACCCGCCACCGGGCGGCGATGGGCATTACCGAAAGGGTAGAACACTGCTTGTGCGTTGTGGTTTCTGAGGAAACCGGTTCAATTTCGGTTGCCGAGCAAGGCGTTTTAAATCGCCCCCTGACCAGCAGTAAACTGAGAGAATTGCTCCTTGATAAGTTTTCGTCTTCGGCGGATGGTGATACAGTTGCACCTCAGCTTCGTAGCTTAGGACGACGGCTTAGCTTGAAGGGCATTAACTTTTTAAGCGCTTTGAAAAAGCGCAAGCTTTCCCGCCCTAATCAGGAAAAGAAATGACAGCTAATTTCAGTCTTTCTACTGCCCCGTCTGTTTCGGCGGCGGCTCTCCCCAAGGATTTATTGCCAGGTCGGATGCCTTCTCATGTGGCGGTAATTATGGATGGCAACGGTCGCTGGGCCAAGCGCCGAGGTCTGCCCAGAGTGATGGGCCACCGCAAGGGGGTAGAGACGCTCAAAAAGCTGCTGCGCTGCTGCCGTGATTGGGGCATTAATGCGCTAACGGCCTATGCTTTCTCGACCGAAAACTGGGGCCGCCCCACGCGTGAAGTCGATTTTTTGATGACGCTGTTTGAGCGGGTGCTGCGTCAGGAACTCAAGGAAATGATGGAGGAGGATGTCCGCATTCAGTTTGTCGGCGACTTAGCGGCGCTACCAAAAACGTTGCAGCGTGAGATTGATCGGGCGGTGAAGGAGACCGAGGGGAATACGGGCATTCGCTTTTCGGTGGCGACTAATTACGGCGGGCGGCAGGAAATTTTGCAGGCTTGTCAGGCGATCGCCACCCAAGTACAACAAGGCAAGCTCCAGCCCGAAGACATCGACGAATCCCTTTTTAGCCGCCACCTGTACACCTCCAACATCAGCGATCCCGACCTGCTCATTCGCACCAGCGGCGAAATGCGCATCAGCAATTTTCTCCTATGGCAGCTCGCCTACTCAGAGTTTTACATTACCGACACGCTATGGCCCGACTTTAACACCGACGAGTTTCATCAGGCAATGAAGGCGTTTCAGCAGCGCGATCGCCGTTTCGGCAAAGTCAATGACAGTGAAAATCCGTAGCTAGGGCAAGGCTATTAGGCTAATGCTAAGAAACCCTTGATACATGCCTGGATTAACGCGCACTTGCCAGTTGCCTTTCAGCGTCCGTTTACCTGCCTCTTCGCCTAGAAAAGGTTACAGCTGTTGTTTGTCGCGACAGAGTTAATAGAGACGAGGGCACAGTCATCTTCGGAGGTGGCTCCTTCACACAGGGTTAGCCAGTCTTCACCGTAATGGTCATTACTGGCCTCACTGATATAAACGTCCAAGTCCACCCCTTCGCCATCATAAGCAAATAAAAAATCTACAAAGGATTTGTCTCCAGCAACCTGGCCAATTTCGCCTGAGTATTATGGAACGTGGATCACTCCCTTTGAGGATGGTGCAGCCATCTGTTCTGGTGATACTGAAGTAGCCGCAGCTACAGATGCCTTGCTGGGCGTGCTGTGCCCATTCACGTTGGCAGCGCTACAGCCTATACACAGTGGGCACAGTGGCAAAAGCAGCCCGATCATCATTAAGTAGTTCATAGTCTCTTCAAATTAGAAAACGACTACGCTATCCTTCAATCTGGCAAAGCCTAATTTCAGAATCGACCGCTGGAGGCGCTGGACTAACCAATTTACTGCCTAGCCAATGCCTTCAATGATGGGATGGAAGTAAAAGGACAGGCTGATGACAATGTATGTGGCCAGTAGCAGCGTGCCCTCTAGCCAGTTGGATTTGCCATCGGCGCTGATGGAGTTGGCAACGAGGACGGCAACCACCACTGAAAGCAGCTCGAAGTTATTAAAGTCTAGATCCATCGGCTGGCCCATAAATGCGCCGATGAGCACGAGCAGCGGGCCAACAAAAAGGGCGATTTGCATACTGGAGCCGACGGCTACATTTAACGACAAATCCATTTTGTTTTTGAGGGCGACGGTGACGGCGGTGGCATGCTCAGCAGCGTTGCCAATAATCGGCAGAATAATGACACCTGTGAAAAGTTCAGACAGTCCTAGCTGCTTGGAGGCGACTTCTAAGGTGTCGACTAAAAACTCTGATTCGACCGCGACGACCAAGGTGGCTGCTAGCAGTACGCCGATCCATAGCTTGAGGTTGGGCTTGTGAACTTCAGCATGTCCATTGTTGTGAGCATTGTGAGCGCTTTCTTCTGCTGAGTTTGCATCACCTATATCCGTTAAAACAGTCGGTTCTGTGCTTTCTTCGGCAATGCCTACATCATAGAGATAGGCGTGAGTTTTCATGGAAAAGAGGAGCGTGAGGCCATATACCAGCATCAGCACAATGGCGACGGCAATGGAGAGCTTTTGTAAAACGGGCTCTTCCATACCGGTAGAGGTGAAGTCCACAGCGGTGGGTAGCAAAATAGCAATCACGGCTAGGTTCATTGATGACGCGTTGAGCCTAGCGATGGTGGGCTGAAAGGTTTGCTCTTTGAACTTGAGGCCACCGAGCAGCATGGCAAGGCCCATGACCAGCAGCAAATTGCCGATGATGGAGCCAGTAATGCTGGACTTTACGACGTTCACCAAGCCGGCACGGAGTGCGAAGATGGCAATAATCAGTTCAGTCGCGTTGCCAAAAGTGGCGTTCATCAGCCCGCCTAGTGAGGGACCCAAGACAACGGCGATTTCTTCGGTGGCGGTGCCCATCCAACCGGCAAGCGGGATAATGGCAAGGGCGGCGGTGACAAATATGATGAGGTCGCTCCAACCTAAGAAATGAGCCGCTAAGGAGATAGGGATGAACCCCAGAAAACCATAGAAAATTATATTTTTGACAGACATTTAGCAGCTCCGACAGGGCGGGGATTGAGCGGTGATGTTTTGAACGACGGGATTAGATTACCCAGGGTGAATAATCCTATCAATATATGTTGAATTAGGCGGATATTAAGGCGGTATGGCAATGAAAATACTGAAGGGGCTGAGCTTATTGGTGGGGCTGCCGGTTGGCGCGATCGCACTCTTCTATCTCTGGGGCACCTCCGGCAGCTACCCTAAGCAAAACTACGCGGCCATCGTGAACTATGCAAAAAAGGGCATAAACGAGGGTGCAGTCATGACGGGTGAGGATACTCATACCATCGTGAGCTACAACTTGGGTTACCTTTCAGGGCTGGCGAACAATACCACTGCTAAAACCGAGCGCGCTTTTTTTGAGGCTAATCAACAACAGGCGATCGCAGCGCTAAAGGCAGTGAATCCAGATATCGTGGCTTTTCAGGAAGTGGATTTTGATTCGAGCCGTTCTTACAGGGTGGATCAGTCGAAGGCGATCGCCCAAGCTCTAGATATGATGCACGGCGCGATCGCGATTAGCTGGGATAAAAACTACGTTCCTTTTCCTTACTGGCCTCCTTCTGCGCAGTTCGGCAAAATACTCTCTGGCCAGTCTATTATCAGTCGTTTTCCTTTCCCTGTTCAAAAAAACAGCCGTGTGGTGCTGGAAAAAGTTGCCAGCAATCCCTTTTACTACAACGCCTTTTATCTTGACCGGCTAGCTCAAGTCTCAGAGTTTTTTTTACTGGGAGAAACGCTGGTTGTCATTAACGTGCATTTGGAGGCGTTTGATGAGCCGACGCGGGTGAGGCAGACGCGGTTTGTGCGATCGCTCGCTGAAGACTACGCCAAAACGCATCCCGTGATTGTCCTAGGCGACTTCAACAGCTCACTCAACCGCGCAGAAGAATCAGAATTTTCGATCAAAATAATGGCCGACTCTGACCAGTTTGACTCAGCAGTGCCTGAAGCTGAATGGGGTAACAAGGCGATGGCCACGTTCCCTTCTGACCGACCTGAGTACAAGCTGGATTACATTTGGTACACACCCAACACCATAGAAGTCTTAAAAACTGACGTCATCAGCGCGGCGGGCGAGGCCTCTGATCATCTACCGCTGATGATGCAGTTTCGGATCAAGTAGGGTGTCAGTGGCGTACGTTTATTCTGGATTTGTTTATGCTTGGCCTTGCCATCCATACCTGTAGCCCTCAGCTTGGGCTCGCGCTAAAGACTGTTGAGCCTGCCGATGAACCCGTAGATCGCCATCAAGTATGGGATTTAGGCCGCGAAGTCTCCAGTCATTTACACATAAAGCTGATCGAATTTATCAGACCTTACGATTGGCAGGACTTGAGCTTTATCGCGGTAGCCAAGGGGCCAGGGGGCTTTACGGGCACACGGATTGGCGTAGTGGCGGCTAGAACTTTGGCGCAGCAGCTTGAAATTCCCTTGTTTGGGGTGTCTTCTTTGGGGGCGATCGCCGCCCAATCCATCGCGAAAAATCCCCTAGATGAACCGCTAGCTGAAAATCAAGATATCGCCGTGACCATGCCTGCGAAACGAGAGGCCGTCTACGGGGCAGTTTACCGGCCCGATAGCGGCGACCTGAAAGCGGTGTTAGAAGAAGCCGTGGTTCCTGAAAATGATTGGGTCGATGTTATGAATAAGTGGGAGCGACCTTTGCGTCAGATTGTGACTGAGGCTGCTGAGGCTGCGGTGGGAACGGCTGAGTCGGTGGCTGGGGTGATGGATTTGGCTTTTGTACGATGGAAGAGAGGCGATCGCCCCGACTGGTCATCAGTGATGCCCTTTTACGGTCAGCATCCGGTGCATCGCTAGACTGCGTGTAAAACAATGGAGCCTCAATGTCATCATCGCTTATGTTCGGTCACCAGCGTTAGGCTTACCCAAGCGCCAGAAGCATCGTAGTTACGAATCATGCGCTGCCGGGTTTGCGCATCTAGCAGCCAGCCAGCCTCTAAAAAGAAGGGCTGGCGTGGCGTAATACGCAAGGGAAAGGTCGCAGATGCGCCGTCGGGTAAGCGAAATACTTGCACAGGTTGCGAGCCTGCTTGAAATGAAATCGTTTGGTTCTCAATTATCCCTTTAGAGCTGATGGCGGGAGCATTGGGAAGCGTGATGGTTTGTTGAATTTCGCGATCGCTCGCCTGTTCAACTCTCAACTCCGTCGTCTGACTTTGCTCGGGCCTAAGATCAGCATATTGGGTCACTGCTTCGCCTTGCCAGCTACCGATCAAATCGTCTATTTGTAAAGGCGATCTTTCAGGCTCGCTCGAACCCTTGAGCTGTTCGCGAATTAGCGTTAGCTGCTGGAATTCACTGGATTTAAATAGCTGTACTAAACGCAGTCGCCGCTCTCCTGAAATCAGGCCTAGCTCTGCGCCAAATTCTGAAAAAGGCCCCCACTGAGTAGAGCCCTGAGAGAAGGCACCGTCTTCAAAAAATAGCGTGGTTCGGCTGAGCGAGCGATACTCTAAAACTTTGGTCTGCTCAGCTTCACCGGGTGGATAGCGGTGAATTTCTTGACGCATCGCCTGATTGTTGTCCTGGGGAATTAGGGCAACCGCCGTCGGCACATCCGACAGGATTTGTCCCTGGGCAGAAAGTTGCGTAAATGACCCTTGCCAGGTGCCCACGTTTTTGAGTAGCCGCTGCCACTGGGAGTTTTTGGGGGAGTTGTGGGGGGAATTTTTGGGGGAACTTTGAAGAGAACTAGCAGAATTGCTCATTGTGTCAGCAGTGATATCGCTTAAAGGGGCGAACCCTTCTAAACTGTAAAGCGGTTATGGCAATGCGCGAAACAAGCTCGTTAAAATTTGTATTGACTGCTCCGACCAGCAAAAGCCAGATTCCTACTTGAAACTTTTATGACTTCAGATCCCGCTCAGGCTCAGTCACTGCCTAACAAGGACGAAGCTACCGGATTAGGTACGTTTGGCGGGGTATTCACGCCGTCGATTCTGACCATTTTAGGCGTGATCATGTATCTGCGCTTTGGCTGGGTGGTGGGGCAAGTTGGCCTGATCGGCACGATGGCGATTGTGACGATCGCTACCTCAATCACTTTTTTGACGGCGCTTTCGATTAGCGCGATCGCCACCGATAAAGTCATTCGAGCAGGCGGCGCTTACTACATGATCAGCCGCTCGCTAGGCATTGAAACCGGCGGCGCAGTCGGCATTCCGCTGTACTTTGCTCAGGCACTGTCCGTAGCACTGTACACCATTGGTTTTGCGGAAAGCGTTAAGGCGATTTTCCCAGATGTTTCAATCGTGCTGGTGGCGCTGATCACGACGACGGCAGTAACTGCTTTGGCCCTGATTTCGGCAGATTTTGCCATCAAGGCGCAGTACGTAATTATGGCGGCGATCGCCCTCTCCCTCCTCGCCCTCGTGTTCGGCCACGATGTCACCATCGATCCTTCTGATGCAATTGAGGCCGCTAAGGTTGAGCGGGTCGGCTTTTGGGTTGTTTTTGCCGTCTTTTTCCCAGCGGTGACCGGCATTATGTCGGGCGTCAATATGTCGGGCGATCTCAAAGACCCGATTCGCTCGATTCCACGAGGCACGATCGCTGCGGTAGTGGTGGGCTATGTCATTTACATGGGCATTCCCTTCATCTTAACGATGCGTACACCGACGGCTTCTAACGCGCTGCTGAACCCAGAAATGCTGGTAATGAAGCGCATTGCCTGGGGCGGGCAGTATTTTATTGACTCGGTTGTGCTGGGCGTATGGGGGGCGACGCTCTCTAGCGCGATTGGCAGCATTTTAGGCGCACCGCGAATTTTGCAGGCTTTGGCGCGCGATAACATTTTGCCCCGTAGCCTGCGCTGGCTGGGTAAAGGCAATGGCCCTACGGATGATCCACGATTAGGCACATTGTTTACGCTGGGGATTGTGCTGGTGGTGGTGACGCTGGGGAGTTTGGATGCGATCGCCCCCGTCCTCTCCATGTTTTTCCTCACCACCTACCTAGTACTCAACGTCGCCGCAGGCATCGAAGGCTTCCTCCAAAGCCCCTCCTTCCGGCCTACTTTCAAGGTGCACTGGTCGCTTTCACTGCTCGGTGCCCTTGGCTGTATCGCCGTCATGTTTTTGATTAATCCGGTGGCGACCATCGTAGCGCTGTTCATTGTCGCACTCATTTACGTTTGGCTAGAGCGCAGGCAAATCGAAAGCACCTGGGGCGACGTGCGCCAGGGTGTGTGGATGACCATCGTCCGTACTGCCCTACTCAATATTGACGACGACGCCGATCCTAAAAACTGGCGGCCTCACCTGCTCGTGCTTTCAGGAACGCCCACCAAACGCTGGTACCTGATTGAAATGGCCCGCGCCTTCACACATAACCGAGGACTAATTACGGTCGCCAGCATTTTGCCTAGCGGCTCACGCAGCATTGCCCAGCAGGAAAAAGCCGAAGTCACCCTGCGCGACTTCCTCGACCGCAAAGGCGTCCAGGCCTTTGCCAAAATCATCACAGCCGACGACCCCTACGTGGGCACCAAGCAGCTTTTAGAAACCTACGGCATGGGGCCACTGGTGCCCAACACCCTCATGATTGGAGACTCTGAAGACTCAACGCCCGACAGCATTGAGCGCTACTGCAACACCATCCGCATATGTCACGAAGCCAAGCGTAACGTGATTATCTTTCGCGGTGCAAAAGGCGAAGCCGAGGAAATTGGTGAAGCCCAATCGCTCTTTCCGCCGATGTTTGCCCGCGACGAAACGCGACAGATCGATGTGTGGTGGGGCGGATTGCAGTCCAACGGCGGCTTGATGCTAATTCTGGCCTATTTGCTACGCACTAGCTGGCAGTGGCGCTCGGCTGAAATTCGGCTGAAGCTAGTGGTGCATAATGAAGCGGCGGTTCAGCCCGCTGAAGTAAACATGACAAACCTGACAGAGAGCCTGCGCATCGGTGCGACCTCTGAAGTGATTTTGTCCGAAGGCCGTCCCTTTGAGGACATTTTACAAAAATCTTCTGCCGCCTCTGACCTGGTATTTTTGGGACTAGCCGTCCCCGAAGAAAATTTTCAGGAGTACTACGAAACTCTCCAAGAGCGCATTTCAGGACTGCCGCCGACGGTGATGGTGCTAGCTTCAGAAAATCTAGACTTCTCTGAAATGCTGCAAAAAGACTAGAAGCGGGTGCTTTTTAGTCTCGATCTAGAACAAATATGTCAGCACGAAGCTGCAACTCTGGGAAAAGAGTGGAGACGATGATCGCTTCACCGCTATAAGCCTTTTCTTGATAGGCCCCATCGACCAGGGTTAGAACCGTTACTTTCTCGCGGTGAGGGTCGATGATCCAATACTCAGGAATTTGCCACCATTCGTACTGCTCTCGTTTCCAAACATAGTCCCGCTGGTAGTTAACGCTATTTTCCCCGCCAGGACTCACCACTTCTGCGACGAAAGCCGGTGCAGCCATGCCAAAGAAGATCGCCTTTTGGCTTAGCTCCAGGTGCTCAGGTTGCAGAACCATGACATCGGGCTTGCGATTGGCCCACTTATCGCCTACTGGCTGCACCTGAAGACTCCTATGGCCTCGGCGGATGCGCCTGATAAATGAAATACCTTCAGCCTCTAGAAGGGCTTCAATAAAGGCATACACAATAGCCAGATTAAGGTTGCTTTCGTCAGAGACTTCTATAGCCTCTCCGGTGCTGAGCAGGCGATAGTTCTTCTCATCTGACAGCTCATCATCATCTAAATATTCCTGGAAGCTTTGGTATCGCTTAATCGTATAGGTCATTGGCTTTGCCTCATGAATTCTCTAAAGTCATCCGACTGGCGCTAGCTTTATTTTACCGAGTCGCTGTGAATCAGCCCCTGACGCCGTATGATCGAGCTAGTGAAACTGGGGATAGAGCTGATGGGATTCTTGCGAGTAAACAATAGAATGAGGGCGATTGCGGCAAGGCTGAAGAAAGGTTTGCCGGTAGTTTTTTTTGCTGTGTTGCTGAGCTTGAGTCTCGCCGTTTCGCCTGCTCTGGCGCAGGACAACGCCGTAGATTACACGCTCACGAACCAAGCAGGCGCAGATTTTTCAGGGAAAAACCTGTCTGGCACTTCTTTTGCGGCGGCAGATGTGCGTGATGCTAGCTTTGCCGGGGCGGACATGAGTGGCACGATCCTCACGAAGGCCACTTTTATTCGTACCGATTTATCGAATGCGGATTTTACGAAGACCTTTGCTGATCGCGTTCTTTTTAATGGGTCGGATATGACGAATGTGGTGTTTGTAGAGGCGATCGCAACCAGCAGCTCTTTTGCTGACACCATTATTACGGGCGCTGACTTTTCGGATTCGATTATTGATCGCTATCAGGTGAAGAAGATGTGCGATCGCGCCGACGGCGTGAACCCAATAACCGGCGTAGCGACTCGCGACAGCTTGGGATGCCCAGACTAAAGCTACCGTAAGCACCCTTCAAAAATGAGAAAAAGACCGGGAGCAATAGGCAAAAAGCCAACTCTCGGTCTTTTTTAATGATTGAGAAAATTAAGCCAGTATCAAAAACTACAGCTTGGATTGAATCGTGTCATTAAGCAGCAGCATCGTCGCATCTAGCTTTTCAGTAGGCGTAGGCTCAGCTTCTACTTCCTCAGTGCGCTTGAACCGCTCGAAGATACGAATAACAATGAACAACACTAAGCCAATCACAATGAAATTGATAATCGCAGCCAGGAATGAGCCGTACTTAATGCCGTTATACGATAAGTTGGCGATATCCTCTACATTCGCGGCGGCTAGGGCCGGGGCTAAAAGTAGCGGCGTGATGATGTCCTCAATAAAGGAAGTCACCACCGCACCGAATGCGGCACCAATGACAACGGCAACCGCCAAGTCAATGACATTGCCGCGCAGCAAAAATTCCTTTAAATCATTCGCAAAACTGCTCACAGAACCGGTAGCTCTTGCTCTTGCTCTTGTTTATCTGTTAGCCATCTCTAAGACATCCTGTATAAACGAGGGTTCTTCATGACTCTTTTGGCTCAATACTTAGTTCAACGTGGAGATACTTTGTGCCAAAAGAGTCATGAATGTTGCCACAGTACCAGTGTTTTCTCTGGCTTCCAATATCTTTTGAGACAAAACGTCTGCAAATTGGAATCTTTCATACTTATTTTAGAAATTACGACGCATTCCTAACGCTTGCCTACTGCTGCTTCACACCAATATTTCTTGATTATGCTACCAACTTTCGATTTTGGCTCGTGCCAGCTTCAGCTACTCTTGGCTGCCGCCTCAATAGAATACTTGCCGCCCTTCTCTGGGTCTGACCGGTCGCAGGCAAACCCTTTGCTAGCAGCTATTGCCTGACTCCAGGGCTCTGGCTCTATCGTTGACTTAGCCGTATACAAAATATTAAACAGGCCGTCACCCCGCGCCTGTGCAATCCGTACGGTTTTAGCATCAGGGCCAGAGTCGGGGCCAGAGTCGGGGCCAGAGTCGGGGCCAGAGTCGGGGCCAGAGTCGGGGCCAGAGTCGGGGCCAGAATCGCAGGATTGTAGCGCGGTATCAATGGCTGCGAAGTCGGGCGCGCAGCTTTGCAGAAAAATACTAGATCCAGCGGCGAGAGATCCGGACGCTAAGCTGGTGATTAACAACCGACGTCTGCCAACTCTTGCCATTTAACAACTGAGAAAAATTTTCAAGACACTAGCTAGACACTAGCTATACAATACGCCTTTACACTTTAAGGAGTACGAAAGTAACGACAGCAACACTGTCGTAAGCATTGAAAGTACAGGCGTTAAAAGCGTAGGAGTGAAAGGCTGATGGTCGCTGTTGTTGTTGCTACGGGCAATCCGGGCAAGCTCTTAGAGCTTAAAGATTATCTACAGGCGTTGGACTGGACGCTGGCGCTGAAGCCTGAAGATATAGAGGTGAAAGAAACGGGTCAAACATTTATTGAAAACGCACGTTTGAAGGCGTCTGAAGTGGCGATCGCAACCCAAAGCTGGGCGATCGCCGACGACTCCGGCCTTTCAGTTATGGCGCTAGGCGGCGCACCGGGCGTATATTCTGCTCGGTACGGTACCAGCGATGCAGATCGCATTAACCGAGTGCTTAAAGAGCTAGGCGATGAAACCGATCGTAGGGCCGAATTTGTATGTGCGATCGCACTCGCCCGCCCTGATGGCACCATTGCGCTCGAAACCGAAGGCCGCTGCCCCGGTGCCATTCTGACAGCGGGACAGGGAGCTGGTGGGTTTGGTTACGACCCGATTTTTTATGTCACGGCCCAGGGTAAAACCTTTGCCGAAATGAGCAACGCCGAAAAAGAGCGCTACAGCCACCGGGGCATTGCCTTTGAGCAGCTCATGCCTAAGCTAAGAACGCTGAACATGAGGGCGTAAATCGATTGCGCAAAAAGCATGAGCCCCAAAAACATAAGGCCCCAGCAAATCAGGTCACATTACGCAGCATTATTTTTATTCAGCAGGTCTTGAACCTGACCCAGGGCAGCCCTAAAGATGTTAAACCCAGCCCAGCTTGCAGCGATGATCACAGGTGCTAGAACCAGAACGACGCGAATATCCATTTTGAGCCCTCTCGAAAAAAGTATTAATGCTTAAAAGGTTGTAATAATCCTCTCATATAATCTACATCATCCTTACTCAAACAACGTGAGCCTGCGCTAAAAAAATGACATCCCTTGCCCAAAGACCCATAGCGATTGTAACCGGAGCCTCTAGCGGCATTGGCTTGGCGATCGCCCGCCGCCTCGCTGCCGGCGGCTACGACCTAGCCATTTGTGCCCGCCGTGCTGATCGCTTGAATGAAGCAGCAGAATCCTTGCGCCGTCAGGATGTTGATGTGCTCTCTCAAACGGTAGACCTGCGAGACGAAGCGCAGATCCTGAGCTTTTTTGCCGCAGTAAAGCAGCGCTGGGGCCGTTTAGATGCGCTGATTAATAACGCCGGTCTCGGTCACAAGGAGTCGCTGATGGCTGGTAAAACAGAGGCCTGGCGCGAGATGTTTGATGTGAATGTGCTGGCGCTGTGCATTTGTACGCGTGAGGCGGTGAGCCTGATGCAGTCCACTGGCACTGGCACTGGCACTGGCACTGGCACTGGCACTGGCACTGGCA
>PPFU01011827.1_pt1 | contig 15259 bp, 14 predicted proteins | sample 1535991 | NCBI WGS metagenome assembly PPFU01 (sample SAMN04901290, study PRJNA319586) | Hypolithon metagenome, whole genome shotgun sequencing project. | isolation source: Antarctic Hypolithon | place: Antarctica: Miers Valley | collected 2014
ACCTCGCGCTATCCTAAAACAAAAGCTTATCGCCGCTTGATAATTACCTTAAGTCAGCGCCATTCAACTCAGAAATAGCTTTAACAATTAGTAGCGCCCAGCAGTTTTGCTTACTCGCTGGGTATAAAGCAGGCTTTGAACCGATAAGCCGCGTGTGAGTTGACGCGGCTGAAGTCTCGCTAGACAACGCTTCTAGACATAACACTGACATTTTTTGACCTTGCGCTTGAGTGAGGCCCAAAAGAGCCGATTGTTAGATCGTGCCGCCACTCTCTCATGCCGCCACTCTCTCATATAGCTACGTAGCACGGGTCTAAGGGCTTTGTGCTCAGAACTTCTTCAAAAATCACACCTAACAAAATTCGATTATTAAACAACTACAGTGAGCAAGTTAAGTTACACCATTCTCACCGCCGAAGATGACAACCGTACCCGACAGGCTTTGACCCATAGCCTTGAAGCCGCTACACCGTTATTGCTGCCGCCGATGGGCAAGAAGCGTTAGATCAATCTAACCCAATTTAACCTAGCTGCGGGCGGCATCGATCTGGTCGTTCTCGATGTGCGGATGCCCCGATTAGACAGATTTCAAGTCTGTCAGGCGTTCAGGGAAACTTCTGATGTGCCTCTTGGCTGACGGCGATTCTTTAGGCGAGGGGCTTTGCGATTCTCTAGACGAGAGGCTTTGCCATCGCCCCCACAACCGCCTGAGTCACCTGTATGTAGTCGATCACTTTCAGCATCAGCAGTTGTCCTCGTGTGCCCGCTGATACGGCGATGCGTTCGTAGGCCTCGGCCCATTCATCTAAGAAAACGGGGTAGCCTTTTTTTGCAGCCAAGGCGGTTACGCCACCGCGAATATAGCCGGTTAGCGGCTGCACCTGCTTGAGTGAAACGGTTTCTATTTTGCGGTGGCCGCTTAGTTTGGCCAGGGCTTTAAGGTTTAGCTGATGGCTACCGGGGATGACGGCTAGGGCGACGCCGTTGAAGGCTGTGCTTCGATCTCCCTTGACGACCAAGGTTTTAAAGACTTGATCGGCTGGTAGACCTAGCTTCTGAGCCGTTGAAGTGGCTGTTAGGTCGGTGGGATCTACTTCGTAGCTGAGTAGTTCATATTGAATATTTAAATTATCTAGGAGGCGTGCGGCATTGGTTTTCATGCGCTTCGTTTGGCGGTACTACGGAAGGTGTTTTTCTATATTATCGGTGGGGTGGTGGGCAACGGTGGGGTTTCGCTGTCCGGGGGATTTTTTGGGGTGCCCACCCTACGGGGTTTCGACTTCGGTAATGCAAAATCGATTGCGTCCTTCGTATTTTGCCTGGTACAAACCTTGATCGGCGGCGGCGATTAACATGCCAGAGTGTTTCTTTTGGGTGCAGCTAACGGCTGAGATGCCTAAACTCAAGGTAATGCAGGTGCTAGCCTCCGACCGGCTATGAGGAATATCTAACTGCTTGATCTCTCGCTGAATCTCAAGCGCAACTTGCTCTACGCCTGCCGGACTGGTGTTGGGCAGCACAACCGCAAATTCTTCGCCGCCATAGCGGGCTACTAAGTCGGTGGTACGCTTGACGGCTCGCTCTATTGCTTGGGCAACCTGCATCAGGCAAACATCGCCGGCCTGATGTCCGTAGGTATCGTTGTAGTTTTTAAAGTAGTCAATATCACATAAAATGAGTGACAGAGATGAATGCCCTGAGCCAACGTTTTTCCACTCTTGCTCTAAATATTTATCAAACGAGCGGCGGTTGGCCACCTTAGTCAGGCCGTCCATGCTTGCTAAGCGTTCTAGCTCTAGATTGAATTCTTTAAGCGCAACTTCGGCATGTTTACGCTTAGTGATATCGGTTGCGGTGCCAAAAATCTGAGTCGGTTGGCCGTCGCGATCGCGCTGAAAAATCGTTTCGCGGCACAGCAGCCAGCGCCAGTTGCCCTGACGATGGCGGAAGCGATATTCGTTTTCTACGACTTCGCCATCATTAATAACCGCTAGCTTGCTGCGCTCTGAGGCCATATACTTTTTTTCATCGGCGTGAACGAGCTGCTCTAAATAGTGAGATCCCAGCTTTTGTATTTCCTCGGGCTCGTAGCCTAAAACGTTTTTAATCCAGCGGCTGATATAAAAATTGCCGCCGTCAGTGAAGCTATCTACGTACAAAATGTTCGTGCTGGCATCGATGATGCCCTGAATGAATCGCTGGCTTTCCTGCCAAGCTTGCTCGGCCTGCTCCCGTTCAATGGTTACTCGCTTGAGCTGTCGGCTATGGCTAGTGGATAGCATCTGCTGCTGCTGTGAGTTAACAGCCGTTGCGGCTAACAGAGAGATTGCTAGCGCTGTCGAATGGTCTAAAGCTGTCCAAGAGTAGGCTTCAATGCGTTCGTACCAAAGCACACCCACTACTTGGCCATTGCATCTAACGGGTGCCTCCAAAAACGCGCCTGGGGCGTGAAATACTAGGTCACGCTGGGTAAAGTTGAGCACCCAGGGCAGGGGTTCAGCTTCGCTGACGTTTTCAAGTGCAAAGGTCGGGCGATCGCCTAAAGTCTCAAAGTAGGCAGCATGATCGGCAAGGGCGATCGCTCTACCTTTCTGGTGCTCGTTCTCACCGCGCCTGTAGCTATCGACTTGCTCGAATTGATCGCCCGCTGCATACATCCAGAGGCTAACGCGGTCTGCCTCTAGGGCAACTGCCGCCGCATGGGTAATCGCCGCAGCGGCGGCAAGTAAGTCTCCGCTATAGAGCGAAGGATGCTGAGAAAGCAAATACAATCCCTTAGTTTGACGGTCTACAGGCGTTAGTGTTTGAAAAGCAGCCGTTGCAACCGTTGGGCTAGTTTGTTTCATAGGCGGTTGCAGCAAAGTCGCTTGCCCAAACACCTGATGTAACGAGGCCTCCTGAAGTGGCTTTTCAAACAGCTCCTGCGATTGTTCAGTGGCAGACCGCATATACAGATTGCTCTGAGAGAATTGACATTCTATTTACTTAAAAGCAACCATATCCGATGCTAGTTTCTGGTGGTTAGGATGCCCGTGAGCACCACCAAACGTTCAGCCCCAACGTTTAGACTTGATGAATAGGCTAATGAAGAAGCACAAAGCAAAAGCCTCATCAAACCTTAATAAAGTCTAATCAAACACAGTGCCGAAGAAGTCAATCGTCTCTCTTAGGGCTTTGATGAACGCGTCAATTTCAGCGGGTGTGTTGTAAAAGTAGAGGCTGGCTCTGGCGGTGGAGGTCACGCCTAGAAGGGTGTGAAGGGGCTGAGTGCAGTGATGGCCGGAGCGAATGGCAATGCCTGATTGATCTAACAGGGTAGAGAGATCTTGGGCGTGAACGCCTTCTACGGTGAAGGTAGCGATCGCCGCCCGCCCGCTGCCATCAGCATTAGGCTTCGGCCCATAAAGCGTCACCTGGGGCACCTGAGTGATTTGCTCGTACAGGTAGGCCGTGAGCTGATGCTCGTAATTCGCAATGCGATCCATGCCTACTTTGTTGAGGTAGTCTACGGCTGCGCCGAGGACGACGGCTTCGGCGATCGCAGGCGTCCCCGCCTCAAACTTATGAGGTAGCTCAGCGTAGGTCGAATGATCCAAAAACACGTCCTGAATCATCTCTCCGCCACCCATGAAAGGCGGCATTGCCTTAAGCACATCAAGCTTGCCGTATAAAAAACCCGCGCCGGTTGGCCCACACATTTTATGCCCCGAAGCCACCAACCAATCGCACCCAATTGCCTGCACATCTACCGGCATGTGCGGCACACTCTGGCAGGCATCAATGAGTACCTTAGCGCCATACTTGTGAGCCGTTTCCACAATCTCCTGCACTGGATTGATGCAGCCCAACGTATTAGAAATGTGGTTGACCGCAACCAGCTTCGTTTTATCACTCATCAACTGCTTAAAAGCAGCCGTGTCAAACTCTTGAGTATCGCTTAGCGGCACATGCTTCAGCACAGCTCCTGTGCGCTGGGCGATTAACTGCCAGGGCACCAGATTACTGTGATGCTCCATAACGGAGAGTACAATCTCATCGCCTTGCTTTAGCTCGCTGAGACCCCAAGCGTAAGCAACTAAATTGATCGCCTCGCTAGCATTACGGGTAAACACAATCTCATCGCGAGAGGCCGCATTGACAAAAGCAGCCACTTTATCGCGAGCCCCTTCATAAGCCTCAGTTGCCCGAGCGCTCAAAGTGTGTACACCCCGATGCACGTTGGCATTGTCTGCTTGGTAATAATGCACCATCGCATCTATGACCGCCTGAGGCTTCTGAGAAGTTGCAGCATTGTCTAAATATATTAGGGGCTGACCGTTAACCTCCTGCTGAAGAATCGGGAAATCAGCACGAACTTCATCAGCCAATAGGCCAACCGACAGGACTGCTTTTTCAGGGGCGGTCGTGAGCGTCATGGTCTTACTCGTACTTCATTGTTTGGTTAATGCGACTACTCAATGCCTGTCGCAAGGGCTCAACAGAAATCTTCTCTATTATTTCCATGGCAAAGCCATACAGTAATAGCCGCTGGGCTTGCTCTGCCGAGATCCCCCGGCTCTGAAGGTAGAAAACTTCGTCAGCCTGCAACTGACTCACCGTCGCGCCGTGAGCACATTTCACGTTATCGGCCACAATATCTAGTTCAGGCTTGGTATCGATCCGCGCTTTGCTAGAAAGCATCAGATTACGGTTGAGCTGAGAGGCGTTGGTAAACTGCGCAGCCTGAGAAACGGTTACTTTGCCATTGAACACCGCATGGGCGCGATCATCCACAACGTTTTTTTGAATTTGGGTGGCGGTGCTGTTGGGATGGGTGAGTGAAATCAGGCTATGGGTGTCTGCAATCTGACGGCCCTGCAAAGCACTCAAACCATACAAATGGGTATCCGTCTGCGACCCCGTTGGATAAATCTCTAAGTGATGGCGCGATAGCTGCGCGCCTAAGTCAATCGCTGTACAGCTATAGCGACTGTTTGCAGCCTGAGAAACCGCCGTTTTCGCAATGTGAAAAGTTTTTGCGCCTTCGTCTTGCAGGCGAATGTGATCGACGCGGGCACCTTCTTCTAACAAAAGTTCAGTAACGCTGTTGTTACACCGGGCCTGCTCACCATCGCCTCTAAAGGATTCAACCAGCGTGCAGCTAGAATGCCGTTCGGCAATTACCAGTGTCCGCAAGTGGCTAATCGCGCCACCTTTTGATCCTCGGTTTACGCAAATCGGTTCGCTGATAGTCTGATCGGCCCTGAGCCAAATCACCATTACATCCGAAAAGCCAGCCGTATTGAGCGCGGTAAAAACCTCTTCGCTACCCTGCACCTGAGCGAGCCTATCTGTGATAATTTTGCTGACTTTTTGGCCGTATTGAGGATGAGCGATCAGCTCAGAAAGTGGTGCAATGACTGCACCTTCAGGTAGCTCGGGGGCGCTTGTAGAACGACCGTCTATTGAAAGATCGGGTGCATAATAACCGTTTATCGTCGTCAGTCGATAGCTGTTCTCTAGCGGCGCTAGATTAAAACTTAACGCTGCTGTCGTAACAGATTCCTCTGCGCTAGCTCGCTGGAAGGGAAGCGCTAGCATGTCAGAAAGGTCGGTAAAGCGCCATTCTTCGTCGCGACCGTGGGGGAAGGATTTTTGGTTGACTTGTGCGATCGCCCCATCCCGCAAATCCTTTAGCCCTAACCCCGACTCGTCAGCCGCCGCCGCAGATTGGGTAAGCAGATGCTTGAGGTAGGTTTCTCGTTTGGTTGCGATCGCCGCAGCCGCCGTGCCTATTGTCGTACTCATCACTAAACCACCGCCTCCTCAGCCACAATCCAATCATAGCCGCGAGCTTCTAGCTCCATAGCTAGCTCCTTGCCACCCGTCTTCACAATTCGTCCTTGTGCCATCACATGCACATAGTCCGGCACGATGTAGTTCAACAGCCGCTGGTAGTGAGTAATCAGCACCGTGGCATTCTCAGGCGTGCTGAGCTGATTCACGCCGCTCGAAACCGTTTTAAGCGCGTCAATATCCAAACCTGAATCAGTTTCATCCAAAATAGCCAAATCTGGTTCTAGCAGAGCCATCTGAAGAATTTCGTTGCGCTTTTTCTCACCGCCCGAAAAGCCTTCATTCACGCTGCGATCTAAAAAGCTCACGTCCATTTTGACAATCTCAGATCGCTCTTCAATTAGGTCATCAAAGTCAAAAACGTCTATTTCTTCCTCTTCGTTGGCTTTACGATGAGCGTTATAAGCCACTCGCAAAAAGTCGCGATTGCTGACCCCCGGAATTTCCAACGGATATTGAAAGGCTAAAAATACGCCGGAATTAGCGCGTTCGTGAGGCTCAAGTTCTAACAGATTTTGCCCTTGAAAAATGACTTCGCCCTGAGTCACTTCGTAGTCAGGATGACCGGCTATCACCTTAGAGAAAGTGCTTTTACCCGAACCATTCAGGCCCATGATGGCGTGAATCTCACCTTCTTTGACTTCAAAGTTTAGGCCTTTGAGAATTTCTGTACCCTCAACGCTAGCGTGAAGATTACGAACAGAAAGAATTGTTTTAGCGTTTTCGTTAATCATTTCACTGGAAGGGGAAAAAAGAGAGCGGGAATGGAAAAGGAACAAGTTGGGGATCGGGGGCATCCAGCAACTGTAGCTTCATAGTCAACAATCAATGAATTCCTAACCAACTGAGTTTTCCAGCTTAAGACTCAGTAGCTTATCAGCCTCAGCCGCAAACTCCATCGGCAGCTCATTAAACACATCGCGACAGAAGCCGCTGATGATCATCGAGACAGCATCCTCGGGGGAGATGCCGCGCTGAGCAAAGTAAAACAATTGATCTTCACCAATTTTAGAGGTAGAGGCTTCGTGCTCTACTTGGGCCGTGCTGTTTTGCACTTGTATATAAGGAAAAGTGTTGGCATTGGAGGTATCGCCTAGCAACATAGAATCGCACTGCGAGTAGTTACGAGCACCCTCAGCATTAGGATTAATCTGCACCAGACCGCGATAGCTATTTGTAGATTTACCCGCTGATATACCTTTAGAGATAATCGTACTGCGAGTGTTTTTCCCGACGTGAACCATTTTGGTACCAGTGTCGGCCTGCTGGCGGTGATTAGTCAGCGCGACTGAATAAAACTCACCGACTGAGTTATCGCCCACTAGCAAACAGCTCGGGTACTTCCAGGTAATCGCCGAACCGGTTTCTACCTGAGTCCATGAGATTTTGGAGTTGACGCCTTTGCAAAGCCCGCGCTTAGTCACAAAGTTGTAGATACCGCCCTTACCGTTTTCATCTCCGGCGTACCAGTTTTGCACCGTGGAGTACTTAATTTCAGCATTGTCTAACGCGACTAGCTCGACCACCGCCGCATGTAGCTGATTGCTGTCATACATGGGCGCGGTGCAGCCTTCTAAGTAGGTGACTGAGCTGCCTTCTTCAGCAACGATGAGCGTGCGCTCAAACTGGCCCGAGTCACCGTTGTTAATGCGGAAGTAAGTCGACAAGTCCATCGGGCATTTGACGCCTTTTGGAATATAGACAAACGAACCGTCGGTAAACACCGCAGAATTCAGCGCAGTGAAGTAGTTATCACCCACTGGAATCACGGAGCCAATGTATTTTTGAATCAGCTCTGGATGCTCTTGCACAGCCTCAGAGATAGAGCAAAAGATAACCCCGTGCTTAGCAAGGTCTGCTTTGAAGGTAGTCGCAATGGAAACACTGTCAAAAATGACGTCAACCGCCACGTTTGCCAGCCGCTTTTGCTCATTGATAGAAATACCTAGCTTGTCGAAGGTCTCTAACAGCGTTGGATCGACTTCATCAAGGCTACCTAGCTTTTTCTCAGCTTGCTTGGGCGCTGAGTAGTAAACGATATTGTTGTAGTCAATCGGCGGATAGGTTACGTTCGGCCAGGAAGGCTCCTCCATCTTCAGCCAGCGGCGATAAGCCTTCAACCGAAAGTCCAGCATGAATTCCGGCTCGTTTTTTTTAGCTGAAATGGCGCAAACCACGTCCTCGTTAAGTCCACGAGGAAACGCGTCGGCTTCAATATCGGTGATGAAGCCGTACTTATAGGGTTGACTAACGACAGATTGAACGCTGGAGGTCATTGGCGGTGGGCTACCTGCTTAAGCATCAGGGAATAGGGGAAAGGAAAACAGTAGAGAGCATTACTATTTGACGGTATTGGTCTCAGCTCGAATTTGATCAAAGGTAATGGACTGCTCTGTGCCCGAAAAGGGGTTGTCCTCAGTAAGGAAAAGCATACAGTGGCACTCTTGGCGCTCTTGCATGGGTACGCAGGGGCAGTTCCAAAAGGAAGCTTTCACTTCGGCTTCTTTGTCTTCGTAGTGCCGGCATGGGCAAAGGGGTGCGCCTAAATCATCTTTGTGCTTGGCCAATCCTTCGAGCACGACAGCGGTGACGCCTAAATCCTGGCAGAAATAAGTGCCTGTACGCTTGGCGTAGCTTTGGGCAAAGTTCCGCATGATTTCGAGACTTTTGTCAGAGCCCTGATTAGGATTGGGTGCGCTCATGTGCTTTTGGGGTTGTGTCTACAAAGGTGGTTTTAGTTTAAGATTGAATAGATTAAGCAACGCCACGGTTGTTAAACTCTATTTAAAGGTTACTTTAAGAACTCTACTTTAGCAACCAAAGTGTTTCTAAAGTATTGTAAACGAACTATTGCAAGCGGAGACACGAGCGCCTACTACTAATGACTTCTCAAATCACATCGTCTATCAGAGAGGACATTTTACGCTTTTTGCTTAAGCGTGGAACGGCGACGGCGGGCGCGATGGCGCATCATCTTGAAGTGACACCGCAGGCCATTCGCCGCCACCTGAAAACCTTAGAAACCAGCGGGCTGATTGAGCATCAGAGCAGCCAGGAAGGAATTGGTCGGCCTAATCATGTGTATCAGCTTAGTCGTGAAGGTCGTGAGCATTTTCCTGATCAGTACGATCAGTTTGCGCTGTCGCTGCTAAATACGGTAGCAGATACGCTGGGGCCGGAGCAGGTAAGCAAGCTGCTTAAGCGTCAGTGGCAAAGCAAGGCGAAAGAATATAGAGAAAAGCTGGGTGAGGCACCGCTGGTAGAAAGAATGCAGGTGCTGGTAAAGCTGCGTCAGGCTGAGGGGTATATGGCGGAGTGTCATCCGGCTGAAGGGAGGGCGGCTGAAGAGGCGGAGGGATCTGCGTTTGTGATTACTGAGTACAACTGTGCGATCGCCCACATTGCCGAATCCTATCCCACCGTTTGCGGCCATGAGCTAGCGATGTTTGCAATAGCCCTTCCTGACTGCTCAGTAGAGCGCACCCACTGGCTGGTAAACGGCGAGCATCAGTGCGGCTACCTGGTAAAAGCCAAAGACGTCAAGGCCAAAGACAATTCTAAAAAATAGCCTATCCGCTTATGTCATTACAGTTTTTAACCACCGAAGAATCCGCTGCTGTAGAGGCAGCTTTGCTCACAACACCCGAAAAGTTTTTAACCCGACTAACGCTTTCTACCGCCAAGCTGCTGACGTATATTGCCAAAGATCTGGGTACCTCAGTAGAAGCGTTAACCAACGAGGAAATCATCGCTTGGTTTGAAGCAGACTCCAAGCGTAAGCAAACCGAAGGCATTCAGGCTTCTGTGCTGAAGTGGGATGCTAAAGATCTCACCGATCTATCAACCGAGTGACCAACCGAGTGATCGTTGAGCGTCACGGTATCAGGCTTTACTAGCCTGATTGGTGTTAGCTAATGTGAAAAAGTAGTTAAGTGCGTCATATAATCAGCAATGCTCAAATCGAGACAGCCAGGTAATTCTATGAAACAACTTTTTCTTCGCAATGCCCTGTTGATGCTCGCGGCTGTAGGCATGGCGGCTGTTCCGACTAAGGCCTTTGCCCACCAGGTACAAACCGACTACGTGCTTAACAACCGGGTTGCAAACCGGGAAGACGAAACTTTAGAAACTCGCACGACCTTCTCCACTGGCGAACCGCTTAAAGGTGCCAAAGTCAGCGTTTTTGCCCCCGAAAGGCCTTTTCGCCCCTATGCCACAGGCGTTACTGACGACCACGGCCGCTTTGCCTTTAATCCTGATGAGTCCATCACGGGTGATTGGGAAGTGAAGATTCAGCGGGCGGGCCATGCGGATATTTTGCTGGTGCCGGTGACGGCCAATGGCATTGAGGAAGACTTAGTCTCTATGGGGTCTGAGGCTCAAGATGTGCACTATGCGAGTTCGCCGCTGATGGCGGTAGGGGGAATTGTCGTTGCTGCTGCCTGTATCGGCTTTGGTCGCATGAAGCAAGCGACATAGGAAGCAAGCGACATAGATAGCGCCAGCAGATCCTCACACAACCCTCTGAAAATCCTATTGGGAAATGTCTGATGTAAAGTTTGGCTGCGGCTGAGACGTTAGCGCTTAATCTCATCGCGCAAGTCAGCCAAGTCCGTATAAGAATCTGCTAAATCGATCAGGCTGTCGCTGGTCATAGACTGCAAGCTGACGACCTCAATTGATGTGCCACGCTGTGAGAGCACCTGCAAGGCGTAGGCTAAGTTACCATCGCCGCCCAGCAGCGTCAGCGTGGAGCAGTATTCGGAAATGCACATCATATCGACGGCCATTTCGACATGCATGTTGGCCTTGCGGGAGCCGTCGGGAAGCTGAACGAGTTCTTTGCTCACTACGCGGTGGCCGTGGCGGTTGAGCCAGAGGAGAAAGCCGCGCTGCTTTTCGTTTTGAGGATCTACGCCGGTGTAGAAATAGGCGCGCAGAAGGCGGCGATCGCGCACCAAAGTAGAGAGCAACCGGCGGTAGTCTACTTCAATATTGAGGTGAGAGGCGGCGTAAAAGAGGTTGGAGCCGTCGATAAAAATGGCAATGCGATCGCTACTCTGACTCACAGGCTGATAGCTTTGCTGAAAGTCAGGCGCACGGTTGAGCGTATGCCTGCGATTGCTGGAAGGCGAGACGATCACAGGTCGACTAATAGGATTATTAGATGACTTAGAACCCTCTCCCCCTCCATCTAGAGCACTCATTTGAGAACCCTCTTGAGAACCCTCTTGAGAACCCTTTGCAAAATTTTCGGCGGCGGCGATCGCATCCACAGAGCTAGCGTCGGCCTGATCCTTGCACTCACTGACTTTCTCGCTGAAGGCAATCGAGTGGTTTGGCTCACCAAATAGGTCGCTAGTGGGTTGACCATCAGATGCTATCTCAGCCCTATTTTGTAAAGGGGAGCCCTGTAGGCAAGCGCCAGCTTTAGCTGACGAAATAACATCACCGTCAGCTACCTCTGTTTGATGAGTAGCCTTGGTTTTGGTAGCCTTGCTGGTTCTAACGTGATCACTGGCTTTTTTCATGGGAGGTGGGGAAGTCACAGAAGGAGACGCAGGCTTTCCGTCCGGTTTAGAGTCAGAAGGCTTCAACGAAATAATAAACGTATCAAAATGTTGCGAACCTTAACATCGTACTGGGTACTCACTCCCCTTTTGTAAATGTCCGCAAATAATTTAACGAATGATTAGAAGGATTGACTTAAGCAGTCTTGAGGCGGCTCAAAAGACAAGGCTCATAACCCAAAGTGTAGACGGGATAGGGTGAAGTGTAGACGGGATAGGGTGAGCGCAAAGGTAAAGCAGTACAGGGATGTTACAAACGTTACAAAGAAATAACCATCCATAGTTATGAATAATAGTTATGAAGCATTTCACGCAGCTTTTTCGAGCGATAGACGCAACCACATCAACCAACGAAAAAGTCAAGTCGCTACAGCAGTATTTTCAGACAGAAAGTCCGGCTAATGCGGTGTGGGCGCTTTACCTACTGCTGGGCAAAACCCGCAAGCGTTTGATCACCTCTCGAATTTTGCGGGAGATCTTTCTACAGATTTCGGATATTCCAGAGTGGCTGTTTGAAGAAAGCTACTCTCATGTGGGCGACTCGGCTGAAACGATTGCGCTACTGCTGCGTGACACGCCCATTGAGCCGACGGGAGCATCTACTGCTGACAGTAACACCCCCCTACAAGTATGGATGGAAGACATCATTCCGCAGGTGAAGCAACTTCAGAAAACAGACGAACATCAGCTTAAAAATCTGGTGATTGACTGGTGGGCAAACCTGTCGGAGGGAGAGATTTTTGTGCTTAACAAGGTGCTGACGGGTGCTTTTCGGATGGGAGTAAGTACTAAGCTGGTGATTAAAGCGCTGGCCGCTGAATACGAGCTGACAGAGGCAGTTTTGGCCCATCGGCTGATGGGTGAAATTGAGCCTACCGCAAACTTTTATGAAGCCTTAATAAATTCTGATGATGCGGATACTCAGCCCAGCCAGCCCTATCCTTTCTTTTTGGCATCGCCGATTGACGTAGAGAAGTTTTCAGTTGAGATGGCGGCTGTGATAGCTAGTGAATGTATTGTGGAGACAGATGGCCAGACAGATAGCCAGACGAATGCTAGATCAGCGTGGCAGGCCGAGTGGAAATGGGATGGCATTCGCGCCCAGCTCATTCACCGGGCGCAGCAAGTGTTTATTTGGTCTCGGGGTGAGGATTTAGTGACCCATCAGTTTCCCGAGCTTGAAGAAGCGGCGGCACATCTGCCAGAGGGCACGGTGCTGGATGGCGAAATTGTTTGCTGGGATGGTCGCAGCGTTAGCGACGATGGCACGATTCGTCCGCTGGACTTTAACTATTTGCAGAAGCGCCTGGGGCGTAAGACGGTAGGCAAAAAGCTGAGGGCTGAAAATCCGGTATATTTTATTGCTTACGATTTGCTGGAGAAAGATGGGGAAGATATTCGCCGAAAGACGTTGCGATCGCGCCGCACCCTCCTTACTAAACTGATTGACAGCTTCCCTACAAATACAGACACAGCGGTTCAGAACCGCATCAGGCTTGCTAAACCGCTGCCGTTTGAGAGCTTTGACGACATTCAGAAATGGCGATCGCGATCGCGCCAATACGGGGCAGAAGGTCTCATGCTCAAAGCCTTAGACAGTCCTTACTTAGTAGGCCGCAAGCGAGGCTACTGGTGGAAGCACAAGGTCGATCCGATGACGCTGGACGCCGTGCTAATTTACGCGCAGGCAGGTACGGGCAAGCGAGCTAATCTCTTCACAGATTATACGTTTGCCCTGTGGAAAGGCGACACGCTTGTACCGTTTACCAAGGCTTATTCGGGCTTAGACAATAAGGAAATTGAGAAGCTTGACCGTTGGATTCGTCGTCATACGGTTGAAAAATTTGGCCCGGTAAGGTCGGTTGAGCCGCTGCATGTGTTTGAGATTGGCTTTGAGGGGATCGCTGAGTCCAAGCGGCACAAGTCGGGGATTGCCGTGCGGTTTCCTCAGATTTTGCGCTGGCGAGAGGACAAGCCAGCGGCGGATGCGGATACGTGGGCAAATGCGATCGCGCTACTCGACAGCTATACGTCAGGCAACCTCTAGCGGATGTCAATATTGACACGTTCGGTGAGCTGGCTGGCAGGGCTGGGCTTTGTGAGCTGGCAAATCCAGTCACCGGTCTGATCGGTTAAAAAAGCCACGAGGGTGCCGTCACTGGCTAGGGTGCGGGTGCGATCGCGACAGTTATAAAGCTCCAACGGCTGCCTGACGCCATCAATATTCACCACCGCACGATATTCCCAATAGCGGGCAGCACTACGCCGAATGCTTGCCGCACACACTTCATGACCGTTAAATGACTGACAAATGCTAGGTGCTGCCGCCGCCGTAGCAAAGTTTATCGCCCATACAGCAAACGGTAACGCCAGCAAAAGGATGACCGCAGCCCACCAAACGGATAGAAATTTATCGACGATCAAAGATTTTATAGAAGGCATTGAGGCGAATGAGCTAAAAACTGAAGCAGCGCGTGGGAGATTGGGATAGCCTTACGATGGCAGCATAATGACGAAACACATAGCCTATAAACCGCGACCTATAAGTCATTGTAAACTTTACTACTTCTGCAAACGAGATGACTTCTGCCAGATCGCATATCAAATGGGTCATAGCCTCACTCGTCGCGATCGCACTTCTTCGCTGCGCGCCCTCATCGCCGCAGGCTAGCAAAACGCAAACGCCGATTAACCTGACTATTTCCGCTGCTTCTAGCCTGAAAAATGCTCTCGACGCCGTTGATCCGCTGTTTGAGCAAGCGCACCCTGAGGTTAAAACTTCCTATAACCTGGGCGGGTCTGGCACCTTACAAAAGCAAATTGAGCAGGGCGCACCCGCTGATATCTTTTTATCGGCGAGCCCTAAGCAAATGGATGAGCTAGCAAAGAAAGGGCTCATCCTCACGACGTCACGGCAGGATCTGCTAGGCAATCAGCTTGTGTTGATCGCGCCACCGAACAGCCAAGTCGCTAGCTTTCAAGACCTGGCTAATTTTCGAGGGAAGCCTGAAAAGCTAGCCGTTGGAGAATTTCAGAGCGTTCCGGCAGGTCAGTATGCTCAGGCGACGCTAGAGGCGCTGAATTTGCTGAGTGATCTCACGCCGCAGCTCGTTTTTTTTAGCAACGTGCGAGGCGTGTTGGCGGCTGTAGAAAGCGGCAATGTGAGTGCAGGGCTGGTGTATGAGACGGATGCTCAAATTTCGAATAGGGTAAAGGTGGTTGCGATCGCGCCTCCCAGCACTCATCCTCCCATCCGCTACCCCATTGCGATTCTTCAGCGCAGCGAGCATCCTGAGGCCGCTCAACAATATATCGACTTTTTGACAGCGCCTGTAGCGACTCAAACGTTTCAACGCTTTGGCTTTACGGCACCGCGCTAAATCCTCTTTACTCATTTTTAATGCCCCTTCTGATTTCACTTAAAGTGGCGCTGAGCGCGACCCTGATTACGTTTTTACTGGGTGTGCCGACGGCTTACTTCATGGCAGGCTACCGGGGACGGGGCCGAACTTTGTTAGATAGCGCGCTGCTGCTGCCGCTGGTGTTGCCGCCTACTGTCGTTGGGTTTTTGCTGCTGTGGCTATTGGGCAATCAGGGGCCGCTGAGCCTGTTACCACAACCGTTTGACCGGCTATCTCAGAGCATTGTTTTTACCGGGTGGGCGGCTGTTATTACGGCTGTTGTGGTCTCTTTTCCGCTGATGTATCGCACGGGCCGCGCGGCTTTTGATCAGGTGGATTCGCGGTTGCCCGAGGTGGCGCGGACGCTGGGCGCTTCGGAGTGGGGGGTGTTTGGTGGGGTGGCTGTGCCTTTGGCGGGGCCGGGGTTAATGGCGGGGACTTTGCTGGCGTTTG